>CESR01065817.1_pt1 | contig 11161 bp, 10 predicted proteins | sample 356351 | NCBI WGS metagenome assembly CESR01 (sample SAMEA2622149, study PRJEB7988) | marine metagenome | isolation source: saline water (ENVO:00002010), including | reverse complement strand
GAAGTAATACAATAAACTTCAACGGTTTGCCCAACACCTTTTAATTTTGGTTTTCCAAGAAATTTTGTCTCAAATTTTTCTTCTCTTACAAGGGCATCATTGACCTTATTGGAGATCGCAATCCCACCTGCTGCAGAAAATGGTTCAATTCGTGCAGTGATATTAACGTCATCGCCAATGACATCATTTTCAGTTATTAATATTTCGCCCTGGTGGATCCCAATCCGGAGATTTAGGTGTTCTATGGGTTTTAATATTTTCTGGATCTCAATGCAACATTCTACCGCGTCGGTTACTGTATCAAAGATGAGCAGCAAGCCATCTCCTATCTCTTTAACCCATTTTCCCTTCTTGGATTCGACCAGCGGTTTGAGCAGTTCACGCTGTTTGACTAAAAGCGCAGCTGCTTTGGTTTGATCTTCAGCTGTGAGTTTTGTAAATCCTACAATATCTGTAAATACAATCGCAGCGAGTCTTCTCTCAGGTTTAGTGTTCTGTTGCATCCGTCAATTTAAGCTTATAAAAAATAAATATCTTATTAAGATATAAAAACAAAATTAAAATGATTTACAATCTTAATAGAGAAAACTAAAGCGATCTGAAAAGAGTAATTTATATAGAGCACTATTATTAGTCCGTCAATGTCTATCACTAGAATCTTATAGAGATAGAAAACAACAGTTTAGTGCATACCAGCCATGAGTCCATCTACTACACTCGGATCTGCCAGTGTGGATATATCTCCCAGATTTTCTGTGTCTCCCTCAGCGATCTTCCTGAGAATCCGTCGCATAATTTTACCTGATCTGGTTTTTGGTAGCGCAGGTGTGAAGTGAATTTTATCTGGCGATGCATGGGGACCAATAAGCTCTCTCACTTTCAGCTTAATCTCGGATAAAATATTTTCATTACCTTCAACTCCTGCCATGAGAGTTACATAGGCATAAACACCCTGTCCCTTAATATCATGGGGATATCCTACCACAGCGGCCTCAGCAACAGAAGGATGGGCACCAATTGCACCCTCTATCTCTGCCGTTCCCAGTCTGTGTCCAGATACATTGAGAACATCATCCACCCGTCCCGTGATCCAGTAGTATCCGTCTTCATCGCGACGCGCACCATCACCGGTGAAATAATAGCCTTTAAACATGGAAAAATATGTATCATAAAACCTCTGATGATCTCCATAAATAGTTCGCATTTGTCCCGGCCAGGATGTGCTAATAGCCAACAATCCTTCTGCAGGATTACCACTCACTTCATTACCATCAGGGTCAAGAATAACCGGCGTAATTCCAAAAAATGGAAAGGTGGCTGACCCTGGTTTCAATTCCGTTACAGACGGGAGAGGACTAATAAGAATTCCACCGGTCTCTGTTTGCCACCATGTATCCACGATCGGACATCGATTTTCACCAACAACATTATAGTACCACATCCACTCGGGTTCTTTGATAGGTTCACCAACCGTTCCCAGTATTTTTATTGACGATCTATCACGATTTACAACAAATTCATTTCCCTCTCTCATCAGTGCCCTTAGCGCAGTGGGTGCGGTATAGAATATGTTTACTCTATGCTTTTCCACTACATCCCAAAATCGACCAAAGTCTGGATAATTGGGTACGCCCTCAAACATAAGAGTTGTAGCGCGATTTGCAAGAGGCCCATAGATTATATAGGAATGTCCTGTGATCCATCCAATATCAGCCGTGCACCAGTAAATATCTCCTTGCTGATAATCAAAGATAAGCTCATGAGTAAAAGAGCTATACACCAAATATCCACCAGTGGTATGGAGAACACCTTTTGGTTTACCTGTTGATCCGGATGTATAGAGAATAAAAAGAGGGTCTTCAGCATCCATCTCTACGGGCTGGCATTTATCATCCGCAGTTTCCATCCATTCATCCCACCAAAAATCCCTTCCTCTTAACATAGAAACATCTTCCCCTGTACGTCTTACAACAAATACCGTTTCAATGGATGGCGTACTTTCTAATGCTCTATCTGCATTTGATTTCATGGGAATATTATTTTTAGTACCCCGAACACCCGTATCCTGTGTGATAAGAACCTTACAGGAAGAGTCATTAATTCGGTCTCTTAAAGAATCGGGAGAAAATGCGCCAAAGACAATAGAGTGTACTGCCCCAATGCGAGTGCAGGCCAGCATAGCAATTGCCAGTTCCGGGACCATCTGCATATAAATGCAGACGCGGTCTCCCTTTTTTACCCCTTTTTCTTTCAGAATATTCGCAAATTTTGATACTTCAGACAGCAGCTCCGTGTAGGTAAAAGCTGTATCTATCTTTGGATCATTTCCTTCCCATATGAGTGCCGTTTGATCACCATGCCCCGCTATTATGTGACGGTCTAGGCAGTTAAAGGAAACATTCAGCTTTCCACCTTCAAACCATTTAATGTGAGCCCTTGTGAGGTCATTTTCTGCTACCTTATTCCACTTTCGATACCAGTCCAAGCGTTCGGCCTGTTCAGCCCAAAATCCTTCGGGGTCACTCACAGATCTGTGATACATTTCCTTATATGTGTTCATATCAGGAATATGTGACTTTTGACTATCTCTATAGTTTGATTTAAATGTTTTAATATCTCTCATTTTACAAAAATCTCCCTTTCAGTATTTTAATCGCAAGTGATTTCCCAAATTTCACAATTTGCTCTCCTACAGTAGCCTATTCATTTAATTTAATAGGACCATTTTCTTTGTTTGAATAAAACTATCTGTTTTAATTCGGTATAGATACACCCCTGCACTTACGGGCCTGCCATAGTGGTCTGTCGCATTCCATTGGACTGAGTTAAAACCACTCGCCTGGTCTGCGTTTACCAACTGAGTAATCTCTCTGCCAAACATATCAAACACTGTCAGCGTAACAAAGGCATCTCGTGGCAGGATATATCTTAGGGTAGTGGTTGGATTAAATGGATTAGGAAAAGCAGGCAAAAGAGAAAAAGTATTGGGGGAATTTTGAGGAGTGATCTTCCTTAAAATATAGGTTTCTGAATAATCATTCAAATCTAATAATTGAGTACCTGAACATGATGTCACATGTCCATTTCTATCAATGAGTTCCCAAGTTTCACCACCTTTTGTTTCACACTCAAATTGAAGGAATTCTTTATCGCTCATAATTTCAATCACACATATATTTTGTGAACATAGTTTGGTGTCATCGGAAAAACGAATGTCAGTTGTTTGCACCGGCGGTTTAGGTGGTAAACTGTAATGAATTTTCTCATTGCTTGGAATATCAACACCAAAGAATAAGTTCATCCCCTTGATCTTAAAGGAATTAACTCTATCAGTTAAATCATAGTCCTTTGTATTTCTTCTTTGGGAATTTTCTAAGTTAAGTAAAATTGCACCATCTTGGAAGGCTCTCAACCAATAACCATGCCCCGTATAAAGTGTATCTGTAATAAAATACCCCTCCGAAAATCCATAAAGGGTATTTTCAACAATAATATTACCAGGGTCTGAAGCTGAATAAATAGAAATCTTTTCCGAGAGACCGGTTATAAGATTCCATCCTTCATATAAACTAATGGATATCTCGTTTAATATTTCACCTGTTAATGTGCTGGTTCCTGCACTATCAAAACGAAGCCAATATCCTATTCCATTATCCAGAGAGTTCTCCAATACATAGCCCTGACCATAAGAGAATAAAGTATTTTCATTAGATGTAGGAAATATAACATCAACATTAGAGTTTTCAACTATTAAAGGCAAACCAATCAAATTCCAATGTTCATTATGATCAATCGTAATTTCTCCAGACTGAGATTCTTCACAAACCAATTCGTACATAAACTCTTTGGTAAAATCAACAGTCACATCCATATATGTATCAGAATAGCCATAAGGGGTATGACCTTCTCCTTCGAAAGTGTACAATGCACTTTGATTGCCTAGGTTAATCATTGTCTGTTGTATGATATAACTTCCATAAACCTGAAGATTAATTCCAAATAGCGTGACCAGGTCGTCAGCATACGGAACAACCGTGTCCTCATCTCCGTGGATACTTACAATGGGAATATCATCCACAGCTATCCAATCATAGTGTCCAATAGCACCGCATAAATTTATCACACCATAAAACTCTGAGTTGTACCCTGAATTTCCACTAAAACCTTCCAACTCACCTTGTTCCATTACGTAATCAAAGATAAACTCCGGAACTTCACTTATATCGTTTATATATGCGGCATTCACTGATGCAATCGCTCCTGCAGATGAGCCACCAGAATATATTCTGGATGTGTCTATTCCGAAATCATCATATAGCTGATCATTCATCCTGAAATACCTTATGGATGATTTTAAATCATGGATGGCTTTAATGACAGCTTTGTATGCATTTTCTTCAGTACCATTCCAAATTAATGTTGGGGTGAGCCTATAATCAATGGAACTTGCAACATAGCCCATTTTTGCATACCGTGTACACAATTCCTGCATGACGGGTGAATTTTTTGAACCTGTCACAAATGCACCTCCAAACATAAAAATGACCAGTGGCCTATCATTGATATAATCATTTTCCGGTACATAGACATCTAGGTAAAGTGTTTGTGTATACTCTGTTCCTAAAATATCCTCGGTTACATTTTCTCCATACTCTATATCAGTAAATACGTTTATATTGGAAAAAATCTCATTGTTATAGCGTTCCCCATCACATTCTGATTGCGTAAAACCGATAGACTGCATTATTGTGATAAAAAGAAAGAATAATTTTACAATTGTATTCATTCAATGATTGAAATTATATGTATTTTGAAAATTCAGAAAATCCACCATCAAGACTGTACACTTCTCTAAACCCTTCTCTAAGAAAATAGTTTGCTGCTTCCTGACTATTCACGCCATGATAACAATAAATCAATAAGGGAGTTTCCTTTCTGGTCTCCCGCAAAAACTGTTTGATATTGTCATTATTCAAATTTATTGAATTTTTAATATTACTCAAATTATAAGATTTACTATCCCTAATATCAGCAATGGTTAATTCAGGATAGCTCTCAATCAATGTTTTTGCTTCTTCAATTGAAATTCGTTTAAATACCCTACTGTGATCTTCCAAAATAACTAATCAGGTTAATTCATTACAAATTGCTGCAATTCCATAAGATCTATAATTTTGAGGGTTTCAATATGTGTGGATTCTAAATAAACAGGCGGTGCCATATTGTGAGATAGTGCCTCCTTCCATCTCGCAGCGCATAGACACCATTTATCACCTGGTTTTAGTCCTGGAAAATCATATGCTGGATTTGGTGTAGATAAATCATTCCCCATTCTTTTACTGAATTTTAGAAAATCTTTAGTGACCATAATACACACTGTGTGAAACCCAAAATCTTCCGCACAAGTGTCACAAAATCCATTTCTAAAAAATCCTGTTTTTGGATTGTCACAACAGGGCTCCAATTTCTTCCCAAATACATTAATAGATTTTGCAATCTTCATATGTCATATTTTCGATATGAGTATAAATTTTTCAAAAATACTATCTATCCATCAACCGTCTATACATTGCAATAATAAAGATAGTCATTATAATACCGCTGACCAGTCCTTCAAATATGGTAAGAAATTTACCTAAAGGACCAATGGGAGTAATTTCTCCAAATCCCACTGTGGTAAACGTGATGACACTGAAATAGAAAAGATCACCCAATGTAGCCAAAATACCATAGTCTTGTATATCACTAACAAAAAATCCAAGAATGCGGTCTTTATATGACACACCTTCAATACCATACAATAATGCACTGAAAAATATTACACCAAACCCTGAGCTAAGTATTCTAGTTAAACTTTCACCATAAGCTGTGGTTACATCTGCAAATTTTGACACAAGTCTGAAAAAAGAATATTTTGGATGTTGTTTCCTCTTGCAAATCATTTCTCGGATAAAGATCAGACTGGATTCATCGCCAAGCGACTGATTCTGCATGGTTAACCTAATTGAACGATATATTTCTTCCGCTTCCTTATATTTGGATTTAGATGTTGAAAAGTTCATCGATTTTTCTGCTTCCAATTCATTAATAACTTTATCTTCGTCACCCCAATTTATATTATGAAGTTTGGTATCCGTAAAGTTTGCTCCGAGTAATTGACAGTTTTTCAAGTTTGCGTTTTTTAGGTTTGCACCTTCTAAATTCGCTTTAAACAAATTCGCCCCTTCCAGGTCGGCCCCATACATACTGGCATTAGAAAGGTTTGCCCTTCTTAAATCACAATATTTAAGATCTGCATCTACCAAATTGACATTTTTCAGATCAGCAAAGTTTAATTGAAATCCGGAAAGAGATTGTCCCTCTCTGTTCAACTGTTCAATTTCATTTTTTGTGTTTTCATCTGATTTATATTCAGAATCTTGAAATTTTTCCATTTTGTTATCCATTTTTGATTATTGAAATTAATATTGAAATAAAAAATAATGAAAATTTTTTATAAGAAAGTCTCAATCCTTACACGCATGTATAATTTCTTTAAAGATCCTTTCGGTATCTTCAATTGATGGCTGACATGTTCCTGCTCTTTTATGGCCACCTCCACCGTATTGCTGGCATATTTTTCCCACATGAACGTTTGAGGTTTTAACAAAAATAGAATATCCAACTGAAATCATGTTAAACTCTCCATTCTTTCCACTTGCCAGTCGTACAGAGATGTTTCCTTTTGCCAGTCCAGCTAATGAATAAATAAGAAACCTGTTTCCGGGTGGAATTTTTTTTTCACGGATATCAGTGATAATTACATTGCGGTCAAGAATCGAGTTATCAAGATAGAATCGTTCAGCTACTATCTGCATTTCTCGATATTTAGCAATCCGTTCTACAGAGTCCTCCATATCTAAAATATCTAAAACGGAATGCTGAGTCAACCAATCAATCACACGGTTTACCCAAATAAAATTATTTATTCTGAAATCCTTATAATATCCCAGACCTGTTCTGGAATCAAGAAGAAATCCCAATAAAAAGGTTCCCTCTGGGTTCATAACTTGTTCCTGAGTCAATTGAGCACTGTCTATCAGGTCTGTCTCATATACCAAGTCCTCATATTTTTTTAACTCTGGAAAATCTGGAAGAAAATATTTATATACCAGTCCTGCTGCACTGGGAGCGACATCTGCGACGCCAGTGAATTCCTTTGGGAAATTGGGTTTATCAAGCTCGCTGGAGTGATGGTCAAACCACATATTACAATTGGGATGATAGGGTAGGTCACAAATGATATCTTCACCTGTTATATCAATTCTTCCCTCTTGTAAATCTGTTGGATGAACAATTTTAACCTCATCACACAGCCCCACTTCTTTTAGAATCACTGCACACACAACACCATCTAAATTGCCTCTATAAATAACTCGCATCAAATTATATTATATATTACTGAGAACTAAGTATAATGATTCCACTTGTATTTGCTTTAAGCCAATAGCCTTTACCTGGCAAAAGAACATCAACTAAATCGTAACCTCCACTAAATCCATATAAGGTTCCTTCAACGATGATATTTTCCTCATCTATTATATTTATTATCTGTAAAGGCGAGGTCAATCCTGTGACCATGTTCCACCCCTCATTAAGACCAATCTCCAATTCTTGAATTGGCTCACCTATAAACACATTGGCACTGTTACCTTCAATTTTGAGCCAATATCCCCTGCCATTTTCAAGAAATGTTTCTTCCTCATAAAATCCATTATAGCCGAAAAGAGTCCCTTCCACAGCATCTGGAAATTGAATCTGATAGTCATTATCCTCAGTATTAACGGGAAGTCCAACCATATTCCATCCTTCCGTGTACTCAATAATTAAATTTTGATTAAATAGTAATTTTAAAGCAACAGGACGATGGTCGGAAACATTTTGGTCATACTCAGACCATCCACCATCGATATACTCGTCAATTTTAATGGTCTGGATGTCAGAGCTAGTATTTTCGAGTTCATCGAACAATTCATTCGTTATAAGGATATGGTCAATGTGCGATGGCCAGGTCGGATAAGACCAGTCAGAACTTGATCCCTGAGCAATGTCCATATCAGCAAAGTGGTAGTTATCTGAATCATCTAAGATCATCTGAAATACATTGTTTTCAATATTATCAGTGAGAATGTCATTTAAATCTCCCAAAATAATCACGTTGTCATTTTGAAAATTTGTATCTACATACTCTTTTAATAAATTACTAGCTATATATCTCCGTGTTTCTTCATCACCAGAGTCGTCAATATCCAAATAGCCGTCACCGCAACATTTAAAGTGATTATTTATAATAATAATATTCTCTCCCATAAAGCTCATGTCCATAACCATAGGCGACCGCGGAAATGGACTCCAATACGGTGATGTGGTATAAATCTCATATATATCATTAATTTCAATTACATCTGTTTTGTAGATATATGCCAGTCCAGCAAACCAGGCGGACTCATAATATCCTTCATACTGAGTAAGTTCATCAAGCATTTGGTCGAACATATTTGTATTATCAACTTCCTGAATCGCGAATAGATCAGCGTCAAGAGCTTGAATGATATCAGTTACGTAATCCACAGTAGTTTGCCCATTTTTTGGAAACCACTCTATATTCCAGGTTAAAATCTCAAAAGTGGAGTCAGTACCAAAATCTAGGTCTTCCAAATCCTGGCCAGACAGATTAGTCATCATGATAAAAACTGTACAATAAATCAGTTTATTAAATATTCTCATTGTTTTATTACTGCTATCATTTTGGATATTAATATGATAATCCATCTCACCTGAGGAAAAATTTTTGTCAGGTAATTAGAAAAAATAATTTAATTTGAAAAAACGGAGACTATACCACTAGAACTGGCCTTAAGCCAATAGCCTTTTCCCGGCAATAATGATTCTGATTCTTGATAAATACCATCAAACCCAAACATCGTACCCTCAATAATTATATCATTATCATCAATTATATTTTCAAGTTGAACAGGTGAACTCAGACCTGATATCATATTCCAACCTTCACTTATATATATATTCAGTTGTGAAATTGATTCTCCCGTAAAAGTATTGAAATCATTTGTGCTAATCCTCAGCCAGTATCCTTTGCCATTTTCAAGATTCGTCTCCTCAGAATAGACACCATTATATCCATATAATGTCCCTCCCACAGCATTAGGGAACTGAACCAGATAGCTATTATCATTAACAGATAACGGCAAGCCAACCATATTCCATCCCTCAGAATATTCAACGGTAAGATTGGATTGTGGATACCATATCCTTCTGGCAAGTGTAGAATCAAGGACAAAGGGGTTGGGTAATTCATCTTGATATTCCGCAATTTTCCATGTTCTTTCAGTTTCTATTTCATCTGCTTCATCGTAGTAATTCCAATCCATTAGTGTTTCTTTTTGCAACTCCCAAAACTCATCATTGGCAACATCTGAATACATGGCATAAAAATAAAACATAGCTCTTGCTGTATTTCCTTTTTGTTCTTCCCTTGGTTCAAATCGTTCCTCATTTTGGTTTGGAGGATTATATTTTTCAGCATATTCATCAATGAAGTCTGAAGGAATAGTAGTTTGTGAGTATTCATTCCTATACCAGATATACGTTTCTTCATCAGGAATTTCCTCAAATGGGTCATTACCTCTGGAAGAATTAATATTTGATTTTGTAGGAAATAAATGATGCATATCACTTTTCATTGGTTCATTACCTGCCCCCATACTCTGCGGAAATGTGTGTTCACAATTGATACCCTGTTCATAGGCATTGCTGCTAGGGTCCTGAGTTAAATCAAGTGTGATCGTGTATCCACTATAGACGCCCGTGAGTTGATTCCCTTCCTTAATATCAATCTCAGAATACATAATATCTCTGCAAGTATTATATCCAAGAGTGGAGGAAGTTTTATAGTTTTCTACAACATAATCCCATAAATCCTGCCCTGACAATCCTTCGCCAATGGGAGTTTGGTTGTAGGTAATGCTAATAAATCCAAAAATAAATAATTTAAAAGATAAAATATGTTTCACGATATTAATTGGGTATATCCTTTGGGTTAATTAGCGAAATATATACATTATCACACAAATATTTCAAGTTATTCCATCCCCACTGTTTTGCAAAGAGGTGGGAAACAAAAACCCCACGAATGTGGGGCTTGATGAGCCAGAGTCTTTTAATTCTAAGGGCAATCTAGTAAATCGAAACTATATGAAATTGAATATCCTCCTCCATCATCTATTCGAACATCCCAATATTCTTCACACCCACCTAATTGGAGAGTTTCAAAATCAAATTCCATATATACCTGTGAATTCACATAAATATTATTCTGACCACCATTTATCATCAAATATTCAGAAGTTTGTCCAGAACTGATATCTCCAAATTCTACATTCCCAATTTTAACATTTATTTGATTAGAGGTGCTATTTTTTACACTTGCATTGAAGCCTGTACTTTCATCGATAGGATTAGTTGATAATGAATCATCTTTATCTTCACATCCAATTTGAAAAATAAACATTGATATAAGTAACATTATTAAGTTCTTTTTCATTTTACTCCTTTCAAAATTTGTTTGTTATTACTTTATTTATTCCAAATCTACAAAAAATTCTCTAAAGTGTGTGAAATTTTCTTCATCTCTTCAATTTACCCAATCCCCATTTTTTTTTACAAAGAGATGGGGAATGACGAATGTAGGATCGAAGGTTGTTGGATAAATACAATATTTTATAATTAGTGAACACCTAGTTTAGATAGAGATGTTGGAATCAAAACAGCGTCTATTTTTTCCAAAGAAGAACCACTTTTTGAATAACAACCTATACAAGATTCTTCTATAAAAACATTATATATCGAATAACAATCATAATCAGTTTCATAAGTTTCTGAATAATAATTATAATCTTCTTCAGTCCAAAAAAATTCTCCTCCATATCCATTTGTTTTTAAAATCACAGACTCTGCATATGAATATTTATAAGCACCTAATAATTCGACATAAAAAGAACCAAAAATTATAGAGAATAAGTCATCTTCTGTAGTGATTGTAACTGAATATTCCTTCGAGAACAAAAAAGTTATTATAAAAAATAAGAATATTTTTTCATTTTAT
>CESR01058402.1_pt1 | contig 11194 bp, 9 predicted proteins | sample 356351 | NCBI WGS metagenome assembly CESR01 (sample SAMEA2622149, study PRJEB7988) | marine metagenome | isolation source: saline water (ENVO:00002010), including | reverse complement strand
CTTGAAATCCAACTCCTCGTCGAAGCCATGTCATCCCCAGATGCTTACATTATACGCTTGATTAATTGAATTTAGCTAATTGTCACCCTAGCAAATTTTCTTTTACCCACTTGGTATACATTTGTCCCCTCATCAGGAGTAAAGTCTTTATCACTAAGCTTTTCGCCATCCATTTTTACAGCGCCCTGCTTAATCATCCGGAATGCCTCTGACGTTGAACTGACAAGATTAGAGTCTTTGAGAAGGTTGGCAACCTTGATTCCTTTAGGGAAGGTGAATTCATCCATTTCATCTGGAATTTGGTTTTTTGCAAACCGGTCAATAAAGTTTTGCTGTGCTTTTTTTGCTTGAGCCTCGTCATGGAAACGCGTAATTATCTCGTCTGCTAATCGAAACTTAATGTTTCTTGGGTTTTCACCCGTCTCAACTTCTTGCTTCCAAGACTCAATGGTTTTAAGGGATTCGAAGCTTAATAACTCAAGGTAGCGCCACATGAGTTCATCTGAAATTGACATAATCTTGCCAAACATACTGTCGGGATCTTCATCTATTCCAATGTAGTTGTCTAGTGACTTACTCATTTTTTGAACACCATCTAAGCCCTCTAGTATTGGCATGGTCAGAATCACTTGAGGCTCCATATCAGCCTGTTTTTGAAGCTCTCTGCCAACCAAAAGATTAAATTTTTGATCAGAGCCGCCTAGCTCAATATCCGCTCTCAGGGCAACAGAGTCATAGCCCTGAACTAGTGGGTATAAAAATTCATGTATTGAGATTGCTTGACCGCCTTTGTAGCGCTTTGAAAAGTCATCACGCTCAAGCATTCTTGCAACGGTATGCTTGGATGCAAGAGAAATCATTTCTGTTGAGTTCATTTTACTCATCCACTCAGAATTAAAGGCAATCCTAGTTTTATCCTTATCCAAAATTTTGAAGACTTGATCCGTGTAGGTCTTGGCATTCTCACGAACATCCTCTTTTGTCAGAGGCTTTCGGGTCACATTCTTTCCTGTTGGATCTCCAATCATGCCCGTAAAGTCTCCTATCAGAAAAATTATTTCGTGGCCTAGGTCTTGAAGCTGCTTCATTTTATTGATGACGACAGTGTGACCCAAGTGAAGGTCTGGAGCTGTGGGGTCCATGCCGAGCTTGACTCTTAAGGGTTTATTTTTTTCGAGTTTTTTCTTGAGCTCTTCAAGAGGAAGTATTTCATCTGTTCCCCTCTGAATGATTGCTAATGTTTCGTCTATTGTCATTTTAAATGCTCTCTATGGTCTTATTTGTCCGTCACCCATGACGATGTATTTTTGTGATGTGAGTCCCTCAAGTCCAACTGGACCCCTGACATGAAATTTACCTGTACTGATTCCTATTTCAGCGCCAAACCCGTATTCAAATCCATCCGCAAAACCTGTTGAAGCGTTAACCATAACAGAGGATGAGTCAACTTCGGATAAGAATTTTTTCGAATTAGCCTCATTCTCAGTCACAATTGCATCAGTGTGGGCAGACCCGTATGTATTAATGTGAGATATCGCTTCGTCAACTGACTCAACAATTTTCATTGAAAGAATCGGTGCTAGATACTCTTCACTCCAGTCAGCTTCGGATGCTTTTTTGATAACATTTGAAAGCATTTGTGACTTTTCACAGCCCCTTATTTCTACTTCTTTTTCAGTCAAGAGCTTGATGAGTTTAGATAGCGCTTCTGAGTCAAAATCTTTATGAACTAATAGTGTTTCTGTCGCATTACAGACGCCGTATCGACGGGTTTTACCATTAAAGGCAATATCAACCCCTTTCTGAGCGTCTGCGTCTTTATCTAAGTAGGTATGACACACTCCGTCTAGGTGTTTGATAACCGGGACTCTGGCATTTTTACTAATATTTTTGATGAGGCCTTTTCCGCCTCTTGGAATGATAGCATCAACATAATCACTCGCGCTAACGAGCTCAGTGACTGCTTCGCGATCAGTCACCTTAATTAGCTGGACAGCGTTTGGATCAAGTCCTGCGTCCTCAAGGCCTTTTTCGATGCAAGCGTAGAAGGCTATATTTGAGTGAATGGCCTCAGAGCCACCCCTAAGGATGATGGCATTTCCAGATTTAATGCAAAGTCCTGCTGCATCTACTGTGACGTTTGGGCGAGATTCATAAATCATCCCAATAACGCCCAAAGGAACCATCATCTTTCCAATTTTGATACCGCTAGGTCTCTCATTAAAATCAGAAATTTGGCCTATCGGATCAACCAAGGTTGAAATTTGATGAAGGCCTTCAATCACGCTATCGAGTCTTTCATCATTAAGCATTAAGCGATCTAACAGTGCGTCATCAATACCATTTTTCTTAGCAGCTTCTAGGTCTAAATCATTGGCATCTAGGATTAATTGTTTGTTCCCTTGGATTTGATTTGCAATGCTGATTAATGCATTATTTTTTTGATCAGTGCTGGCAATTCTTAATGACCCAGAGGCAGACCTAGCCTTTTGACCTATTTTTTCGATTAATTCAGCTATTGAGTCCATTATTTTTTCCAGATAAAGAAACAACTACGCCTTGTAGTTCATCATAAACGTTTAGATTATCCATACCTTTGAGAGAGCGGTCAATACGACCTAGCGTTAGGAGGAGCTTTTGTAGTTTCTGATAGCTATGCTTTTTGAGCGCATTTGATATTAAAGGTTTTCTTTTTTGCCAGACTCGGTGATTATTAAGAACAGTTTCAATGGTCTGGTTGGTTTTGAGTTCAATGGCCATCGTGACTAAGTTTTTAATTTCTCGATACAGCGATGAGATTAGAATCACTGGTGGCGTGGCATCTTCGACAAGTGAATTAAAAATTTTGTTGACTTTTTCGCTGTCACCTTGAAGGGCCGAATCAATCATTCCAAAAACAGAATACTGAGATTGCTGATCAATCTGATTTAAGTACTCCTGAAGTTTGATTTTGCCATCAGGATAGGCAATTTTTAGTTTTTGAATCTCCTGCATTGTGGCCAAAAGATTTCCTTCGGTGCAGTAAGCTATTGCATTTGCAACATCACTGTTAGAATTTAAACCGAGTTGAGTCATATTATTTAAAATCCAGCCTACAAGCTGATTGCTTTGAACTTCCCAGTGCTGTATTACAATGCCATGACTATCAAGAGTCTTAAACCATTTACTTTTTTGCTGAGCCATCTCTAATTTTCCTGAAGAAATCACAAGCAAAATATCATCTGGCAAACTTTCAACAAGCTCAGTGAGTGCTTTCGAGCCTTTTACTCCAATTTTCCCCGTTGTAAGACGGCACTCAATAATCCTTTTTTCAGCAAACAAAGATGGGCTTGAAATTAAACTAAATATTGCATCCCAGGAAAAGTTGCCATCAATATCGAATCTAAAGCGCTCACTGTACCCCTTTGTCTTTGCTGACTCTTTAATTAGGGATAAAGACTGCTCAACGAGGAGTATTTCTGCTCCAAATGCGAAATAAATAGAAGCGAGTTGATCTGAAAGGTTATTTTGAAGCTGTTCAGGTTTAATATTCATTTGGTATTCTAAAGTTGCACTGGCTTAGGATGCAGAAGCAGATTATGTATGTCTAAAAACATTATGTCATAGTTATAAAAAATATTGATTAAACCTTGAAAAATGCCATCAAACGCTATATATAAAAAACAATAGGGTATATTTACCTTTCTAATTTAGGATAAATTTAAGTTTATGTACAAGAATATTTTACTATGGTTGGTCCTTGGAAGTGTGCTTGCATCGCTTTTTGGGCAATTTAATATAGCTGATGAAAAGAATGAGATGAGTTACTCTCAGTTCATTCAAAATGTGAAGCAAGGAAGCGTCTCAAGCGTTAAGATTGCAGGTAGTAACATCAGCGGTGTAACTGCTCTTGGTGAAAGGTTTGAAACCTATAGTCCTGGTGATCTTGGACTGATGGGCGACTTGTTAAACAATGGCGTTTCAGTTGAGGCAACGCCTCCTGCCAAAGAAAGCTTTGTCAAACAGTTAATCATTTCGTTGGCACCTATCCTGCTTTTAATTGGTGTCATTATGTATACGATGCGTGGTGCTGGTGGAGCAATGGGCGGAAAAAATCCAATGTCTTTTGGTAAATCAAAAGCGCGATTAATCACCAAGGATGAGTCTCATGTCACTTTTGATGACGTTGCTGGTGTTGAAGAAGCCAAAGAGGAAGTTGGTGAGCTCGTTGATTTTCTATCTGATCCTAGTAAGTTCACTAAGGTGGGCGGTAAGATTCCGAAGGGTGTCCTTATGGTTGGTCCTCCAGGAACAGGTAAGACTCTCCTTGCAAAGGCTGTTGCTGGTGAGGCAGACGTCCCGTTCTTTTTCATTTCTGGATCAGATTTTGTAGAAATGTTTGTGGGTGTTGGTGCTTCTCGAGTAAGAGATATGTTTGATCAAGCTAAGAAGAACTCTCCTTGTATTATATTCATTGATGAGATTGATGCCGTAGGTCGTCAGCGCGGAGCCGGTATGGGTGGTGGCCATGATGAACGTGAGCAGACACTGAATCAAATGTTAGTTGAAATGGATGGCTTTGAGGGCTCTGAAGGAATCATTGTTGTTGCTGCAACAAACCGACCTGATGTTCTTGATCCCGCGCTTTTAAGACCTGGAAGGTTTGATAGAACAGTGACTGTTGGGCTTCCTGACATTAATGGACGCGATGCGATTTTAAAAGTTCACATGAGGAAGCTACCTATTGCAAAGAATGTGAAGTCAATGGACATTGCTAGAGGAACGCCTGGTTTTTCTGGTGCGGACTTAGCAAATCTAGCTAATGAAGCGGCATTGATTGCAGCTAGGTTCAGTAAGAAGCTTGTCGGCATGAAAGAATTTGAAAAAGCGAAAGATAAAATTATGATGGGCGCCGAGCGAAAAGGTATGGTGATGGATGATTCTGAAAAAGAAATGACAGCTTACCATGAGGCTGGCCATGCCATTGTTGGTCGTTTGATGCCAGAGCATGACCCAGTATACAAGGTCAGTATCATTCCTAGAGGAAGGGCCCTCGGTGTGACGATGTTCCTTCCTGAAAAGGATAGTTACAGTATTTCAAAACGCAAACTTAATTCACAGGTAGCCTCATTATTTGGCGGTCGAATTGCTGAAGAGATTGTCTATGGTGAGGATGCGGTGACTACGGGCGCAAGTAACGATATCGAGCGTGCTACTGAAATAGCACACAAGATGGTTAAACTTTGGGGCATGTCCAGTGTCATGGGGCCAATGGCCTATGGAGAAGACGAGGGAGAAGTCTTCCTTGGACGCCAGGTTACAAAGCATAAACATATTTCAGATGAAACGTTTACCAAGGTAGATAGTGAAATCCGCAAGATTATCGATACAAACTATTCGACAGCTTACAAGATCATTGAAGACAATAGAGATATATTGGATGCAATGGCTGCAGCTCTGGTTGAGTTTGAAACGATTGATACTAATCAAATCGATGATTTAATGGCAAGAATACCTATGAGAGAAGCAGCTGAAGTTGTGGATTCTGATGAGGTCTCTTCAGAACTCGGCACTGGAGGTAAAGATTCAAAGAGCTCTAAATCTTCATCAGACACCAAAACTGATGCAGATGGTGGTACTGAGCAGTTTGCATAATTTATACTTACTGTGATTGTCAGTCAGCCAATCATTATGGGTGTTCTCAATGTAACACCCGACTCTTTTTCTGACGGTGGAAAGTTTTTTGATGCTAACTCCGCCATTGACCAGGCCACAACAATGGTCGAGGAAGGGGCTGGCATTATTGATATTGGTGGTGAATCGACACGACCAGGCGCAAAGGCTGTCAGCGTCCAAGACGAGCTTAATCGAGTCATACCGGTTATTGAAGCTCTTAAAGGAAAAATTAATGTTCCGATCTCCATTGATACTTCTAAGCCTGAAGTCATGGAGAGGGCTGTTGGGGCTGGCGCCAGTATGATCAATGATGTTAATGCACTACGCTCCGCTGGTGCGTTAGATATGGCAGCAAAACTTAAGACTGATATATGCCTCATGCATATGCAGGGAAGTCCAAGAACAATGCAGAATAACCCGACCTATGAAGACGTTGTTAAGGATGTTAAAGTGTTCTTTAAGGAACGAATTGAAGCCTGTAAGCTTGCGGGAATAGATCTGAGCTTAATTACACTGGACCCCGGATTTGGCTTTGGAAAAAAATTAGGTCATAATATAGCTTTGTTAAAGAATCTCTCAGAGTTTCACGAATTTGGTGTATCCATTCTAGCGGGACTCTCTAGAAAGTCAATGATTGGAACCCTTCTGGGTGACAAAGACGTTGATTCAAGAATGGTTGGGAGCGTGACAGCGGCATTAATCGCTGTCGAAAATGGGGCTGATATTATAAGAGTCCATGATGTTGCAGAGACGTATGATGCGCTAATAGTCTGGCAACAAATTAAGAATTTTAGGGAGTAATTTTGAGTAATTTTTTTGGAACAGATGGTATTCGCGGTGAAGTTGGCAAGGCGCCGATTACTGCTGATTTTTTATTAAAAGTGGGTTGGGCAGTTGGCTCTGTTTTAAGAGAAAGTGGAAGTGCGAGCGTCATTATTGGAAAAGATACCCGAGTTTCAGGCTATTTATTTGAGTCAGCACTTGAAGCTGGATTCCTATCAGCTGGCGTCAACGTTGGCATGCTTGGCCCGATGCCTTCTCCCGCTATAGCCTACTTGACGCAAGCATTTGGGGCAACAGCTGGTGTCGTTATCAGCGCATCCCACAACCCTTACCAAGACAATGGAGTGAAGTTTTTTTCATCTAAAGGTGTCAAGCTGAGTAACGACATTCAGAAAGCGATTGAAAAGAAAATCTCTATGCCAATGGTTAGTGTTGATTCAGCAGCGATTGGAAAAGCAAAGCGCTATGAGCAGGCACTCGGGAGATATATTGAGTTTTGTAAATCGACATTCGACAAATCAACTGATTTGTCCCATTTAAAAGTTGTAATTGATTGTGCCAATGGCGCAACTTATCATATCGCTGAAGACGTATTTACTGAGCTCGGCGCCTCAGTGACAATGATTAATAATTCACCTGACGGCTACAACATAAACCGAGAGTGCGGCGCAACTGACACGGTTCATCTCCAGCATGAGGTGGTAGAAAATGGTGCTGACCTTGGTATCGCTTTCGATGGCGATGGCGACAGGCTCATTATGGTTGATCATAAAGGTGAAAAAGTAGATGGAGACGAGTTAGTTTTTATTATTGCGAAAGCATGGAAAAATAGGGGTAAACTAAAATCAAACATCGTTGTCGGAACTAAGATGACCAATTTAGGGATGCGTAATGCATTGTCAGACAATGGAGTAAGCTTTATTGAAGCTGATGTTGGAGACAGGCATGTCATGGATCATTTAATCAAAAACAAAGCAATTCTTGGCGGAGAAGGTTCTGGGCATATCATCTGTTTGAATAAGTCCATGTCAGGTGATGGCATCATAGCAGCACTTCAAGTCTTAGAGATTGTGGCAAAATCTGGACAATCGCTATTCGATCTGAAAAGCGCGATGACTAAATATCCACAAGTTCTTATTAATATTAAAACTCAAAATAAGATTGATCTTAATGATTCAAAATTAGTGGAAGTCATTGAAACTGTTGAGTCAAAACTCTCTGCTACCGGACGCGTTTTAGTTAGAAAATCAGGGACTGAGCCTTTAGTTCGCGTTATGGTAGAGTGCTCTGACGGTGCTCTGGCTACTGAATCTGCCAAGCAAATATCAGCAGCAATTCAATCAATGTAATTACAAAGTAATTACTGTTTCATTACTAGCATAATTTAATATTATGGTTTTCACTCCAGTTGACATAGTAATCATTTCATTCATCTTTATCTGGATTGGTTTTGTTAGGACAGGGCTTGGATTTGGTGGCGCTGTTCTGGGGCTACCACTATTAATGTTGGTTGGAGGCTCACCAATCGATTGGCTACCAATTATTGGGATACATTTGCTATTTTTCTCAGGAATTGCGCTTGCAAAATCACTAAAAAAAGTTGATTGGAGTTATTTAAAGCAGTCACTTCCATGGATTTTGCCTGCAAAAATTATTGGAGTGATTGGACTAATCAGTCTGCCACCAACAGTGATGACTGTGATCGTTTATTCGATAACATCATTTTATGCATTAACATGGATTATGAATTTTCAAATTGCCTCTCGTGAAGGTTGGGGTAGTCGATTACTCCTTATACTCGGTGGTTATATTTCAGGGACCTCATTAAATGGCGCTCCACTGTTGGTTGCCGTCTATATGCAAAATATAGAAGTCAAAAAGCTCAGAAATACTTTGTTTGTCTTGTGGTTCTTACTGGTGACAATTAAGATGAGCGCATTTTTGGTGGTGGACGTATATATTAATTGGCAGTTTTCTTTGATGTTGATACCAGTAGCAGGGCTGGGACACTTTATAGGATTAAAAGTACACGACCGAATCATTGAGAACGATACCCAATTTAAGAGATGGATGGGCAGTGTACTGATTGCTATATGTATTGCAGGTTTATCAAAGGCATTCTTTTATTAGATTAGCCCGCAACGAGCTGTTCCATTTTGGTTAATGGTATTTCGGTTGTGCTTTTAATTTCTTCAATTGCAAAGTTAGAAGTCACCTTTAGAAATTTAACTTTTTCAATTAAGTTTTTATAAAAATTATCATAGCTCTCTATGTCACTAACAACAACTTTAAGAAGGTAATCTGTTTCGCCGCTCATACGATAACACTCAATTACTTCGGGTATCTCTTTTATGGTTTCAGCAAAAACACTAATTCTCTCTTGATTATGATTAGTGACCGTGACTGCCACCATCGCAGTGACATTAGAGCCCACCCTCTTCCGATCAACCAGAGCGACTGTCTTGTTTATGTAGCCATTATTCTTAAGTTGATTGATTCTTTTCCAGCAAGGTGTCGTTGATAAATGAACCTCAGATGAAAGCTCTTGAATAGTGAGTTCAGCATTGTGCTGAAGTAGTTTTAATAGTTTAACGTCGATGGCATCCATAATGTTATCTAAAAAAGGATAAAAATATAATATTTTTCTATATAAGTTATATTTATAAGAAAAAATTCCTTTTTTGATTCTTTTTATTATTGAAAATAGAATATTTTACTATAATTTTCCACATTCTACAAAGTAAATAAAAAATGTATCAATACAACGCCGAAGACAAGCAGTTTTTAGTTGAGCGAGTCGATCAATTTGAAAAGCAATTAAGGCGGCATTTGTCGGGTGAATTAGATGAAGCTAAGTTTAGAAGTTTAAGGCTTAGGAATGGTCTTTATATGGAGCTTCATGCGCACATGCTTAGAATTGCAATTCCTTATGGAATTTTAAGCTCAGCTCAGCTCAGAGCGCTTGCCGATGTAGCCGATAAGTATGACCGCGGCTTTGGGCACTTCACAACGAGGCAGAATATCCAGTTCAATTGGATACAGCTCCCTGAGATTGCTAATTTATTGCGTGACTTAACCGCTGCTGGACTCCATGCAATACAAACCAGCGGAAAAGCCACGAGAAACATTACTGCAGACCCTTTGTCTGGACTAACAGAAGGTGAGATAGAGGATGCTAGGCCTTACTGCGAGCTAATTAGACGATGGTTTAATCTGCATCCTGAGTTTTCATGGCTGCCCGGTAAGTTTAAGATTGCCATCAATGGCGCCAAGCTTGATGAAACCGCATTGAGAATTCATGACTTAGGATTAAGACTCGTTCGAAATGAAAAAGGAGAGTTAGGTTTTAGCGTTTTTGTTGGTGGCGGCTTAGGTGCGGCAGCTATGGTTGCAGCTGAAACGGCATCCTTTGTTCCGGTTGCTGACATATTAAGCTATTTAGAGTCATCGTTAAGAATTTATAATTTAAAAGGTCGAAGAGACCATCAAAAGAAACTTCGTATTAAGTTTTTAGTGCGAGAATTAGGCGCAGCTGAGTTTTCACGGCTAGTTGATGAGGACTGGCAGCAAACCAAAGATGATCCTGAATTGAAGTTAAACTTAAACGAATTAGAGAGTTTAAAAAAAGACTTCGCTTTGCCAATTGAGCCTATTAGTCTTGATGGTTTTAAAGAAACAGTGGACTTTAATTACAGTATATGGAAGAAGAACAATGTCAGAAGCCACAAAGTATCTGGTCACAGCATCGTCAACATTTCTCTAACCAAACTGGGCGCTCCTCCTGGAGATGCAACATCAGAACAGATGAGAATTCTTGCGAAACTTGCTGACCAGTTCAGTTCAGGTGAAATTAGAACAACCAAAAGGCAAACCATCGTGTTTCCTTTTGTTCGAAAAGACCAAATATTCAATCTATGGAAATCATTAGAGCAGTATGGACTTGCAAGTCCTCACCAAGGGACACTAGCGCAGATTGTGTCTTGCCCTGGTAGGGACTACTGTGATTTAGCAAAGGCGGTTTCTATTCCAATAGCAACAAGGGTTCAAGAACGTTTTAACGATATGAATAAATTGCTAGATATTGGGGATTTAAATATCAATATTTCTGGCTGTGAGAATTCATGTGCCCACCACCATATAGCTGATATTGGTCTTTTAGGTATGCAAAAAAATGGTGAAGAGTACTATCAAATTACACTGGCCGGCGAAACACTTCACGAAACTAATATTGGTAAAAAGTTAGGTCCATCTGTCAGTGGTGAAACTATTGTTGACGCTGTTGAGGACATTGTTAATGTTTACATAGCTAACCGTCAACAAGAAGAAAAATTTACAGATGTCTTTAAGAGAATTGGCATTGCACCCTTTAAGGAGAAGGTCTATGGATGATATTAAAAACCCTACAAGTCTAATCAATAAAGATTATGAAACAATTAATTTGGTTACATTTGAAGAGTGGATTGAAGATAATGGCGAACTATCTAGGCTTGGTGTAGGCATTATTTTAGAACCCTCAGATGATGTCAGTTTAATCAAGGACAGCCTTGATTCGATTGAGTTAATTGCTTTGGATTTCAGAAACTTTGACGATGGAAGGAGCTACTCTCAAGCCTATTTATTGAGCAAAAGATGGCAGTTCAGGGGAGAGATTATTGGGATTAATGCCCACCTTGATCAGTTGCAATTTATGATTAGGTCTGGCATAACGAGATACCAATTACTTGAATCTTATAGTGGCTTTAATGAAGAGGATTAC
>CESR01120190.1_pt1 | contig 11205 bp, 7 predicted proteins | sample 356351 | NCBI WGS metagenome assembly CESR01 (sample SAMEA2622149, study PRJEB7988) | marine metagenome | isolation source: saline water (ENVO:00002010), including | reverse complement strand
CGGTAAAGGGCGGCCTCTACGGGAACCATCCCAGCATTCCGAAAGACGAGCGCAGCGATCTCAAGTTCACCAAGAAGTCCATCGACTTCCGGCAACTCTACGCCACCGTCCTCGGCAAGTGGCTCGGTGCCGATCCGGAACCCATCCTGAAGGGGAACTACAAGCCGTTGGACTTCCTTGGATAGTCGGGACCACTCCGAAATCCTGGCCAGTCCCAATAGCGGATCAGCCTCACGCCGCACCTTTTCCGCAGGACCATCTCGGGGCCGGAGCTCCACTGGTGTCGCTGCCAAGTCCCTCATCTGAGCAATCGAAAAGCCGTCATCGTGCCCATCAATGACCACGGCTCCTGCATCAGGAGCCGTATCATCACCGTCACCAAGGAAGTGGCGCGAACGCTCGATTTTGTGAATGCCGGAGGGCCACCCGTGAACATGAAGGTCCGGTAGCCGGAGATTCTGATTCCACCATCGGCTCCGTGATCCAGCACCGCGGATCTTTCCCCTTCCGCTTCCCGACTCCCCTCCATCTTTCCACGGCGGACATGTACGAATTGGTGACGATTTTTTTGTCGTCTTTGAAAGGCTGTGGACGTATCCATGGTGGTGAGATGGTGGATAGTGTCCATTTGATGCCTCCGTTTCCTCCGCCCAATCGGGTTCGAGAAGGAGACACAACGCGCTGCACAGGGATTAATTTCATTCTGAATGGGATCTGATTGAGAATGAGGAGACGCACGATGGCCTGGAAGATATTGCTCCATGAAGGCGGGAGGTGCCTTAGTATCGGATCTGCCTGCTTGCTGCTGTTGGCCGCGATCACCTCGAAGGCCCAGGAATCAACACCCGAATCCGCGGATCCCGAATTGTCGCCGGACAAAGACAAGCGCCAGCGCCACTGGGCATTTCAGCCTCCCCGATCTGCCGGGGCTCCGAAAGTCAGCAATACGGCCTGGAGCCGTAGTTTCATCGATTCCTACATCCTGGCCAAACTGGAAGAAAACGATCTGCAACCCATGGCCGACGCGAGCCGCGCCACCCTGGTGCGTCGCCTCTACTTCGACTTGATCGGCCTGCCCCCCTCGCCCCGGCAGGTGCAGTCATTCATTGATGATCCGGCACCCGACGCAGTGGCCAGACTGGTGGATCATCTTCTTGCTTCTCCGCGATTCGGTGAACGCTGGGGACGGCATTGGCTCGACGTGGTCCGCTTCGCCGAATCAAGTGGCAGGGAGTTCAACTTCACCTATCCCCATGCCTGGCCCTATCGGGACTACGTGATCGACTCCTTCAACGCCGATAAGCCATACGACCGGTTCATCTGCGAGCAGATTGCCGGTGACCTCCTGCCGGAGGACGCCTATGAGGCGGCGGAGGACCGCGAGGACCGACTCGTCGCAACCTCCATGTTGTCATTCGGCACCAAGCGCCACAACTCCGGGGGCATGGCCTATCGCATGGAGATTGTTGATGACCAGATCGACATCACCTGTCGGGCCATCCTCGGGATGACGGTTGCCTGCGCGAGATGCCACGATCACAAGTTCGATCCGATCCCCACCAGGGATTATTATTCACTGGCGGGAATCTTCCTCAGTACCGAACCGCTCTATGGAACCATCCAGCAGAAGTACAGCAACAACCCGACGGATCTGCTTCCTCTCGGCCCCAAGGGCGTGGAACTGCACGCGGCCGCGGAAGAGCACGAGAAAACCGTTGGATCATCCAAAAAGTCCCGGGACGAAAAAAAGACCGAGTTGACCAAGGCCGAGGAAGCGAAGAAGGAAGTTGCGAAGCGGGAGAGCGCACTGGAAGAAACCGCAAAGAAGGAGAAGGCCGCAAAGAAGGAAGTGGATGTAAAGCAGGTTGCGGAGAAGGACCCTGATGCCGGACCGGAGGTCGTCGAGGTGAAGGAGGCCCCCCCCGAACAATCAACGACCGGGGAAGAACTGAAGAAGGCCACCGGGGAGCGAAAGGCGCTCGAAGAAAAAATCGCCCGTCTCAAGACGGAGCTCGCACAGCTTGAGGCAGGGGTGGTGGAACTCGAAAAGAATCGGCCCGCGCGCCCGCCTTACGCGATGAGCGCACGGGACCGTCCCGACCCTGCGGATACCAAGGTGGCAATCCGGGGGGAACTCAGTCAACCCGGCGACCTCGCGCCCCGCGGTTTCCTCACCGCCTTTCCAGCACCCGACGTGCCCGCCATCGACCCCGGGCAGAGCGGTCGACTCCAGTTGGCCAAGTGGATGACCAGCCGTCACAATCCTCTGTCGGCGCGGGTGGTGGTCAACCGGGTCTGGCATCATCTCTTTGGCCGGGGACTGGTCGAGTCCGTGGACAACTTCGGCATCACCGGCACGCCGCCCAGCCACCGGGAACTGCTCGATGCCATGGCCGTCGAGTTCATGGACGACGGCTGGTCCATCAAGCGCACAGTTCGCAGGATCGTGCTCAGCAGGACCTACCAGCTCAACTGCGCGACAAACGAGAAGAACCAGAAGATCGATCCGGAAAACCGGCTGCTATGGCGCTCTACCCCACGACGCCTGCCGGTGGAAATCATTCGTGATGCCGTCCTCGCCGTCAGCGGACAGCTTGAACTTGAACCGCCGGCAGGATCGCCGGTGACAGCCCTGGGGGACCAGTTGGTACGCGGCGTCGACACCAAGAAACTGCAACCGCCCAGCAACCACCGCAGCATCTACCTGCCCGTAATCCGCGACTATGCTCCCGAGATGTTCGATCGCTTCGACTTCCCTTCGTCGAGCCTCGTGAGTGGCAAGCGAGCCGTAACCAACGTCCCCTCCCAGGCCCTGTTCCTGCGGAATTCCGAATTTGTTGCCGGGCAGGCCAAGCACGCCGCCAGGCGCTTGCTGGCCGACTCCTCTGCCGCCGATGATGCGGGGAGAATCGACCTCGCGCTACGCTGGACGTTCTCCCGGCCCGCCACCGCCGAAGAGCGTGAGGAGGCCCTGAAGTTCCTGGAGCAGATCCGAAATCCCGGGACGGAAGTTGATGACCGCGACGCGATCGCGTGGGCCGCCCTGTTCGTGTCCCTGTTCTCGACGGCCGAGTTTCGCTATCTGGTCGATATAGGCGAATGAAGAATTCTCATGAGCCTTGAACCAGAGAACCTGTCCCGCCGCAACTGGCTCAAGCTCGGTTCATGCGGATTCGGCTCACTGGCCCTGGCGGGCCTGACCGGACAGGGCCATGCCGGGCCACAGACACCCCGTGCACCCCACTTCACGCCCAGGGCAAAGAGGATGATCTTCCTGTTCATGAATGGGGGGCCCTCACAGCAAGACACGCTGGACTACAAACCGAAACTGTTCGAGGAAGATGGCAAGCAGGGCAAGAACAAGCAGAAGTTGCTGGCTCCCCTGTGGAAGTTTTCCCAGCATGGAAAGAGCGGACTCTGGATTTCGGAGCTGCTGCCACACCTGGCAAAGCAGGCCGACCATCTCTGCGTTGTCAACAGCATGCAGACGGACAGTCGGGCCCATCCCCTGGCCATCCCGCAACTTCATACCGGCAGCTTCCAGTTCGTCCGTCCCTCCCTGGGTGCCTGGGTGCTGTATGGTCTGGGAAGCCCAAACCAGAACCTTCCCGGCTATGTGACCATCAAGCCGACCCGCACCTTCGGCGGTCCCTCGAACTATGGGAATGCCTTCCTGCCGAGTGCCTATCAGGCCACCCGGATCGGCTGGGAGGGGCAACCCGTCAAGGATGCCAAAATCGGAAATCTGTCAAACAAAGAGGCCGGACCGGAGATCTCCGGGAAAATCCTGGACCTTTCCCAGTCAATGAACCGTCGCCTGCTGCAGCGCAGCGGCCGCGACCCGGAAGTCCAGGGGGTCATCGACTCACTCAACCTGAGCAACAACATGCAGGAGGCGATCCCCCAGGTCCTCGACCTGGCCAGGGAATCTCCAGAAACCCTGAAACTCTATGGCGTAGGAGGAAAGGACACCGACGATTTCGGGCGGCAATGTCTCCTGGCCCGCCAACTTGTCGAATCGGGAGTGAGGTTTGTTGAAATCGCCAATAGTGGCTGGGATCAGCACTCTGCGCTCGACACCGCTCTGCCAAAGCGATGCCGGGAGGTTGATCAACCGATCGCGGCACTCCTTATCGACCTCGAGCGTCGCGGCTTGCTGGATGACACCCTGGTCTTCTGGGGTGGAGAGTTCGGACGTCAGCCGGAAACCCAGATTCTATCGGGAAAGGTCGCCGTGGGACGCGACCACAACGCCGCAGGTTATACAATCTGGATGGCAGGAGGCGGCGTTCGTGGCGGTCTCGTTCATGGAACCACCGACGATCTCGGTTATGAAGCGGTGCATGACAAGGTTCACCTTCACGACCTCCACGCAACGATGCTGCACCTGCTCGGCCTGGACCACACGAAACTCACCTACCGCTATGGTGGCCGCGATTTCCGCCTGACCAACATCCACGGCCATGTTGTAGAGGGTCTCCTGACCTAGCAGGATTCCAAAAAACTCTGGAACGCTGTGACGACATGCGATTATTTTCGGGAAATCACACTTCGCCCATGGGAAAGAGACTCCATCCCTCCGAATATCGGCGACCCACCCAGTCCACCCAATCATGAATATGAAGAAAACACGTTACGGTCTGCTCGCTCTGATCCTGATGGTGCCACTTGCCCACCTTGGCCAGAAGGCATCCGGTGAATCGGATCAAACCACGCGAATCTCAAATCCGAAACAGCACGAACGCACGGGAAGCAAATACTATCCTTATCGCTCCAAGAGTGAGTACATCCTCAAGGAACTGGATCTGAAACCCGGGGATGTCGTCGTGGACGTGGGTGCCGGTGATGGCTGGTGGTCTGAGAGGTTTGCGAAAGCGGTGGGCGAATCAGGTGCTGTTCACGCTGCCGAGGTCTCCGACAAGATGGTCGAGAAAATGAAGAAGAAGTATGCGGACACAACCCAGATCAAGCCCCGCCTGATCGAGTCCGACAGCACCGGGTTGCCGGAGAATTCCTGTGACGTGGCGTTTCTCTCACAGACCTACCATCATCTGAACAAGGATGGCCATGTCGCTTATCTTAAACATCTCCACAAGGTGCTCAAGCCAACCGGGCGAATCTTGATCATCGAGAGATACACCGAGACCGGGATCGGATCCGGCACACATGGGACCCGGCTCAGCCGCTTGATTCGCCAGTCCGAAGAGGCCGCCTGGGTGCCGGTGCGCGTGGAACTCATGACCGGCACCTATCACTACATCGCCATCCTGGCGCAACAGGAGATTTTCCCCCCGGAACCAGAGCCGGAAAAGAAGAAGTCCAAGCCGGCCAAATAGCCGGAGAAGCACTCCCCCGCTTCCAGACAACCATCACCCGCACGCTGAAAACCAAACCCGGTTCTCCTGGCTTTCTTGAACTCTCAGCGGGAAATCCGGGGTGCAGTCTTGTCAGCGACTCCGGCGTGAGCTTCGGTAAACTGAAGATATTGCTGGTTCAGTCCGGCGGCCGTCCCCTTCTGCCCCTGCACCAGAATGCGGTATCTCAGAGGCAGTTTCTTTCCGGGATCGAGCGTGCACGGATCAGAAAAGATCACCGCCGGGCTGAAGTAGGGCATCCCCTTGACCGTGAACCATCGCGATGGATGCCCCATGTTGTCGGGATGATCGAAAATCGTCAGGCCAGCCTCCACTCCACCCGCGGTCTTTCCGCTGTGATTCAACCACCGGGCCTGCTTGCCGTGGGAATCATTGATCCGCCCTTCACTGTCGAGGAAGTCCCAGGGGACGTGGGCTCTGGCGACGCGGATGGAGAGTCCGGCATAACCTCCGTGACCCGCCCCGCCGGGCTGTCCCGGTAAGGGGGTCCGATCCAGAACAACCTTCTTCCCGGCAACAAATTCGCTTCGCCAGTCGATGTGGTAGCTTCCATCCGCATCGGGCGCACTGATGGCAAGGGTTCGCTTCTCTGACAGTAGTTCCGCTTTTCCAGGAGGATGATAACTGAGTGTCATTTCAATCCGTGCCGAGAAATCATCATGGGTGTGGACCTCCACACCCATGATTTCAGTAACTCCCCCTGACCGTCCGGTCCGGCGGTCCTCCTCCCAGTAGTTCAATCCATTGATGAATTTCCAGGAGAACCAGCCGGCATAATGCCAGACGTGATCCGCAGGCCGCAACTCGGTCAGCACCGTGCCGTCGACCAGACTGAGCGGGTGAAAGCAGGACTTGTTCTTCTTCGGATCGTAAACAAGCCGCCAGACGATCTTATCCTGATTCACCAGGGCAATGGAGGCCTCCGTCTTTCTCCAGTCAAAGACGGGCTTCGCAACCACCCCGTCTCCCCGGACCGGCTGGAATGAAAGCAACGCGAAGGCAACAGGGCCTGACAGCACGACGGAAAGAAATCTCATGATCGGACGACGACGCCCACACCAGGCACACTCGTGCCCACCGAAGGCTTTATCCTGATACCCTTCAACACGCATTCGATCTTTGACCGGGATCAAACACTTCCAGCTAACCCCTGTTATTGGTTCACCATTGTTACCATGAGCAGGTATCGGTTCGTAGTGACAGACATTGGCAGTTGGCTCCTCCCAGGCATGAATCATTTTCGCAACGCGCTTGGGCTCATCATGGTGGGGCTCACTGGTGCTCTGGCCGAAACCTCCCCGCCGGCAGGGCAACCGGAATCTCCCGGGAGCGTCAATGTTCTCATCATTACCGGCGTGGAGCACCCCGCGCACGACTGGAAGGCCAAATCGGAGGCTCTCGTCGAAATCCTCGAACTCGATCCGCGGATCAGCGTCACGATTGCCGAGGATCCAGAGTATCTGGCCAACGATGAGATCTTTCGTCACGACGTAATCCTCCTGAACTTCTATTCGCCCAGGAAGAATTACCCCGGGACAAAGTCGCGGGCCAATCTGCGCCGGTTTGTTCACGATAAAGGCAAGGGTTTGTTCGTTCTGCACTTCGCGTGCGGAGCCTTCCCGGACTGGGATGAATACGTCAAGATGATCGGTAGGATCTGGGACTGCAAGAACGGGCATGATCAACGCCGGCCCTTTGAGGTGGAGGTGACTGATCCCTCCCACCCCATCACGAAGGACCTGGAAACGCTCCAAGCCGATGACGAATTGTACATCTGCCTGACGGGTGAAACACCCGTGCACCAGCTCGCCAGGGCACGGTCTCGCAAAACCAGCAGCGACCACCCCATGGCCTTCACTCTCAGCTACGGCAAGGGCCGCGTCTTCCATACCCCGCTCGGCCACGATGTGCGCGCTCTCAGAATGCCCGACGTCGCCAACCTGATTCGCCGCGGTTGCCTGTGGGCCGGCGGCGTCGACCCCACTACACCCGCCGAACCAGCCTTCGTACCGACCGACCGATTCACCCTTCCCGACGACCTGGAGGTCACGATCTGGGCCCACACCCCGCTGTTCTACAACCCGGTCAACATGGACTTCGATGCACAGGGGCGGCTCTGGCTGATCGAGGGGATGAACTATTCGCCCAACTTCCGCCAGCGTCCGGCCGGGGACCGCGTCATGGTCATCGAGGATACCAACCACGACGGCCGGGCCGATCACAGTCACATGTTCGTTCAGGAAGAACGTTTTCAAACGACCATGGGGCTCGCAGTCGTCGGCAACCGCATCTTCGTCTCCCAGCCTCCCGCCATGCTTGCCTTCACCGATGTTGACGGCGACGCGAAATTCGATCCCGAAATCGACAAGCGCGAGGAATTCCTCACCGGCTTTCACGGCCACGATCACGGTCATGGCCTCTACGCCAATGTCGCGGGCCCCGACGGGCGGTTCTATTTCTCGGCCGGCAACTACAGTGGCGGCGCCGTCACCGATCGCTCCGGTCGGGTCTTTCGAATCGGCAGCTTCTACTTTGACCTCAAGACGAGAGGAAAAAAAAGTGATGATGGCCACGTCTACGTTGGGGGAGTGGCCTACCGCATCGATCCCGATGGCACGAATCTGGCGGTGGTCGGCCACAACATGCGCAATCCGGTGGGCCTTACGATCTCCTCATTCGGGGACATGTTCAACAACGACAATGACGATCCGCCGAACTGCCGCACCACCTGGCTGATGGAGTATGGCAACCTGGGCTACGCCTCCAACGACGGGGCACGCACCTGGCGAGCTGACCAGAGGCCAGGTCAACCATCACAGGTTGCACACTGGCGACAGGAAGATCCGGGCATCATTCCCGCCGGCGACGTCTACGGCGGCGGCGCCCCCACCGACATCGCCTTCTATGAAAACGGAGCACTTCCCGCCAAATACCGCGGACTTGTCCTCAGTTGCGAAGCGGGCCGCAACGTCGTGTTCGGTTACCTGCCCAAGCCGGTGGGAGCTGGTTTCACAATGAACCGCTTCGATTTCTTTACTTCCAATCCCAACAAGGTGTTTGAAGGCTCGGACTTCGTGCGCGGAAAGAACCGGGGCAAGGCTTCGGACCTCAGCCGCTATTTCCGACCCTCCGATGTGACGGTCGGTCCCGATGGCGCCATCTACGTCGCGGACTGGTTCGACAGCCGGGTGGGGGGCCATTACTGGAACGATCGGGGCGCCCGCGGAACGATCTACCGCATTTCGGCCAAGGGTGCCAAGCTGTCGGTTCCCGTGATGGATCTCAAAACGGTCGCAGGCCAGATCAAAGCTCTCGGGAACCCGACCATGAATGTGCGCCACCTGGGATTCTCCGCTCTGAAAGCTGCCGGCGACCAGGCCGTTCCGGCCTTGAAGAAACTGTTGGAACATGAAAATCCGTATGTTCGCGTGCGACCCGTGTGGTTACTGGCCCACAGCCCGCAGGGACGGGTTGAACTCGAAGAAATTCTCAAGGACCCCGATCCGCAGATGCGTCTCACCGCCTTGCGGGCCCTTCGCGCTGCCGGTCAGCCGTTCCTGAATGCGGCCGCCACACTGGCCAGCGATCCTTCCCCCGCAGTCCGGCGCGAGGTTGCGCTCGCGATGCGCAATCTGAGTTTTGAGGAGAGCAAGGACATCCTGCTCGAAATCGCCACGACCTGCGACGGCCAGGACCGCTGGCTCCTGGAAGCATTCGGCACGGGCTGCACGGGAAAGCAGTCCGCCATCTTCCGCTACCTGGTGACCGGCATGAACATCAAGGGATCAGACTGGCCCGATGGTTTTGCACACCTGGCCTGGCGCCTGCACGTGCCCGAAGCGGTTGCCGCCCTCAAAGAACGTGCCCTGAACAAGGATCTCTCGGAAACTCGGCGCAAACTGGCGATCGACACGCTGGCCTTCATCCCGGAGCGATCCGCGGGAGAAGCCATGATGGACATCGTCGCCCAGACCTCCGGCAAGCTTGGGGACACCGCTCACTGGTGGATCAACAATCGCAATACGAGTATCTGGCGGGATCACAAGCTGGCTACGCAAAAACCTGTCCCGCCGCCCGTGGCGATCCCATTCCCGAAGATCGATCCTGCCCGCGCCACCAAGCTCCCTGCGGCTGGAGAAATCGCGGCGCGTTCCGGTGACGCCAAGCGTGGAAGGGAGCTCTTCTTCGGCAAGGCCGCCTGTCACGCCTGCCACAAGGCCCAGCAGGAGGGTCACGACCTGGGACCCGATCTAACCAGCGTGGCCAAACTCTTCGACAAGAAGGTGATTATCGAATCCATCCTCGATCCGTCGGCCGGCATTGCGTTGGGATACGACGCGACCTTGATCACAACCAAGGACAAGAAAAGTGTCACCGGCTACGTTCTCTCCACGGGTGATCCGCTCCTGCTCAAGGATCTGACCGGCAACCGTCTCAGTATCAAAGCAAGTAACATTGCAAGCACCACAAAACTCAAGACCTCGATCATGCCCACTGCCAGCGCAATGGGACTCAACGCCCAGGACCTGGCCGATGTAGTGGAATTCCTGATCAGCATTCGACCGGCCAATTGACCTGCAAACTCCGGAGATCTTTCTCATGAGAATCGGCTTTCACACCGACGCCTTCAACTCGGCCTACTTCAACTTCGAAGCCTGCTGCCAGTGGGCCCAGCGCAACAACGTCCCCTTCATCGAATGCGGCGTGATCGACGGGGTGAGCTGGATCCATGGACTGGGTTATCAGCCCCACGTGGCGCTCTACGAAGATCCCGTCCTGCTGCGGAACAAGATGGACAACTACGGCGTGGCCTTCTCCCAGATCGACGCTGCCTACCCGCTCTCAGGCCTCGATGGTTCAAGCCGGGGCGTCCCCTATGTTCTCAACGCAATCCGGTGGGCCCACCTTATCGGCTGCCCCCGGGTGGCGACCACCGACGGGCTGCACCAGCCGGAAGGTCTGAGCGACGAGGACGCCATGGACATGATGAAACGCTGCTACGAACAGATCATCGAAGTGGCCGAAGCCCATCAGATTATCGTCACCATCGAGGTCCATGGCTACTTCACCACCAACCCGGACATGCTGGAGAGGATGCTGGCATTCTCCGACAGCGCATACCTGCGGGTGAACATGGACACGGGCAACACCTTCATTGCGGGGCAGGACCCGGTGGCATTCCTGAAGCGCTTCGTGGACAAGGTGTCCCATGTCCACATCAAGGACGTTTCGGAATCCCTGGCCGCAGCAGTGCGCGGCGACCAGACCGGCATCGCGGTCAGCCATTGCGCCCTGGGTGACGGAGTGAATGCCGACAACATCCGTCAGTGCCTGACAATTCTGCACGAGCACGGCTACGACGGAATTCTGAGCATGGAGTGCGAAGGCGAGGGCGGCCCCATGATCGAACAGTCCCTGGCGTGGCTACGGGGGATCATGAACGAACTGGGGATCCCCCTCCAGGGGTGACCATCCGCCGCAGGAGCGGTCCCGTTCCGACTTCCCGTCAGCCAGCCTTTTCCGCTAGTGGGTGCCACGTGCGGCGGAAGATTCCCAACGGTCGACGCACGTGATTCAAGTCCTCGAATGGTGAGCCTTCCAGAAGAAGAAGGTTGGCCTGATTTCCGGCGACTATGTCGGCGGATGGGCAGCCCCAGAGCCGACGTGGAAGCGATGTGGCCGAGGCGAGCACGTCGGCAACCGAACCTCCGGCGTGGTGAAGGTAGAACAACTCGTCAATCAAGGCCTGCCCATGCACCGCGCCATAACTACCGGCGTCGGAGCCCGTCACCACCGACACACCCATCCCGTAGGCGAGCGCCACGTGCAT
>CESR01149808.1_pt1 | contig 11209 bp, 13 predicted proteins | sample 356351 | NCBI WGS metagenome assembly CESR01 (sample SAMEA2622149, study PRJEB7988) | marine metagenome | isolation source: saline water (ENVO:00002010), including | reverse complement strand
TCAATTGTAGCTTTAATTACGCCATTCAAGAATAATAAGCTTGATGAGGACTGTTATATTTCGCTAATTCATCATCATTTAAAGAGTGGTACTTCGGGATTAGTTCCTGCTGGAACAACAGGAGAATCTCCCACATTAAACCATGAGGAGCATGAAAGAGTTATAGAATTATGCGTTAAAGAATCAAAGGGCAAAATTCCCGTTATTGCTGGAACTGGATCTAATTCTACAGCTGAAGCTATATCATTAACGAAGCATGCTGAAAAAGTTGGAGCTAATGCTGCTTTAGTTGTCACTCCTTATTATAATAAACCAACACAAGAAGGTCTTTATCAACATTTCAAAGCCATAAATGATAACTCCTCTATCCCAATTATAATATACAACATCCCACCAAGATCAGTAGTTGATATGAGCATTGATACAATGGCAAGACTCTTTGAATTAAAAAATATTATTGGTGTAAAAGACGCAACGGGAGATTTAAATAGAGTTGATGAACAGAAAAAAAAAATGGGACCTGATTTCATCCAACTATCTGGTGAAGATGGAACTGCACTCGAATTTAATTCAAGAGGCGGCGTTGGATGTATTTCTGTTACAGCAAATGTTGCTGCAAAACTTTGTGCAGAATTTCAAGAAGCATCTATAAGTAAAAATAACAGCAATTTATTAGCCAAAGCAAAAGAGATAAATGAAAAATTGATGCCGCTTCACAAATCTTTATTTATTGAAAGCAGTCCCAGTCCAGTAAAGTACGCTGCAAGTTTATTAAATTTATCTTCTGATGAAGTTCGATTGCCATTAGTTAAAATTAAGGAAGAGACAAAAATAAGTATAAAATCTGCTATGAAGCATGCTAGTCTAATTTAATAATGATTCAAAAAACCAAAAGTGGTTTAAAAATTATATCAAATAACAGAAAAGCTAAATTTAATTATTTTTTTACTGAATTTCTAGAAGCCGGAATTGTTTTATATAGCTCTGAAGTAAAATCATTAAGAGATGGACGAGCTAATATTTCAGAATCATATGCATTCGATAATAAGGGAGAGATATATTTAGTTAATTCTCACATTCCTTCTTATAAAGAATCTAGTTACAACAATCATGATCCTAATCGAAATAGAAAACTTTTGCTTAATAAAAAGGAAATAAATAAACTTATTGGAAGAGTTCATAGAGAGGGATATACATTAATACCTACAAGATTATATTTTAAAAAAGGAAAAGCAAAAGTTGAAATTGCAGTTGCAAAAGGAAAAAAACAATATGATAAAAGACAAGTTAAAAAAAGAAAAGATTGGGATAGGGAAAAAGCTAGATATTTTAGAAAATCTAGTTAAGAAAATATGATTTTCCTAAGCTTAGGGTCTAATTTACCTTCCTCAGATGGAAATTTTAACAGATTTGAAAATATCGATTCCGCAATTAAAATTCTTTCAACTAATAATTATACGCTAATTAAAAAATCTAGCTACTACGAAACTCCATCTTATCCAGATAAGAAAAACCCAAAATTTATAAATGTCATAATTTCTCTTAAAAAGAAAATAAATGAATCATCTGAAAAAGATGAAGTAAAAAGGTTGATGCATACAATTGTTCAAGTTGAGAACAGACAAGGAAGAAAGAGAAATAAAAAAAACGAACCTAGATCAATAGATGTTGATATTATTGATTATAATGGGAGAGTTTTAGAATTCATATTAACAGGAGGAGAGCCAATCAAAATACCCCACGAAAGACTCGGTTTGAGAAATTTTGTTTTATTCCCACTAAAAGAAATATCTCCAAATTGGATTCACCCATTAACAGGAAAAAATATTGATCATTTGATTGATGAACTTTCAGAAATTGATAAAAAGTCTATATTAAAGGTTCAGCGGACTTGATATAATAAAAATATGCTTAATCAAGAAGATCTAATAAAAAAAGTAAAAATGTACAATAGCTTTTTTGATCCAAATAAGCTTTCAAAAGCTTATTCATTTGCCCTTAATGCTCACAAGAATCAAAAGAGAGATGCTGGAGAACCATACATTATACATCCGGTGGCAGTTGCAAATATTTTAACTGATTTGAAACTTGATACAGCAACTATCACTACAGGATTATTACATGATACGATTGAAGATACTAAAGCGACCTACAAAATGGTTGAAAAGGAATTTGGTAAAGAAGTAGCTGATTTAGTTGAAGGGGTAACAAAGATTTCTCAATTAGAAGGAAAAGCTAATTCTAACTCTAAAGCTGAAAACTTTAGAAAACTTATACTAGCCACCTCAAAAGATATAAGAGTACTATTAGTAAAACTTGCTGACCGACTTCACAACATGAGAACAATAAATTCTGCTTCTAATTCAGAAAAAAGGATAAGAATTTCAAATGAAACTATGGAAATATATGCTCCTTTGGCAGATCGAATGGGAATGAATCGCATAAGAGATGAGTTAGAAGACTTATCTTTTGCTGTATTAAATCCTGAACCTCGTAAACTTATTGTTGATCGGATTTCATTAAATAAAACTGTGAGAGAAAAAAACTTTGATGAAATTTCAGAGAAATTTTTAAAGATATTAAAAGATAATGGAATAAAATCAAAAATTATTGGTCGAGAAAAAACACCATTTTCTATATGGAGAAAAATGCAAACAAAGAGAATATCATTAGAGCAGTTGACTGATATTGTTGGATTTAGAATTATAGTTAATGATATTAAGCTCTGCTATGAAACTTTGGGAATATTTCATAGTAAATGGTCTATGATACCAGGTAAATTTAAAGATTATATTTCAACACCAAAAATTAACAAATATAAATCATTGCATACTTCAATAATTGGACCAAAAAAAGAAAGGGTTGAGATACAAATTAGAACTCAACAAATGCACGACTTTGCTGAAAGAGGAATAGCTTCACATTGGATTTATAAATCTTCTGAGAAAGTGAGTTTTACTTCTTTAAAAGAATATGATTGGCTTAGAGATCTTGTGGAAATAATGGAAGAAAGCAAAAATCCCGAAGACTATTTAGAATATACAAAATTGCAAATGTTCCAAGATAATGTATTTTGTTTTACTCCGACAGGTGAAGTTATTAAACTCCCCAAAGATGCAACCCCCATAGATTTTGCATATGCCGTTCATACCAAAATAGGTGACAGCGCAACAGGATGTGAAATCAATGGAAAAATATCACCTCTTCAAAGTTTTTTAAAAAATGGAGACTTGGTAAATATTATTGTATCTAAAAAAGCTTCACCCTCATTCCATTGGTTAAACTTAGCAAAAACAGGAAAAGCTAGAGCTGCTATAAGGAGATACTGGCAAAATAAAAATTTATCTAAATTAATAATCGATAAAAAATACAATACAGGTCTATGTATACAAATACCTAATGTTCCAGGTAAGCTTGGTGAAGTAAGTAGCTTAATAGGTTTAAATGAATGTAATATCATAAATATGGAAATTATAACGAAAAAGTCGAATTATTTAGAATTTATTTTTGATATACAGGTAAAAGATTTAAAAAAATATACGAACTTAATAAGTGAGTTAAAAGTAAAGGAATACAAATTTAAAATAATACGACATAGGAAAAAAGATGCTCTCTTTCAACGAATCTTTAAAAATTTTAAAAGAAACTAAAGCCCTACTAGAAGGGCATTTTATACTTTCGTCTGGTTTGCATAGCGCCGAATATGTTCAGTGCGCAAAATTATTAAGTAATCCAAAACAATCAGTTTCTATATGTTCATCTTTGGTAGAAAAAATAAATGCAAATTATAAAGATGTAAATATTATATTATCGCCTGCTATTGGCGGTATAGTCGTCGGCTACGAAATTGGAAGACAAATGAAAATTCAAACAATATTTGCAGAAAGAGAAAATGGAAAATTAATTTTAAGAAGAGGTTTTGATATACCTCCAAAATCAAAAGTTTTAATCGTAGAAGATGTAATAACAACAGGAAAATCTGCTTTAGAATGTTCTGATTTAGTTAAAAAATATAAAGCAAACTTGGTTGGTTATGCGTGTATAATTGATAGATCGGATGATAAAATTTTGATTAAAGATAAAATTATTTCCCAGATAAAGATTAAAATATCAACTTATAAAGAAAATGAATTACCAGAAAAAATTAAAAATATAGAGCCAATTAAACCAGGCAGCAGAAATATATTTTAATGAAAAAAATTAGGCTTGGTGTTAATATAGATCATATAGCCACAATAAGAAATGCTAGGGGAGAATATTATCCAGAACCACTTAGAGCCGCTTTTATTGTTCAAAAATCTGGAGCCGATTCTTTAACAATTCATTTAAGAGAAGATCGAAGACACATTAATGATGAAGACTTAAAGAAAATTAAGAAAAATATTTCTATACCCCTCAATCTAGAGATGGCACCAACTCTAGAGATGTTAAAAATTGCTTTGAGATATAAACCAAATTATGTGTGCCTGGTCCCTGAAAAGAGAAGGGAAGTGACTACAGAAGGAGGGCTTAATTTAAAAAAAAAATATCAAATAATAAAAAAAATTGTTAAAAAACTGAATCTTAAAAAAATACGTGTTAGTTTCTTTATAGAACCAAATATCAAAGATGTTATATTAGCAAAAAAACTTGGAGCAAGTTGCGTCGAATTGCATACGGGAAAATATTGCAAACTTTTCTTAAAAAGAAAACCTACAAAAAATGCAATATCAGATTTGCTCAATGCTTCCTCCTATGCAAGAAAAATTAAACTAGAAGTGCATGCCGGTCATGGACTAACATATAAATCCATCAAACCAATATTAAAGATTAAAACTATTTCTGAATTGAATATTGGTCATTTTATTGTTTCCGAATCCTTGTTTATAGGTCTAAAAAAGACTATAAAAAATTTTAGAAAGATAATAAGTAATTGATATGAAAATTTTTGGTATTGGTACGGATATAATTAACATAAAAAGGATTAATAACTCTATTAAAAGGGGCGGATACAATTTTAAAAAAAAAATATTTTCCGATAAGGAAATCAACTATTGTGAAAAAAAAAAGAATCCAAGTGCTTTTTACGCTAAAAGATTTGCAGCAAAAGAAGCATTTACAAAAGCGCTTGGTACTGGAATTGGAAAAGGAATAAGTTTAAAAGACATAGAAATTTTTAATGATACTGCGGGAAAACCTAACATAAGACTAAGAGGTTTTGCTAATAATTTTCTTAAAAAAAAAATTAAAAAAAATAAATATAATATTTATCTCTCTTTATCTGATGATGAGCCCTGGGCACAAGCCACTGTAATAATATCTTACAATTGATGAAAAAAAAAATTATCGATAATATAAAAACTATAATATATGCTTTAATAATAGCACTAGTTATTAGATCTCTTTTGTACCAACCGTTTTATATTCCATCATCATCGATGGAACCAAATTTATTAGTTGGCGACAGATTGTTTGTTTCTAAATATTCATATGGATATAGTCGTCACTCATTTCCATTTAGTCCAAAAATTTCAAATGAAAGATTTTACTATAGCTCACCAAGCAGAGGTGACGTTGTTGTCTTTAAAACCCCCGCAGATAATAGAACCGATTATATAAAAAGATTAATCGGTTTACCAAATGATAAAATACAAATTATTGACTCAGAACTTTTTTTAAATGGTAAGAAAATTGTGCGTAATAAAATAAAACATCTTCATAAAATTAACTGCGGTGATATCGAAATACAAATTAATGCTTATGAAGAAATTCTTCCTAATGGAGTTAAATATATTGCTGCTTATAGAAAGGAAGGCACCATGCTAAATACCGATGCATTTATTGTTCCAGAAGATCATTTCTTTTTCATGGGTGATAACAGAGATTGCTCAAAAGATAGCAGATTTTTAAGCAGCGTCGGTTATGTTAGTTCATTAAATTTAGTTGGGAAAGCTCAAATGATTTTTTTTTCAAACAATACGCATAAAGGTAATTTGTTAAAATTTTGGAGATGGGGTAATAGCATGAGATTTAATAGATTTTTTACTAAAATAAAATGAATTTAAAAATAAATAAATTTGAGAAAAAAATAAAAGTAAATTTTAAAAACAAATCATTGCTCAAAAAGGCTTTGACTCACAAAAGTTCAAATCAAATTGAAAATAATGAAAAACTTGAATTTTTAGGAGATAGAGTTTTAGGACTGGTGATTTCTAAAAAGATAATCGATTTATATCCCGAAGAAGAGGAAGGAAATTTAGATAAGAGGTTTGCAAAACTTGTGAATAGAGAAACATGTTCAAAAATAGCTTGGTCAATTGACATTCATAAATATTTAATTATTGGAGACTCGCATAAAAAAATTTCAAAACAAGATTCTAAGATATTAAGTGATTCATGCGAAGCGCTTATTGGAGCAATATATATAGACAAAGGTTTTGACTTTGTTAGTAAGTTTATTTTAGATATTTGGAAAGATAATTTGAAAAATTCTAATATAACAATCCTTGATTCTAAAACCAAGCTACAGGAATATTCTTTAAAAACTTACAAAAAGTTACCATCGTATATTTTAATAAAAACATTTGGACCTAGACATAGGCCAATATTTAAAATATCTGTAAGCATACCAAATTCAAAAAAATTTATTGGATCTGGCAAATCCAAACAGCAAGCCGAACAAGATGGTGCTAAAAAATTGTTAGAAAATATAAAAATAAAATGACCACGTATTGGCAAGATGAGGGCTATTTGTTATCAAAAAACAATTTTGATGAAAATTCTCTAATCATAGAATCTTTTACATTAGAGCATGGAAAATGTGCTGGTATAGTCTATGGAGGCTCTTCAAAAAAACAAAAAAAAAATCTCCAGATAGGTAACAAAATATCATTAAATTGGAAAGCAAAAGGAGAAAATAGAATTGGCTACTTTTCAACTGAACTTATTAAACCAATTTCTCCTCCTTTTTTTGATGATAAAGAAAGAGCTATTTGTATATTATCTGCATGCTCAATTTTGAAAATCCTATTACCTGAAAGACAAATAAATAAAAAAATATATCTCTCTTTCGAAAATTTTCTTATTAGTTTATTTTACGATAATTGGATCAACTTATATATAGAATGGGAACTTTCATTAGTGAAGGAGCTTGGTTATGAAAGTGAAAATAAAAATACCTTAAAAAATAATGTTAAGGAGGCATTAATCTTTAATAAGAAACTTCTTATCGAAAATTTTATTTTACCAAACAAATTAAGGATGCCAGTTTCAAGAATTATTTTAGAAAAATATATTGTTAGTAATAAATAATATTTTTATTTTAATTTGTTTGCTATTTGATCTGCAAAATATGTAACTATTGCAGATGCTCCCGCTCTTTTAAAAGAAATTAAACTTTCTATTATAGCGTCGTGATTCAATATTCCTTGATTAATTCCATTTTTAATTAAACTGTATTCGCCGGAAACTTGATAAGCAAAGACTGGTATTTTAAAACTATCTTTTATTAACTTAATTATATCAAGATAAGGAAGCCCTGGTTTTACCATAACAAAATCTGCTCCCTCACTTATATCTAGGGCAACTTCTCTTAAAGATTCTTTTGAATTATTAAAATCCATTTGGTAAGTTTTTTTGTCGCCCTTTAATGATTTTTTTGATCCGACCGCATCTCTAAAAGGTCCGTAAAAATTAGATGCATATTTAACTGCGTAAGATAATATTTGTACCGATTTGTACCCTTTTTTATCGAGCGCTTTTCTTATTTCACCAATTCTTCCATCCATCATGTCAGAAGGAGCAATTACATCACAACCCATTTCTGCTTGTAGTAGCGATTGTTTAACTAACATTTTAATTGTTGAATCGTTATCTACAATATCATTTTTGAGCAAACCATCATGTCCATGTGAAGTATAGGGATCCAAAGCTACATCAGACATTAAACCAATCTCATTAAAATTTTTTTTAATTAATTTTAGAGCCTTACAAACTAGATTGTTTCTATTTAGAGATTCTGTTCCATTTTTATTTTTTTTGAATGAAGGTGTATTAGGAAATAATGCTATCATGGGAATTTTGTTTTTGATTGCTTTTTCTACTAGTTTTTCAATCTTATCAAGCGAGTATCTATAAACGCCAGGCATAGTTTTGATTGGTTCTTTAATATTCTTTCCTTCTCTAATAAATATTGGCCAAATTAAATCGTTTGAAGATAAAGTGTTTTCTCTAACCAATCTTCTCGACCAGTCAGTCTTCCTGTTTCTTCTCATTCTTACATTGGGATATGATCCTATGTTTTTCATTTGATAATCATTCTCATTCAATCTTAAGTTTATATTAAAGAATTTAATATTACTATTGCGACAAATCCAGCCTATTATTTAATTACTGTTTGTAATAAAGTATCTACATGGATCAGTTTAGAGACTTTCTTAAAGTTGATGATTTAAAATTTGATTTATCCAAATTAAAAATTGCTTTAGATCAGACTCTCACAAGAAAATCATATGACGATGCAGCTGGAACAAAATATATTGCAGGAATTTCATTAAATCAGATTCCTGGAGACCCAGATTCTGCAAGGGGTGAAAATGTAAAAGGAATTTATTGGACAAAACCTGATAGCTCAGGAAATGAATCTAGACGTGCAAAAAAAATTGATGAGTCTGCTTACACTGAATTTGTTAAAGATCTTGAGGATACTTATTTTAAAGAAGTTTATGATACTTTATCAAAAAGATTTAAATTAGGTAGAGTCAGAATACTTCTTAAAGAACCAAGATCTACTTTAAGCTGGCACAGAGATCCAGAGCCGCGACTTCATATTCCAATTATTACCAATCCCGGGTGCATTATGGTTATAGAAAATATTGCAAAACATCTTCCAGCTGATGGCTGTGCTTACATTACAAATAATGTAAAATACCATAATTTTTTCAATGGCGGTGAAGAAAATAGAGTCCATTTGGTAGCTTGTTTGCTTGATTACAAATTCAACTAACCTGCATTAAATTAAATCAAAATATTGTGGTATAAATCTTTATACTATATATATGTAGTGAATTTTTGCAAAATCACTGCTTAAATAGAAAAATGAATGTAAAAAAAGTTTTTTTAGCATCAGACCATGCTGGTTTTTTATTAAAACAACTAATCGGCAAATTTTTGAAAAAGAAAGGAATTAAAATTTTGGATCTTGGTACTAAAAATAAAAATTCAGTTGATTATCCAGATTTTGCACACTTGTTAGCTAAAAAAGTAAATAAACAGAAAAATAATATGGGAATTTTAGTTTGTGGTTCAGGAGAAGGAATGATCATGACTGCAAATAGACACAAGAATATTCGTGCAGCATTATGTTACGATACAAGATCCACAAAGTTAAGTAGAATGCATAATAATGCCAATGTAATGGCCATAGGCGCAAGATTGACTAAAGAAAGTGTTGCATTAAAATGTGTAAATACTTTTTTGAAAACAAATTTTGAAGGCGGCCGTCACTTGAGGAGAATTAAAAAAATATAAATCTTATGTCAAAAGTAAATAATTATATCTCTGATCATTATAAAAATTTTTTTGATAATAATTTATCAAACTCTGATCCAGATTTGTTCAATTCCATTAAACTTGAATTAAAAAGACAACAAGAGCATATAGAATTAATAGCTTCAGAAAATATAGTTTCCAAAGCCGTGTTAGATGCACAAGGTTCAGTCTTAACAAATAAATATGCAGAAGGATATCCATCAAAAAGATATTATGGAGGTTGCGAATTTGTTGACATAGCAGAAAATTTAGCTCTCGAGAGAGTTAAAAAATTATTTGAATGTAGCTTTGCTAATGTTCAGCCACATTCTGGCGCCCAAGCTAACGGAGCAGTCTATCTTGCGCTTTTAAATCCTGGTGACACAATACTTGGGATGAGCTTAAATTCTGGTGGACATTTAACACATGGGGCGAAAGTTGCTTTATCTGGCAAATGGCTGAACTCTTGCCATTATGAAGTAGATAAAAGTACTGGATTGATCGATTATGATCAGGTTGAAAAGATAGCTCTTGAAAAAAAACCCAAACTAATAATAGCTGGAGGTAGTGCATATTCAAGAATAATAGATTTCAAAAAATTTCGTGAGATAGCAAATAAAATAAATGCTTATCTAATGGTAGATATGGCACATTTTTCTGGTCTTGTTGCGGGAAAAGCTTATCCAAATCCAATTAAATTTGCTGATGTAGTAACTTCAACTACTCATAAAGTCTTAAGAGGTGGTAGGGGTGGTATTATTTTAACTAATCGGGAAGATTTATACAAAAAAATAAATTCTGCAGTTTTTCCTGGCTATCAAGGTGGCCCTTTACTTCATGTAATCGCTGCGAAAGCTGCAGCATTCCATGAAGCTCTTAAACCTAATTTTAAAGAATATATAAAATCAGTTTTAGAAAATGCAAAAATTTTATCTGAAACTTTAAAAAATAATGGTTTTAAAATTTTTTCTGGGGGCACAGACACACATTTGATGCTTGTTGATTTAAGGCCCTTTGGAGTCACTGGAAAAGCTGCAGAAACAAGTTTATGTAAAGCGAACATAACTTGTAACAAAAATGGAATACCCTTTGATGATGAAAAACCTACAATAACATCTGGTATAAGATTAGGAAGTCAGGCAGCAACAACAAGGGGTTTTGGATTAAATGAATTTAAAAAAGTCGGTGAATTAATAACAGAAGTTATTAAAGGTCTATCAAAAAATAAAGAAGATAATAGTAAAACGGAAAACGAAATTAGAAACGAAGTTTTAAAACTTTGCTCTAATTTTCCTATTTATAATCATTTAATAAAGGAATAAATTATGCTTTGTCCATTTTGTAGAGAAAAAGATACATCAGTAGTCGACTCAAGGCCAACTGAAGATGGAGCTGCAATTAGAAGAAGAAGGGTCTGCGGATGTGAACGGAAAGAGCGTTTTACAACTTTTGAAAGAGTCCAATTCAGAGAATTAACAGTAATAAAAAGCAATGGTCGTAGAGCTCCATTTGATAGAGACAAAATAGCTAAATCAATAACTATAGCTTTAAGAAAAAGGCCGATAGATAGTGAATCTATAGAAAAATTTATTTCTAAAATAGTTAGAAATCTTGAGGGTCTTGGAGAAAATGAAATCCCAACATCAGCAATTGGAAAATTCATTATGGATGGTCTCGCAAACTTAGATCAAGTAGCTTATGT
>CESR01066309.1_pt1 | contig 11227 bp, 8 predicted proteins | sample 356351 | NCBI WGS metagenome assembly CESR01 (sample SAMEA2622149, study PRJEB7988) | marine metagenome | isolation source: saline water (ENVO:00002010), including | reverse complement strand
CAAGACCATCGGCGGGTGTCACCGCCATCAGGTCCTTGCCACGAACCCGCGCCGCCCAGTAGGCCGCGCGCCAGAGAAACCCGGGGAAACCCTGGTACTCAACCTCATGCGTCGCTGCCTTGTTGAAATCAAACACCGGCGCCTCCAGGCTGAACGCCGCAATTTCTGGATTCTTTGCGGCCGCAATGAGGGCCGCCAGCGCGCCGCCGGAAACGCCATGTACGCCGACCTGAGACAGTGGAACCGCCTTGGCGCTTTTCAACCAGTAGGCCGCCGTCACGATGTCGTCTGATTCATCCTGACCGGCAGAATGACGGCTATCTTCACAAGTGGTTTCACCCTGATCGCGAAGATCTATCAGCAGGATGTTAAATCCAGCCCGGGCCAGCATGGCGGCCGGCATCAGGGTATCAAAGTTGTGCCGTGAACTATTGATCCCATGGGCCACAATAATAGTCGCCTTGGAATCAGGAAAGGTCGGAGTAATCCACCAGCCGGATATCGTGACGGACCGTTGCGGATCACGAATCCGCACAGTCTCGACCGGGAGGTCGGGAATCCACCAACTCGACAGATCGTGGCCAACCCAGCGATCCCAACCGACGCCTTTAAACGGCCCCTGACCCACACCCGGGGTTTCAAAATGGGCGGGCGTGTTTCCGGCGTGATAAGGGTGGATACCGCAAAAAACTGCAGTACCCGTACGGTAGACATAATCACCCACCCCGAGCATACCGAGCCCTGCCAGCAGGGCCAGTACTATGCCTGTTTTCAGCAATAACCTGACTGTTCGCATCTGCGCTGATCTTTGTTGCCACAACGGATCGTTGCCCGGGCGCGCAGTGTACTCCAGTCCCCTGGATAACGGCCGGGATCAACCGTTTCTGGGTCCAGGAGCGAAACTGGCCAAGACCCCCAAAGGAATGGAAAATTGACCCGTTCGCCGAAAAAAGATGCCCCTGAGACATCTTCATAACGGCGCACTTAGCCAAAGAGAGGAACCAAGGAGACACTATGCGTAACTCAATTTTTTCATCTGCAGTCGCGGGAATCCTCGCCACTGCCGTCCTGGCATCTCCAGCCGGGGCATTTCAGGGTAACAGCGTATCTGCAAAAGATTGCAGTTACGGCGGCAAGATCAAATCGATCGAAGCGGTTGATGCCCTGACCGTACGCTTTTCCATGTGCAAGCCGGATCCGGCTTTCATGGCTAAAGCCGCTTTCACGCCGTTTGGTATTCAGGCAGAGGAACACCTCAACGCCACCGGTGGTGGTGGCGAAATTCTGGAGCGTCCGGTAGGGACTGGTCCCTGGAAGCTCGACAAATGGGCTCGCGGTGACAGCATCATCATGCGCCGGTTCGAGGATTACTGGGGCGATAAGGCACCCTATGGCACGCTGGTAATCCGCTGGTCTGACAGTGGCGCCGGGCGCCTGGTGGAACTGCGCGCCGGTACGGTCGACCAGATCACCAATATCAGTCCGGATGATTTCGACTCGGTGAAGAACGACTCCAGTCTGACGTTTATCCCTGTGGCGAACCCCAATACGCTTTACCTCGCCATGACCAATACCTTCAAGCCTTTCGATGACCTGCGCGTACGCAAAGCCATCGCTATGGGTATCGACCGGGCCCGTATTGTCGATTACTTCTACCCCGGCGGGTCAGAAGTCGCCTCGCACTTTACCCCCTGCTCGATCACCAATGCGTGTGAGGGCGAGAGCTGGTACGATTTTGATCCTGCCAAGGCCAAGGCCCTGCTCGCAGAAGCCGGGCATCCCAACGGCTTTAAAACCAAAATCTTCTTCCGCGATGTATTCCGGGGTTATCTGCCGGAACCGAGCGTGGTGGCGGTTGAGTTTCAGACCCAACTGCGCGACAACCTCGGAATCGAAGCAGAAGTGGTGGTAATGGAGTCTGGTGAATTCATTGATGAATCCACCAACGGTCGCCTGGATGGCTTCTATCTTCTGGGCTGGGGTGCGGACTACCCGCACGTGACCAACTTCCTGGATTTCCACTTCAGTTCGAAGAATCCGCAGTATGGTACGCCGAATCCGGAAATCTATGAGCTGTTGGTAGAGGCCTCCAGCATCGGTGACCCTGCTGTGGCACGGCCGCTGTACGAAAAAGCCAACAACGCCATCAAGTCATTAGTACCGATGGTGCCGATTGCCCACGGCGCTTCTGCGTCAGCCGCTCTGGCGGGCGTAAAGAATGCCCATTTCCGCCCCTTCGGTGCACCTTTGTTCCACCACGCGGATCCAGGTAAAGACACCTTCGTCTTCATGCAGAATGCCGAACCCATCAGCCTGTACTGCACGGATGAAACTGATGGGGAGTCTCTGGCTGCCTGCCAGCAGGTTGTAGAGCCTCTGCTGGGTTACGCGATTGATTCGGGTGCGATTGAACCGCGCCTGGCAACGGGTTGCTCAGCTAACGACGACTCAACCGTGTGGACCTGTCAATTGCGCGATGGTGTCAAATTCCATGACGGCAGCAGTATGGACGCCAACGATGTCGTTGCATCCTGGGCCGCGGGGATTGATGCATCCAACGCCAACCACAAAGGCAACACCGGTGCTTTCGAGTACTACAGTTACCTCTGGGATGGCCTGATGAACGCTGACTAAGCGTTTTCAGTAATCCAGTCGTTCAAAAGACGGGCAGCACCCAAGGTGCTGCCCGTCTTTGCTTTTTACCTTAGCGACTGACCAGATACCATTAAGACATGCTGCAGTACATTATCCGACGCCTGCTGGTAGCCATACCCGTCCTGATTGGCATCCTGCTTGTTACTTTCGTTCTGGCGCGGCTCATCCCCGGAGACCCGTGCAAAGCGATCCTGGGCGAGAAGGCCACGGTCGAAGTCTGTGAACGCTTTACGCGTGAGCACGGGCTCGACAAACCCATTGTTGTGCAGTTTGCAATCTATGCCAAGGATATCCTGAGGGCGGATTTTGGCGAATCGATCCGCTTCAGCCGGCCAGTCAGCCAGATACTGGTCGAACGCCTGCCGATGACGATTGAACTTGCTGTGGGCGGGTTAATACTCGCTATCCTGATTGGTGTCCCACTGGGACTGATCTCGGCCATGCGCCACAACACCGGAACTGACGTCGCCACCATGATCGTGGCCAATATTGGCATCTCCATGCCGGTTTTCTGGCTGGGACTGATGCTGGCTTATCTTTTTGCCCTGGTACTTAAGGGCACCCCTTTCTGGTTACCACCTTCGGGTCGGCTCAGCGCGGGGCTGATATCGATACCCTTTTATGAAGTCTGGGGCTGGCAACTGACGGCCGGTACCACCTGGACCAAGTTCATGGAATTCATTTCCAATCATTTTGTCTTTAATGCGCTCATAACCGGTAACTGGAAGATCTTCAAAGATGCGGTGCAGCATCTTATATTGCCGGTTATTGCTTTATGCACGATCCCCATGGCCATCATTGCACGCATGACACGTTCGAGCCTGTTGGAGGTACTGGGAAGAGACTACATCCGCACGGCCCGAGCCAAGGGTGCGATCGAGCGGCGCGTGCTGATGCGTCACGCCCTGCGCAACGCCCTGCTGCCGGTGGTGACCATACTAGGTCTGCAGATGGGCGGCCTGCTGAGTGGCGCGGTGCTGACCGAAACCGTGTTTGGCCTCGCCGGTGTAGGGCGGATGCTGTTCGAAGCGATTACCGCCCGCGACTACCCGATTATTCAGGCGTTCACTGTCGTGATTGCCGTGTCCTACATGCTGATTAACCTGATCGTGGATGTCTCCTATGCCTTCCTTGATCCTAAAGTACGGCTGGAATAGACCATGATGTCACTCAAAGGCGCGGCTGAATCCCTGTCTGAAGGGATGGACGAACAGTGGCTACAGGCCAAGCCGATGTCTTTGTGGAAGACGACGCTACGACGACTGCTACGACGAAAAACCGGCATCGTGGGATTGATCCTGATCGGCTTCATGATGACGCTTGCTATCGGCGCCCCGGTTTTTGCCCCTTATCACCCGGAAGAAGTTCTCATCGGCAAAGAGAAGGTGCGCAAAAGAGAAGCGCCCTGCGTTCACCTGCTGGGCTGCCCCAGCGAAAGGCCGCAACACCTGATGGGCATCGATGGCAACTTTCGTGACCAACTCAGCCGGGTAATTTACGGTGCGCGGGTTAGCCTCTCGATCGGCTTCACCACGGTGCTGTTTGCCTTGCTCGGTGGGACGATGCTTGGGGCCATCGCTGCCTACTGGGGCGGCTGGCTGGATAACCTGATCATGCGGATCATGGATGTGATCCTGGGTTTTCCCTCACTGCTGCTCGCCATCGCGATCGTGGCCGTATTGGGGCCAGGTATCCGCAATGCGCTTTTTGCAATTTCAATTGTGACCTTACCTGCCTATGCCCGGGTCATGCGGGCAAGCGTACTCTCGATAAAAGAGATGGACTACGTGGCAGCATCACATGCATTGGGGGCCAGTCGCCTGCGTATCCTGATGACCCGCATTGTGCCTAATGCCCTGACCCCTATCGTGGTGCTGTCGACCCTCGGCATTGCAAGTGCGATCCTGGATGCGGCCGGGCTTTCTTTTCTGGGCTTGGGTGCACAGCCGCCCACACCCGAGTGGGGCACGATGCTCGGGGCCGAGCGCAACCAGGTATTCAGTGCGCCCCACCTGGTGTTCTTTCCGGGCCTTGCGATCATGCTGACCGTGCTGGGATTTAACCTGCTGGGCGATGGCCTGCGGGATGCCCTGGACCCAAGACTGAATCATTAAACCCCATGGCCCACGCCCCGGTGCTTTCCGTTAAAGGTCTGAAAACCTGGTTTCATACTCGGGACGGCATTGCCAAATCGGTCGATGGCGTCGATCTGCAGGTCCAGCCCGGCGAGGTACTTGGGATCGTTGGAGAATCCGGGTGCGGCAAAAGCGTCACGGCCCTGTCCATCATGCGCCTGATCCCGCCGCCCGGTCGAATAGAAAGCGGCAAAATCGAGTTCAATGACAAAGACCTGCTGTCGCTTTCGCCAAATGAAATGGCGAAACTGCGCGGCGAACATATCTCCATGATTTTTCAGGATCCCTCTTCGTCTTTAAACCCGGTTGTTGCCGCCGGCAGCCAGATTGCGGAAGTGTATGAAATTCACCGTAAGACGGCCGCCAACACCCATCAGGAAAAAGCTATCGAGATGCTGGAGAAGGTTGGCATTCCCGATCCAGGAAAACGGGCGCTCGCCTACCCTCATGAATTGTCCGGCGGCATGGCACAGCGGGTCATGATTGCCATGGCGCTGGCATGTGAGCCGCAACTGCTGATTGCCGATGAACCGACCACAGCACTGGATGTGACCATTCAATCGCAGATTCTGGAACTGATCCGTGAACTGCAGGAGCAGACCCGCACCGCTGTGATTCTGATCACGCACGACCTGGGGGTCGTGGCACAAACAGCGGATCGGATCGCAGTGATGTATGCCGGTGAGATCGTCGAAGAAAGCGACGTCGCTACCCTGTTCGATAGCCCCCAGCACCCTTATACGCAGCAGTTGCTCAGATCTATCCCCGTGCTGGGCGCTAATCAGGAAGACCTGGCGGTAATCCCAGGCCGGGTGCCCAGCCTGGTAGACCTGCCCAGTGGATGCCGCTTTGCCGCGCGCTGCGAGGCTTACACCAAAAAAGGTCTTGAGGCGTGCATGACAAGCCGCCCACAACTTGAAGCCATAGCGACAGGACACAAGGTACGCTGCTGGCTGCATACCGATACCCGCTCATGAGCACCTTGATTGAAGCCGATCAACTGACCAAGCAGTTTCCTGTGTACACGGGACTGCTGCGACGACAAACCGGCGCAGTGCAGGCGGTCAGCAACGTCTCGCTGAAGATAAGACGTGGCGAGACCCTGGGGCTGGTTGGCGAATCTGGCTGCGGTAAATCAACGCTGGGTCGGCTGATTATTCATCTGATTGAGCCCACATCAGGCGTGGTACGTTTTGAAGATGAAGATCTCACTCATGCCTCGCGCGATGATCTGCAAAAGCTGCGTCGGCGCATGCAGATCATCTTTCAGGATCCCTACTCCTCGCTGGATCCACGCACCCCGGTTGGCAACAGCATCGCCGAGGGTCTGCGGGTTCATGGTATTACGGATGCATCCGAGCAGCATGCGAAAGTCGGACAGATGCTCGACCGGGTTGGCCTGCAAAGCGCGCATGCGCAACGTTTTCCCCATGAATTCTCCGGTGGCCAACGCCAACGAATCGGCATCGCCCGCGCCCTGGTGTTACAGCCTGATTTCGTGGTTTGTGACGAACCGGTATCGGCGCTGGATGTCTCTGTTCAGGCGCAGGTTTTGAATCTACTGCGTGAACTGCAACGCGACCTTGATCTGACCCTGCTCTTTATCTCCCATAACCTCGCCGTCGTCGAACACCTGAGCGACCGTGTGGCTGTGATGTATCTTGGTGAGATCGTCGAGCTTACCGACCGTGACACCCTGTATCAAAAGGCACAACATCCTTATACCAAGGCTTTGCTCTCGGCGGTTCCGATACCGAATCCGCATCGGCGCGGCGATAAGATTATTTTGCAGGGCGATGTACCCAGCCCGCTAAATCCCCCGGCCGGATGCAAGTTTCATCCCCGCTGCCCGATTGCCCAGGACATCTGCTCCAAGGCTGCACCCACTGCGCAACAGGTTAGCGGAGATACTGATCATCAGGTCGCCTGCCATGCCGTTAACCCAACAGGTTAAAGGCGGCAGACTATCAATCCATGATCTAACGCTACTGAACGATGTGCGTCCGCAAAAACTCAATCACCAGATGTTGTACGCCACGACTATCGAGCAGGCTATGTTTGTATTGCAACGGACCTGTGTTGTAGACCACAGATCGACTGCCATTTTCTGTGTTGATAAATTTGGTGCAGTTTCCTTTGGTCCAATAATTCTGAAACCAGGGATCTCCCGCAGCAACTAATGTCAGTATGGGCTCACCTGCCGCCCGATTCAGGCCCCGGTATTCAGGCCACCCTGCGCGGCAGGTCCATCCCTCAATCACTCTCGCTCGCACAGATTGACCAGATTCTATCGATAATGTCGCACTCACAATTCCCCCCTCGCTGAAACCCATCAGGAAGATATTGTCAGGGTCAACCCAACTCAGTTTCCTTGCCTCCCGGATGGCATGCAGGGCATCCAACTGGCGCATCTTCAGCACGGCTCTATAAAGCCCCCCAATTTTCTTTACCGGGTCACAGGATTTGGGGTACTTCTTGCGGGCAAAACTGGCTGGCGCAATCACCGCAAACCCACTCTGCGCGAACACATCCATCCTTGTGTAGGTCCCTGACCAAATTCCACTACACCCATGCAGATAGATGATCGTTGGGAGGCGTTTTTGTCCGGAGGATAATTCAACAGAGGAAAGGTCGGTAACCGTGCCCGCGATGACCTCATTTCCATCTGGAATCCTGAAAAGCGCCGACTTCCAGGTGCGATCCAATTCCTCGGGATTCGACCAGTCAGCAGGATGCATTTCTCTGGTGGGGGTAAATCCCTTGGTCGTGTTACCCAAACCATTACCACTGGCAATGGGCGTGAACCAGAACCCGGTTTGCGTTATCGCCAGCATCGCAAATATTTTCAGACCATGGGCAAAACGCTGCGCCGGAGTATTCATTTCTTTTTTGATGGCGCTATCTCTCTTGTATGACAGTAAGGATGTCCTAGACCGATTTGTTTCTTCATATTTCTTTAAGACGATAAGGAAAAAATCTGTACGGAACATCGCATCAGGTTTTGCCCTGATTTCCCGAGGAAGGCATGACCTGGACATTCGAAAAAGACTTTGTCGTTTTCTGGGATTACGAGACGGCCCGGCTCTTCAGGTTCTCATAGGCTGGCAGATGGTGGGCAAGATAATCGGCCAGATGTGGCGCACCTACGAGGCATTGTTCATATTGCTCCTGCTTGCGCTTGGCTTCTGTCGGGTCTGGGCGACGAACACCCTCGCTGCTCAGGACGTCGCCATGCCATCCCTGCACCTGTCGCCATTCTTCTGGCGCTGCGTCTGCCGTCCAGCCAAAGGCATGATCGACATAGTTCAGTTTCATCTTTTCCCAGTAGCGGGCCATCGTACTTTTTGGCGACGCCTGAATCGATTCTGCTTCGATCACCACCGGCTCCACCCCCAGCAGATCTGTTAAAGCATTGAAATGCGCCCACTGACTGGCGATCCCGACCTCCTCCAGGGTCACTTTCGGGTCGAGCTTGTAATAGGAAAGCATAGCGTGGACGGGGTTACGAATGAGGAAGCTATGGCTGGTAATACGGGCAAAATCAGGGTCTGCTGATAAATGCGGCAAAACATAGTAGCTCATATCCTTAAGGAACACCGGCCCGCTTTTCGACTGCTCGACTATCCAGTCACGAATATCCGAGTACGCTCTGGGATGTTTAGGATCCACGTTGAATTTTGGCATCGTCCTGACTTCGCGATGAACATAGTAGTCATACATGAAGGGTTCGTGCAGGCAGGTGAGGTCTCCTCGCTCACGCATGATCCGCTCAAAGACGGTGGACATTGAGCGGGGGTGAACCCATAGTGCAATAATCGGGTACATGTCTTTATCTGGTTTCTGCGTTTATCCAGAAAATTGTAGGCGAGTCATGCCAAAGTGCCATCTTGCTCACCGATCAGGCTCGAGATCGCCGGTGATCTGGATCATAGGCCGGTTCTGGGATCAGGCGAACTGGACACATCTGACCCAGTACTTCGACAACTAGCGGGGTTGTCTGCACTGTGCACTCGGCAGGCAGCAACAGGAATGCGAGGCTCTTGCCGACCCGGTGGCCATACGCCCCGGACAAAGCCACCCCTACCTGCTTGTTCTCGCAGAACACCGTTTCACCACCAATGATGTCCGAATCGATGGTATCCACTTCGGCATAGAAAAGCTGATCGGCCATGCCAAAATCCCGCTGAGCTAACAAAGCGGTACGGCCATAGAAGTCCCGGTCGTCCAATGCCACAAACCGGTCCAGACCCAGTTCCCAGGCCGTATTCTCCACGGTGAGTTCTGTTCCCCAGGCCCTGTAGGCCTTTTCCATACGCATACTGTTCATTGCATAAAAACCGAAATCTCCAGGTGGTGCAATTGCCTCCACAGCCTTTAGTGCATCATAAATCGGAACCTGGTCTGCCAGATCATGATGCAGTTCCCAGCCGAGTTCACCGGTATAACTCAGCCGCATGGCCAGCACCGGCTTGCCGGCCACGTCGATTGGCATCGCCGTTAACCAGGGAAAGGCACTGTTAGAGAGATCGGCGCTGGTCAGGCACGACAGGATTTCCCGTGAAGCCGGGCCAGCAAGACCTAGAACACCACGGGATTCGGTTAGGTTGGCGATACCGACATCGACATCCGCCGATAACTGCTGACGTAACCAGTCAAGGTGATGCTTCTCCCCGGCGGCAGCATAAACCAGGTAATACTTATCCTCTTCCAACAGAGTAGTGGCAAACTCACATTCCACTGTGCCTTTAGTGTTCAGGTGATGACACAGACGAATCTCGCCCACCCGGGCCGGCAGACGGTTGGCTGACAGTCTATCCAGAAAAACTGTTGCCCCCGGACCGTGAATCATCAGTTTGCTGAAACCGGAAAGATCGATCAGACCGGCATGTTCTGATACTGCCTTGACTTCCCGCTTCACTGCGTCGAACCAGTCGGTACGGCGAAAACTGAGCGTGTGCTCTTCGTCCCCGGCGGCAAACCAGTTGGCCCGCTCCCAACCGTAAACACAACCAAATTGTGCACCAAGCCGCTTCAGGCGATCATAAATGGGGGTGGTCTTCCTGGGGCGCCCGGCAGGCCGCTCCTCCAGCACGTAGTGGGTAGCAAACTGGCGGGCAAACACCTCCCTCGCCTTCGCAACCCGGTAGTCCCGATCAGCATAATCTCCGAACCGCCTGGGATCGAAAATCCCCATGTGCATGGGTGGCTGGCCTTCAACAATCCACTCTGCCAGCAGTTTCCCGGCACCCGCCCCTTCGCCGATACCAAAACCACTACCGCACGAAAGCCAGGCATTGTGAAGGCCCGGCGCTGGGCCGATCAATGGCTGACCATCGGCGGAGTAACTTACCGGGCCGTGAATCGTGGTCTTGACCCCCGCGTCATGCAACACCGGTATGCGCTCCATGGCGTCAGCCATTAAGTGAGCGACACGGTCCAGTTCAGGCGCCATCAATTCCATACCGAAATCGTTCGGCACACCGTCGATGGACCAGGTTTGTGGATTCTGCTCATAAGCGCCGAGCACTAGGCCGTCACCCTCTCGACGGGTATACCATTGGAAATCGTGATGGCGTACCAGTGGAATGCTGTCCGGAGCACAGGCTGCGATATCCGGGTGATTGTCGGTAACCAAATACTGGTGCAACATGGGAGTGACGGGAAGATTCAACCCCAGTAGCTTGCCAACTTGGTTGGCCCAGAAACCAGGCGCGAGTACCACATGCTCTGCGATTACTTCGTGCTCGGGGGTACGCAATTGCCACTCACCCGATGGGATGCAGTTAATCGCTTCTACTGGACTCTGGCGCAGGATGCGCGCCCCACCCTCTCGGGCCAAGCGGGCCATAGCCTGAGTAGTCTGAGCAGGATCAACATATCCGTCGGTGGGTTCAAAAAGTGCGCCGCATAACCCCTGGGTTTTCATCAGCGGGAACACCTGGGCAATCTCAGATGGACCCATGAGTTGAAAATCGATCCCCATCTGCCTTCCTACCGAAATGCCATGGCGAAACTCATCCAGCCGGTCGGGATCGTGCGTGATGCGTAACCCGTTGCAGCGGTGATAACCCGTGGGTGCAATATTGTCCTCTTCCAGGCGTCGATACAGATCGGTGCTGAACTGGCGCATGTAAAGGTGAGTCGGACTAAAGCTGTAATGGGTACAAAAGCCTGCTGCGTGCCATGTGGAGCCGGCTGTCAGTTCGGTTTTTTCCAGTAACATCACGTCATTCCACCCTTTCTCCACCAGTTGCAACAACAGCCCGCAACCATATATACCGCCCCCAACGATGGCGACCCGGGTATGAAAGGTCATGATTTCATTCTCCGGCCCGCAGGATCATAGGGGGGTTCCGTGAGTGGCGTTATCGGGATAGTTCGCCCCGCAACATGGATATTCCAATCGGCCTCAGGGTCAAGAATGCCACTTACATAAC
>CESR01028316.1_pt1 | contig 11311 bp, 10 predicted proteins | sample 356351 | NCBI WGS metagenome assembly CESR01 (sample SAMEA2622149, study PRJEB7988) | marine metagenome | isolation source: saline water (ENVO:00002010), including | reverse complement strand
GCTAGCAAATAATCAATTCCATACATTTCAGCTATTGGTGCAGTTATAAATGTGTTAGAAGCAGTAATAACCAGAACAGTATCACCCTTTTCTTTGTGCTGATTAATACAACTCTGAGCTTTCTCAAGGAAAATAGGCTCAATCTTTTGTTGAATAAAATTTTGACGAAGCTCATAAAGCTTTTCCAGAGAGTATTCAGTTAAAACCTTAAAACTAAATTCTGCCCAGGCATAAATGTCTAATTTGCCAATTTCATATTGGTGATAAAAATTTTCATTCATCTTTTGAAAAGATGCAGGGTCTACAATTATTCCTTCTTCACATAAAAACTCACCCCACAAATAATCACTATCACCCCCAATAAGAGTATTATCAAGATCAAACATTACTAAAGACATACTTCTGACTCCACGATAGTCATTATTTCCTCAATAGAGTCAACAACTCTAATTAATTCAAAATGCTCCCGATTGACATAAGATTTATCAACAGTATGCTCAATCCAGGATAGGAGTGAACTCCAGAATTCCGCATCATATAATATTATTGGAACCTTATTCATTTTACGGGTTTGCATCAATGTCAAAACTTCCATTAACTCATCAGCGGTACCGTATCCACCAGGAAAATAAATGCAGGCACTTGAGTACTTAACCAGCATTACTTTTCTAGAAAAGAAATAGTTAAAAGTAATATTCTCATCTAAATACGGATTGCTAGATTGCTCATTTGGTAACTCGATATTGAGACCTATACTCTTAGATTTTTCTTCATAAGCGCCCTTGTTTGCAGCACTCATAATTCCAGGGCCACCACCTGTAAATACATTATATCCAGCCTTTGATAACTCTTTACCTAGCTGGTAAGCATCTGCATAGATAGGATCAGACTCTTGAATTCGAGCCGATCCAAAAACAGTCACATTATTTTTGAAGTTTTGAAGTCGCTCCTTTGCTGATAATAATTCAGCACCAACTGTAACTAGACTCATAGTGAAGAAAAGACAGAAGAGGCTGTCTCAATTGTTTTAGTAATGTCTTCATCTGAATGAGCTATTGATAGAAAGCCAGCCTCATATGCTGAAGGTGCAAGATAGATGCCTTTTTTTAGCATACCGTTAAAGAATTTTTTAAATAACTCAATATTGCAACTAGATGCCTGAGAGAAATTACTCACTTTTTCCTCTGAACTAAAAAATAAACCAAACATACCGCCAACATAATTATATGTCATTGGAATGTTGTAAGATTTAGCTTCTGAAACAATCCCATCAACCAAATTAGAGGATCTTCGACCAAGATTTTCATAAAAAGATTTATCAGATTCTAGAGTACTCAGCATAGCTATCCCTGATGCCATTGAAAGTGGGTTACCTGAAAGTGTGCCAGCTTGATAAACAGGGCCAAGAGGAGCTATTTGATTCATAATTTCTCTCTTGCCTCCAAAGGCAGCGACTGGGAGCCCTCCACCAATTATCTTTCCTAGGGCTGTAAGATCAGGCACAACATCATAAACCTCTTGCGCACCCCCTAAAGCAACTCTAAAGCCTGTCATCACTTCATCAAAAATAAGAACAGCGCCATACTCATCACAAATCTTTCGTAAGCCCTGCAAAAAACCCTCGTTAGGAGGTATACAATTCATGTTGCCTGCGATGGGCTCAACAATTATGCAACCAATCTCTTCGCCCATCTTAGAAAATAAATCCTCGACAAGCTCCAGATTATTAAACTCAAGAGTCAAAGTATGTTTAGCAAGGTCGCCAGGCACGCCTGGTGATGTTGGCACCCCGAGAGTAAGAGCGCCAGAACCAGCTTTAACTAATAAAGAATCAGAATGGCCATGATAACAACCCTCAAATTTTAAAATTTTATCTCTGTTTGTATAGCCTCTTGCCAATCGAATTGCACTCATAGTTGCCTCAGTTCCAGAACTGACCATTCGAACAAGCTCAATAGATGGCATGATTTGACAAACTTTTTTTGCGAGTGAAGTCTCTATCTGGGTTGGCGCTCCGAAACCTAACCCTTTATCTAAAACAGATTTAACTGCTCCTATGATGACGGGATTGGAATGTCCTAAGATCATTGGCCCCCAAGAGCCTACATAATCAATATAAGAATTTCCATCTACGTCAAAAAGATAAGCGCCTTCACCCCTATCAAAAAAAACTGGATCTCCTCCAACACCATTAAAAGCTCTAACTGGAGAGTTGACTCCTCCAGGTATATATTCCTTAGCCTCATTAAATAAAATTGAAGATTGGTTCATTAATACTCCTAAATATTAGTAATCGCTGGGTACTTTTTTAAATTTGTTATGTGTGACCAGACAACCAACACATTATCCAATAATAATTTAATATTTACAGTTGTTTGTGCCATAGAAATTGCACGATTTGTATCATCAAGTAGTTTAAAAAGATGACTGTATGATGTTTTTTCTATAACTCTATTAAGCTCTAAATTGGCTCCATCGTGATCTAGTACTTTAATTTTAATGGCTTCATTTAAAAGGTGCTGTAAACATTTCAGTGCTTCAAGTTCGTTGTCAACAAATATGTCAGTATTTGAGATTTTGGTTGGGCTTAGCGCAATATCAAGCAATAGGTTCTGCCAACTCTGATACTTGAGAAAATAATCGCCTTTTAGTTCATCGAGCGCTTTGTAAGGAACCCCGTGAGAACTTTCCAATAGTTGCATAGAGTCAAAATCATCTCTTTTATGTTCAGAAATTTGCTTTGACAGCCAATCTGCACTCTCTTGATCATAAGTGGGATTAATATGAATAGTTTGACATCTAGAAAGTATGGTCTCTGGAAGAAGATTAATATTATGTGCTAACAAAACAATAAGAGTATTTTTTCTGGGCTCTTCTAAAGTTTTTAGTAAGCTATTAGCTGCATTAATATTCATTTGATCAGCATAAAAAATGACGCCAATCTGCAGAGATTCAGCAGTTTTACTCAAAACCTCACAAAAAGCACGTATTTGATCAACCCGAATTTCTTTTGACATTGAGCCTGAATCATTAAGCTCAGTTCTGCAGTAGATTAAATTTGGGTAATGAGATCGCCGAATTAAAACACTGTGACCTATTTCTTCCTGTGGATGATCTTTTTGTAAAGATTGACAAAGTTCACATGTGCCGCAGGAAGAGTCATGACAGAGAAGTTTTTGAATTAAGTTTTGGGTTAAAGTGAGTTTGCCAATTCTTTTAACTCCAGTAATAAGCAATGCATGAGGCAAATGATTCTGTTGGATCATTTTATCGAGTTTATCGCGGGCACTTTTTTGCCAAGGCAGGATCATATAGAATCTACGAGTAATCGAATTTTTTCATGAACATCATCGATTGCCCCGCTTGCATCAATTAACTTAATTCTTTCAGGAAAAGCCTCAGACCTACTAATAAAAACAGATCTTACGCGTTCAAAAAAAGCCCTCTCTTCTAACTCAATTCTATCCTTTGCAGCACGAGCTTCTATTCTCGTCATACCTTCCTCAACACTGATATCAAGTAAAAGAGTAAGGTCAGGCTGAAAGTCACCAAGAACCCAATCCTCTAATTTTGCTATCCGTTCTAAATCAAGCATTCTCCCGCCACCTTGGTAAGCAAAAGATGCGTCAGTAAAACGATCACTGACAACCCAAGAACCGTTATCTAGAGCTGGAATAATTTTATTTTGAATGAGCTCATTTCGAGAACTAAACATTAATAATAACTCTGTATCACTGTGCATTTCTTGATTATCAACATCGAGCAAGACGGAACGAATTTTTTCTCCAACATCAGTACCGCCAGGCTCACGAGTTCTTACGACTTCAATACCTTTTCGCTGCAAATAGCTGCAAATAAGATCAATTTGAGTGCTTTTACCAGCACCTTCTACACCATCAATTGTTATAAACCTTCCTTTATTCATAGCATACAATTTTAAACTAGTTATTATTTAAGTACTTCTTGATATTCTCTTTATGTTTTTCATAAGTTGGAGCAAATGCATGACTTCCATCTTTCTTTGAAACAAAATATAAGTCGTTTTCCTTTGCAGGATGAAGGGCTGCATACAATGAAGCATGCCCAGCCGAAGAAATAGCCCCCGGAGGCAAACCTTTATTTCGATAAGTATTATATGGATGATCAATCTTTAAATCGTCTCTAGTTAATGGAGGCACGTATGCCTCTCCCAATGCATATATCACTGTTGGGTCTGTCTGAAGTCGCATATTTAAATTCAGTCTCCCAATAAAGACACTTGAAATTAATGATTTTTCATAATCTAGAGCAGTTTCGTTTTCAATTAATGAGGCAAGAATTATGGCCTGATATGGAGAGGTTAGTGGGATATTCCTATCTCTTGTATCCCACATATCTGATATTTTTTTTTCCATTGTCAGATGAGATCTTTTTAAGACATTTTCAACACTCTCACCATAATTAAAGATATATGTTTCTGGATAGAACCAGCCATCATAAGGTTCCTTGACCCCAATTGAGTTCATGACTTGATCGAATGATTCCTTTTTTGTGAGTGATGGATCATTTATCAACTGATCAAAATAGTATTTGATTGTCTTTCCTTCAATTAAGGTAATCTTAGTTTTGAGTACCTCGCCTCTTGAAATTTTGCCTATAAAAGCGAGTACAGAAGTGTTGGGCTTTAATTCATAATAGCCAGATTTTAATTTTTTATTGGAATTAAGCAGCCTACTTAGTGATGTGAAAAATAACTTTGACTTAATTAGTTTCTTATCACTTAAATCCTGAGCAACAGCTCCTATTGACGAGCCAGCTTTGACTTGGATAATTTGGCTTTGGTCAGTTATTACATCTTTTGATACAAGAATCCATGTTGTAAGTAGAAGCAGTAAAGCCGATGCAACAAATCTTGAAAAAAATTTATGCTTGCTACTTACAGACATGTCCAAGATTTAATATCTTGAGTTATAGATGTATATGCATCTCTTATTTTCTCAGTTAATGGATTATTATTTAGGTAATAACTGCCGATTGAAGTGACTGGCTGGATTCCAATTAAGCTATTTGAAACAAATACTTCATTTGTTTTTTTTGCCTGTTCAATTGAGATGGTATCTTCATCAACCTCTAAATTGATTAATCTGGAAAGCTCTAAAATTATTGATCTCCTGCTTCCAATAACGCCACATCGATCTAATTTTGGCGTAACCAACTTATTTCCAAATATAAAATAGATGTTTCCTTGGGTGACTGAGATAATAGATTGGTTCTCATCAAGCATAATAGCCTCATCAGCCAACATATTTGTTCGAGCCATAATTTGTTCGAGTCTATTGCAATGCTTAATACCTGCTAAATTTGGATTTGAATGAAAGCCACTACTCGCAAATTCAAGCGAGAAATTTTCTTTGGTTTTATATTCATTCATTTGAGATGCAATTACAACCCTAACTGGCTCAATATCGCCACTATAACTATAGCCCCTGAGTGAATTACCTCGTGACAAGATTAATTTAATAATACAAGTTTTTTCTGAAGCGAAACTGAGCGCTTTTTTTATATCCTCAAGCCAAACTGAATTAGCTATTTTTTTAATATTTAACCTTTCACAGCCATTATTTAATCGTGCAAAGTGGTTTTTCCAAAATAAAACCTTATTGTCTTTTGCAACACAGGTCTCAAATAAGCCATCGCCATACTGCATATTACGATTAAAAATACTAATATTGGACTTCGCCTCACCATTTATGATTACTACCGGTTCCATGTCGTATTTTTTAATCTATAGCAATTTAATTAATGAGAGAATGATGTTAATTATGAGTATGAGCAGCAATAATCAACGATAGATTTAACTTCTAACTTAAAAACACTTTGTGAAGGCACTTCGAATGACTCTCCGGCTTTAATAGTTTGCCAAGTGTTATGTCCGGGGAGTAAAACATCAAGCTCTCCAGCCATAATCTCCATTAACTCATGCTTTTCAGTTGAAAATTCAAATGACCCAGGCATCATGATTCCAAGTGTTTTAGTGCTCCCATCATTGAAGTTGACAACACGACTGGTCACCTTACCATCAAAGTAGATATTGGCTGCTTTAATAATTCCAACGTCTTCAAATGTTGACATAATTTGTTCCTATACTTGATCCATAATATACTGAGTTAATAGTGGAACAGGCCTTCCTGTTGCACCTTTTTTAGAGCCTCCAAGCCATGCAGTCCCTGCAATATCAATATGAGCCCAAGAATAATTTTTTGCGTAACGAGCTAGAAAACATGCTGCTGTTACTGTTCCTGCCTCTCTACCACCAATATTTGCCATATCTGCAAAATTTGATTTCAGTAAATCATCATACTCTTCATCAAGAGGAAGCTGCCACACAGTATCAAGTGAGGATAGACCTGAAGATTTCAGAGCATCTGCAAGCTTTTGGTCATTCGACATAACACCAGAATGATGTTTACCTAGAGCAATAATAACTGCGCCGGTTAGAGTAGCAATGTCAATAACTGTTTTGGGTTTAAACTTCTCACAATAAGTCAAAGCGTCGCATAAAATTAAACGACCTTCAGCGTCTGTATTTAAAATTTCTATAGTTTGGCCAGACATACTTTTAACAACATCACCTGGCTTTGATGCATTATGTGCTGGCATATTTTCTACTGTTGGCACAACAACAGTCAAATTCACTTTGAGATTCATTTCAGCAATAGCACTCATTGTGCCAAGTACTGAGGCAGCACCGCACATATCGTACTTCATCTCATCCATCCCTTGACCAGGCTTTAAAGAAATACCGCCACTATCAAAAGTCACTCCTTTACCAACCAAAACGATTGGAGCTTCATTGCCAGCATTAGAATAGCTTAGACTGATTAGCTTTCCAGGCTCTGAAGAGCCTTTTGAGACAGAGAGCAAAGAATTCATACCGAGAGATTCCATATCTAGCTCTTCTAGAACTTCACATTCAAGATTATAAGTATCTGCAAGAGACTTAGCCTTTTCAGCGATATGAGATGGAGTACAGATGTTTGGTGGCAGGTCCCCTAATTCTCTTGCGAGTGCCATACCATTTGCAATAGCTACGCCTTTTTGAATTTCTGAAACTCCGTTGTTTTGAGAATAAATATTTACTGCCTCAAGAACAATATCACCAATCTCTTCCTTGACGCCAACTTTTTGCACCTTATAACTTTCATTTTTTAGAACCCTAGCAGTTGTAATTTGCAACCAGGCTTCATCTGCATCCTCAACATCAATGCTTGGGATTACAACATTTTTAACCTTTGATACACGCATTGCTGAAGAAAGTGATTTTAGTGCCTTTATATAATTTTTTTGACTGAGTGGTGACTCACCTAAGCCAACAACTAGAACTCTTTTTGATTTGTAACCTTCAACCTTTCCAAGCATTAAGGTATTTTCTAGTTTTGGCTCAAATCGATGAAGATCTAGATAATTCTGAATAATTCTATTTTCATTTGATTTACCTTTGAGAACAAAGGCAACTGAACAGTCTCCACTATAATGATCAACCGCTTGGTGAGTAACAAAAAACTCCATATCAATTTCCAGAAATTATAATCTCGGTATTCTACCAAAAAACTGTAAAATTTACCTCTTTAATCATTAGTTTCTCATATGAAAAAGTTTCTTACTGTCGCCTTAATTTTCATCACTAATATTGTTTTTGCAGATATTGGCATGATTGTAAATAAATTAAAGCCATATTTTCCAGAAATTAAGACTGAAAACATTAGTACTTCTCAGCTAGATGGTTTCTATGAGGTAGTTCTCACAAACCCAAGCATCGATCTGCTTTATATTTCTATGGACGGCAGATATGTTCTTCAAGGCGCGGTCACTGACCTAGAATTAATGAAAAATATCTCTACAAATCGAATAAACTCTATCAAACAAAATATTCTTAACAGCATTAGTGATAACGACAAGATAATTTTTAAATCTGAAAATGAGAAATATATTGTCCATATATTTACGGACGTTGACTGCCCTTATTGCGCTAAACTTCATGCAAATATGAACGAAATGAATTCACTTGGCATTACTGTGAAATATTTGGCCTCACCACTAGAGCAACTTCACCCTAATGCTCAAAGTGCTATGGAAAAAATATGGTGTGCTGAAGACAAAGCAATCGCCATTCATAATTATAAAACTAAGCGATTCTTGCCAAACAGCCCGGATTGTATGAATCCAGTTGCAGAACAGCTTGCGATTTCAAAACAATTAGGTGTGAATGGAACGCCATCAATTTTTTTTGAAAATGGCTTAAATATTCCTGGCTATTTAGCGCCCGAAGAGCTTTTAAATAGATTTTTAAATACTCTTGCTCAATAACAATAACTCAAGAGTCATTGCTCATAAAGCTATTTGCCTAGTAGCACTTGAAAAACATACATTATCTGAATCATTATTTCCCACTGAGAATTCTGAGGTTTCATTTGCAAAGTCACTCACATATGGCTCATTAAGATTCTATCATCATCTTAATGACGTCATAACTCCTCGTCTTAAAAAAACCCTAGATAAAAAAAATCTTGATATTCATATTCTTATGATTCTGGGAGCATACCAGCTTATTTATACGGACATATCAACTCATGCTGCTATCAATGAAACAGTCGAAGTTGCAGAAAAAATTAAAAAGAAATGGGCAAAGGGCCTTATAAATGCAATACTTAGAGGGATTGATCGGGACCGAGATAAAATTCTTAACACTTCTCACTATTCGCACCCAAGTTGGCTTGTAAAAAAAATTACGAAGGAATATCCTGAAGATTTTCATGAGATCTTTATTGAAAACAACAAGAAAGCCCCAATGTCTATTCGTGTCCATCCATCAATTAATATAAAGTCTTACCAAGATAAACTTTTAGAGAAAAATATAGAGTCAAAGACCTCTGAAATTGCACCACAGTCATTGACCCTTAATAAAGCAGTAAATGTAGAAAAATTACCAGGTTTTAAAAATGGTTCTTGCTACATTCAAGACACCTCTGCACAACTAGCAGGCCATCTTATTGCTCCACAAAAAGGTGAGTTAATTTTAGATGCATGTTGTGCGCCTGGAGGCAAAACAACTCATCTAGCTGAGCTTTGTCCAAATGCAGAAATCTTGGCTATAGATTCTGATGAGAAAAGACTTATCAAAGTCAAGGATAATACAAAAAGACTAAAGAGCAATAATATTGAAGTCATTTTGGGAGACGCAACAAAGGATGACTGGTGGAATCAAAAACTCTTTGATAAGATTTTAGTCGATGCACCATGCACTGGAACAGGAGTTATAAGAAGGCATCCAGATATTAAACTTCTAAGAAAACCTAGAGATCTTTCTTATATCATTGAAGTTCAGGCATCTATTGTTAAGAACCTATGGTCAATGCTAAAAACTGGAGGCATTCTTGTATATGCCACATGCTCTATACTAAAAGATGAAAATGAAAATCAAATAAGTAATTTTATTAAACTAACCAAGGATGCCAGTATTGAGGAAATTCTACTTCCCTGGGGCAAGGGCTCTATAGGAAAGCAACAACTACCAAATGGCATATTTGATGGCTTCTATTATGCTCAACTAAGAAAAAAGTAAATCTTTAAGAGTCTATTTTTCTAGAGCAATATCTAAGACTTGGTCTATCCATTTCACTTTGACAATTTCAAGCTTACTTTTTATTTTTTCAGGCACCTCAGATAATTCACGCTCATTATCTTCAGGAATAATTACAGTTTTAATGCCGCCTCTCATCGCAGCAAGAAGCTTCTCTTTAAGGCCACCGATCGGAGTAATTTCACCCCTTAAAGTAATTTCACCAGTCATTGCGACTGCTGCTTTGACTTTTCGTCCAGTTAAAACTGAAACAAGTGCTGTGCACATTGCTGCTCCCGCACTTGGCCCATCTTTGGGTGTTGAACCATCAGGAACATGGATATGTATATCCAGTTTTTCATGGAAATCATCTGAAATTCCTAAGGTCTCTGCACGTAAACGAGTTACCGACATTGCTGCTTGAATTGACTCCTTCATAACGTCACCAAGTTGACCGGTATAGTTCAATTTTCCCTTACCTTTGTATGAAGAAGCTTCAATTGTAAGCAAGTCACCGCCAACCGAGGTCCATGCTAATCCTGTTACTTCCCCAATTTGATTATGTTCTTCAGCTAAACCAAATCGGTACTTCTTCATTCCTAAAAATTTTGGCAAACTTTTTGAATTAATAATTGCCCTAGCTTTTCGTTTTTTTAGGGTTACATCCTTAATAACTTTTCTGCAAATACTTCCTATTTCACGATCAAGATTTCGAACACCTGCTTCTCTCGTGTAATAACGAATAATATCCATAATTGCAGAATCTTTAAAAACTATTTCCGAGCTATTAACTCCATTATTTTTCATTTGCTTGGCAATTAAATGTCTCTTAGCAATTTCTAATTTTTCATCTTCTGTATAGCCGGATAATTGAATTATTTCCATTCTGTCCACTAGTGCTTCTGGAAGGTTTAAGGAGTTTGCAGTAGCAACAAACATAACTTGAGAGAGATCATAGTCCACCTCTAAGTAGTGGTCATTAAAAGTGTGATTTTGCTCCGGATCCAAAACCTCAAGCATAGCAGAGCTTGGATCACCTCTAAAATCAGAAGCCATTTTGTCTATCTCATCTAAGAGAAATAATGGATTTTTGACGTTAACTTTTTGCATTTTCTGAACGATAGATCCTGGCATAGCACCTATATATGTTCTTCTATGTCCACGAATTTCTGCCTCATCTCTTACACCACCAAGAGCCATACGAACATACTTTCGATTGACTGACCTTGCAATAGACTCACCAAGTGATGTTTTGCCGACTCCTGGAGGACCAACCAAACATAGTATATTGGCCTTATTATGAGTAACACGGCTTTGCACAGCTAAGTGCTCCATTATTCTTTCTTTAACTTTGTCTAAGCCATAATGATCAGAATCAAGGATTTTTTGCGCCTTAACTAAGTCTTTATTAGTTTTTGTTTTTTTACTCCAAGGCACTGAACACAAATTTTCTATATAGGTTCTAATGATTGATGCATCTGAAGATTGGGATGACATTCTCTGAAGTTTATTAAGTTCACTTTGAGCTTTCTTCTTAGCCTCTTTAGGCATCTTGGCTTTGTCAATACTATTTTGTAATTCCTCGATCTCATTTTCATCATCAAGGGTACCAAGCTCTTTTTGAATGGACTTCATTTGTTCATTCAAGTAATAGTCTCTTTGATTAGACTCCATTTGTTTGCGGACTCTGTTCTGAATTTTTTGCTCTGCACC
>CESR01086973.1_pt1 | contig 11333 bp, 7 predicted proteins | sample 356351 | NCBI WGS metagenome assembly CESR01 (sample SAMEA2622149, study PRJEB7988) | marine metagenome | isolation source: saline water (ENVO:00002010), including | reverse complement strand
AATGACAATGGCGCCGAAATGCACGGGATCAATGCCTGCCGCTTTTGCTGCTTCACTGAGAACCGGGATAAACAAAATTATCGCCGCTGTAGGATCGATGAACATGCCGAGAACCAGCATGATCAGATTGAGAATCAATAGAACGACAGCTGGGTGAACACTTGTGCCCAGAACCAGTCCTTCGACCATGGCCGGTACGTTTTCCATACCCATCACCCAGGTAAATATGGCGCCACAGCCGACAATGATAAGGAGTTGCGCAGAAAAGACGGCAGATTCGTTGAGCACTGAAAAAAATTGCCGAATGGTCATACTGCGATAGAGAAAAAAAGCGATAAGCAAAGCATAAAACGCCGCCAAGCCGCCAGCTTCCGTCGGCGTCATAATGCCGCCGAGAATACCCGCCAGAATGATTAAAGGAATTAAAAGAGGAGGAAGCGCTTGCCTGACAGCTTTTCCTACTGCAGCTGGCGACCTCTCCATCTCTATAGATCCATAGCCCCGTTTTCTGGCTTGAAACCAAACTAGAATCATCTGGCAAACACCGATCAGCAATCCCGGCAGGATACAGGCAGCAAACAATGCGCCGATCGAGATGCTGGTCATTGAACCATAGATAACAACTATCAGCGACGGCGGCACCATGGGTCCGATGATGGACGACGACGCTGTAACCGCCGCAGCGTATGCGGGAGAATATCCGTTCTTGGCCATCGACGGGATAAATACCTTGCCCAGCGCGGCGATGTCGCCGAGGGCAACACCGGTGATGCCGGAAAAAAGGATCGAAGCGCCGATATTGACCTGCGCTAATCCTCCCGGCAACCATCCGAACAACACGTTGGCTAGATGAATGAGTTTATCGGTGATCCGACCCGCGTTTATCAGTTCACCAGCGAGGATAAACAAAGGGATCGCCATTAGGACAAATACGTCAATGCCTTGGAAGATGCGCTCCGGCAGGACAGGCAGAAAAGCCATTTGGCCGCTAGTGGCTAGCCAGATGATCGAGGATATGACCATGGTCCAGGCCACCGGCAAACCGGTGATGAGTAGAAATAGAAACGAAACGATAAACAAACCGAGCGAGAGCATCATCGGCAGCTCTTCCAGGGACGACCCCGCCAACTGCGAATGATGCGAACCAGAAGAAAAAATAGTCCCGTACCAAAGGCAACCGGTAAAGCTGCATAGGGATACATCAAGGGAATTTGCATGCCGTCGCTGGTCTGGCCTTGGGAAAACTCAACGGTTTGAATGGCGGCGATCGTCAATACAACCAACAATATCAAGGTTATAAAATCGAGCAATCGCATCCAAAACCAGCGCCAAACGGGTGTCAAATTATCGGCGATGAAGGTGACGCGGATATGCCCACTGATCAGAACCGAAACAGCGGTCCCCGCCAAAACTGACCAAACCAGAGCGTAGCGCCCGATCTCTTCAGTAAAAAAGGGCGTGAAACCAAAACCGTAGCGGAGAAAGACCTGCAGGACGATCAGCGCGAACAGCGTGAATAACGCTGCTGCACCAATCACCCGCAGGAGCCGTTCAACCAAATTGGTCATGGGCTTTTAGCCGTCTGACTATTTGGAAAGTTTTGCAACCTCGGCGACAACTTCGTCCACCAATGAAGGTGTGTCCACATTAGCTTTTAGCCACTTGACGGCAGCCGGCCGAACGCGCGCGGCAAACTCGTCTTTCATGGCTTTGGTAAAAGGAATGACGGTAACACCCTTTTCTTTGGCCTTGGCAATATTCTTGCCTTCCGCTGCGCGGGATTCCCGCCGGTTATAGGCAACGGCTTTTGCGCCGGCTTCGGAAACGGCTTTTTTCATGTCAGCCGAAAGGCTGTTATACCATTTGTCATTGATGGCCAGCGGCCCGAAGGAATAAATATGCCCGTCGAGCATCAGGTATTTCTGGACTTCGTAAAGTTTAATCAGGTTGAACACCCAAACCGCATTGTCCTGACCGTCGACGACGCCGGTTTTTAGCGACGTATAAAGTTCTGGGAAAGAAATCGGCGTGGCCGAACCGCCTAAGGTTTTAACAGGAATACCGAAGATTGGGGCCATGACCCTCATTTTCAAGCCCTTCATATCATCCGGTTTACGGATGGCTTTGCTGGAGCTGTAATGCTTGAAGCCGCCGGATTCCCACCAGCCGAGTACTCGAATGCCGGTTTTTTTGCGAATGTTTTCGGCCATCTCTGTGCCGATCCGGCCATCCAGCAGTTTCCAGGCAGTTTGTTCATTAGGAAACAGATAGGGCATGGAAAGGATTTGAATGTCTTTGTAAATTGAGGCGTAGTTTCCGTCTGACGCATCCGACATCTGGATGATGCCATGCCGGACCTGGTTCAACCGCTCGTTGGGTTTGCCAAGAGCGCCACCATAAACGATGTCGACTTTAATTTTGCTCCCTGACGCTTTTTCGACTTCCGATTTAAAAAATTCATACATGCCGTTTACGGGTTCAGCGCCCGGAAAGCCTTTCTTTAGCATCAGACCGACTTTAATTGTTTCGGCTGAAGCCACACTGGTGAATGCAGCTGCCGAAATAACGGCAGAACTTGCAATGATTGTTAGTTTTTTATGCCATTTCATTTTATGTCTCCACAGTTGTTTACGAGTTGTAATACTTAGATAATCGGCCTTTATCGGCTCTTGTTTTAAAATATCGGGCGTTTATGGATCATATCCGTAATCCTTTTTTGCGCCTTCGGGCGTTAAATAACCAGCTTTAATATCACGCTGGATCAAAGTACTCTCTCTCTGGTAGGGATGGCCAAGACCGCCGCCGCCCGGCAATTCGACGATAAAGCGTTCTCCTTGCGGAACGGTGTGAACCGATTTGTCAGAGAAGTCTCCACCGGACACCAAATATGCCTTCCCAGGTTTACCGCTAGCGCCACCGCCACGCCCGCGGGGTGGATTGACAATACGGTCCCACGTCGCTGCCGAAACAGTAAAAGGAGCATCTTCGGTATTGCCTACTTCTATCACCTGACCAAGTCCACCCCGGAAGGTGCCAGGACCGCCGCTGTCAGGAGCAAATTCCTTCCGCCAAAACACCAAAGGGGAATCTGTTTCTGTCACCTCGATGGGAATAGCACCTACGCCGCTCGGGAACGCGGTTACGGATAGGCCATCCTTACCGGGGCGGGCGCCGATACCGCCCATGGCGACATTCATCACATTGAACTCCGAGCTATTGCTCACTTCGGTTTTCCCCCCGCCTATATTCGCCATAGGCAGTACCCAGATACTGCCAGCGCTTTCTGCGGGAACCCGGTTTTTCATAGCTTTGGCCAAACAGCCAAAAGCGATATCGGGCAGCATCTGCCCTATCACATGCCGGGCGGTAACCGGGCTGGGGTCTTTTGGGTGAACAGCAGAGCCTTCTTCGGCTTTGATGCGAAAAACCTCCAAAGACCCGTGATTGTTAGGCACAGCGGGCGCCACAATACATTTTAAGCCAAAGCAAGTATAGGCCTCAGTATAACAGAAAGGGGAGTTGATACCGTAAATGGACGCCGTAGACGTCCCGGCGTAATCAACGATAACCTCATCATCCGAAACCGTCATCTCGGCCTTGATTATTATGGGATGCTCAAAGCCATCCAGTTCCATATCAGTGGGATAGACGCCATTGGGAATTTCTTTGACGGCCTTGATCATCGCCTCTCTGGAATTATCTATGATAAAATTAGCCAGAGACTCGATCGACGAAAGATTGAATTCTTCCATCATTTCCCGGAGACGCATTTCACCGGTATCGTTGCTACTGACCAGCGAAAGGATGTCTCCTTTTACCTCCACCGGATTGCGGCTATTGGCTCCCAGCAGTCCTAACAGTTGTTCATTTAGGATCCCCTGATCCCGCAATTTCATGTGGGGTACGCGAACGCCCTCTTCAAAAACAGAAGTTGCCTCAGCCGTAAACCCCCTTCCGCCAACGTCGATGACATGACAGGTCGATGCAAACAAAGCGACCGGTTTGTCTTGATGATAAGCTGGAGAAACCACGACAAAATCAAACAAATGTCCAGTTCCCATCCAAGGATCATTGGTAACGAAAACATCGCCTGGTTTCATAGTTTCGATAGGAAACCTTTCAAGGAAATGATTGACGGCGCGGGCCATGGTGTTGACGTGACCGGGGGTCCCGGTGACGGCCTGGGCCAGCATGTGGCCTTCCAGATCATAGACACCCGCCGACAGATCGCCCGCCTCGCGAACGACCGAACCGAATGCCGTTCGCAGAATGGCTTGTGCCTGCTCCTCAACAACGGCAATAAGCCGGTTCCACATCACTTGTTGATGAATTTTTCCGAGAGCGCTGGCGAACATCAGAGACTATCCTCGGCTGCATGATTATTCATCACGATGTACTTCAGGGCATTAATACAGGCAGAAAATTCCGCCGGGACTATTGTCGAAGTCTCGTCCTCGGTAATTATAGCGGGACCGCTGATTTCGTTCCCCGGTTCTAAATCCATGCGCCAATAGACAGGACAATCGACAAATTCACCGAGCCCGGTGTCATAGACTTGCCGATGTCCGATAGGATCAGGCGCGGTCCCGTCGATGGAGCCATCGGCCCTGTTCGGTTGCGCTTCTTTGGTGGAGACGGTCACGGACCAGGAGACGCTTTGAATATCCATATCATCAATCTTTAAGCCGTAAATGTCTTGGTACATTTTTTCATAGGCGGCGCGAAGTTTCACGGTGTCTTCCTTTGATAGAAGACCATCGGGCAGGGAAATCCGCAGTTCGTGGCCTTGCCCCACGTAGCGCAGTTCAACAAATCTTGTTTCAAATAATTTTTGGCCGGTTAAAACGCCATCGTTGACCACCGCCCGCGCTTCGGCGCTCATTTCATCCAATAATTTATTGATACGGTCTGAATCAAATTGACGAAAATCAATATTGAGTGATCGAACGACTTCAAAAGAGATTGGTGTCCGCAAAAAACCTATAGCCGACCCGACCCCCGCACCTTTAGGCACTACCACCTTGCCAAGACCCAATTTCTGCGCCAGCCGGCCGGCATGGAGCGGCGCTCCGCCGCCAAAGGCGATCATGGTGTGTCGACCCATAACCTTGCCGCGCTCGATGGCGTGAACCCGTGCGGCATTGGTCATATTTTCTTCGACGATTTCGGCTATACCGGCAGCTGGCCAATGATCCTGCAAATCGAGCTTTTCCCCTACATTCCGCGCCAAAACAGCCTTTGACTTGTTTCGATCCAAGGATAGTTTGCCTCCGGCAAAATGTTCGGAATCAAGTTTGCCGAGCTCTAAATTGGCATCGGTCACCGTCGCATTATCCCCCCCTAAACCATAGCAGGCAGGACCTGGTTCAGACCCGGCGCTGTCTGGACCGACGGTTATGCGGCCCATGTCATCAACCCGCGCAATAGAGCCGCCTCCGGCTCCAATTTCCACCATTTCAATGACCGGTATGCGCACCGGCAGACCACTGCCCTTCAAATCTCTGTACATACGAGCAACTTCGAAGGAACGCGAACGTTCAGGCTTACCGTTTTCAATCAGACATATTTTCGCCGTCGTGCCCCCCATGTCAAAGGAAAGAACACTCTCCAAACCGCATTCCAAAGCAACCTGGCTAGCCAGAATGGCGCCGCCGGCAGGACCGGATTCGACGAGTCGGATGGGAAATTTCGTAGCATTTTCCAGGGTCGTCAGACCGCCGCCCGACATCATCAAAAACAATGGACAATCCATTTTTCGGTCAGTGAGCATCGTCTGCAAACGATAGAGGTACCTAGACATCAAGGGCCGAATATAGGCATTGGCGCAGGTCGTTGAAAATCGTTCATATTCCCTCATTTCCGGGCAAACGTCGCTGGATATGCAGACAGAAACGTCGGGTAATTCCTCCAATAGAATTGCCCGAACCCTGCGCTCATGATCTGGAAAGGCGTAGGCATGCATCAAGCCTACGGCGATAGCACCAATATTTTGCGATTTCAACTGACGGGCTGATTGTCGGACTTGATCTTCTTCCAAAGCCACCAGAACTTTGCCGCTACCGCTGATTCGCTCTTTGACTGGTAAACGCAGCTCCCGCTGCACCAGGGGGATCGGTTTATCCATAAACACGTCATAATGTTCGAAGCGCTGTTCGAACCCCATTTCAATGATGTCCCGGAAACCTTCCGTGGTCAGAAATGCCGTCTTGGCACCTTTGCGTTCAATTAAAGCGTTAGCGGCGAGGGTCGTGCCGTGGATAAATATGTCGATCTGGCCGGCTGTCAATTTTGCCTCCCTGAGAACAACTTCAACACCGTCGATAACGCCGTTCTCGGGCGCTTGAACCGTTGTCAGAACTTTGGCCGTAAAACGTCCCTGAGCGGTATCAAGTACAATGTCTGTAAAAGTTCCGCCGATATCGGCGGCCAGTCGATTGGTGTCTTTAACGCCCATGGTGATCTACTGTTTTTCCCGGGTCTGCTGACTAATTCAGCCTTTATCGGCTCTTGTCCGAATATCATATTTCACTATAATACATATTTGCAAGAAAATTCCAGATTTGATAGAACCATAAACAGGGACGCAGATCAGCCGTGGACCAGAGCGCCTTAAAAATAACCGATTGCCTGAAGCGGGATGCATCTGATCCCCTCCGAAGTTTCAAAGACCGTTTCGCCTTGCCGCCGTCAGGTTCGATCCATTTTGATGCCAACTCCATCGGAGCCATGCCCAAAAATGCGCCGGAACGGGTTCAGCGATTGCTGGAAGAAGGCTGGCGGAAACTAAGCCGGCGGGGCTGGTCGGAGTTGGATTGGCTGGATAAATCGAAGACTATGGGCGCCGGTATCTCCCATATCCTGGGTGCCCACCAAGATGATGTCGTTGTCTGCGATAACACAACAATCAACCTGTTCAAAATTCTCAGCTATGCCTGGCGCATCAGGAAAAACGGTTCGGCGATCCTGACAGAAGCGCACAATTTTCCAACGGACATATTCGTTGCTGAAGGTTTTAAAAATCTATTGGACGGCTTTGATGTCGATTGTGATCTGCAATTCGCCGAAACCCGTGAAGACGTACACGATCAATTGGGCGATGACACCGCCGTTCTGTATTTGACTCATACGGATTACCGCTACAGCCAACGCTGGGACATGTCTGAACTCACCAAAAAAGCGCACGAAAAAAACACCCTGGTCATTTGGGATCTGTCTCATTCCGCCGGGGCTTTGGAAATCGATTTGATGGGATGCAATGCCGATTTCGCCGTTGGTTGTGGTTATAAATATCTGTGCGGCGGCCCTGGATCACCAGCCTTTATTTTTATCCATCCCAGCCATCAAAACGCCGCCTGGCCAACCATTGCCGGTTGGCTGGGTCATGCCGACTTCTTCGCTTTCGCCAATACATTTACCCCCAATCCCGGAGTCCAGGGACACAACACCGGATCACCTTCCATCATCGCCAACGAAATCTTCGATTGCGCAGTGGATATTTGGCGTGACGTCAACATCAAGGATGTGGGGACCAAGCATTGCTCCTTAAGCGAAACGGTTATTCAGTTGATTGAACAGGAATGCAGCCATCTTGGCGTCAGCGTTATCTCTCCCAAGAATTATTTTCTGCAAGGCGGCCATATAGCCTTCGAACACGAAGGTGCCGGCGCCTTATGTGAAGCCTTGTTCGAGCACGGTATGATCTGCTCCTTTCGAAAACCGAATTCCATCCGACTGGGGATAAGTCCTCTCTACCATAGCCACGAAGATATGTGGGACGGCATTCAACGCATCAAACAAATTATTTCCAGCGAAGTCTGGCGGAATCCAAGATTCCAGAAAATAACCATTTAAAAAGAGGGTATATCAATGTCTGCAAGACTAGATCGTCCCGTCGCCTATATTGAAGGCATCGGCCAGTCCGTTGTCAAAAAAGTCGACCTACCCAAGGACGTCGATATCCTGAACCTGGCGACCAATGAATCCAGTTTCGGCGCATCTAAAGCTGTTCTGGACGCTATAAGGGAGCAAGCGGAAAAGCCGCACCGCTATCCTGACCCACTCAGCACGGAACTGCGCCATGCCATTGGCCAGCATTTTGATCTGGAAGCCGATCAAATTGTATGTGGCAATGGCTCGGAGGAACTCCTTGATGGTATCGGCAGAATTTACGCCCGACCCGGTGACGAAATACTCTTTTCCGAATACGGTTTTCTACAATTTCCCATCGTCGCGTACCGCGCCGGCGCCACCGCCATTAAGGCACCGTCGCCGAACCTAACAGCCAATGTAGATACATTGTTGGAAAACGTTACCGAGCGGACAAAAATTTTGTTCCTGGCAAATCCGGAAAATCCTACAGGTACCTACATTCCTGCGAGCGAAGTGAGACGCCTTCGGGATAACCTGCCCAGGCGGATCGTCCTGGTTGTCGATTCCGTCTATTGCGAATATGTCGACGATCCAGATTTCACCGACGGTCTGGAACTGGTGGAAGGACATAATAACGTCATTGTCATACGCACTTTTTCCAAGGCTTGGGGGTTAGCCGGACTGCGGGTTGGCTGGGCTTATTGTTCGGCTTCCATGGCGGCGGTGCTCAACACCATGCGCGGCATAGGCAATGTCAACGCCATGGCGCAGGCAGGTGCGGTTGCGGCCTTGTCCGATCCTAGTCATGTCGACAAAGTACGCCGGGAAACTGACCAGGCCCGAAAGAAATTTATCAAAGATTTGAGCCGGTTCGGTGTTACCATGGTGCCGGGTGCCGCAAATTTTGTACTCGTTAAATTTCCGGCAACCCAGACCAACCGAAAAGCCGTCGACGCTTTCCGACATTTGGTAAGCGAAGGCATTATAGTCCGCACCAATGAAGACTACGGCCTCGACGACTATTTGCGCATCACAATCGGTACGATTGAAGAATGTGATCAAGTTATCGATAGCCTTGATCGGTTTTTCAATTAAATGTTTTGCCCTATGATTTTGAACATCTATCCCATTAGCGGACTTGTGATCTAATCGTCTTTTATACGACTAAATGCGATTTGTGACCCAATTATGACGATAAAAACACGTACCAAGTGATGAAGGGTCTGCATGAGCAACATCAGCACCTAAGACCTGCGCTATCAAATTGTTCACACAGCAGTACTGAGAGACCATTGCCGGCAGCCTACACGGATAATGCCGACTGACAGTGCCCTAATGGAGAATGATATCTCCTAATTGAGTCACATCGCTTTCTACTTCAATTTCAGCAATATTCGATTCGTATCCATCTTTCTCGACCTTTACCTTGTATTTGCCAACATCCAGGTCTTTGAACAAGAAATCACCGAAGCAATCCGTCGATTGATTGGCTATCGCTCCCCCTTTATCTAGCAACGTCACGACAGCGCCATCGGCGCATTCATCGCAATCGCCGAGGATGACTGTGCCCGAAACGACCGGCGATGGCAGGCCGATATAGTGGACTGACGGGTCTGTTTCGTTCGGATTGTAGGGCTGGGCCGTCCCATTGGCCAAAGCTTTGGAGATTTCACTGTTGGGGTCGTCACGATCGCCAAAGATCATGCAACTGGTTGGGCAACTCTGCACGCAGCGCGGTTCCGTCCAGCCGCTATCGAGCAGGTGAGCGCAAAAAGTACATTTTTGCGCAACATTTGCTTCTTCATTCCAGTAAACCCGTCCACTCGGGCAAGCATCCAACAACTCTTTTTTGCCGGCTGCTTTTTCCGGATCAATGATGACGATGCCGTCCGGGCGTTCATAGACTTCTCCATCTTTAGCCACGTCCAGCAAATTCTTACTTTGTGACAGCGTCGGGATATAGGTGACTTCGATCCGCGAGTCGGAATAGTTCCGCTCGACCTCTTCGATGCCAACCCAGAAATGATCAAACGTTGGCTGACTTTTAGCCACCGGCGCAAACTCATTGCCGACATGTTCGTCTTTACAGGCGATTTGGCAGTTATAACATCCAATGCAATAATCCAAATCAATCACGAGTCCGTAACGGGCCATTATTCAGCTCCTTCCCATTTCTCTATTTCCGCCAGACAGCTATTCGGAGCCATACCAGGACAATTCTTCGATATCCATCGCGACGATGTAAGCAGATTCATGGTTCCGCCGCGATCAATGTTGTCAGCATCACCTGGACTATCACCTTGCGGGTCGTAGCCGCCACCGGAACCATACGAATGGATGACACCTTTCACCATACGCGGCGTTATGGTGATGATTGAGAGAGCCGTGCCGCGGTCATTGTAGACGCGGGCCAAATCTCCATCCTTAAGATCCCGTTCTGCGGCATCGTCAGGATGCATCCGCATCACGGTATAGCGGTAGCCGTCTTTAAGCCGTCGTTGGTGAGGAATTTCCTCATTCCACAAATCCTTGCCATCATGTTGGGAGTGAAAGGTAAAGCGAGGATGTGGTGTGATCAGCTGCAAAGGATATTTCTTAAGCAAATCCTCGGTTTCCGTGCCTTCCCAGGAGGGGATGTATTTTGGTACCAAAGGCCGCTCCTCATCATTGGGATCAAACCGTTTCAAGGTTTGAGCTTCAAATTCGATCTTCTGGGTCGGCGTTGAAAGACCTTTGCCATCTAGGGTCGGATTGTCTTTCAAACCTGGGCCCCAATCGTCGGTGTCCTTGGGTCGCCCTTCGGCGAACCAGCGGAAGGCCGGCTTGCCGACATAATCTTCCGGTACCGGCACCACGTAGTAGCCTTTTTCCCGGAAGTCCTCCCAGTTTGTCACCTTAGGCAGATCAGAAATCTCATACATACGTTTGGCCCACTCAAAATCAGTGCGGCCTTCGGTAAACCTTTCCTCGATACCAAGTTTTTTGGCCAGCATGGCAAAGATTTCGTAATCGGGTTTAGACTCGCCCAAAGGTTCAATACATTTTTGCTGCAGCACGATGACGCGGGCATTGGTCGGGCTGAGATGGCGGGAATATCCTGAAATCCGTGCCCATTCGCCAATATCCCAGCGTTCGAAATTGGTACAAACCGGGAATACCAGATCGGCCATCCTGGCTTCTGGTTCGTTGTAGATCGTCTGGTTGACCGCGAATTCCATATTCGGATGGCGGTACATATTCACCCAGCGGTTGGAATCGGTCATCGTGCCGATATAGGACGATCCCTGACGGAAGAGCATCTTGATTTCAGAATATCCGTCAAAGGGGAACTTGCATTCGGTGAATTGCTGTTCCGCGCTTTGGCCGTAATAACCATAGACGCCGCGCCACGTTACCGGCGGGTTCATCACCGCTTCAGGGAAGACAGAACGTGCGACCCGTTGACGGATTTGACTGCTGGTGCC
>CESR01120772.1_pt1 | contig 11349 bp, 16 predicted proteins | sample 356351 | NCBI WGS metagenome assembly CESR01 (sample SAMEA2622149, study PRJEB7988) | marine metagenome | isolation source: saline water (ENVO:00002010), including | reverse complement strand
CCACTGCCCGGCCGCTTGGTGATCAGATCGTCCGGCCTCAGGACTGCTCCAGCGGCTAGATCGTGCCGCGCGACCACGGATTTGGTGGCCCAGACTTGGCCCTCCCGCTCCGCCGCCGTCGGTTCCTTGCGGCCATGGCCCAGCATGGCCTCGATGCGCCGTACATTGGCGACCAGCGTGGCGAGATCCTCCGGCCCGGCGGAGACTTTCCAGTCCTGGGCGTTGGGCACATCGCGCAGAATGGTAATGTGCTTTTCCACCACCTCGGCGCCACGCGCCACCGCCGCCAATAATGCCAGATGATCCCGTGTGTGGTCGGAATAGCCCACGGGGCCAGGGAATAATTCGGCCAGCCGGTCCATGGCGGCCAAGTTGACTTGTTCCTCCGGTGTTGGATAGGCGGTGATGCAATGCAAAAGGGCAACCCGGTCGCATCCCCCCTTGGCACAGGCTTCCAGGGCCTCGCCCACGTCGCGTTCATCATACATCCCGGTTGAGACAATCATAGGCCGGTCCAACTCGGCCAGCCTGGTCAAAAAGCCCGGATTGCCGCGCTCGCCCGAGCCGACCTTGATGGCGGGCACGTCCAGTTCCTGTAGCCAGGAAATGCGGCTTTCGTTATGGGCCGTCGCTATGAACAAAAGGTCCCGTTCATCGCAGAGCGTTTTCAGTTCCTTGAATTCGGCCAGGGATAGGTTGCGTGGACGCAGACGGTCGCGCCATTCGGGCAGCTCCGCCGCGATCAACTCATCAACATCGAAGACCTGGGTCTTGAACACGTCGGCACCGGCATCGGCCGCCAATTCAACCAGTTGAATGGCCATATCCATGTCGCCGAAATGGGCAACGCCCGCCTCGGCGATAAAGAGGCAGGGCGCACCGCCGCCCAGCCGCCGGCCGGCAATGGAAAATTGTTCTTGGAAGTCCGCTGCATGCATACCCCCTTGTACAGTTTCGCTTATTCCGCGCCCATGATTTTCTTAACACAGTAGCCAAATAATCCAACCATCAGGACCAGGCTGAAAAGTGCGCCAAAGGGGTTCCACAACTTCACCACATCGGTGGCACGGCACCACCAAAGCCATATCGAGGCGAGGAAATTCATACCCAATTCAAACATCGAACTATCCTTTCTTGCCGATCAAATATGGCTACGATGGGTGGATTGGTTAAGTGACCGGTCTCACACCCTGTCCTGCTGGAAATTCGGCTAAAAAAAGGCGAATACATGACGAACAATCTCGGCGCCTATATCACCCACGACAATGTTACCCTGTCCCCGACCACCGCGGGCCCCTTATCCGGCCTCACCTTCGCGGCCAAGGACCTCTACGATATCGCAGGTCATGTCACCGGCGCCGGTAGCCCCGACTGGCTGGCCAGCCACGGCCCGGCCACTGCGACCGCCTCGGCCGTTAGCAATTTGTTGGCGGCGGGGGCGGATATGACGGCAAAGGCGCAAACGGATGAAATGGCATTCTCCATTACCGGGCAGAATGCGCATTACGGCACGCCGCGCAATGTCAATGCGCCGGGGCGCATCCCTGGCGGCTCATCCTCGGGCTCAGCGGCGGCGGTGGCCGGCGGTTTGGTGGATTTTGCTCTGGGCTCGGACACCGGTGGCTCGGTACGCATGCCGGCTGGGTTTTGCGGCATCCATGGCATCCGCACCACTCAAGACCGCATTCCGGTGGACGGCGTGCATCCCCTGGCACCCTGTTTCGATACTATCGGCTGGTTCGCCCGCGGCGGCGAATTGATGCAAAAAGTGGGGCGGGTTCTGCTCCCGGATTATCAAAACCCTGCCGCTGGAACAGCTTGTCCATCCCGCCTGTTGCTGGCACAGGACTGTTTTGAATTGTTAGAGGGCAGCACGGCCACGGGTCTGGCCGGCGCGGTTGATGTGGTTGCGGGGCAGTTTCAGGCGCGTGAGGCGGTGCGGATCAGCCCGGATGGACCCGACAAATGGATGCCCCATTTCCGCACCCTGCAGATGGCTGATATCTGGCGCGCCCACGGTGCCTGGATTGAACGGGCAAAGCCAAGTTTCGGTCCCGGCGTGGCGGAGCGCTTCGCCGCCTGCGCGGCGATCACCCCCGATATGGTGGCAGAAAGCAGCCAGGTGCGCGAAACGGTGCGCAGGCGCATGCGTGAGCTGCTGGGCGGGGATGGTGTCCTGTGCCTACCCACCGCGCCGGGCATCGCGCCTCTGTGCGAAACGCCGGAGGCGGCATTGGACGATTTTCGTTGGCGCGCCATGGGCCTGACCTGCATTGCCGGCCTGTCGGGATGTCCACAGATCAATCTGCCCCTGGCCAGCCTGGATGGCTGCCCCCTGGGCCTGTCATTGCTGGCCACGCCCGGTCGTGACGAGGTGCTTTTGCGGTTGGCTGCCGCCATCGCACCATAGCGCGCGCAAGGCCGTCAGCCAATATCCATAGTTAGGGTGAGATAAGGGGGAAGGTTCGCGGGGTGGTACGACAAGTCTACAAGGAAATTGAGGTGACCATCATCAAGCGGGTTTTATCCACGGACCATGTCCGCATGTTCGTGTTGATCCCACCCCACCGGGCGGTGAGCGATGTCATGCGATGCGTTAAGGGGTGCACCTCGCGCAAAATCAAGATGGAGTTCTCTGAACTGCACAGGCGATACTGGGGACGTCATGTCTGGGTACGGGGCCATTTTTGTACCACGAGAGGCCGGCGAACGATCACACCATATTTTAGTCCCTCGAGAAGCATTTACCCAATTTCTGCCGGCGTCAGCCGGTAATGGCTTAATTCGCCAAGGTCTGCTTCTGATTATTATCGAAGCCCACGGAAACATCGTGTTCAGTTACAAAAATTGGTCGTTTCATAATTGCGGGATGGTCCATTATCAAAGAGACGAGAGCCTCACCGTGTGCGGTCATCTGGCTATCGGATAGCGTGCGCCAAGTCGTCCCTCGGCGATTTATCAGGGCGCCGGCACCAATGGATGAAAGCCAATGACGCAGGGTTTCAGCATCAATTGGCGATTTACGAAGGTCATGAAATTCGAAGGAAATGGCCTCTGCTTCCAGCCATTTTTTCGCCTTGCGGCAGCTATCGCAGTTCTGCAAACCGTATACTTTCAAACCCACACTCGTCTCCCAAATTTTGTGTTCATGGCGCGATAATAGGAAAGAGACTAAATCAAAAGGGATGATGCCAGTTAGTCTCAGTATGCCAAAGCACTCAAAAGCTCTTACGGCGTGACGACGAAACGAGGTTGTCACCCATGTGTCCGGAACGGACCCTACGGAACTGGCGGTGGTTTTGGGATCCTGTCGAGAATGCCTCCTTCATGCCATGGCTGGCCGGTAAGGCATAGATCCATTCCCTGAGCATGGTCCCGATGAAGCGTTCTTTCCTGCCCTATCAGTCTTCAAACCGGCGCAACGCTAATCTCCAAAACTGGCTCCGCGGCTATAATCTCCACAGGCCTCATGCCAGCCTTAACAATCAACCGCCAGTCAGCAGGTTAAAGCCCTCCATCTGAACAGCGCAATCAGAATACACAGCTAGATCCTCCCCATGAAACAGGATCATATGTCCCAAATATTTTGATGACGGACACTGTCGGACGTCAGCACCCCTGGGACTTATTGAGGGGTTTTCATAAGTGAGGGTTTCTGGCTCATTAGTGACCGAAGGGAAAGAAGATGAGGCAGAAATCCACGAGCAAGAAAGACTTGGCCAAGCCCATGATGAATGCCCCACTGATGTGCACATCAGCGGCATGGAGGCGGTCAACGCCGAGGCGATCGAGCGGTACAACTTACTCGGCCGTGTGGTCAAGCCAGACATTAGTGACGGCGAACGGGGCGGTTGACTGACCGAAATTGCGCCGTTCCAATCCTTAACCCCGAAGCACCGCGTGCTCTTCTGCTAACGGGGGTGGGGCCGCCTACTTGCCTGCGGCCACTTCGAGGCTCTGGGATAATGGAGGAAATGGTGAAGCTTGTGATCAGCGAATTGGCGGACGGTTGCGCTCTCATCCGGCTGTCTTGTGGTGACGCAAATGCCCTGACGACGGATGTTTTGGGATCTGTTGTCAAGGCCATAGATGATGCCGAGAAAACGGCCCGAGGTATTATGCTGTGCGGCGGCGATAAATTTTTTTCCAACGGTGTTGATCTTGAATGGGCGCTTTCCCAGTCCAGGGCCGAGATTCGAATGATGTTTCTTGAGTTGGGGGCGAGTATTTTGAAGTTGCTAGAATCGCCGCTGCCAATTGTTGGCGTCGCTAAAGGGCACGCCATCGGCGGTGCCCTGGCCATGCTTCTCGCCTGCGACTACCGCTATGCGGCTCTGGGTCGCGTCCTGCTTGGCAAACCTGAAATTTTGCTTGGCGTACCAAACCCATATTACGGCGATCAATTGCTTCGCTTTGTTGCCGGTGATTACATCGCCTCTGATTTAATTTACACTGGCAAGCTCGTGACCGCGGAAGACGCTCGCGCTCTTAATTTGGTTCACGAGGTTGGCGAAAAATCGGATATCGAAATCGCTGCCACGAGGCGATTGCACGATTTGATCGACCTCGCGCCTGAGGCATTTTCAGAATCCAAACGCATGCGGGTTGGGAAACTTTGTGCCGATATCAGGGATCAGATGTCGGCCCGTGTGGCGCGGCAGGTGGAGATCTGGAGTAGTGATGACGCCCAGGCCCGTTTGCGCGCGGCCGCCGAACGGCTTGCGCGCTGACAGGAGCACGTGGTGGTCTCAAGCGAGATGAGCAAATATTGAGATATGTACCTGGCCATCCAAGGCGCGGGTGATGTGACCTTGGCCGGCGGTATCCTCGCCAAAATAAATCTCTCCGGGCCTAACTTGCCGGTGGCTGCCATCGCCGTTTTCACCTTCGATGCCACCTGTTAGTGGCAATACGATTTGGCGTTGAGGCCCGTTGTGGAAATCGAAGCTTAGATTTCCCAATGAGAGGATGAATTGGAAGGCGTTGACGGCGATATTGTCCGTGGATTGGTATTCGTAGTCGGCAGCGCTATATGGCAATGCGCCATCTTCAAAGTGAGACTGGCCGTCATCGCCAGTGATGTTACGCAGAAAGGGCAGTAATTGTTTCGAAGGCTGCCGCACGGGCTTCCCAAACTCGGATCTTGTGTCATTGTCCAATTCAATCAGGGCACCGCCGAAGGGTTGATCTTCGCCTGTTCGAATAAATTGTCCTTGGCCTACGCAATCAAGCGTTTCCAAAACGTCACCAGCGCAAAAGTCCGAACTTCGCCTCCGCCGGCCAGCACTTCCGCAACCCCCTTGGTGACCAAGATAAACCGCGGCTGGGCCGCCGGGCGAAAATCGGAAGCATAGTCTGCCGGCCACATATGAAAACTGATCGCCGTCGCCGGCACGGCTGACGTCTGACGGAGTGGCCCCAGGTTCGAGGAATAGGAAATGGTCTTGTCCTCGAAGCGGCTTTCCCCATCGTCGCGTTAAGATAGATCTTAGTCTCTAAATCCATGACGTGCCTCATTGAATTGTGAATCCAAAAAATCAACTCGCGTCATTCTTCGAGCGATAACCGGCGTCAATCCAGTTTTTGGTGTTCATTCCTTATCGGGCACTTGCAATTGTGTCAGGAGCCATCTCAATTGGCCCACATGCCTTTGATTGTTCGCTACCACCCTGAACCGGTCTGCTACACTTCCCACAATGCATAATTGGGAGATATCACCATGAGCCGCCGTGTCGCCTTGATTACCGATACCAATCTTCATCTCGGTCCAGACCTGGCTCGTATTCTAGCCAAACGGGAGCATGACCTGATTCTGGGCGATCCTTCGTCGGGCCTGGTTGAAGAGATCGAGGCTTTGGGCGCCAATGTAGTGTCGTTAAGCGGCCTTGGAGATCTGGCCGACGGCAGCGCCATCGCCCGCCTAATGGCGGCTGGTCTGGAACGCTTTGGAAAATTAGATGCGGCCTGTGTGCGTACAGCCGGATCATCGGCGGTCGCTTCATGGATGCTAACCTAGAAGAATTGCGAAGTCTGCAAGCCGTCAACCAGGAAGCCGTCTTCCATTCTCTGCAGGCCTTGTTGAGGGTGATGCTGCCCACGGGACAAGGTCAGATCGTCATCGTAACCTCGGCAACGGGACGCCAACCCCTGGCAAGGGCCTTGTATGCGGCGACGCGGGCCGGTGCCAACATGATGGTCAAGGCCGCCGCCTTGGAAGTCGCCGACCAGGGCGTTTGCATCAATGCTCTGGGCACGGCGTTCCTGGATTATCCCGGTTTCATCAAGGCCAACGGGTGTGATGATCCGGAGGTACGCAAAGCGGTTGAAGCTAAGGTACCCATGAAAAGGTTTGGCCAACCTGCGGAAATTGCCCATTTCGCCGCGTCATTATTGGATGGTGGCAATCGCTTTCAGACCGGACAGTTCTTTTCGTTGAGCGGCGGCTGGAGCGATTAGAGCGGCAGTTGCGAAGGCGCGTCAGCTGCCTCTGAACACTGGCAAGCAAATAGCCATATGCCGTATTCGAGCGAACGCCATTTTCAGAGATTAATCTTTGGCGAATGCGCAGTGCGGACGTTCGAAAAGTCGGTCGAGATATGCGCTAAGTCCGCTCAGACCCTCTAATAGGCCCTGGCGGCGTCCCCAATTAACAGTCCATCCGACGATTATGTCCGTGACGGTGAAGCGTTCCTCAACCAAGTAATCCTGGTGCAAAAGTACGTCATTCAACATTGATGCAGCGCGCCTGTACATCATGGCATTTTGTTCGAACCCGGCCTCAATCCGCTGTTCGGTCGGCAGGACGAATTTGTTCACCGCCGTGTTCCAAAGCCACGCCTCCATTTCTGTTAGCGCAAAGGACGTCCACTGGTCATGCAGCGCACGTCCCCAACTGCCGGGGGCGGCGATAAGATCAACATCTGGTGTATGATCCGCAAGATAGGTACAGATGGCGGCCGACTCGAAAAGTGCCTCGTTGTCTATAACCGCGACCGGAAGCTTGCCGAGTGGGTGCAATATTTTGACTTTATCACTTTTCGATAAATTCGGCCTCGCCACTGAATTGAACGTGATCCCGGCTTCTAGAAGCGTCCAGCGACAACGAGAGGAACGAGAAGTTCCCGATTCATACAATGTTACATCCACAGCATTTCTCCCCATGAATTCGTTCGCGGTCGTAGGCTCAGAAATTGGATTAGTTGAAGGCTGCTGGGGTTTATGAAGGTAGCCTCGATCATCGCGGAACCAGTATCGGACGTCTGTTCCACCGCAACAAGGGGTTTGCATGAGCGGTTATGGCATCGGGGGCGCATTCCGCTTATTCCTTGTGGCCGTCTTGATTTGCTGCATTTCAAAGGCAAACAGCGGTTAGCCAAGAGGGCGTTTCGCATCGTATCTTGCAATGTTGTCAGCGGATCGAACGGCATTGCGGTCCATGGCACCTTCAAACATAGGCACGCCATCGGGCAGGTTAAACATGAATGTTTGCTGCGCACGAAGATGTGCGCTGCGGATTTTATCATGCTGATATAAACCGGGCGTTGAGTGCAGTGGGCAGATAGAAGGAAGGCTCTACTATTCAGGTCAAACTCAATGTTGAGGAACTCCCAGATAGGGTGTCGTTTGTTCGATATCGACCGTCGCATTGCTCAATCTGCTCTCCAGATTACGCATGTAACTCATAGGGTAGACCGCCTCAAGTTCTGCCAGCAGGCCTTCGCCATAGAAGAAGAGGAAGACCCGTTGCGCTCTGCGCTTCGGATGGGAACGGGTCACATGGCCATCATATGTTTTCCTCCTGGAGTTAACCTGGACCAGAGATGCCGGATCTCGCTTGCCCAGGTCCGTCGGGTATTACGTATCGAATTTCCATAGGTCGCAAGCCCAGTTGGGAATGGTGGTTCCGGCATCTCGAAAGATTGAATTGTCGACCTTCTTCCTCCAGAGGGGGCATTCGACGTTCGTGCGTTCGGCCTTAGATGTTGTTCGATTGGCCATGTTAATTTCCATTCTCCGCTGATCGACGCAACGCTAAGCGCAGTATATCTTGCATGAATGATCGCAATCCTTCTTGTCTTTTTGCTCCTTCCATTGGGCGCACTAGCTGACCCATCAGGCCCTGCTAGGGTCATCGACGGGGACACCATCGATATCTCTGGCCAGCGGATTAGGCTTCACGGCATCGACACTCCTGAGGCCAAGCAGATATGCCAACGTGAGGCCCTTGTTTGGCTGTGCGGCGCGGTGGCAACCAAGGCCCTCCGAGAAATGATCGGCGGTGCGTGGGTCGCCTGTTCCCAACGCGACAAGGACCGCTATGGCCGCGTCGTCGCCGTCTGCCGTGCCAACGGCGTCAATCTGAATGCGGCCATGGTGCAGTCCGGGATGGCCCTGGCCTATAGGAAGTACAGCGACGATTACACAGGCCAGGAGGGGGCGGCGAAGGCCGCAAGGCGAGGGCTATGGGCCGGACAGTTCATTCCCCCTTGGGAATGGCGGCGTGGCAAACGGTTGGCCTCCGAGACCGCCGCCAATGGCAATTCGCCGGGCTGTTGGATCAAGGGTAACATCGGCTCCAAGGGCGACCGCATCTACCACATGCCGGGTGGCCGCTGGTACGACAGGGCGGTGATCACGGCATCAAAGGGGGAGCGGTGGTTCTGTTCTGAGGACGAGGCCAAGGCCGCTGGATGGCGGCGGGCCGGGATGCCCGCGTTCACGATGCCACGGCGGAACACCGGGAAGTCACCAGCTATGCCGGAACCTGCCAAGGCGTGCTGCAAGGTCTGTCGGAAGGGACAGGCGTGTGGGAACTCCTGCATCAGTCGCCAGTATACCTGCCGTAAGCCGGTGGGATGTGCGTGCAATGGCTAGGCCTCGTCCGCTAAGATGCCATAGATGCCGCATCCTTGCGCGGGCTTAGCCCGCTCTCCTATTCCCGAAATTGCTCTCGACTGATGATCGTCCGCAGTTTTTGGATCACAGTGTGGGACTGAGCAGAAGGTGGTCCGGAATATCTCATTCAAATCAATAAATTAGTAGATGTAAGTGGCGGAGGGGGTGGGATTCGAACCCACGGTACCTGCAAAGGTACACCGGTTTTCGAGACCGGCACAATCGACCACTCTGTCACCCCTCCGCGGGGATAGCGCCGTAATCTAGGCGATCATATTGGGCGGGGACGGTTATAAAGAGAGCCAGTGCTTTAGCGCAAGGGATTATGCGTCTCCGGGAAACCAATTTTCCTGTGCAGCGACCTTGTTTTGCGGCTCTGGACCGTTGACAAAGGGCCGTGCGGGGCGTATATCCGCGCCGACCTGGGCGGCGTTTGCGCCGCCTGAACTGTTGTGCGTGGATGAGCGTCGCCGGCCGTCGTATTCGGTCGTTGTATCCGGCCATTGTGCCCGGCCATTATATCCGGGTGCCGTGCACGCAAGACCAAAACGATGGGCTGAAGTGATGTTCGCTGTAATCAAGACGGGCGGGAAACAATACCGCGTAGAGCCGGATGACGTGATCCGGATTGAACGCATCGCCGGCGAGGCCGGGGATGAGGTGGCTTTCGAAAACGTGCTGATGATGAGCGCGGATGGCGACACCACCGTTGGCGCCCCCCTGGTGGATGGCGCCAAGGTGGTCGGCACACTGGTTGAACAGGCCCGCGACAAGAAGATCATTGTCTTCAAGAAAAAGCGGCGGAAAAATTATCGTCGCCGCAACGGCCACCGCCAGGACCTGAGCATCGTGCGAATTACCGAATTCTCGGGCCCCGGCGCCGCAAAGGCCGCGCCGAAGAAGGTCGCCGCCAAGGCAAAGGCGGCACCCAAAAAGACGGCGGCCAAGGCAAAGGCCAAAGAAAAAGTAGCGGATAAACCTGCCGAGACGGCGGTCGCTACCGCTGTCGAGAGCAGCGAAAGTTAGGGAGCGGCAAGATGGCGCATAAAAAGGCAGGTGGTAGTTCACGCAACGGCCGCGATACAGCGGGCCGGCGTTTGGGCATTAAGAAATACGGCGGCGAACAAGTCATTCCCGGCAACATCATCGTCCGTCAGCGCGGCACCAAGTGGAAGCTGGGCGACAATGTCGGCCTGGGCAAAGACCATACGATTTTTGCGCTGATCGAAGGCAAGGTCTCTTTCAGGACCCGGGCTGGTGGCCGGACCTACGTATCGGTGCAGCCGCCGGAATAGGCGCGCCCGCAAGCGCAGTTACAAGCGGGGGATGGCTTTCCATCCCCCGTTTTTTATTTTCTGAACACAGGCTTCCGAACCAAAGAACGATCGTCATGAAATTCCTTGATCAAGCCAAGATCTACATATTCAGCGGCAAGGGCGGGCATGGCTGTGTCAGCTTCCGGCGTGAGAAATTTGTCGAGTACGGCGGACCCAATGGCGGCAACGGCGGTAAGGGCGGCGACGTGGTGGTCGAGGCGGTGGAAAATCTCAACACCCTGATTGATTACCGCTACCAACAACACATAAAGGCCAAGAACGGCCGCCCCGGCATGGGCACCTCGCGCACCGGCGCGGGTGGCGATGACGCGGTGGTCAAAGTGCCCGTGGGTACCCAGATCCTGGACGAGGAGCGGGAGCATATTCTGGCCGACCTGACCGAGCCTGGGCAAACCATTATCCTGGCCAGGGGCGGGCATGGGGGCCGGGGCAATGAAAGTTTCAAATCCTCCACCAACCGGGCGCCGAGGCAGTTTGAGCAAGGCGGCGAGGCTGAGGAAATGACCGTCTGGCTGCGCCTGAAACTGATAGCCGATGCGGGTCTGATCGGCCTGCCCAACGCGGGTAAATCCACCTTTCTGACCACGGTAAGCCGTGCCCGGCCCAAGATTGGCGCCTACCCCTTCACGACGCTGTATCCCAATCTGGGCGTGGCCCAGGCCGGCGACCGTGAAGTCATCCTGGCCGATATTCCGGGCCTGATCGAGGGCGCCCATGAAGGTGCTGGCCTGGGCGACCGCTTTTTGGGCCATGTGGAACGCTGCCGCGTCTTGATCCATTTGGTTGACGGCACGGCGGATGATATCGCCGCCGACTACCGCACCGTACGTGGCGAGTTGGACGCCTACGATGCGGGCCTGCCCAAGAAACTGGAACTGGTTTGTCTGAATAAATGCGATGCCCTGAGCGATGATCTGATCGCCGAACGCAAGGCGGAACTGGCGGCGGAAGCTGGCCGGGATGTTCATGTTATCTCGGGCGTCGCTGGAAAGGGTTTGCCGCGGCTGTTGTTGGAATTGGCTCAGGCCATGGATCGGGACGCCATCATATCCGATAAGGCTCCCGAAGCCGGCACAACCTCTGGCGCGGCAAGCTGGCAGCCATGAGCGAGCGCCTG
>CESR01168997.1_pt1 | contig 11350 bp, 10 predicted proteins | sample 356351 | NCBI WGS metagenome assembly CESR01 (sample SAMEA2622149, study PRJEB7988) | marine metagenome | isolation source: saline water (ENVO:00002010), including | reverse complement strand
CCTTCGAAAGAAGAAGAAAAGGATATATTAATCAAAGCCAACAGATTGGGGAGAGAGGGTCGTATTGAAGTCGATTGTATTCAGTCTTCTGTGGGAAAGGGAATTCAAAAAGAAATTTATAAAATTTTAAAATATGCTCTTCACCGATTTGGAAAATATTGTATAAAAACATACACCTATGTGTATATAAACTTGAATGGGGATGTCACCCCATGTTGCGGACTGCCCATGCATAAGATTGATAATATTATTCAGCGAGAACTAAAAGATATTTGGAACGGTAATGAATTTATTGAATTTCGTAAAAAACAGACTGAAATTTGTGGAAAATGTGATCTGTGGAATATTAAATATTTATCTTAGATGCGAATCAGAATTAAGCTCCTTAATGATCTATTTAAGGAAATTCGTGCTTATTTGTTGCTAAAAAAAATCTATAAGTTTCCATTTTTTTATATCGCTAATTTTTTAATTTTCTACATATGAACAAATTAAAGAATCAACTACATACTTATAAAGCATTGTACTTTTTGATTGTATTAAGTGTTTTTTTGGTTTTTCCAAGACTTGGCGAGAATGCTTTAGGAGTCGATGAGGGGGTAGATTCATTTTACAGTCTCACAACGCTAAAATTTGGATATCCTGCTAATAGCGACGGCATAAATGAAGTTGACTATTTTATGGCTATAGATGGGAGACAGAAAGTACAACCCTGGTTTCCTTATTATGTAAGGGCTTTATCTATATATATTTTTGGTCAAAATTCCTTTGCAGCTCGCTTTCCTTCGGCGTTAATCGCTGTTTTATCTGTCCCTCTCTTGTACTTCTTAACTTTGAAAATTAACAGAAACAAAGAAGAAGCTGCCATTGCGACTTTACTGTTTATTTGTTCTGTCCCTCTTTTATTATATTTTAGAACAGCTAGATACATTGCCTTTCAAATACCGTTTACATTATTAATTTTATGGTTTTATTTTCAAATGCTCGAGCATAGAAAATGGGGCGTTTCAGGTTTTATCTTATCCTCGGCCTTACTTTTTCATTCTATGCACATAGTCTGCGCAGGAGTTTTAGCGGGAATAATTTTACATCTACTTCTTTATGAGAGAAACAAAGAACGGGTAAAACAATTTTTTATTCCTTTTTTGATAATATTTTTTCTAACAGCCCCCTGGATACTATACACGTATCCAGCTTACGGAAAAATAAGCAAGCACTATTGGGTATCTGTTACTGGCATACCGCACAAGTATGATATATTATCTTTAACAAAACGTTTTTTTTCATTTTTATTTCAAATTAATAATTATATATTTCCTTTGATATTTTTGTTTTTTGTTTCAAAGAAGTTTTACAAGAAAGATTTCCTGTTAAAGCACAGAGAACTTGTACTAATTGCAATTGTGATTCTTACAACCATTGGGATTTCTACATTACACTATACCCCTCAGCAACATTATATCGCAGCTATTCTGCCCCTTTTTTATATTTTTACTGCGCATATTATTTTTCAGTTGATATCATTACAGAAATCCCGGTTAATGATAGTTGCATTAGTATTATTAATCTTTACAAATGTTATTCATGTCGGCCCTCTTTTTGCTTTCAAAGGGCTTGATTATCTTTTTAGAAATAAAATTACAAAATCTCTTAAAAATACCGAATATTTCAGAGGTCCGATTTCAACTTTTAACTGGCAAGTAGAATTAAAATCTGTATTTTCACAATATTTATATGAAATTACTCATCAATACAGAGGACCACTGAATGGAATAGTAGAATATGTGAAAAATCATGGGGGCAAAGACGACACTTTTTTGATGAACCATGAATTTGGATCATTTGCGTTTCATACAAATATGAGACGAATTTATGGAATTCCTTTTCCAGAACCTCCAGATTGGATAATTTTAAGAAAGAATTCTCCAATCCGAGCAGTTCTGAAAATAACCCTTGAAAACATAGCAGAAACTAAAAAGAAAGAAAATTTTTATAGAAATTATATTTTCGATTATATAAAAAACAATAACTATCAAAAAATTGTATTGGATTATCCGGCACGACGCGGAAACAATGTTTTTGAAATACAAATTCATAAATTCAAAACCCCTGAATCTGATAGTAAGGTTGTAATTTACAGGTATTTAGGAAGCAAGAGTTTCACCCCGCGGCCTTTGATCGTAACCAACTGATCCATGGTAAGTTTTTTTTGACAGGAGAAATAGTGCTTGGTTCTTTACATCGAATTTAAAGAAGAGATTTTTTCTTAATGCGTTGTCCAAAGGTTATAACTTGAATGAACTCCCTATAAGAAATATTAGTGTTCTTTTTCACAAATACATCAATAATCAACTGCAAAAATTTTACGGACAGCAGCGCTGCTAAAAGAATCAACGCAGGAAGTTTTTTTAACATTTCTAAAAACTTTTCACCCGCATAAAACCAACCTACCCCCTCATTGGGATTTGAAAATATTCTTTTAATTTTTTTAATGTCCGTATAAAACGAAAGATAACTTAAAAGAATATCATTCCTGATCTCCTTTTCAGTGCTGCCAATTGGGACATATGAAAATGGTATTTTTTTGAATGGATTTTCAATAAAGGTTGAAACAGAAAAAAAGTTTTCATACAAACCTTGAATATTCAATCGCCCTTCATTTCTGGCTATATCATACAGTCTGGTTCCTGGATATGGAGTTGCATTATTGAATCTCACCATATCTAATTCCAGATTCTTACTTATTTCAACGCAATCCATTCTATCTTTATGGGTTTCGCCAGGGAAACCATAAATAAATGCGGCACTCACATGAAAACCCACTTGTTTCGCAATGCGCGCTCCAGAAACACATTGTTCTACCGTTTCGCCTTTTTTAATAAATTTCATAATACGATTGGAGGCTGTTTCCATTCCAAAAAAAACACTTCTAAAACCACAATTATACAGATCTTTAAAAAGTTTATAATCAGCAGTATCCCCTCTAGCCTGAAAGCTAAAAGTCATTTTCTTGTGTAACCCTCTTTTCTTTATTTTATCGATTAAGTTGTATATCCTTTCTTTGCTAACAAGAAAGTTATCATCTAGAAAAAGAACAAACGTTTTTCCGTATTTATGGTATAAAAGATCAAGTTCGTCTACTATAATACTTTCAGATCTGCACTTATAACTCTTTCCCGTCGCGATTATATTACTGCAGAAAATACATTTATATGGACAACCTCGAGAACTTACTACAAATCCTAAATCATATTTTGGAGATGTAAAGAGATGATAAGGGAACGGAGGCAAACTATCCAGGTTTTTGTTAGCAATTTCTCTTTGGTTATGAATGACTATTCCATCCTTACGGAATGAAATATTATTAAGATCGTCAAAATTGTTTCCTTCTTTGACTCGCCTATAAAATTCAGGCAATATCAGCTCTCCTTCTCCTCTAATTACAGCATCTATGTGCTTATTGATTAAAACCTCTTCTGGAATTGCGGATGCGTGGATGCCACCAAAGCAGATAATGGAATCAGGATAGAGTTTTTTTAATTTTTTTGAAACAATTATACTACTCCTATAAGCTGCGGTCATTACGCTAAATCCAAAGATGTATGGTTTTTCCATTTTTTTAACATATTTTGCAATTAAGGCAAAAACATCTTTTTCAATTTGTTGATCTATATGTCTTGCGTGAATATTCTCGCGTTCTAGTGATCCAAGGAGAAACCCAATACCAACGGGCACATAAATAGGAAGAAATGGTTGAAATATTTTTAGTGCGTCTTTTGAAGAAGAATTAATTAATATCATTTTGATCTAAAAGTTTTTGAATAAATTTCAGTCAAATTCGCTCTTTTTCCCGAGAATAATTAATTTCATTGTTATTATGATTTTTGCCATTAATAAGAGTACAGGGCTCCCGATATAGTATCTACCATTGTTGTATGTAATCTGACCACTATTTATAAGTCTTCTAATTCTCATTTCAACAACACTCTTTGCATTATATCTGCTAAGAATTTCCTTCATGGAAAGACCTTTTTTAGATTCATGCAATTCAATTAGCATTCTAACACGTCGAGCAGTTACCCCTAAATTTATAAAATGGAAAAAGCAATAGCCCAATGAAGTGTATGTTAATAAATTAACTATAAGGACAGACAAAAATTGTTTTATTGGTGTTGCAATAGTAAAAAAAACATAATATTCATACAATGCTACAAAGATAAATCCTGTCGCAAAGCCTGTATAGACAGATTTTAAGAGAAAAGAACTTATAAGCATTCTATAAGAAATTACTTGCACAAATATGTTTATTAACATACCTGCGACTGGATTTAGAGGCTGCAAATAATTAAGGATCAATAAGGATTAGCCTCCTTTTACAGGCAGATTAATAAGTTTTCTATAAAACGTAATTATAGTGACAAAAGAATTACCTTTAGGGGTTAGTAAGTATTTTTCGCCATCCATGCACACTAGTTTATCTCTAAGCAGATCCTCTATTCTCGGTTTTACCAGTAAATCATCGTTCAAACGTTGTGTGAAAGTCCCCATATCCAGTCCGTTAGGGCCAGCGTCTAAAATAAGCATTATCATTACGAGCGATGGGCTATCAGCCTCTAAAGCAGAATATGTAATAATGTACCCTAAAGTGAGAGACGTAAAGAAAATGGAAATGTGAAAATATTCTTTAAAACTTTCAAATGAAAAAAAGTCACCCTTTAAAAGAGCTGGCTGCCTAATATATAAAAAAATAATACCAGAAATTAAAACTCCGAAAAAAATTTGTATAATTGTTTTTGTTTGTCTTTTTGGAATTCTAACTTTCCATATGATCAAATGTAATAGGAAAGCCAGTAAGAATAAAAACAATCCAATTTCTAGCACTCTCATAATCTATTGCTTTTTCTAAATCGGCTTATTTCAAATCATCATCAGCCATTAATTTTTTATGTCTTCGAGCTGTCAAGGCATCTGCAGAATAATGCCCTTGGGCCATTTTATTTCTATCAATGTAGCAGTCTTTCACTAAACGAAGATAGCCTTTTATAACTTTCAGTAAAGATGGGAAACTAAGCGCTTTGGAAGTTCCTGTACTATCAACTCTTGAGTTTATCATCTAAAAACGACATTAAAGTTAATTTATTGAATTTGATTTATATTTTTTGAGTGGGCTACTTTTAAATAAAAAGAGAATTCCCGCTAAAAAAAATTTAAAAATCTTTTCTACATCATGTTTTGTTGAAACACTTTTCAGGAGTATTAATATTTGAGAAAAGCGCAAAAAAAACCTACTATATCCCTCGGATTGTTTTTTTTATTAGGTAATCGGAAGTGAGGCCTTTCCCCACGAAACTAAGCGCATTTACGTCACCTGAGTGCGCACCTTTTATTTTATAAATGTTATCATTATAAACGGTTCCATAATCTTCATTTTTTTCGTTCCATTTAGCTCCCGGATAAATTGAGTAAATACATATATGTACCAGGTATAAAGGGTTGTTTAACGTGAATTCAATAGTATCTTGGATGGTTTTACTGGTATCTTTAAGCAGACCAATAATAAAATATCCCCTGCATAAAATACCAACCTTTGCCAGTATATTTAAATTTTTCCTGGCTAAATCAACCGTTAGAGGTTTCCTCGTAAATTTTAATACCTCCTCATTGCCACTTTCTATTCCCGTGCTTACATGCCAACAGCCAGCCTTTTTCATCTTAATCAGAATGTCTTCGGACACATGCGCGAGATTAATATTGACGCTCCAATAAATTGAAATTTTCTTTTCAATAAACAAGTCACAAAATTTTTCAACTCTTTTTTTGTCAAGTAAAAAAGAGTCGTCAAGAAAAGTGATTTCCCGAATTCCATATTTTTGAATTAAGTGCTCAATCATTGTTACGAGATACTCGGGAGAATGGGCCCTAAATTTCCTTTTCCAAAGTATATGGTCGGAACAAAAGCCACAAAGGTAGGGACAACCACGTGAACTAATAAGCAAAAGAAGGGGTTTTCTTTTGTAACCCATTATTTGGGGTCTTATCATGGGAATATGTTGTTCAATCAAATGATAAGCAGGAAAAGGAAATTTATCAATATTTTTTTCTAACGGTCTTTCACCAGTAAAAATTATTTTTCCGTCTTTTTTAAACGCTATGCCTTTTATTGATTCCACCGGACGTAATCCTTTTAAATAGTCTAAAAATTCGACCATCGTATATTCACCCTCGCCTATGCAAATATAGTCCAGAGCCAACTCATTAAAGGTCTTTTCATAGTCAATTGTGCAATGAGGACCACCCCCGATTATTGGGACATTTGGAAACTCTTCCTTAATTATCTCCAAAGTGATTTTTGTTTTCGGAACATGATTTGAGTAAACGGTTATACCAATAACATCAGGTTTTGTGTTTTTTAACCATTCCATTACAGCTACTGGATTTGAAGAATAATTCATTAGGTCTGCATCATAAACAAAAATATCCTTGTAATCGTTTTTCTCAAGGTTTGCAGCTACGTGCAAAATTCCTATTGATGGCATAATAGGAGCAGCCAGTTTAAAATTTTCAAAAGTATCAATAGAACTCATAGATGACGATAATAAAGCAATTCTCAATATCTTAGTCTCCCTGGAGAGCAATCTTCTTTTATCCTAAGCGAGTTAGTAAGCTCTTCAAATAAAGACGACAACAAAAATAAAAAAGTACTGTACAATGGTCTGCCCTTCTTGAATTTGTCAAAATCGAGTTGGGTAGCAACTAAATATTATGATTAATCCAAATTTAATTGCTATGTCTCTTAGAAGTCATAGTATCTGATAAAAATTCACCCTCATTTTTTTTCATATTTTCCGAGAAACGCAAATCTTTTAGTAAATATAAATAACCCTTTGCTACTTTTAAAAAAGAAGGAAAAGAAACTGCTTTGGAAAGCCCTTCTCGCATCCCAAGCCTGTATGGAACCTCAGCAAAAAGATAGCCTTTTTTTATCAGCCTTATTAAAATATCAGTCTGGTAGAAAAAACCAGAAATGCGGCTAGTTAACTTTTCTAAAAGAGATTTTCTATAGAGAACAGTTCCGTTTGTGTAGTTCAAATTCACCGCAAAAGAAGTATTAATGATGAAACGATAAATATATGATAATAAATTGCGAAATAATGATCGTGTCTCCTTGTTAAACATAAAAGGAATAACAATATCTACATGTTCGAGCAGCATATAATATCGGAATATTTCCCATGGATCGTTTTCATTGTCTCCGGGGAGCATGCAAACCGCATCTCCCCTTGCTGCATCTACTCCATCCCAAAATGACGAGCCTATCCCTTGAGGCTTTGTGTGCCTGATTAGTTTAATACGGTGATCTTGATTTTTTATTTCTTTTACAAGGGCTTCTGTTTTGTCGGTACTTCCATCGTTGATAACGATAATTTCACCACTGATGTTATAATCATCGAAAGCCCTTAAAGTATTTACAATAGCAGCATTAATATTTTTTTCTTCATCGAGCGCGGGCATCACAACTGATATTTTGATAGTTTCATTCATATTATGGACTTTTTTAAAATTTCATATTCGAGTTTATTTTTTTTTCAGACATGTTTTTCTGCATTTTTAAAATCTATTTTTTTATGTACATTATATGAAGCATTGAATTTTAATTCCTTTTCAGTTAAACTTTATCATATAGAAAAGTATTTTTCTATTATCATTGATCATTATAGGTAAGCTTTCTCCCGTTAGATTGGCATGTACGGAAGCTCGGGGACATTCTATTTATGCTTTGGTCATCAGTACAACTAATAGTTTACCACAGAGTGCACAGTTAAGCTTCGCCACAGGCAAAATTTTTTCCACGAAGGACTCTAAGAATTTTATTTTTACAACCTTGCAGGCTTCAGAGTTCACATTACAGTTTTTCATGATAAAAAATTCCTTTTAAATTGAAATTAAAAGCCATAGACGCTTTCTTGCAAGTTACTAAGGAACAATAATAAAAATTTATTAAATTAGTGTTTATAATTTTCTTTGAGATTTTCGTGTTAAGAGTGTTATGAATTAATCATCTATAAAAAAGTTATTCACAAAATTTTGCTAAGCCTTACATGAAGCGCTGTAAAAAATAAGAACTAAACAGCGCCTAAAAAAACACGATATTGCAGGTTTGTAGTTCATAGTGCAGCCTTCGGTCACGACCAAAACAGAAGGCAGAATAATACAAATTATGCAGATTTAGCATTTTATTTTCCCACGCCGGAGCTTTGAAGCAAAAGAGAGCTTACAAAACTTTTGCGCTTTTCTGTGACTTAATGAAGCTTTTATTTTTATTAAATCTATTCGAATAATGTATAAATCTTATGAAACTTATTATACAAATACCATGCTTAAATGAAGAAAAAACACTTCCTTTAGTTATAAAGGATCTTCCAAAAAAAATTGAAGGGATTTCGACAATTGAAATCCTAATTATTAATGATGGAAGCACCGATAAAACCTCTCATGTGGCAAGAGGATTAGGCGTCGATCATATTGTCCATTTATCTTCTAACCATGGCCTGGCTTATGCATTTATGGTTGGACTGAACACTTCGCTGAAATTTGGAGCAGATATCATTGTTAATACTGATGGGGATAACCAGTATAATGGAAATGATATTTCCAGGCTAATTAAACCGATTTTAGATAGTGAAGCAGAAATTGTTATAGGTGATAGAGAAGTTCAGAAAATAAAGCACTTCTCTTGTACTAAAATTTTCCTTCAAAAATTAGGGAGCTGGGTTGTGAGGCAATTATCCGGCACAAGTATTCCGGATGTTACTAGTGGGTTTCGGGCGTACAGCAAAGAAGCAGCTTTGAGAGTTAATGTTGTTTCTAAATTCAGTTATACACTTGAAACTATTTTAATGGCTGGCAAAAAAAATATTCCTATCACTCATGTGGCGATAAGAACTAATGAGAAATTGAGAGAATCCAGGTTGTTTAAAAGTACATGGTGTTATTTGAAAAACTCTATAGCAACTATTGTAAGGATTTATGCCATGTACGAACCGTTGAAGGTGTTTTCATATATAGGCGGTAGTTCTTTCTTTTTAGGTTTTATTTTGGGATGTCGTTATTTATATTTTTTCTTTATCGAATCTACTGCTGGTCATGTCCAGTCTCTTATATTATCTGCAATTTTAATCATTGTAGGTTTTCAAATAATATTAATAGGACTTGCGGCAGACCTCATTTCAATAAACCGGGAGTATATTGAAAATAGTTTATATAGGATACGAAAGTCAGAGATAGATGGTCAAAAATAAATTGCCAAATGTTTTGGTATTAACTACTACTTTCCCGAGATGGGAAAATGATTCTGAGCCGGCTTTTGTTTATAACTTATCCAAAAGGTTAGCTGTCGGGGGATTTAATATTACCGTGCTAGCTCCCGGTGCCCCGGATGCAAAGTCCTATGAAGTAATGGATCGCTTAAAAGTTTATCGATTTTCATACTTTTATCCTAAAAAATTTCAGAAAGTTTGTTATGACGGAGGGGCATTGCCAAATTTAAAAAGCAGCTGGTTTGCAATATTAGAGCTGCCTTTTTTTTTGCTGTTTCAATTTCTTCATATTGGGTGGATCATAAAAAAAGAAAAAATCGATATGATTCACTGCCACTGGATAGTACCACAGGGTTTTTTTAGTTCAATTTTTAAAAAAATATATAATATCCCTTTGTTTTTAACAGCTCATGCTGGAGATGTTTTTTTAGTTTTAAATAATCCTCTTTTAATGCCTTTTGGAAAATTTGCTGTTTCCCAGAGTGAACTCTGTATTGCTAACAGCAAAGCAACCGAAAAAGCGACTTTAGCAATTGCTAATGGAAGCACTCCCGTTAAAATTATACCAATGGGAGTTGACCTGGATGTTTTTAACGGACAAAACCAAGACAAAAATATTAAAAAAAAATATAATATAGATGGACCAATGCTATTAGCGGCGGGCAGGTTTGTAGAAAAAAAGGGATTTAAATACCTAATCAAGGCAATGCCGCTAATTTTGAAAAAATATTTTGAAACAAAACTAATCATAATAGGTTTTGGCCCCCTGGAAAAATCATTGAAAGATATGGTTGCAAAATTAAACATCAGTGATTCTGTGATTTTTCCTGGGAAAATGTCTTCTGCTGATTTGGCTAAATACTTTGCAGTTTCTGATGTTTTTATTGGTCCATCGATTGTTGATGATAGCGGTGATACAGAAGGCTTAGGGGTTGTTTTTCTTGAAGCTCTTGCCTCGAATACTGCTGTTGTTGCAAGCCGTGTGGGAGGAATTACTGACTTTATAGTTGATAGAGAAACAGGTTTACTCGTTGAGCAGGAAGATCCTGAAGATCTTGCGCAAAAAATCATGAGACTACTTGGAGATAGAAAATTAAGGGAAAAAATAGCGTATAAAGGGAAAAAGTATGTGGAAGATAATTTTTCATGGGGAAAAATTAGTGAACAATATTTATCCGTCTATAAAGAGGTTTTAAACATTTGAATAAACAGATTGATATTTCTTTAATAGTGCCTCCTGCAAAGGCATCTTCATTAAGACCTCCTCTTGGCTTAATGTCTATTGCTTCTTGTTTAAGAGAGAAAAATATTGGACAATTCGCTAATTATGATTCCTTTGACAGCTTTCTCAATCTCATTGAAAAAAAATACAGGTTAACGACGCATAATATAAAATTGCAATATCTTTTCAATGAAATGTTAAAAGATTTTCCCACGAGTAAAAATTTTCATGTAAAAAATATTGTTAGGAAGGAGTACTTCTAGCGCTTTTTAAGGCTATTCTCATTCCTGATAAACCCTTTATATCTTAAAAAAATGATTGCATCTCGAAATAAAGCGCATTACCTGAGATGGGTTTTAACTTCAGTATTTGAGCGAATTATTAAAAGAAGCAAAACTATGAAAATAGATCACGCTTTTGCAAAGTCTAAATAATGGAAAACAGAAACTATCAACAGCAGGTGTATCGAATATGGGATAATATATGGACCAATCGGAGAAAAGTACCAGGTTTTATTGTTTATTTAAAAAACAGCTCATATAACAGGCTTATTATTAACGAATTCAAAAGAAAGATAAATAATCTAAAAGGAAAAAAAGTTATCGAAGTTGGTTGTGGTACTGGGACTACATCCGCCTGGCTCTCAAAATTAGGCGCAAAAGTACTGCTGTTTGATATTTCGCTAAATGCAGTTATATTGGCTAAAGACATTCTTCGGAATAAAAATATAAATGCATCTTTTTTAAACGGATCAATGTTTGAGTTACCTTTAAAAAATGAACAATTTGATATTGTGTGGAATGCGGGTGTC
>CESR01163715.1_pt1 | contig 11392 bp, 10 predicted proteins | sample 356351 | NCBI WGS metagenome assembly CESR01 (sample SAMEA2622149, study PRJEB7988) | marine metagenome | isolation source: saline water (ENVO:00002010), including | reverse complement strand
ATGATACGGCGCACCGCGAACATGACTCATGCCGTTGTCGCCAAGCCCACAGATTGCGCCCCCTCCATGAGTAATGGCGGGTCATTGGTGCCTGGATTTAATCGACCATTACACTTTGACTACAGCCCTGATACTGATTACTCTTCAACACAGATCAGTAAGCCCATGACAATCGGGCAATGGGAGAGAATTATGAGTATTCGCCGATGCTTGGCAGCCGCCGCAGCAGTAATCACCGCAGGATTCGCACTGTTGTACGGGCCTGCATTCGCACACCATTCCGCCGCGCCATTTTTCGATCCGGAAAGCCGCGTCGAGGTCGAGGGCACGGTGACCCGCTGGATATTCCGAAATCCCCACGCAATTCTGTTCATAGATGTGACCGATGACAGTGGTGCCACCGAAGAGTGGCAGATCGAACTGGGAGCGCCGGTGAGCATCCGGCGGGCTGGCTTGTCACCTGACACACTGGAAGTCGGCCAGCGGGTGAAGGTATCAGGCCAGCGCTCTCGAGCAGAAGGATCACGCGGCATATGTTGCGGGCCAATAACCTGGCCCGACGGTAGCCCTATCAGATAAGGCGGACGTGTCGAGGAAGCACCAGCACGCCGCTAATGCTGCGATACAGGAAGCCATACTAAAAATAGAATTTGTTGTAGGAGGAGTCATGAAACCAGTATCAAAGACGGGAGTGTTGCCGAAGGGAAAGGCTGCTTTGGCAGTATTATTGTCACTCGTTTTGGGATATGCAATCCCGCAACTCAGTGCTCAGCCTAGCAACCAGGTCCCCAATTTGGAAGGATTATGGGATGGCAGTTTCGGCATACGGCCAGTCAATGGTATGAATGTTCCCTGGGGGGAAGATAACTTTCCCGTATTGAATGAGCGCGCCATAGCCTATCAGCAAGTCTGGGAAGAAATCATCGCGCCCAAGTACGATTGTCAGCCTGCATCATCCCCAGCCATTCAATATGATCCCTATCACATGAGGGTTACACAGTGGCCGGATCGAGTGATGTTCAGGTATGAGAAAGATGACCAGCTGCGAACTGTCTGGCTCGATGGTCGGCAGCCCAGCGCAATGGACTTCAGCGTCCAGGGATTCTCTGTGGGTCATTACGAAGACGGTGCTCTGTTGATCACCACTACAAATTTCGTCTTCGATGTAGCGGGCTTCGATGACTACAACGGTATTCCGTCTTCATCTCAAAAAGTCGTTACCGAGCGCTATTGGCGTGAAGGCGACGAATTGCGCGTGACACTGACGGTAACAGATCCTATGTTCCTACGGGAGCCGGCGTCTTACACAACACGCTGGTTGCCCGCCAGAGAAGGCTATCAACTGAAGGCATATGATTGCGATCCGGAGGCGTCTAGATCTATGGTAAAATTCTTCCCTTCAAAATACGACTAGGGACCCTCTCTCTTTGTCCGCTACCTGATTCCCGTTGGCAGATTAACCTGTGCCCACGTAAGGAATCAGGCGCCCGAATAGCAGTACTCCGCCCCATGCCGAGAGTGAAGTTATTGCAACAATCTTTGCAACTGGCGGCGTGTCGGCATTTGTACCCCAGCTGTGCATGACCGGTTTTATCTTCCTGTAGTAGAAAAGTGTATTCAATCCAGCCAGTACCACCAGAACCATCTTGATCTGAAAACCGATATTTACAGAGTACCGCAACGGATCGCCATAAAAAAACAATATGCCCGTCACAAGATTAAGGCCAAAACCGATCAACACCAATGGCACTAACTTGTGGGTTGCCGTGGGCCGCAGACTCCTGAACAGTCCTGCCAGGCGCAGATCAATGATAATCAATCCACCGAGCAGCAAGGAAAGACCGACAAAGTGGACTATCTCCAGGACCGGCCACAACCAGTAAGTTTCCACAATCCATCGATTCAAAGAGCCGTCTACTATGGATAATGCAAATGATTCCAGCATGATTGGCTCCGATCAGAGATACGCAGTTAGTCGGCCGGCGACGATCGCACCGATCCAGACACATAATGAGCCCAACGCCAGCAACTTCATCGAATTGCCAAGCGGCTGCCCGTAGTCGGCTTCAGCCAATTCTCTTTGCAACTTGCCCTGAATTACCACCGCCAACAGCATGCCTGCCACAACACAGCTAATCTTCAATAAGAATGGGATACTGCTGATAAAGGTCGTTGCCTGGGAAGTAAACAGGAAACATCCAGAAATCGCGTTGATAGTGAACCCCGTCCACGCCAGTTTGTTCAGCGACAGGTATGCCGTGGGCTCAAGTCCTCCAACCACTCCCAGGAGCCGCAAATCACGCATGGAGAACAGGCCGACTACTATGGCGAGCCCGATAACGTGCATACTTAGCAGCATGGGGTAGCCCCACAGCGACAATCCAACCCATTGAGCGATTTGGGTACTTTCCAGCCAGGCAAACACGATCTACTTTCTTCCCTAAAATTTCTGTTATGAGATTAATTTTAATACCTGAGTCAGAACAAAGATACAACGGTTCAGTAGTAAACTACTGCCTCATTACTCTGACCAGCCTTTTCTATTTACCTCTATTTTCCTACAAAATTTCCTGCTCGATGTTCAGAGACAGCCTGCACTCCCTCTTTATGATCCTCGGTGCGAGTCAACCAGAATTGCTCCCTGCCCTCAATATCGGTAGCTGCCCGCACGGCCTCACCGAGGCCTGGGCGCAGCTGTTCTCTTAATGAAATGAGTGCAAGCGGTGCATTCTCGGCAATCTCCTGCGCCAGTTCAATCGCAGCTTCCCTTATCGAGCCTGAAGCGGCGAAGATATCGGCCGCACCCCAGTCTATGGCTGTTTCACCATCGATACGACGCCCGCTGAAAAACAACAGATTAGATTTTTGAGTGCCAATAATGCGGGGCAAGGTGTGGGTCAAGCCGAATCCAGGTGTGAATCCGAGCTTCACAAAGTTCGCCGTCATTCGGGTGTTTTCACAGACGACTCGAAAATCCGCCATCATGGCCAGCCCGAGACCACCCCCAACTGCAGCACCTTGCACTGCTGCTACAACGGGCTTTTTGTTGCCGAACAGCCGTACGGCTTCTGAATAGAGCGGATTACTCTGATCGGCAGAACCTGCAGCGAGCACATCGCCCTCCGGTTTCTCACCGGGTGTCACAAAATTGGCCCCGGCACAGAAATGTTTGCCATTGGAGCACAGCACGATAGCCCTACAATCCGCTGCTTCATCCAGATCATCAAAACAATCAGCCAGGTCTCTGATCAAATCCAGATCGAAGAAATTATTCGGTGGGCGGCAAATTTCACATCGAACAACGTGGCCAGGTAGCGATGTTACCTGGATATCGCCGTAATTATCTTTCATTAGATTTTCCTATAAGCCTTCAAATTTCGTTATAGTTGATTTACTTTGTGTAATCCACTCTGCAGGTTAGAAGTGCCCTATGTCAATTTCTTTTGCAGATATTCAAGCAGCAGCCGAGCGTATCGACTCGTATGTGATCAATACGCGTTTCGAAAAATCGAGGATACTCTCTTCTATCCTTGGAACTGAAATTTATCTCAAGTTTGAAAACCTGCAGTTCACATCGTCATTTAAGGAACGGGGCGCACTCAACAAACTGTTACAACTCAGCGATGCACAAAAATCATCTGGGATTATCGCCGTGTCTGCGGGCAATCATGCCAAGGCAGTTGCCTACCATGCCCAGCGCCTGGGAATTCCTGCCACTATCGTGATGCCAAAGCACACACCGAATGTGAAAGTGCAGGACACGAAAAACTTCGCTGCCAGAGTGATTCTAGAAGGAGCAACTCTTGCCGAGGCTGCCGTTTCTGCGCAATCCATATCCGAAGAAGAAAAGTTGGTATTTGTCCATCCCTATGATGACGAACAAATCATGGCAGGTCAGGGTACCCTCGCCCTGGAATTACTCGAGGCAAATCCAGAGTTAGATGCCATCGTAGTTCCCGTGGGTGGCGGAGGGCTTATTTCGGGAATCGCAGTCGCTGCCAAGACGATAAAGCCCTCTATCAAATTAGTGGGTGTCGAGGTAGCTGCCTTTCCCGGTGCCTACAATGCATTTCATGCTGATGAGCAAGCGATTGATGAAACCGGTGTCTCCACGATCGCCGAAGGTATAGCTGTCAAAACACCCGGCAGACTCAACATGGAAGTCATCAGTAACTTGGTGGATGACATTGTTATCGTCGATGAAGAAGCTATCGAGGAAGCGATAAACCTGTTGATCATGATCGAGAAAACAGTCGTTGAAGGAGCCGGTGCTGCAACCCTGGCCGCGATACAGGCTCATCCACAATTGTTTCAGGGCATGAAGACTGCCGTAATTTTGAGTGGCGCCAACATCGATTCCCGAATTCTGGCATCAGTATTAATGAGGCGCCTGGTACGAAAAGGTCGCATCGTGCGCTATCTGGTCAAGATCTCGGATTCTCCTGGCACCCTTTCAGATGTATCTGCCATGATCGGTGAATTAGGGGGTAATATTCTAGAAGTGACCCACCAGCGCATGTTCGCCAGCCTGCCAGTCAGGGAAGCCGATCTCTACATAACAGTTGAGACTCGGGATGCTGAACAAGCCGAAGAAATTCTGCAACAGCTTCAGGTGAAGGGGTATCTTGCGGAGCTAGTGCAGGAATAAGATTCCAAAAGATAAATGGGGTCAGAGTAAAATTTGCTTTGATGCCATTTGATATGGGCAGGTAAGAGAAGCAATTTTTACTCTGACCCCATTTATCGAACAGATCTCTTAACTCGCTCTTAATAGCAATAGGATGCTGACGACTACCAACGCCATACCGGAATATTCCCGAGCCGAAATTCTCTCTCCGAAGTACAGGTAGGTAATTAGCAGCGTAACCAGAAATTCCATTTGACCCAATGTTTTTACCAGGGCTGCTTCTTGCAGACTGATGGCCGTAAACCACCCGACTGAGCCAGCTACACTGGTAAATCCTATAAACGTAGAAGCTCGCAGGTTCTCACCAATCAGCCGCAACTGCTCCCGCTCTTTCACCACGATCTATGCCAGACAGATTGCTGTTTGCAGCATGACCATGTACAACAGCGTCGCTGCAGCGCTGAGCAACACCGGCATTGTCAATTCAAGCGAAGCCTCTCGTAGCCAAAGTGATGCCAGCGCGAAACCCAGGCCTGCTCCCAGCCCGTACTTGATGCTTTTATTGTCTACCAGGTCTTGCAGGGTGATCTTCCAGTTGCTCGCAACCAATACTCCTACAACACCCACAACCACCGAGACATAGCCCAGAAAGCTCAATGCTGCCGAGAAAAACCAGACACCGAGAATTGCAGTCAGGATAGCCTCAGTCTTCGCCAGAGCAGTGCCCACTGCAAAGTTCTTGACTGTAATAGCATTCACCAGACAGACAGTAGCGAATATCTGGAAGATTGCTACGAGAGTGGCTGAGAGAAAGAAATAGGATGTTAGTGCAATCGGCCCGACTTCTATCAAATAGGCTAGCGCCAGAAAGTACAGCGCAGCAAAAGGTAGCCCGAAAAGAAATCGCACCAGCGTGGTTGCCTGAATGGAGATGCTTTGTGCTATCTGTTTTTGTCCAGCCGTGCGAACCGACTGCATAACAACTGCAAGCAAGGTAAATGCTATCCAACTATCCATCGGTACAATATACCCACAATTGGATTCTCTATAAACGGCAAGCCCCCCATTAAGTGATCCAAATGCTCATTTGAGCTACACTAAGCGCCTCAATCAGTGCTGCCCAGTGCAAAGTTTCTAAGCAGCACAGCCACAGAGGGAAACAACTTCTTGAGTGTAGTCACTTTCAAAAGGCCTCAAGACAAGGCGTCAGCGCCTGCAACCAAGCAGGGCTGGTTGCGGTTCGTGACCGCGGCGAGCCTGTTCGATGGCCATGATGCGGCTATCAATATCATGCGCCGTATCTTGCAGGCCAGCGGTGCCGAAGTAATCCACCTGGCTCACAATCGATCGGTGCAGGAAATCGTGGATGCTGCTGTCCAGGAAGATGCAGACGCCATCGCAATCAGCTCTTACCAGGGTGGGCATATCGAATACTTTAAATACCTGGTCGACAAACTTGCTGAACTGGATGCAGCTCATATCAAGATATTTGGAGGAGGCGGCGGAGTCATCATACCGGCGGAGGTCGATGAACTGCATGCCTATGGGGTGACTCGACTCTATTCTCCCGCCGACGGACAACAACTCGGTCTGCACGGCATGATAGATGACATGTTGCAACGATGCCTCGAAGGTGAGCAACGTCCCGCCGCTCCTGATCTGGCAACGCTTTCCTCTGGGGATAGGTTAATTCTGACGCGGGCTATTACTGCGATCGAGAATAATGAATATCCACAATCACAATTGCAATCTCTTGCAAGCGTGGCTGAACAAACCACTCAAACACCCATCCTTGGAATTACCGGTACCGGTGGCGCTGGAAAATCCTCTTCCACCGACGAGATCATTCTTCGATTTCGCCAGGATAGCGAAGACTCATTGAAGATCGCTGTGCTGGCTATCGATCCAACTCGGAAAAAGACAGGTGGCGCCTTGCTGGGCGATCGAATTCGCATGAATGCCATTAGCCACCCCAATATTTTTATGCGATCGATTGCAACAAGAAATGCTAAAGTTGAGATACCCCAGCAGCTCAGCAACATCTTGCACGCTATCAAGGTAGCAGGCTTCGATCTCATCATCGTCGAGACTCCAGGTATTGGACAGGGTGACGCCGGCATCGTCCCTTATGTGGATACGTCTCTGTATGTAATGACGCCGGAATTCGGAGCGGCCAGTCAGCTGGAAAAAATTGACATGCTGGACTATGCCGATGTCTTTGCGATTAACAAGTTTGACCGCAAAGGCAGCGAAGATGCACTAAGAGATGTGTCCAAGCAGGTGCAACGAAATCGCGAAGCCTTCTCGCAGATGCCTGCCGATATGCCGGTCTTCGGAACCATCGCCTCGAGATTCAACGATGACGGAATCACGGCGTTGTACCAGGCCTTAGTGCCGGAATTACGCAAGCATGGACTCACTGAATTCAAATCTTGCCTGGCACGAGTCGACACAAAAATATCATCACAACGCACCGTGATTATTCCTGAGCAGGAGCAGCGTTACCTGGCAGATATAGCAGACGTGGTGCGAGACTATCACCAACAAGTGGCCACCCAATCTCAACTCGCGCGCGAGAGACAACAATTGCTCGCCAGTAAGAACATGCTAGAAAACGCCGACAGCGATGACGACGCTTCTGCAAACCTGAGCGCTATTGACTCGCTAATCGCCAGCAAAGAGGAGGCACTGGACAGCAGAGCAAAACGCTTGTTGGAAACCTGGCCGCAACTACGGCAGGATTATTCTGGAGACGAGTACGTCGTCAAAGTACGAGATCGGGAGATTCGCACCGAACTGACTCGTACTTCCCTGTCAGGCACTCAAATACCAAGAGTCGCACTACCAAAATTTGAAGATCACGGCGAGCTTCTTAAATGGCTGTTGCTTGAAAATGTACCGGGCCGCTTCCCCTTTACAGCCGGTGTGTTTCAATTCAAGCGGGAGACTGAAGACCCAACACGCATGTTTGCCGGTGAGGGTGATGCGTTCAAAACCAATCGTAGATTCAAACAATTATCTGAGCATTCCGATGCGAAACGGCTGTCCACTGCTTTCGACTCGGTGACCTTGTACGGCTTCGAGCCGGCACTACAGCCGGATATCTATGGCAAGGTTGGCAACTCGGGCGTATCGATCGCCACTCTGGACGACATGAAAGTGCTCTACGATGGATTCGACCTCTGCAGCCCTTCTACGTCGGTATCCATGACAATCAATGGCCCCGCCCCAACCATTCTGGCGATGTATCTCAATGCTGCCATCGATCAGCGTGTTGAGTCCTTTATTGGGGAAACTGGCAATCAACCGACCGTGGAAGAACTGCAAGAAATTCAGAACTACACCCTGGAAAACGTGCGCGGCACGGTGCAGGCGGATATTCTGAAGGAAGACCAGGGGCAGAATACCTGTATTTTTTCCACCGAGTTCAGCCTGAAGTTAATGGGAGATATTCAGGAGTATTTCACTGCAAACAGGGTGCGTAACTTTTATTCTGTGTCGATCTCGGGTTATCACATTGCCGAGGCAGGAGCCAATCCAATCTCCCAACTGGCCTTCACGCTTTCCAATGGCTTCACGTTCGTAGAAGCCTATCTGGCGCGCGGTATGCAGGTCGATGATTTTGCCCATAACCTGTCTTTCTTCTTTTCCAACGGCATGGATCCGGAATATACCGTGATGGGAAGAGTAGCGCGTCGCATCTGGGCTATCGCCATGCGCTTCCGTTACGGTGCAAACGAACGCAGTCAGAAGCTTAAATACCACATACAGACCTCCGGTCGCTCACTACATGCCCAGGAGATGTCGTTCAACGATATCCGCACGACACTGCAGGCGCTGATTGCCATTTACGACAACTGCAATAGCCTGCACACCAACGCCTATGATGAGGCGATTACCACTCCCACAGAAGAATCCGTCAGGAGAGCCATGGCGATTCAGCTCATCATAAACAAGGAATGGGGCCTGGCGGTCAATGAAAATTCCAGTCAGGGTTCGTTCATCATCGAAGAACTGACTGAACTGGTTGAGGAAGCCGTGCTGATTGAGTTTGAGCGTATCTCGGAGCGCGGCGGAGTGCTGGGCGCCATGGAAACCGGTTATCAACGAGGCAAGATCCAGGACGAATCCATGTATTACGAGCATCGAAAACACGATGGCAGTCTGCCGATTGTCGGCGTTAATACTTTTCAGAATCCACAAGCTGATACTGCGGTAAATATAGAACTGGCTCGCTCAACCGAAGAGGAAAAGCAGAGTCAGCTGAGTCGGCTCGATGCCTTCAAGACAGAGCATGCCAGCAACTCAGAAAAGGCACTGATCGAGCTTAAGAATGCCGCCATCGATAATGAGAATGTATTCGCCGAACTGATGAATGCGGTGCGTTATTGCTCGTTGGGTCAGATTACCGATGCGTTCTTTGAGGTCGGCGGTCAATATCGCAGAAACATGTAGCAAGGATTAGCAGAGAAGCTCTACCCTCCTTACTGATACCCCTCCGGGGTATAGCGCACAGCGCCTGGAAATTCCATTTTCCTGACATCGGAGTGCCCCACATAGACTCCGTCATCTGCCTCTCTTCTACTATTGTAGGAGCGCATGAACTCATTTTCAGATTCCCGGTCGGGAACTCCGCCTGATAAGGCAGTGCGTACAATCTTAGCTACCGCTTCAGGATTGTCACGTTGGGGGTAATGACCCGCTGTGGGTAGTATCCAGAATGAACTTTGGGCCTCACGCTCATTGAGGTAGGTAAGCCAGACATAGTTGGGGATGCGAATCGGATTGACGTTGTCTTCAAGACCCCACAAATAGGCAACCGGCACCGAACTGCGCGGCAGGTTATCCAGCCAACGGAACTCATTCTCTGCGCGTTCCAGTAGATACTTACCAACGTGAAGCAGCGCACTGTCTCCATCGTTGAATTTGAAAATATCGGCGTAGCCCACTGACACCGGATCGCCCTCGATCACACGCGGTGCAGCCCTACGTGCCGCGATCATTTCCGGGCCTCGCTCCGGGTCCAACAAGACAAATTGAAACGGCACCAGATTTGCCAACGGCAGGAACATCCCGCTATTGGACAGGAAGTGATAATTAAGCGTGTAGCCAGGAGAGGGGTTATCCAGATAGTGACCTAGAAATGCCAGGCCTATACTCACGCCACGGTCGTGGGTAAATAGGGCAAAATCATCGAACTCGACCACTTCGCGCACGAAATAATCGACCAGCCGGGCATTGTCTTCCAGCATATAGGAGAACCCATTCAAAGGTTTATCCGAGAAGCCCGAGCCTGGAAAATCCAGCACGGCGATGTGGTATTCATCTTCCAGCAATGGAATCAGGGCTTGGAAGTCAAAACTGGAATTTGGGAATCCATGCACGATAAGCAGCTGTGGATTGGAGCTGTCGCCGAAGGTCCTATAGAAGATATCGAGCTTGGCGTTATTGTTGTTAACAGTAGTGGAAGTCCATTCGAAGTAGTCTCCCCCACGATACCAGTCCTCGGCTAACTCCGAGTAAAAAGTGAACTCATCATCCTGGGCCAGCAGGGCACCGGTTGGTATAAAAAGCCATGCGGCTAATAAGCTGACTAATTTAATCTGTCTCATAGCTTCGAATCACAATAGTTGGTAAAGGGATTTTATAGTACCACATGCTGAAAAGCCGCTAGAACAGGCAGCCCTGCACAAGCCACGTAACAGTGGACACCCACATATTGAGGCAAGAATAATCCATGACTGAGGTAGATTTTTGTGGGTGTCCAGTGTGTTCGTATTGAAAGCGATAAATCTGGATTTATTATAATGGGGGATCAGAACCACTGTATTTTTGCTCTGATCCCTCAGTTCTTGGAAAGACATCAATTGGAAATACTATGCGCGCTTCGTCTGATTCAAATGGGATGGAATAGTGCATCAAAGAGGCAGGGAAAAAGACCAAATCCCCAGTAGCTACATCAATGATTTCATGTGGGTGTTTTTGTGCCCCCTTCGCGTCTTTTTCATCATCCAGGCAAGCAACAAATTTGCCGGCGTCAGCCTTCAATTCCGAGGGCACATTTATGTAAACGGCACCAACGAGCCAGGCTGATTCATGAAGATGGGGGGGCTATATAACCACCTCTTTTCATGTTAACCAGCCAACCATAAGGACTGTAGTTTGTTGGCCAATTTGTTAAAAATCCCTCGTCGCTAGCTTGAAAACGAACTCGATAGTTTTCTATTTCTGAATGGATAACCTTTTCAATTTCGTGAAGGGAGTCGCTACTCTTATCGAATAAGTTACCTGCTGTTTGATGAGCATTATTTAAATGGCCTTGGCTCTTATAGGGAACGGAACTATCAGTTAGGAGGCTTTTGACAGTCTTTACAAATAGTTTGTCGAAATCACATCGCTCAGTTAAGTCGACTTTTGAAACATATTCGAATGGATCGCCGGCAAAAGTATTAAATCTTTTAATTTCGTATCTAATTTCCGCACGTAAAGTAAGTGAGCCAATCGTAGCATTGATCTCACCTTTGTCTATTAACGAGTCTAAGTGGTCATAAAAAACGGATGGCTCATCCAGTTGATAGAGACATTTCAATAGATAAGTATCACTATTCTCATGATTACTTTCTTTAAACTGTTGCGCGGCTTTATCGAATCACCCAGCTCCAAATAGCGTTTTCCCTAGATTATATTGAGCATCTGCATAGTCTGGCTTGAATATTGTCACTCTTCTTTTGTTCATCTCAGCATCTTCCAGTCCGCCGAGTTTTT
>CESR01021824.1_pt1 | contig 11479 bp, 8 predicted proteins | sample 356351 | NCBI WGS metagenome assembly CESR01 (sample SAMEA2622149, study PRJEB7988) | marine metagenome | isolation source: saline water (ENVO:00002010), including | reverse complement strand
TCACCAGATTGATCAGGCGCTTTTACTTTTAGAAACACATGAGGCATGGTCCAACTGTACCTTGTCACGACACCGCTGTAGGTTCTTATATCTTCTCTGTTGAGATTGGCGTGAGAATGATGTGCTTGAACCAGAGTATTATTAAATATAAAGAATAAGCTTAATAAATAACAATATACGGTTAATCGTTTCTTGTTAGACATAGTATTTCCTCAATTATTTTTACATACCTGGCAGTAATTCATTATCAGCTGCAATGCAATTTGCTTCCCTGATATCGGCACGTAATGTTCGATCTCTAAATTTTGTGTGCTTCCATTCCCCTTCCCAGTGTTCTGGATCAGTCATGGTGAATTCCATTTGTAGTGTATTTCCATCATTTAGCATAGAGAAACGTTCAACTATCTTTAGTTGATCGCCAGTAAAGATGCCCTGTTGAATTAAATGATTTTCATCGGTAAATCCAAGAGTCTCTACAACTAAGGTATCGCCTTCCCAGTGACCTATGGATTCGCCGTTCCAATTATTGTCGCGAGTGTCAACGGGTTCTCGATCTCTTCCATCTAACCAAATAACTCTGTATTCATTATTAAGTCTTGAAACCATATAAATTGCAGTAGGGTATTGCAGCATCATCAATGCACCATAACGAGTCATTACACGAGGCATTCCAGCGGGATAACACTTCGCAGTTGGTTCATAATATCGCTTGCCAGCTCGGGCGTAGCTTAGGTACTCATCCAGAGTCTTTCGGCCTTTTTCAGTGAATTTTGGATGTGGTTTGAATTCATAGGAGCCATACATTGATGTATAGTTTGTTTCTCCTCTGTCTTCACCTCTAAAAGACCATATGCCAGTTAAATCAAAAGGTGCAGACGATCTCTTTTTGTTAAGATTTTCTGGATCAAGCGCTCCTAAACTGGTTTGACGAGGGCTGTTTGCTACTAATGGCAGCTGTTTTGGTCGAGTTTTTGCTTCTCTTTCTGCTAAGGTTTCATTTGCTGGTGGTGGCGTCCACTCCACAAGAGAAGGAATGACCCTTTCTTGAACATTCGTTGCCGCCTCTTCGTAATCTTCGCCAACCGTATATGTCTCACCATTTGCAAGTGTAATTTTTTGCAGCAGCCCTCCTGGGGCACCTGTTCGAAGAGGATGTACAGTTACGGTAATATTCTCTTTTGACTTTGTGGCATCCGTTAGCATCTTTTTATTAAAGCCTTGTCCGGAGAGAATGGTTGTGCCAGGTCCTTCAATTTTCCATAAATCTGAGCTGCCACCATCATTTGTTACATCCATGTTGATGGCCATATGTGGATTACGCCACACTGACCGGGTTATTGTTCCAGAAATGGTAACAGTTTTAGTCTTATCAAAGGCGACTGCAGAGTGATGCGCCATCAGAGGTTGGTACAAATAAATTATCAATAAAGATGTAAAGAGTAATTTAAAAATTTTATTTATTTTGTTCATCATTTTGGTTCCTGTTTGCATTTTCTAGAATTTCTTTTAGTACGGGTATATCTTCGATTTCCGGTGGATTATCTTTAAAAGTCTTCATATAAGCGTATATATCTTTTGCTTGTTTGTCACTAATCACAGCTTTGCTGTAATTTGGCATGCTGTTTGTTGGAGTTAGTGGATTTAGATCTGCCCTTAAACGCAAGAACATAATAAAAAGTTCTTCACTGGTCATAATCCCACTGACATCATTTGCCAAAGGATATCTGCCAGTTCCATTGTATCCATGACAGCTGTAACAACCATGATCCAGATAGAGTGAGACACCATTATCTAGGTCAGCAGCAGTGACAAAGATCGGATGACACAGAAGGAATATAATCCATGTTCGTCTATTTCTAATTTTTGTTATGACTGGGTTCATCTTGGCTCTGTTATGACATCAATTAGATATGGCTTGCCCGATAAAACCGATTTAATACCTCGATTGTAAGCCGCTTTTAGGTTTTCAGGGTTGTCTATTGGACCTTCACTTTGCATGCCATAAGCTTCTGCTAATTTAGCGTAATCGATGAACGGTTCCCTTAAAGTAGTACCTATGTGCATGCGATCAGTGCCCCTGCCTCGAACACCAGCCATGTAATGGAGATACATTACTTCCTGATGATATCCTCTGTTGTTATGCATGATGGTTAATAAAGGAAGGTTATGGTGTGCTGCCGTCCATAAAGATCCGGGTGTATAATTTAGATCACCGTCGCATTGAATATTAATCACAATCCTATCACGACCTCTTGCAGCAAGGCCTGCTCCAGCAGAAGCACCTATGCAGTAGCCAATACCTCCGGCACCATGCATGCCGAGATAACTATAGGGTTTGTTATGATCCCATAGGCCAATGTGGTGTCTGCTTGAGAAAACAGTTGGAGATGAAAGGCACCAATCTAAATCTTTGATAAGTGGCCATAATTCAGAATAAAGCCTTGCTAAGCTAACTGGACTTGAATTCCACCCTTTTCTTTTTTTCTCAAGCGTTACTTTTAGAGCTTGTTGGTAATTCTGTGAGTTTGCTGTAGCAAGTATTTTTCGCCTGTTGACAATAATATTTACATCGTCTTTTGCTTGAATACGTTTGAATTGTTCAATAATAATTGGAATACTCACTTCAGCATCGGAGGTTATATCATTATTACCGGAGAGATCTCTCCTTGGTGGAATAACTGGCTCTCTAATAAAACCAAAACCAATATCAGTTAAATCTCTATTATCAGCATTTGAGAGTAATGTTGGTCCTTGAATTGATGTGTCCCTGCCATCGGATTCTAAGCCCAGGATGTAATCGTAATTATCATCTTGACCTTTGCCGCATTGTGGATGACGCTCTGGAAAACTCATGGGTCCACCAGTAGCAGCTGTTCTTACTGAGCTGCCTGATAATTCTGCTAATTTAATCGCGCTCTCAATGCCATTTGGTGTTCTTAGTTTGCCAACTTGGAGTCTTGGGTTGTTTGCTTTAAGTAGGTTTTGTGCTATTTGTTTTGCTTCTTTTTTGCTAATAGCTTGGAAAACTGGAGGTTTGTAGCTTGGTATTTTTAAATCTGCGGCTTCTTCTTTTTGCAGCTCAGCGTCAATGACAACTATTGTTGGTCCCATTGGTGGCGTGATTGCCTCATTAAAAGCTTGCTGAATGTCACTTAATGCTCCTTTAAGAGTTTTTGGTTGGGCATCCCATTTTGTAAATGCTCGTGTTAGCCCGGCAATATCATTTGCAGTTTGTTCTTGCCGAAAAAATTTATCATCACGACCGACTATTATAACTACGGGTGTTTTATCGTGATAGCACTGGTAAATCGCCATGGAAGCGTGTTGCAATCCAACTGTACCATGCAGCATAACTGCCATAGGGTGACCTTGAGATTTTGCATAACCATGCGCCATATCTACAGCAGATTCTTCATGAAGCGCGGTTATAAGCTCTGGCATAGAATTTGGGGGAGTTCCATAATTTACAATGGATTCTTGGAGTGCTTCAAAACTGGATGCAGGGTTCGCAGCAATAAATTCAATATCGAGATCCCTTAATGTTTGAACCATTAAGTCTGATCCAGGGCGTTGAGCTGCCCTTAAGACTTTATTTGGCGGAGCAGTACTGCCGACATCACGATCAAGTTCAGATTTTGAGGGTGCTGGGACAGTTACCTTTTGATTGGATTGTACTGATTCTTGCGAATTAGCACTATTACCTAGCATTGCAGCAGCACCAGCAGATGTGCCAATAAAGGCACGTCTTGTTATTCTTCTGGACTTATTTTTTTTGTTATTGATAGTAACCCCTCAATCTTTCTTTTTATATTAAGATAATCAACTCTCTTTTTCTCTGTGATGTTGAACAAGAAGATTTATTTCTTCAAATAAATCTTGTCTCAATTTGAGGATTCCAAAGATTTCTACAATTACAAAGAATGGCGCAGCAATATTTGCTTGGATTGGGTGTTTAATCAATACAGGCATAGATTTCTCGATAGCATGCCCAATAAATTGTAATGTGTAACCTCCAAAAAAAGCAACTGCAGCAATAGTTCCTGCAGATTGTAAAACACTTAATTCAATGGCGTATTGATTGATTAATAACCCCAGAATGAGAAAAACAATTGAGAAAACTATATCTAATGTCATATAAAAGAGAAATAACCCAATTATTACTGCATGAGCAGCGGTCAAGGATTGACCGAAGACTTCGTAATTTAACCAACTAAGCGGTATGCAGATACCCAGCATGATCGTCGGGATACCAATAAGATGAAATAGAATATTAATTTTGTGTTGATGCGACGATGCGTAGTTTATTAGCATCTCTTTTAATTTTGTATTTTCACTCAATTTTGTTTCTCGTATAAAATAAATATTGTTGTCTAACTTATCACGTAGTGAAAAATAAATGCAATAAAGCTTGGTTGTCGTTTTTCTTGCTACGATCCAAAACGGTAGCGAATTTTCAAAATAACCTGGTCACTGAGAGGATTATCCATGGTGTCATCAAATAACCCACTGAATGCAGTGAGTTGTTTTCTGTGTGATCCAGTTTTGGTGGCAACTAAGTAAACATCAGATAGAGGGGCTATTTGCCAACGATAGCGTAATTGAATATTTAGGTCTGAGATACTAAAATTATCGCTCTCTTCATAAGGTTTGTTGATTTCATTTAATCTATAGTTATCGGCATCAATAACATAAAATTCATTTTCATGCGCTTGAATCCCCACCCATTGAAGATTGATACTCAGTTGTTGTTTGGCGTTTATAAAGTAATTGAACTTAAACTCTTGTTCCCATTTTTGATGATAAAACGAAGTGAAGTCTTTATTTTGTTGGTGAAGTAACCAACCACCACTCCCGTCAACATATTTTAATTTCATATCGAAACTTATATTAGTTTTTGGGTACCATGTATATTCAAGCTCTCCCTCAAGTTTCCTGCCCTTCATATCTTCTTCTTGGTAGGTGACAGTCGCGCCGTAAGCTATTTTCTCTGCTTTGTTTGTGGAATATTCAAATCTGAGTCTCGATCTGGGCCGAAGTTTGAAAGTTCCATTGCCGTAACTCTCTCGATCTTCAAATCGAACTGGCCAGTGAGCAAAAGATCCTTTAATTTTATTCAAACTATTGAGGGTGATATCAAAATTACCACCAATGGCATTTGATGTTCGATGTCCATCGAAATTCTCAGCATAGCGAACATAGCCACTCATTAAGGTGTCTCTAAAGCGTTTTGAATTTGAATTTATGGCTGTGAAATTATACTGAACATCTCGCGTATTTCGTCTTTGATTGAATCCAAAATCATTTATCTGCATATTTTCATCAAACACAGTCAGTTTGAGTTGATTACTTCTACCTTTTCTTGGTGCATAAACAAAATCCACGAAACCTCCCTGGCCGGATCCATCTTCCTGTGTTGTTGAATGAATATACTGACCATCTGCTTTCCATGTCCCAGATTCACTTAAGTAATGAAAATCAGCTGCATTGACCACAGAATCCGTATCGGGTTTTGTGACTATGGTCGATAAAAATCCTAGACCCTTGGTGTCTCCTTGATCTGTATCTTCGTAAAGCAGTCTTAATGCCCCGAAATCTCGACCGACCTGATTGTATATTTTATCGTCGTCAGCTCTAAAATCGGTGTCATCTTCAGAGGCAGCAAGTATTCCATAACGGAACTTATTGAGTTCACCGGTTGCTTTCAGAGCACCAGTTAAATCTGCTTTGGTGGTTTTTTTAATGCGCTTAGAAAAACTCACGCCCTCTGGCAGTGAAGGCAGTTCTGGCGTGCTTCCAATGCGCCGGGTATTTATGATACTAACTCTGCTGCGCCCCCAGTTATAACTGCTTGCTCTAGGGGTGGCGATAAACACTTCATTACCTTCTTGAAAGAAGAGTCTTTTATCTGGAAAGAATGTTTCATTAGCCGATAAATTTACCACCACATTATCTGCTTCAACGGCACCAAAATCAGGATTAATTGTGGCGGTTATTTGAGCGTTGGTCGAAGGGCGCCAGAAAAGATCGGCACCAGCTCTATTTGATATTTCTTTATCAATTCGATCGTAGGATACCGAAGCATAAGGAAATACACTCCATTGTTGTTTGAGGTTGACGTTATTCATTCTGGTTGGCTGAAAAAGGCTGATGAATTGAGGCATAGATTCGGGAAGTGCTGGCCACCCCCATTCCTCGTTTAAATGAGCAACTTCTCGGAAACTATATAAATTGATAATTCGATCATCTGCGTCTTTTGGCATGGCAACTTGCGACCACGGCAGATAGAACTCTGCTGACCATCCATCTTCTGTTTCTGATGTAGCGGCATACCACGCACCATCCCAATCAGCAGTATAAATTTTCTCAGGCATCAGTGTGCCATCACCTTCTGAACCGCCTAATGATACAGAGAACCAATAGCCGTATTTCCCCTCTCCCGATGTATCAATTGAGAATCCCGTTTTATCTGATTGGGTTTGCCAGTCATCTCTGGGTTTGAAGCGTTTAACTAGGGTGTCTTTTGGTTGCTTCATATCCATTGAAATATAGAATCCATTGGCAGTATAAAAGAATCTTAAATTGCTTTCGTAAGATGTGTCGGCAAGGGTTTCCGGTTTAGTTACTTTATAAGGATCATAGGAAGTAATATCCTGCCATTCTGGTTCATCAATTTTTCCATCAATTTTTATCATAACGTTAACGTCTTTCTTTTGAACATTAATGATTTGGTTGTTGTCTAATTGAAATTGAATGGATTCAGAATTATCTTGTGCAGCTAGTGCAGAGGAGAAGAATATGAATAAGTAACCCGCTGAGATACCTCCCAGGCTAATGATTTTTTTAGAGTCCATGGCGAGGATTATATAGTGTATCGATTACGAACCAAAACGATAACGAACTTTCAAGATAATTTGATCGCTGAGAGGATTATCCATTGTGTCCTCATATAGCTCGTTGAATGAAGTTAGAGTACTTCTGTTAGAACCAGTTTTGGTGGCAACAATATAAAGGTCAGAGAGAGGTGCTATTTGCCAGCGATAACGAAATTGAATATTCAATTGAGAGATACTAAAATTATCGGAATCACCAGCTGGCTTAGTCGTTTCTATTAGATTGAGATTATCACTATTGATGATATAGAATTTATCTTCATTAGCTTGAATCCCCACCCATTGAAGGTTGAGACTTAGTTGCTGTTTTGCGGTGACAAAATAATTGAGTTTGATCTCAGGCTGCCATTTCTGCGCTCGAAATGTTGTAAAATTAGTATCTTCTTGGTGTAATAACCAACCGCTTGCTTCAACATATTGTAATTCGGCGTCAATACTTAGATTGCTTTTTAAGTACCACAGCATTTCCAGTTTAGAAGTCAGTTTTCCATCATATAAACTCTCATCCTGATAAGTTATTTTCCCTTTGACTGATATTTTCTTAGCTTTATTTGTGGAATATTCAAATTCAAATCGATTGCGTTGTTTGATTTTATAGGTTCCGTTGCCAAAACTATTTCTATCTTCATAACGAGCCGGAAAATAAGCAAAACCAGTTTTAATTTCATGTAAGTTATTAAGTAGCAGTTCTACCCCTGAGCCAAAACCACCGGTGACTTGTTGGCCATGAAGGTTTTCTCCATACCTCAACCAATTTCTGATCACTCTATTTTTAAATCGACCTGTATTCGAGTTAATAAAATTATTATTATATTGGACGTCACGTATATTGTTTCTTTGGTTAAAGCCAAAGTCATTGACCTGTAAGTCTTTATCAAAAACGGTCAGTTTTAAATCATGTTTTTGTCCTCGTTTTGGCGTGAATGAAATATCCGTGTAACCCCCATTCCCGTTACCGTCACTTGCTGTATTGGAATTGATATATTGACCATCAAGCTTCCAAGCACCGGATCCAGTTAAGTAATGGAAATCCATGGCATGCACCACCGAATCACTGATTGGTTTAGTCACTATGGTTGATAATAAACCAAGGCTTTTGATGCCTCCCTGCTCACTGTCTTCGTAAAGTAACCGCAGTGCCCCAAACTCTCGGCCGACTTGACTGTATATTTGGTTGTTATCTGCTCGATAATTAGTGTCCTCTTCGAAGGCTGTCAATACACCATAACGCAGTTTTTTGTATTGGCCTGTGGTTTTAAGTGCACCGATTAGATCTGCTTTTGTAGTTTTTTTATCTCGAGTTGAGATACTTACATTCTCAGGTAATTCAGGAAGTGCTGGTGCACTGCCAATGCGGCGCGTGTTGATCACCGTAAAACGGTTCCGACCTCCATAATGTCCCGATCTAGGCGTGGCGCTAAAGATTTCATTTCCTTCTTGGAAGAACAATCTTTTTTCAGGAAAGAATGTCTCGTTTGCGGTCAAATTGACGATTACATTATCAGACTCAACAGCTCCAAAATCTGGTTTAATGGTTGCCGTAATTTGCGCATTGGTTGAGGGACGCCAAAAGAAATCAGCCCCAGCTTGATATGCGGTCTTATCATCAATCCGATCACGAGTGACTGACATATATGGAAAGACACTCCATTGTTGCCTGAGGTTTACGTTATTCATTCTTGTAGGCTGGAAAAGACTCAAAAATTGCGGGATAGAATCTGGGAGTGTCGGCCAAGACCACTCTTCATTAAGATGAGCCACCGCACGGTGAGTTTCAATATTAATAATTCGATCATCGGTTTCTTTAGGCATTGCCATCTGTGACCAAGGGATATAGAACTCAGCGGACCAACCGTTCTCTGTTTCAGCTGTGGCTCCATACCAAGCACCGTCCCAATCCATGCTGTATCTTCTTTCTGGAAGTAAAGTTCCATCCCCTTCTGAATCACCCAAAGACAAGGCCATCCAATAAGCATATTTAGCTTCACCTGAGGTATCTATACTGATAGATACTTTGTCGGATTTAGTTCTCCAATCATCTCTATTGGTGAAGCGTTTTACTAACGTGTTTTTGGGTTGTTCCATATCTATAGAAAAATAGAAGCCATCTACTGTATAGAAAAAGCGCACAACGCTTTTGTAAATGGGGTCTTTAAGGGTGTCTGGCTTTGATACCTTCATTCGCTCAAACGAAGTAATCTCCTGCCATGCGGCCTCATCAATTTTGCCATCAATTTTAATTTCAACATCTAAATCTCGTTGTTGAACATCGATGATTTTGCTGTCATTAAGAGAAATTTGAATGGATTCCGAATTTTCCTGAGAGAATATAGGATCAGTTATCATTGCAAATGACAGAATTGCTAAAAAAGAATTAAGCTTAAGCATTTTTTTGGGTAAACCAAATCATTTAGAGTTGTATTCTTCTTGGGAAAATAAAAGAGGGATTATGCCTTAATTATATTGGTTTGTTTAGATAAGATTTGTTAATTCTATTGGTTTGAGACATCATATTGTGGACTTAAAAAAATTATTTTATGAATGATAGAGTAATAAATATTTTCAAAATGTAGGGATCAAATCAGATGTTAAAGCAAAATGGTAGCTATCTAGTTTACTTATTATGTTTATTCCTTGTGATGCCTTTGAAGCTAGGAGCAGCCAAGATTATTCGTGAATTTTCAGGTGACAGGTCTGTCACAACCGCCGAATTTGAAGTGCAAGCACCGTGGTTACTTGATTGGCGCGTTAACAGCAATTATAAAGAGAGCATGGGACTTGAAATATCGTTAGTGGATGCTGAAACGGGATTTCTTGTTGGCAGGATTTTTAAAACAAAATACGCGGGTAATGGCATTAAATTATTTGATTCAAGCGGCCGATATCGTTTGCGAGTCAGTTCAACTTTGACCACGTGGAATTTTAAAGTTAAAGAACTTTCGAAAGACGAGGCAGAGCTATATTCACCTAAAAGTCAATAATTTAACTTGTATAAGCTTGACCAAATACCTCGCTGAATATTTCTAGCTCTTCAATTTTCCCCATGCTGACTCTAAGGTGTGTTGGATAAAGCGAGTAGGCGCGATGCACCAAAACATTCTGTTGACGTAGTTTTGCTTCAAATTGACTGACGTCTCTTTTGATGTCCGCACAAACGAAATTTGTTTCTGATGGAAGAGGTTCGATATCATGTTTTGTGAAGGTATCATTAACCAGAGCCCTTCCTTCATTGATTTTATTTAATGAGAATTCTATAAAATCTTCTTCTGTATAACTGGCATGCGCTGCCGCCAGCCCAACAATGTTTGGCCATGCCATGACATGATTTCGAACTTTGCTAATCAAATCTGATCTGCCCATGGCATAACCTATTCGCATGCCTGCCATGCCATACAATTTTGAAAATGTTCTTGCCACAATGATATTTTCACCTTCTTTTATAAGATCTACCATCGAGGAGTAGTCTGGATCGAGAGTCAGTTCGTTATAAGCTTCATCAACCAGAACTGTTGCTTTCTTGCCAATAATACGACAAAAATCTCTTAAGATATCACCATCTATGGTTTTTCCTGTCGGGTTATTTGGGTTGCAAACATAAACCATACTGACCGAATCATCTAATGCGTCTTCAAGAGCATTCAGATCAATTGACATTTCTTTATCTAATGGAACGCGGATAACTTTAGTGCCAATTTTTTGAGCGTAACCCAGATGCAGATCATAGGTAAATGCAGGGCAAAGAATGCTACCGTTCTTGCCCCAACCAACCACTGCAGCAGATAAAGCCTCATTGGACCCTGAGCTTAATGTAACTTGACTGGTGTCGAGATTATTCTTTTCAGCAATTAATTGCACTAATTCCATTGTTATTTTGCTGGGATAATATGCGCCTTTTGATGAGGCTTGAGCTGCGGCTTGTAATGCCTTCTTGCTTGGTCCATAAGGATTTTCATTGGAGCTAAGGCGAACTATATTGGGTGAAGGCCCTACCATAGAAAATACAGATGGACTTATAGTTAAGGATGCTGTTCCTGCCAGTATGCTATTAATAACTGAGCGTCTTGTGATTTCGATTGTCATCATTGTTCTCCGATAAACTTTTTATGGCGCTGTTAAAATAATACCCTAATCCATCAATACTATATTTACACGTCGGTTGCGTTTGCCTTTCTTTTCGACTTTCCCTATTTTTATTTTGCCAACTTCACTAGTAGATCTTAAATGCGTGCCACCGCAAGGCTGAAGATCAATATCGCCGATTTTTAACAATCTGATACTCTCGTTCGTTACTGGTGGTTTGACGGACATTGTTCTAACCAATTCAGGTTGCTCTTTAAGTATTTCTTGGGTTATCCATGTTGAGCTAATAGGGTGATTTTCTGCGATAAGTTTTTGTAATTGTGCTTCGACAGCTTCTTTGTCAACAGTTTCCTCCATGTCAAAATCCAAACGACTCTTTACAGAAGAAATGTTTCCACCTGTCACACCATACTGAAGAATAGAGCCAAGTAGATGAAGACCGGTATGCATTCTCATATGCAGATACCGTCTTTCCCAATTAATCGAGGCTGTTATCGTTTGGCCTATTG
>CESR01156502.1_pt1 | contig 11520 bp, 11 predicted proteins | sample 356351 | NCBI WGS metagenome assembly CESR01 (sample SAMEA2622149, study PRJEB7988) | marine metagenome | isolation source: saline water (ENVO:00002010), including | reverse complement strand
TTCACGGTCATGGAGTATACCACGCTGGTGACCTTCTGTTCGTAAGAAGTGCTGGAAGGGTGGACCTCCCAGGAGGGGACCCTGGGGCTCAGCAGAGGAGCTTGGTCAGAGCGAAGGAGATCCTGAGCGGGCTGCCTCCGGACTGGAGGTTGATTCCCGGCCACAGGTATGACACATACGGAGGGACCACTCCAGATTGGATCAGCGTTGGGAACGCCCTGCAGCACAACTACTTCCTTGCACACATTACAATGCCAGACTAATTCGACCGCTTTAGAAGTCGTCTGACCAAGGAGCTCTCATTGACTAAAGAGGTTCTCGGCTCCTCCCTGACCGTCCTTAGTGCGTTGATTGGGATCCATTCGTCGGGAATCAATCTCCAAGGAGTTACTCTAGCCATTATGCCCAAGAGTACTTGACTGCCTGGAATCATGAAGACTCTGAGCGGAGGAACCAAGAAGCTCATTGCAGCAAGGTTGTTCCGTGCATCGATTCGCTCCTTTTTGCTGATCTTCCTGCCGATTAGGATGTTTGCGAGTATCCCAGAGGTCTCCTTGAAGTGTTCTGCACCGATCTTTGAGGAGTCCCAGGCCTTCTCAATTGCTTCCCCCCACTTGCCTGGCTCCTTCGCGACTTCCTTGATGTCGTCTTGTGAATTATCTGGGAGTCGTCTGAACGCCGCAGCTGTTCCATTTGTGACCCATGGCAGCCACCTGAGCAGGAACCGCGCCGAGTTTCCAACCCTTCCCATCTTATCACGCCGTTTTGTCCACTCTGTCGGTTGATACTCCCCTAGCCTTCAAGGCCTTATCCACGGTACCCGACGGAATTTCCCCATCTTGCTCCAATGCAGAGAGAGCTGCCACGACTATGCTACTGGTGTCGATCTCAAAGAACGACCTTAGGGCCTCCCTTGAGTCGGATCGGCCGAAACCATCCGTACCTAGTACTACATAGCGACCGCCTATCCATCGTTGAATCATCTCGGGGACTGATGCAATGTAGTCGGATGTGGCTACGGTGGGGGTCTCGTCTCCGAAGCATTCTGAAACATACGAACCTTGGGGTTCCTTTGGGTTCAACCGGGTTCGCCTCTCGGCTTCCAAACCCCGGCGTCTGAGCTCCCCGTATGAGGTGACAGACCAGACCTCGGACCTGATACCAAATTCATCGGATAAGACAGATGCAGCCTCCCGGACGTACTTCAGTATAGGGCCTGAGCCGAGCAGCCTGACCTTGGGTCCGTCACGCCCTACCTCTTCTAGCAGGTACGTACCACTGACTATTCCCTGATCAGAGCCCTCTGGTTTGGGCATTTGCTGCTGGTTCTCGTTGTACAACATGACGTAGTGGAATACGTCTAGGTTCTCGCCCCACATCTCTTCGATCCCATGTCTGATTATCGTGGCCAGCTCGTATGCGTATGCCGGGTCCCAAGCCCGACAGTGCGGGACGGTCGAAGCCATGATTAGGCTATGGCCATCCTGATGCTGGAGGCCTTCGCCGTTCAAGGTGGTTCGTCCAGCAGTAGCACCCATTAGGAAGCCTCTCGCTCTGGCATCGGATGCACTCCAAATCTGGTCTCCGACTCGCTGAAACCCGAACATGGAGTAGAAAGTGTAGAACGGCATTGTTGGAGAGCGGGCTGTGGAGTATGACGTAGCGCTGGCTATCCACGAGGCTATGGCCGAGGCCTCGGAAATACCCTCCTGTAGGATTTGACCCGACTCCGATTCCTTGTACCTCAGTAGCATCGAGTGATCCACAGGGGTGTACTTCTGACCCTGTGGTGAAAAAATCGAGAACTCGCTGAAGAGAGGGTCCATGCCGAAGGTCCTTCCCTCATCAGGGATTATGGGCACTACCCTTTCGCCAATCTCAGACTTCATCAGATTCCTGAGCAACCTTACGAAGGCCATCGTAGTCGAAACCTCCTGACCCGCGGGAGTACCTTGATCGAATGCGGCATAGGTGTCCGGCCCGGGCAGCTCTATTTCGACGTGTAACGGGTCTCTAGATGGAAGAGGGCCGCCTAGGGACTGTCTCCGCTGAAGCATGTACGCCATCTCCTCGGAGTCTTCCTCGAGACTGTAGAATGGGTCTTGCTGCAGTCTTGAGTCATCTATGGGGAGATGGAGGGCGTTGCGGTAGGAGACAAGGTCGTCAAGGTTCATCTTCTTCTTTTGGTGGGTCGAGTTCCTCCCTTGGAAGGAGTCTATCCCCCACCCCTTGACCGTGTGGGCCAGAATAACTGCCGGTCCCTTCGCAGCCAGGGCCGCATTGTATGCTGCATAGACCTTGATCGGGTCGTGTCCGCCTCTGGTCAGGCCTGCAATCTCCTCGTCGGAAAGTGAAGCGCCCAAAGCCTCGAGTCCCGGGCTGCCTGAGAACAATTCCAAGCGGAAATCAGTTGGCGAGAGGGTGCTGAGTCGTTGCCAGTCTCCGTCAGTAATGGCCTCAAATCTTGAAAGTAATTCCCCCTTTGTATCCCGTTGCAGCACCCTGTCCCAGCCCGATCCCCAAATTACCTTGATTACAGTCCAGCCAGCTCCTCGGTAGAGACCCTCTAGCTCCTGGATAATCTTGGCGTTGCCTCGAACCGGACCATCGAGACGTTGAAGATTGCAGTTGACAATTACGATTAGATTGTCAAGCTGTTCTCTTCCCGCCACTGCGATTGATGCGATAGCCTCGGGTTCGTCCATCTCACCGTCTCCCAAAAAGACGAACACCCTGCTTTCGGATGTGTCGGCCAGGTCTCGCTGGTGCATGTATTTCCAGAAGCGAGCTTGCATGACAGCTCCAAGGGGTCCGAGACCCATGGAAACAGTTGGGTACTCCCAGAAATCACGCATTAGACGGGGGTGGGGGTAAGATGAGAGGCCGTCTTCAAAGGCCTCCTGCCTGAAGTTTGAGACCTGTTCACTAGAGATCCTGCCATCAAGGAACGCCCTGGCATAGATTCCAGGACTGGCATGTCCCTGAACGTAAACCGCGTCCCCGATGCCATTGTGCTGCTTGCCCCTGAAGAAGTGATTGAAACCGACCTCGTAAAGCGTTGAGCTGGATGCATAGGTGGAGATATGCCCTCCGATCCCATCCATTCTGCGGTTTGCGTCCGAAACCATTACCGCGGCGTTCCACAGTATTGCATCCTGAATTGACCTCTCGATTCCGATGTCGCCGGGATAAGGGGGTTGTTGCTCGAGAGATATCGAATTAACGTACGGAGTCTGGGAGGGAGGGCGAATGGGTATGGATAGGGCATTGGCTTCGGACATAATTTCATGGAGGATCATGCGGGCTCTTTCGGCGCCTTGCGCGGTCACAACCGAACGCAGCGCTTCCAGCCACTCGTCGGTCTCCTCGGGGTCCGAGTCAGGCAGTCTCTGACGGGGGTTGAGGGGGGGCATATGACCAGTCTGCCCCTATGGGGCGAATTGTCAGCAGTGGGGGGTTTTTTCAAGTGGTGGTACTAATTCTCAATCCCAGCGGGTCGCTGGCTGGGCCCGATATGAATCAAATGGCACTGGTGCAATGTCCTGATGCCAGCAATCGTGATTGCTGAGTCCCCCGAAACGCAGCGCTCTCCCCCCCACTTTCTCACCGTTCTCAAGACAGTGTTCCGTCCTGGTAGGTTGTTTGGATCAACCTTCAGTTCAACAGTTAGATCTTCCACCTGACCGAGCCAAAATAGTGCTGCATCTATGCTCTTCCTAGCTATGCCATGCTGCTGCTCTGAGCTTCTAACCCAGTATCCTAGATTCCAAATCGCTCGGTTTGAACGGGTAACCCTGTCAAATCCAACTAAACCTAGAATATAACCGTCCCAAGGACGGACCATGACCCAGTGGTGGAGCAACCCGGATCTTCCCTTCCTCTCTGTCTCGTTGACGAAGTCCTCTATCTGAGGATTGATCTCTTTGTCGGGGTTTATCCAAGGCATTGCCCGGATGACGTCCGGCCAAGTTTCCTCAAATGCTTCGATTATATCTGAGATGTGAATCCTGGATGCTGGTCTCAGAACTAAGCCGTCATCAATCTGGATCGAAGATGTGGCACGTCGATGCCTGGGACTGTGTGGTGGTCTGGTCGCCATGGGGCCTCCGGTAGTCGCCCTTGGGTTAAGAAATCAGTTTCTCTCGAGCACTGGCTATTTCGAGGTCATGGGGGTAGGCTTCTACAGCCGCGTCTACCATTCGGTGGACCTCCCGGTGTCTGCCTATGGCCATCAGAAGCTTCCCAATTGAATATAGCAAGGAGGTTCTGTTTCCAAGGTGAGGGCCTACGCCATCTAGCAATACTGTTGCCTCAGCAACATTCTGCTCCTTGGCAGCTCTCATCGCGGACAAGAGTTGCTTCTTTATTTCCGAAGAGCTCCATTCTTCCTGTTGATGCCAAGGCCAGAAAGAGGGTTTTTGTTCGGAAGTAGACTTTTCCTGCGGATGGGGTGCAGTTTCCTCCACGACTGGGGTCGCGCTAAACTTTGGGATTTTTGAGAGGGTGGAGGTCGGAAGCGGACCATCTTCCCCAGAGGGCGTCTCCTCGGATGTTGGGAGAGTGTTCGCGAACGCTGCCTCGAATGCGTCTACCTTGCCATCGCCATCGAAGTCGGCAGGATGAATCGGGGGGGCCTCAATCTGTTCACTTGACCAGCCATTAGTGTCCGGTACTTCACTAGCTGAAACTACTTCAACGAACTCTGGGGTCTCTGACGTTGGCTGAACCAATTCAATGTGGTGTGGGGCTTCATCCTCAGTCTCATCGTCTACCGCCGATTGATCTGGGACTTCGAATTTGTTGACGAACTCTGGTATGTCTTCCTCAGTAAGTTCATACTCCTCTTCCAACAGCTCAGTTGGATTGAGGATTGATGCTAAGTCGGGTTGTTGGTTGATTAAAACCTCATCGCCATCGCCGTACTGGGCCACTTCGACTGTAACGTCGTCCATTGAGAAAGATGGGGGTAGTGCTTCCTCTTGTTCGCTTTCCTCTTCGATCTCACTAGCCAACTGGTCCAGAAGATCGGATGACTGTTCTTGGTCCAGGGTGGGATTCTGCATGAAGGAGGGGGTGTTGATCTGGTAGTAGCATCGAGTACACACAGCGGCGCCTTTCTGATTCCGATGCTGGCAGGACGGGCAAGACACCCCCTCAGGCTCTGACTTCTTCCAAGACCTGAACTTATCGAAAACCATGGCCCAGCCCCCCCGATGTTTCTCTCGGTGTCACTTTGCGTTTAATTCTCACCCGAGGAAGTCAGCGACCCACTGAAGGAGTGAGTCAGGTAATCGTGATAGGGACTGAACGTGACGGAGTAGCGTGAGTGGGTCGGAGCGAGCTATCCCCTCCCGTTTCAAAAGAAGCCAGGACCATCATGAAGCCTTCCTTCGCCTGATTCGTTGGGAATTGGACGATGAGCTTGCCATGACTGAGGAAAGGCTTCGGAATTGGTCGGACGCAAAGCTCAGAGCTAACGGAATTGCCCTCTTCAACCTCTTTGCTAAGACTGACGGTTGGCTATTTGGCCAGAGGGTGGTCAAGCTGCGAAACGGTTCAGGTGGAGGTTTGGGGAGTCATCGCTTCAGACAAGGCGACATAGTGATGCTAAGCAGAAGCAGCCCCCTAAATGAGAAACCAATTGAAGCGATAGTCAGTAATAGGAATAGGAATTCAATCAGAATTGTCCTACCCGAAGCCCCCTCTGATTTGAGGAATGGTAAGTGGAGGATGGACAGAGGGGCGAATAGGGTGGCATTTGATCGAATGAGGGATGCACTGAACTCTATTTTCGAGGAGGATGGCAGTGCACCGCTTAGGGATCTGGTCATAGGTTTGGTTCACGACCCTGCGGGAACTGCCTCCCTTATTCCAGAACTTGGTGGAGCGAAGCAAATCAAAGTGGCTCTACCAAGCGATATGAACAAAGCCCAGCGAATCGCGGCTGAGGCAGCGATTTACAGCCGTCTAACGCTAATACAAGGACCTCCGGGAACGGGGAAGACGCATACGGCTGTTAGAGTGCTCGAAGCTTGGGTTGGGCAGGGCATCGGGACCGTGCTAGCCGTGGCAGACTCGAACGTAGCGGTGGACAATCTTCTGGAGGGTTTGTTGGAACGAGGAGTGGAGGCAGTAAGGCTTGGCCAACCCGTCAAAGTCAGGGAGGGATTGAGGGATGCTACAATCGATGCCAAGATGGAAGGACATCGACTGAGGAAAGATCTCTTGGAGCATCTAGAGCTCAATGAGAAGCTAGCCAGAAGGATAAAGGGGATGCGTGGAGGTAAAGAAAAGGGGCTGGCACACAGAGATCTTAGCAGAGGTTGGAAGGAAGTTCGGAGGATTGAGGCACAGATTCGAGACGACATCCTCGACAGGGCAGAAGTCCTATGCTGCACGTGCATCGGATCCGGACACGAACTCCTCGATGGCAGAAGCTTCCCAAGGGTGCTCATTGATGAGGCAACTCAGGCCACAGAACCTGCAACATTGGTTCCAATGGTCAGAGGTGCTCGACAGGTCGTGCTGATTGGTGACCATCGTCAACTTCCTCCAACGGTTATCTCCAAGAGAGCTGGGGAAGGCGCTCTAGATAGGTCTCTTTTTGAGCGTCTAGTTGAGATGGGTATCGAACCGCTAATGTTGAACACCCAGTACAGGATGCATCCTGCCATTTCCGATTTTCCCAACTCGCAGTTCTATAGAGGGAGATTGGTCAATGGAGTTGATGAGTCAGAAAGGCCCGCACCCAATGGAATGCTGTGGCCCGACTGGGATGCTCCGATCGCTTTCCTGCCAGTTAATGGAGGTGAAATCCTATCTCCTGATGGAGCCTCCAAGGAGAATCCAGTGGAGGCCTCTTGGGTTGTGAAGATTCTCCTGGGACTATTGGAAACTGGTGAGCTTAGCGCTGGGGATATTGGCATAATTACACCATATTCGGGGCAGGTTCGGGCGATTAGAGACAGCATGCCTGAAAGTCTCGAGGGCATAGAGGTCAGGACAGTGGATGGTTATCAGGGAAGGGAGAAAGAAGTCATTATTTTTTCATGTGTGCGGTCCAATAACAACGGAGTCCTGGGCTTTCTTTCGGACGCTAGGAGGCTTAATGTAGCCCTCACAAGGGCTAAACGGGGGTTGATAGTTGTGGGAAATCCCGATACCCTGAGGTGCGATGGGAACTGGGAGGCATGGCTTGACCACATACGCAATCGGAAACTTGAGGCATGGCACATGCTTGGAACTGCCTGAGGGGCAATCATGACGGATCACAATTCACCCATTTCCCTACAGAAGGGACAGAATCTGGCTAGGGCAATTGTTTCAGAGGGCAACGAGCACTGGTCTGTACCAGATGGAACTATTCTGGCCTCGGGCATCAGGAGAGTTGCTGCCTTCACCGTTGATGTGATTATCGTCACAACACTGCTAATGTTCGCAACTCAATCGATGATTAGGAACGCTTGGAACCTAACCATGTGGACCTCGCCAGAGTTCCATTATGCCCTGGCATTCGCAACGATTCTGCTTGCCAGCCACTGGCTGTATTGGAGAATTACAGGGGTCTTATTCTCAAGATCGCTAGGCCAGCGAATGTTTGGCATAGCAGTGGTTAGCGATGATGGATCGGGAGTGTCGAGTGAGATGTGGGATCGCCGTTCGGTTGGAAAGTTGCTTTACCTCTTACCTATTGTCAACTTGTACTTCGGGGTCAATGAACTAGCCAGAATCTCCCAGAGGCACACGCACCAGTCAAACTTGGATCTGAAGATTGGAACGATAGTGGCTCACGCCAACTCACTACCACCTGCGAGCAGGCGAAGCATTAGGTAGGCGGGAACATGGAAGAGGCTGTCCAGTGGGCTCATTCTGGGCAATGCATTGTGTATCCAACTTCAACTCTGCCTGCGCTTGGCTGCATCCCAGAATCTGGAGCATTGGAAAATTTGTTTGGCGTCAAGAATAGGGCGCCGAACATGCCTGTAAGCATTGGAGTGGTTGATTTAGATCAAGCAAGGAAGCTTGTGCAGGTTCCCGAGGATCTAGCTCCATTTCTCAGCGCTTTCCCCAAAGGATCTCTCACCATCATACTGCGGCCCAATCAGCAGATGGATTCTAGGCTCGGTGCGGACAAAGTTGCAGTTAGGGTGGTATCACACCCTATCGCCCAGTCCCTCATTGAACTGTCTGGGCCCCTCACAGCAACCAGTGCCAACCGCAGCGGCGAGGAGCCGGTTTTAGACTGCATAAGCGCATCAAATCTGCTATCAACTCAAGAGAGACCGGTATTGGGCGTGCCAGGAGTTTGCGTAGGAGGTGCTCCCAGTACTTTGATAGCATGGCACACGGTCTGCAATTCGCCTGAGTCGCTAAGCATCGAGGTTATCAGAGAGGGTAAGGTTAGTTCTAAGGACGTTTATTCATGGTGGAAGAAGATGACCTGAAACAATGGCGTGATGCTGGCCATGTTGCTCGAAGAACCCTAGAAGGAATCAAGCCTGAGATTGTTGCTGGGAAGCCCTGGATTGATGTCATTGACTCGGCTGAACGCTTCATTCGGAGGCATGGTGGCCAAGCCGCTTTCCCCGTGACTATCTCGGTCAACGAGATGGCCGCTCACTACACCACAAACACGGAGTTGACTCCTCCCGAGGGCTATGAAGGTGAAATGATATTCGAGAAGGGTGATTTGGTCAAACTTGATGTTGGCGTCCACATCAAAGGTGCGTTGGGTGACAACGCTCTGACTGTAGAAGTAGGCAACGGGGGGATGCACACTGAGCAGATCAAGGCAGCCAAAGAGGCCCGGGACGCAGCAATAGAAAAGATGCATCCTGGAACCTCTTGGCACGAGGTGGGTGAAGCAGCGCAGCAGGTCGCAATCGATGCTGGATTCCAACCAATCAGAAATCTGTGTGGGCATCAAATGGAGCGTTGGAACCTTCATTCTGGGCTTTCTGTTCCAATGTACGCCTGCGGTCCGAGTAACCCTGGATTCAAAGGGAAAGTTGAGGTTGGGGGGGTTTACGCTATCGAGCCTTTCAACACGACTGGTGACACGGGAATGATTGAGGATGTACCCCCTACTGGGTCCTCAAATATTTTGAGAGTCACTGGCGATGTGAGGATTCGGCGGGCCTTGTCGAAAGGGAAACTGAAACCGTTGGGGGCAACCATGGCCAGATACATCGAAGAGCGTTACAATACCCTTCCTTTTGCACAGCGTTGGGCTTATCCGCTGCTGAGTAAGCCTTTCCCAGAGGAAGACAATGATGCCCTGAGGGAAAAGTGGAAGGCACTGGTCAAGAAGCTCACATCAATTAGATTCCTAGAAGTCTATTCAGCTCTTCGGGATGTAGACGGTGGGGTTGTTGGGCAATTCGAGCACACTGCATATATTACCGAAGGAGGGCCAGAGATTCTAACCGTGGAATGAGTAGATTTCGGATAGTTGAATTGCTGAATTGATACGGATTTTTCACAACGATTATCTAGCGTCGGCCCCCCTGAGTGACCGTACAGGACGAAAGGTTCTCGCTGAGTGCATCCCATCCCCTCGCTATTATCTCTCGCCCTGTACACCTTCTGAGGCTTGTCGGTGACCTTGGATTTCACATGTCAGGGAGCGTTGGTGGTTCTTGCTGGTGGGTCGCTACGGGCTTCACCGAAGATCGTCACCGCCATTATTGCCCCTAGGATAAGCATCATTCCTGTTGATTGTTGAGCCGAGGGGGTTTCATCCAGAAGCAACAACCCCCAAATTATCGTTAGCACTGGTTGCAATAAGACTGCGAAAGACGTGTGTGCTCCCGGTAGTCTGGGGAGAGCATAAGTGATTGCTATCCAACCAGCAACCTGGCAAGTCAGAGCCAAAACCACTAGCCAGCCATGGCCGGGCCATGTGACCTGAAAGTCAATTGGTTCGACGCCAATTGATTGTAGTGGGATTAGGCCGATGAATAGCAGGCCTATGGCTCCTCCAGTAGTAGCGTCCATCTGTAGATTCGCCGCAGGTGCCTTCTTTCTGTTTGAATACCTGTAAAGGACTAGGAATGAAGAGTAGAAGAAAGCAGCGAAAATGCCCGCGATTACTCCTTTGAAGGGGTCCTCCCCATAAGGCTCATTATCCCAAATACCAGAAATAAGGGCCAGGCCGATCATCACCATTGGCAGAGCTAGCAATATTGAGCGGTTTGGGCGCTCGCCGAACAGTTTCCAACTAACAATGGTGACAATGATTACTTGGGAGTTTCCAATCATAGTTGCAATTCCCGTTCCGATGAAATCGATGGCGCTGTGGTAGCCCACGAAGTCAAAGGCGAGAATCAACCCAGCACCGAATGCAAGGGATCTGGAGTGCCTGTCTCGGGGGTCTTCCTCACTGGAGAAGTAGACCAGTAATGCCAATGCAGGCAATGCGTAGATCATTCTGAAGAAGGCGCCGGTAACCGGGCTGGTTTCTGAGTAACTATACAACAATGGGGCAAAGGAGATTGCCACGGCTCCACTCAACGCAATTATCATCACACGACGGTCTTCAGGGACCGCAGTCATGGAATGGCCTCACTCGGTAACGCCTTCGACGAGCATTGTCTGTAATTCGCCGCTTTGAAACATCTCAAGAGCTATGTCGGATCCTCCAATAAGCTCACCGTGAACGAACACCTGGGGCATCGTAGGAAAATCAGACCAATCACACACTGAGGGGATTGCCCGCGGATCGGAAAGCACGTTGACGCTAACGAACGGTTCTTCGAGTTGCTGAAGGACAGTGGCGGCCCGGTTGCTGAAACCACACAATGGTTGCTGAGGCGTTCCTTTCATGAAAAGCACTAGTCGGTTCTCGGCTACTAGATCTTGCAACTCTTCGTGTGTCCAGTTGAATTCAGCCATATGATCACTCTGTGTCCGGCCTGCGGATATGCACGCCAAAGAATTCTACGTCTTCACTATGAGGGTCAAAGGCGGTCTCGACACTGGATTCGGCCTGTTCCGGAGTCATGCACTTGAGGTCGAGGGCGTGGACTGCGTTAGATGCAATATGGGGTTTGAAGAAACTGAGGATCGGGCGTTGCCTCTGCAAAGGGCGCATTCCCTCGTAACTGGGTGAGATTACTCTGACGTGGAAGTGATCTCCGCTTCCATGCAAATCGGTGACCTCGACCTCCGCATCGGGAACCACCTGCCGAACTTCCTCGGCAATCCATTGCTCGCTGACCACGTAGCTTGGACATGGGGGCATGATTTGAATGCTCTTCGGGAGGCTACTGTCCGAGTGCTGCGTTAATTGATGAGAGGTTCTCAGCTATTGACCCATTTTCGTTGATTAATCCAGAACCGACCACTGCGATATCTATGCCCCATTCGGCAATCATCGCGACATTGTGATCCTTCACACCTCCATCAATCATGAGTAATGGAACGCGCGCCCCTGAAGCGCTTTGTGCATCAATGGCTGTGCGAAAAGTTGCGATCTTGGCTTCTACTTCTGGCATGAATTGCTGTCCTCCCTTCCCAGGG
>CESR01168713.1_pt1 | contig 11557 bp, 10 predicted proteins | sample 356351 | NCBI WGS metagenome assembly CESR01 (sample SAMEA2622149, study PRJEB7988) | marine metagenome | isolation source: saline water (ENVO:00002010), including | reverse complement strand
GTGAGCCTCGCGGTGACGCGCAGGTATTCCAGCAGTGTGAGGTTCGGATCATCAAGGGCCACCTGCACTGGTTCCAGACCGAGTAGGAAGCGGACCGTGTTTCTGGTGTTCTGCACTGGTTTGTCGCTGGCCGTTCGGGGCCGGTCAGCTTCCGCGGTAGGTGCTGTAGCCATACGGCGAGACAAGCAGTGGCACGTGATAGTGACTGGCGGCGTCAGCAATGCCGAAACGGATCACGACCTGGTCGAGAAACGCCGGTTCGGCCAGTACGGATCCGGAGTCGCGAAAGTAGTCTCCAGCAAAAAAGACAAACTCATAGGTGCCGGTACTCAAATCGGCACCCTCAAGTACCGGGCCGTCGTTGCGGCCATCGTTGTTGGTATGTCCGGAGGCCAGGATCGTACGGGTCTCGTCAGCCCGGTGAAGGGTCCAGGCCATACCCCCGGCCGGTCGTCCGGAGGCGGTATCCAGTACGTGGGTGGTCAGTTGTCCCATCGGGTTGCTCCCGCTACAGTTGCACAGGTGACGTGTGCCGGGCCAGCTTGTGTTCAGCCGCCAGGCTACACCTGGCCAGGTTTTCTGGCCTGGTGGCTGGTGTCCTACCTCAGCCAAAAGCAACTTTAAACATTTTTTGCGACTAATTGAAAATATCTTCAATGCCCTTTTGTGGCCGCAGCACTGATCGCCTGACCGGCTGAGAGGGCGTTGCCTATCGGAGCGAGAGCGATGACAACAACCGTGAACGACTATCCACGCGACCTGGTTGGCTACGGTCCCGAGGTACCGCCAGTGAATTGGCCCGGTGGTGCGCGACTTGCCTTGCAGTTCGTCCTCAACTACGAAGAAGGTGGTGAAAACTGCATCCTGCACGGTGATTCGACGTCTGAGGCGTTTCTGTCTGAGATCGTCGGGGCACAGGCCTGGCCCGGTCAGCGGCATATGAGTATGGAATCGATCTACGAGTACGGGTCCAGGGTAGGGGTGTGGCGCCTGCTGGATCTTTTCGAGCGTAAATCGGTACCAATCACACTGTTCGGGGTGGCGATGGCACTGGAGCGTAATCCGCAGGTTGCCGAGGCCGTGATGAAGGCCGGCCACGAGATCTGCTCACACGGCTATCGCTGGATCGACTACCGCGACGTACCCGATGAGATCGAACGTGAGCATCTGCACAAGGCGATCGAGATCATCCAGCGACTGACCGGTGAGCGGCCACTGGGTTGGTACACCGGCCGAACCAGTGAGAATACCCGGCGTCTGGTCGTCGAGGAAGGGGGGTTCCTGTATGACGCCGACGACTACAATGATGATCTGCCGTTCTGGACCCAGGTTCAGGGCACAGACCATCTGGTGGTGCCTTACACCCTGGATGCGAACGACATGCGTTTTGCGACTCCCCAGGGATTCAACTCCGGGGAGCAGTTTCTGGGTTACCTGCGCGACGCCTTTGACACCCTCTATGAGGAAGGCGCACGTACGCCACGCATGATGTCGGTAGGGTTGCACTGTCGCCTGGCCGGGCGGCCCGGACGGATCCGGGCCGTGGAGCAGTTCATCGATCACGCTTTGAGTCACGAGGGCGTGTGGTTCTGCCGGCGCATTGATATTGCCCGGCACTGGTGCACGCATCATCCCGCTGCCCGAGGGTCGTGATGGTTGACCTTTCAGCCGACATGGACTCAGCTGTTGGTGGCAGGCAGGCGCTCGCCATGAACCGGCTTGAGTTCGTCCGGATCTTCGGCGGTGTTTATGAAAAGTCGCCGTGGGTGGCAGAGCAGGCCTGGGACCGGGGACTAACGGCCACTGACAACACCCCGCAGGGACTTTGCAGCACCCTTGCCGGTGTCGTTGATGGTGCCGGGAAGGATGCACAGCTTGCCTTGCTGCGGGCCCATCCCGATCTGGCGGGACGGTTGGCAAAGCGCGGTCAGTTGACCGCCGCGTCGGCCAGCGAACAGGCCGGCGCAGGACTGGACCAGTGCAGCCCCCATGAGTACGCCCAGTTCCAGGATCTCAATGCACGCTATACCGGGAAGTTCGGTTTCCCCTATATCCTGGCGGTGCGCGGGCGTGATCGTCAGCAGATCCTCGAGAACTTCCGCAGTCGAATCGACAACGATGCCGAGCAGGAGTTTGCCGAGGCGCTCCGGCAGGTTCACCGCATTGCCGGGCTGCGGCTGCAACAGATCGGCACTTCGTTGGCGCCAGTCTGACTTTACCAAACTGCCAGTTCAGCCGATCGGCTCCCTGCTGTCGCAGCGGTCCAGGCCAGACCCAGTCAAACGATTCTCCGGCCTTCCCGGGGCATCGGGCAAACGCACCGTTGGGTGCTCAAACAGGCCCAGTCTACGCGCACAATACAGCTGAATTCCTTTAGAATGCCGGTCCGCTGCTGCGGGCCTTCTGCGCGGTACTTCCATAGCCCAGCGATCGTTTCTGAGGTCGTGCTGGCAGCTGTGGGCCGCCTTGGGCGGGCAGCAGCCTGAAGGACGGTATTTCAAGAACCACCAGAGAGCGAGAGGAAGCACCACGATGACATTGACTGCGGATTTCGGCCCCAGAGACATCCATGCACAGGTAGAAAGAACTGGGATCAAGGGCCGGCACCTGACGTTTATTGACGACCTGTCGCCGGATGAACTCAGCAATCTGTTCCTAACGGCCGAGATGCTCGAACCTTACTGGCGCAGCGGTCTGGAACTGCTCCGGCACCGGATTCTGTGTACTTTGTTCTTCCAGCCCAGTACCCGGACGCGTTTCAGCCACGAGACCGCCATGTACCGGCTGGGCGGCAATGTGTTGACCGAGTCGAACCCTCTTATCAGCTCATCGGCTGCCAAGAATGAGTCGTTGTACGATTCAATTCGGGTCATCGCGCAGTACGCCGATGTGCTTGTGCTCCGCCACCCAGACGACGAACGAGTGCTGGCCGATCTGGAAGCGCTGGGCAGTGACAGCGTGCCCATCATCAGTGGTGGCTATGGTAATGTGACTCACCCAACGCAGGGGTTGTTGGATATGTATACGGCCTGGCGGGTTCTGGGTGGGGATTTCCAAGCCATGACCGTTATGATCGCAACACCGGACCTGTCGCGGGCACGATCGGGACAATCCTTTGCACTGGGGCTGGCCCGCATGGGTGCCAGGATTGTCTACTCAGGAACCACCGGGTTGCGTACCCCGGATGTCATTCGCGAGAAACTCGACGCAATGGGCGCCCGGTATGAGGAGCACAATGATCTTACAATCAGCCAGCAGGAAGAGTTGATTGCGGACCAGGGCATTGACCTGTTGTACCTTCCCGGCTGTTCGGTAAAAAAGGGCGACCCCGGCCGTGACGATTTCATGAAGAAAATGGAAGGCTACTATTTCACCGTAGAGGGTCTGAGCAGAATCCAGGAAAAAGGCGGTAAGACCGTTGGTGTCATGCATTCTCTGCCCCGCAACGAAGGCGAGTTCGATTTCGGGATAGACAATACTGTCCACGAACTCTACTTCAAGCAGATCGGGTTTTCCGTGCCACTGCGCATGTCGCTGATCGCCAATATCGTCGGGGTGTCCTGACCCCGTGGTGAGGGGCGAGGCGCGAGATGACGGCAACACCGAACATTGTCATCATCGGTACAGGTGGCACGATCGCAGGTCAGGCGGGTTCGGCGACCGACCTCGCCTATGAGGCGGCAAAGCTTTCGGTGGACGACCTGCTGCAGGCCGTCCCAGGCCTTGAGAATGTTGCCAAGATCTCGGCAGAAAACCTCTTTTCGCTAAATTCGAAGGACATGGGGCCTGCCGAATGGCAGCGGCTGGCGGGCAGGATCGAAGAGACGCTTAAGGACCCGGGCATCTCGGGTGTGGTTATCACCCACGGCACCGACACGCTGGAAGAGGCTGCACTGTTCCTGCATCTGACTGTGCGTAGCGAAAAACCGGTGGTTCTGACCGGCAGCATGCGTCCGGCTACGGCACTGAGCGCCGATGGACCGGCCAACTTGTACCAGGCCGTTCAGGTCAGCGCGTCGCGCGAAGCCGCCGGGCGTGGTGTCATGGTGGTGATGAATGGAGACATCCTGCCGGCCCGTCATGTTGTTAAGCGTCACTCGATTGCCACCAGTGCATTCGCAGCCTACCCTGGCGGGGCTATGGGCAGTGTGTACCCCGGACACACCTTTTTTGCCTCTCCGCCAGGCCTTCCCAGCATGGCCGGTGCGTTTGAAGAACTGACTGACCCCGAAACGGCCATACCGGCAGTCGGTGTGCACTATGCTGCAGCGGCTGGCGATGAGCGATCCCTGGCCGGGTGGGTCGCGTCAGAGTGTCGCGGGCTGGTCATCGCGGCGTTTGGTTGTGGTGAGATCCCTCAGCTGTTGCTGCCCGGAATCGAAGAGCTCAGCGGTCGCGGAATCTGCGTGGTGGTCTCGTCGCGGGTCGGCGGCGTGGCAGTGATGCCGGAGACCATGACGCCCCAGCAAGCCGACAACGTCATTGCCTCGGGCCACCTCAATCCTCAGAAATCTGCGTTGTTGCTGGCGCTCACCCTGGCAACAGGGCGCACGCCACAGGCCGTGTTCTCGAACGTCGGTTGCGGGGGATAGTCTCCTGGACAGGCCGCGTAGCCCGCTGGATCTTCCTCCGCGCCTGCTGATCGCGGTTGGCGGCAACGCCATCCATCCCGAGGGTATCAAGGGTACTTCCCAGGAACAGATGCAGACCGCGGCGCAGGCCGCCCAGGCACTGCTGCCTATTCTCGAGCTCGAACGCGAACTGATCATTACCCATGGCAATGGCCCCGGGGTCGGCAAGACGATCATGCGCCAGGTCCTGGCCCGCCACCGGGTGACACCGATGTCGCTCGATATCTGTGTGGCAAACACCCAGGGAGTGACTGCCTATCTGTTGATGCAGGCCTTCGAAAATGCGCTGCGTGGTGCCGGCAACCCGCGACACGCTGTCGGGTTGGTTACACAAGTGGAGATCGATCCGGATGATCCGGCTTTTCAGAATCCCAGCAAGCCGGTGGGGTACTTCTATTCCGAAGAGGAGGCCCGAGATCTTGAAAGTGAACTTGGCTGGATCATGCGGGAAGACTCAGGACGGGGCTGGCGTCAGGTGGTCCCCTCACCGGAACCCCGCCACATCTGTGACATTTCTCTGGTCGATGGGATGGCCAGCCGGGGTACCATCGTGATCGCCGGGGGCGGCGGTGGAATACCCGTGGTCCGTGACAGCCGTGGTGTGCGCCACGGGGTCGAAGCCGTGATCGACAAAGACCTGACGTCGCAGCATATGGCTAACGTACTCGGCATCAGACACATCATGATCCTGACCGGTGTCCGAAAAGTTTCCCTGAACTTCGGAACACCCCAGCAGCAGGAGATCGGTGAGTGTGCTGTTTCCCAGATGAGGCAGTACCAGTCCGATGGTCATTTTGCCGCCGGCAGCATGGGTCCCAAGGTCGAAGCCGCTATCCGCTTCATAGATCGTGGCGGCAAGCGCGCGATCATCGGCCACCTGGATGAAGCACTGCCGGCACTGATGGGAGATGCCGGAACCCACATCGTTGCCGACGAATGACTGGATTACGCCAGTTAAGGAGAGAAGATCCGCGATGAGTGACAGTACAAGGAACGCTGAGCCGATGATTTTTGAAGACCTGGATCCAGAACCGCGGCTGCTGATGGGGCCAGGACCCGTGGACGTTTATCCCCGCGTGCTCCAGGCCATGTCAAGGACGATGCTGGGACAGTTCGACCCACAGTTTACGACCTACATGAACCAGGTCATGGACCTGTACCGCCAGGTCTTTCGCACCGACAATCACTGGACGTTTCTCGTCAACGGCACTGCAAGGGCCGGGATCGAGGCCTGTCTGACCTCACTGATCTCTCCCGGAGACAAAGTGCTGGTGCCGATCTTCGGGCGCTTCGGCCACCTGCTGACCGAGATCGCCGGGCGTTCGGGTGGTGATGTCGTGACCATTGAAACCGAGTGGGGCAGTGTCTTTGAACAGGACCAGATCACCGACGCGGTACAAGCCTGCCGCCCGCAGGTCGTCGCACTGGTCCATGGCGATACTTCCACAACCATGGCCCAGCCGCTCGCTGAGGTGGGCCGTTTTTGCCGGCAGGCCGGTGTGCTGGTCTATGCCGACAGCACGGCAACACTGGGTGGCAACCCGTTTGAGACTGACGAGTGGGGTATCGATGCCGCCTCCTCCGGGTTACAAAAGTGTCTGTCGGGCCCACCGGGCACCTCTCCTGTAACGCTGAGCGATGCCGCCGTTGAGCGAATCAATGCCCGCAAGCATGTCGAGGCGGGTATCCGGGCCACAGACACTGTCGATGCCGAGGGCAGTGTCATCCAATCAAACTACTTGGACCTGGCGATGCTGATGGATTACTGGAGCCCTCTGCGGCTCAATCACCACACCGAATCAACAGCCATGCTTTATGCCGCGCGGGAATGCGCCAGGGTGGTTCTGGGCGAAGGGCTGGAGGCCGGATTCGCCCGTCACCGACTGACGAGCCGCGCCCTGCGCGCGGGGCTCAGCGCAATGGGTCTTGAACTGTTTGGTGATCCGGCGCACCGGATGGATAACGTCACCGGGGTCTATATTCCCAAGGCAGTCAAAGACGCCGACGCAGTGCGCCTGGCACTGCTGGAAGATTTTGGCATTGAGATCGGAACATCCTTCGGCCCTCTGCACGGCAAGATCTGGCGCATTGGTACCATGGGCTACGGCTGCCGCAAGCCGAACGTGTTGCGCTGTCTGACCGCGCTTGAGGCAGTGCTAGGACGAAATGGCTTCAGTGCGCCGGCCGGGGCGGCGGCACAGGCGGCCTACGGGGTTTACGATGAAACCCCAACCTGACAAGCAGCCCGGGGCCGGGCTCCTCGAGGGTAGACCGCGGGTGATCAATGTCGGGCTGGCGATGTTCGCCGACGATCTTGTGCGCCAAGACGTCGAGGTCGTCCAGGTAGACTGGCGACCCCCGGCCGGTGGCGACATGGCGTTGTCGAGGTTGCTGTCACTGTTGGCCGACTGAATGACATCAGCGCTATCGGTTGCAGAAGCGATCCGGGCAGGCAATAGCCGGGCTCTGGAGTTGATGCTGGCGGCCAATCCGGTCCTGGTGGATGTAGTGCCGGCCTGGAAGGCGATCGACGGATTGTCGGAGCACACGATACTGCACGCCGGGCCGCCGATCGAGTGGGCCAGGATGTGCGGGCCCATGCGCGGCGCCGTAGCCGGTGTTGCTGTGTACGAGGGGTGGGCGAGTGATCTGGATGAGGCCGCTCACCTCGCGGCCCGTAATGAATTCACCTTCCAGCCGAACCATCACTTTGCTGCGGTCGGCCCTATGACCGGTTTGACAACCCGCAGCCAACCGCTGCTGGTCGTTGAAAACCGGGCGTCGGGCAACAAGGCGTACTGCACGATCAACGAAGGTTTAGGCAAAGTGATGCGCTTTGGCGGCAACGATCAATCGGTGCGCGAGAGGCTGGCCTGGATCCGCGACGTGCTTGGCCCGGCTCTGGGTACGGCTCTTCAGCAGTGTGGAGGTATTGCGCTTAAACCGCTGGTGGCGCGCGGTCTGGCGATGGGTGACGAGATGCACCAGCGCAACGTCGCGTGTTCCAGCCTTTTGCTGCGTGAAATCGCGCCGGCTCTTGCCGGGTGCGTTGATCATCAGGATTCGCTGACAGCGATGCTGTCTTTCATGGGTGGCAATGACCAGTTTTTCCTGAATATCGCCATGGCAATGGGTAAATCGATCATGGACCCGGTAGGTGGGATCGAGGCCGCCACGGTGGTCACGGCGATGACTCGGAATGGCACTGATTTCGGGATCCGTGTCAGCGCGCTCGGCGATGAGTGGTTCACCGCTCCTGTGGAAATGCCGGCCGGTCTTTATTTCCCGGGTTTTACCGAGCGGGATGCCAATCCGGATATGGGTGACTCAACCATCGTTGAGACGATCGGCCTGGGTGGCTTCGCCATGGCCGCAGCACCGGCAGTAGCAGGTTTCGTCGGAGCCGGCTCGGTGCGTGAAGCGGCCACCTTCACCCGTCGCATGGGCGAGATCACTCTGGGCCAGAACCCGGAGTGGGTTATTCCGTCTCTCGACTACCAGGGTGTACCGACCGCCATTGATATACGCCTTGTAGTCGAGACCGGCATCGTGCCCACGATCAACACGGGTATCGCCCACCGGGATCCCGGGGTGGGTCAGGTCGGCGCGGGCGTCGTCCAGGCGCCGCTGGCCTGCTTCGAAAGCGCACTCAGGTCGCTTGCCGGCAGGCTGGGCGTGTCATGAGTGTCACGCTCAACCAGGTTCGGGCCGGGCTGTTTCTGGATTCGGTGGTACTGATGCAGATTTCCCGTAGTCTGGCATCGGTCGAGGGAGTGGAAGATGCCGCGCTGATGATGGCGACACCGGCCAACCTGGATATCCTGTCCGATGCGGGTCTGCTCGCCGCGACCAGGCCAGCGGCCGGGCCCGGAGACCTGCTGATCGCGGTTCGGGCCGGAGACCCCGCTAGCGCGGAGGCGGCTCTTGCCCGAGCTGCCGAACGCCTTGAAAAACCCCTTGTTGCCGCCGCTGATGGGGACAGCTTCAGTCCCCGGACACTACAAGGTGCCGCTCGCATCTGCCTTGAGGCGAACCTCGCGCTGATCTCGGTGCCGGGTGACTTTGCCGGTTCGGAAGCGCACAAGGCCCTGCGCGCTGGCCTGAATGTCATGATCTTCAGTGACAACGTGCCACTGGAGGAGGAGATCGCACTGAAACGCGAAGCCCGGGATAGGCAGTTGATCGTGATGGGGCCGGACTGCGGCACAGCAATCATCGGCGGTGTACCGCTGGCTTTTGCCAATCGTGTGCCGCGCGGAGATATCGCAATTGTCGGTGCTTCCGGAACCGGTATCCAGGAGGCCTCCAGCCTGATCGCGCGGAATGGCGGTGGGATCTCGCACGCCATTGGCGTCGGCGGTCGTGATCTCAGCGAGCCCGTTGCGGGCATCAGTACACTGACCGCGCTGGAGTGGCTGGAATCTGATGCCTCGACCGCACACGTGGTCATTCTTTCCAAGCCGCCGGCAGACAGCGTTGCAAGCCAGATCCTGGAGACCGTTGCCAGCAGCTCGAAGACGTTCACGGTGTGCTTCCTCGGCGCCCGGAACGTCAGCCTGCCAGCGAACGCAACGCTGGCCAGGACCCTGAAAGGGGCCGCTGCTGATGCACTGGGTGAGCAACGGGCACCGGTACCGTTCGATTCCGGACAGCTGGCACGGCCGGTTGTTGGTGATCGCCAACGCATATGCGGTCTTTTCTCGGGCGGCAGCCTGTCAGCGGAAGCGCAGGTCGTGCTGATAGATCGGGGTCACGCAGTGACCTCCAACGCGCCTGTCCCGGGTGCGGGCGCCGTGTCTAAGGATTCGGCGGTCCACGAACTGATCGATCTGGGCGATGACGCATACACCCGTGGGCGCCCTCACCCGATGATCGATCCGGCAGTGCGTGACGAGCCGCTCATAGCGGCGCTGGCCGACCCCGGGGTCGGCGTGATTCTGCTCGACGTGGTGATCGGTTACGGTGCGCACGCAGACCCGGCGGGGCATCTGGCTGGCCTGCTGGAAGCGCACTGGCGGTCCGGGCCGCTGGTTGTCGCGTCGGTTACCGGGACCGATGCAGACCCGCAGGGCTGGAGTCGGCAGACGTCTTCACTGACCAGGGCCGGCGTGCTGGTCGCACCGAGCAACGCTGATGCGGCCGCCTTGGCGCTGGCTTGCCTGGATGCTCGCTGATGGGGTCTGGCTCAGTCGTCGCGATAGCAGCAGAATCTGATCTACCGCCAGTGCACTCCCGGAACATTTGGCACGACGGCCCCCTTTGTGGACACCGACAGCAGATCATTCACGCAGCTACTATTGGGTCGCTGGCTGCAAGAGTATTTCAGTGTGCCGCCGACGGGCGGGTAGCAGCGGTTTTCAGGCAGAGTTTTTACGTCGATATTGCCGGCAGCTGGATCTGTATCGTGCGGTACGGGGTCGGTAACGGGCCGATCAACGTAGTGCTAAAAAACACCCCAGGCCATGTTTGGCCGCTTGAGATTAAGGTTGGAAACGACGTCCAGGTGTCGAGATCCGAGTTACTTGTCGGGGAAGGCTTCACGGTACACACCGGTCTTGCGCGGCGCTGGTCCCCACCGCCCGTGCCAGCGAGCAGTCTGGCTGATCTTGCGCGAGGTCTCAACGCGCTGGCTGCCGCCGTTCAAGGCAGGATCCCGCGGCGGGGACTGGGGAGTTTCCTGACAGGTTCCTGGCCCAGCAGCGGTGCACCGCTCGAAGCGCTGAAGGCCAGGGCTTCTGTTCGCGCACTCTGTGGGTGGCTTTGGTCAGGGTCTGGCAGTGACCTCGAGGTTCCGATGGCCGTCTCAACGCTGGTCGGCCTGGGCCCGGGCCTGACGCCCTCGGGTGACGATTTTCTGGGCGGCGCATTAATTGCTCTGGCGCGGCTGCGGCGCGAAGATCTTGCCTGCCGGCTCTACTGGCAGATTCAACCAGACCTGCCGTCCCGTACCGGCGCAATCAGTCGTGCTCACCTCAGTGCGGCAGCGGCCGGTGAGGGTCTGGAAGCACTGCACGCTGCGCTGGACGCGGTACTGACCGGTGCTTCGGGGTCGATCGGTCAAAGACTCTCTGAAATCGACCGGATCGGGCACTGCTCCGGCTGGGATGCCCTGGCCGGTGCGGTAACCGTGTTGCGCAGTGCACCCCGGATCTGGTCAAGGTCGGAAGCGACCGTAGCGTAACACTCGCGGAGGAGAAAAATGCCACCACCTTTCTCACAGGCGGAATACGAAAATCGCCTGCAGCTCGTTCAGACGGTGATGGCCGGACGCGAGCTGGATGCACTGGTTATCGGCGATCCGGCCAACATGAACTGGCTGACCGGCTTCGACGCCTGGTCTTTCTATGTGCCGCAGGTCATGGTCGTTGAGGCAGATCGTCTGCCGGTCTGGATCGGACGGGCCATGGATGCCGGCGCGGTCGGCCTTACCACGCATCTTGGCTCCGACTGTGTCGTCCCTTACCCGGAGGATCTGGTGCAGCGCGACGACACCCATCCGTCGACTTTCATGGCACGCTGGTTGTCAGACCGGGGCCTTGGCGGCAAACGGCTCGGCTACGAGAGCGACAGTTTTTTCTTCTCGCCACGGGCCCTGGCCGGCCTGCAGGCGGGTCTGCCGGACGCCCGCTGGGTAGATGCCGACCGTCTGGTCAACTGGGTTCGGGCGGTCAAAAGTCCGGCAGAGATCGAGCTTCTGCGCCAGGCTGCGCTGTTGGCGGGTAGCGCTATGCAGGTCGCCTGGGACGCGGTTCAGCCTGGGGTCCGGCAATGTGATCTTGTCGCCAAGATCATGGCCGCCCAGGTCCGCGGGACCGAAGCGTTCGGCGGCGACCAGACCGCGATCTGCCCGTTGATTCTGGCCGGTGAAGGGGCGGGCACGGCCCACCCCTTGTGGACCGACCAACGGTTCGAGAAAAACCAGACGG
>CESR01105064.1_pt1 | contig 11575 bp, 10 predicted proteins | sample 356351 | NCBI WGS metagenome assembly CESR01 (sample SAMEA2622149, study PRJEB7988) | marine metagenome | isolation source: saline water (ENVO:00002010), including | reverse complement strand
ATAATTAATGGTTATCGGAAAATATTATGAATGAATTAATAACTGATATAAAAAGTCTTGAATTGGAAACTTTAAAGAACTTAAAGAATTCTAAAGCCCCAAACACTTTAAGAGCTTATCAGGCTGATTTTAAGGATTTTTCAGCATTCTGTGTAAGAAATAGTTTAAGTTCTATGCCAACAGAGCCTAAAATACTCTCATTATATCTAACCCACTTGTCAGCCACCTCAAAATTCAGCACTTTAAAGCGTAGAATAGCTTCAATCAGTGTAATTCATAAGATGAAAGGACATTATTTAGATACAAAACATCCAATAATTATGGAAAATTTACATGGTATAAAAAGGGTTAAAGGCACAAGTCAAAAAGGAAAAAAACCTATATTAATCAATGAATTAAAATCAATAATTAATGTTATAGATCAATCTATAAGTGATACGAAATTACCTGAGCTAGAAGTTTCAAAGCAAATTAGAAGTAAAATAAGAGATAAAGCAATAATACTGGTAGGATTTTCAGGAGGTTTTAGAAGGTCAGAATTAGTAAATATTGATTATGACGATATTGAATTTGTGAGTGAAGGAGTTAAAATTTTTATTAAAAGATCAAAAACAGATCAATCCGGAGAAGGTATGATTAAAGCTATCCCCTACTTTGATAACAAAGTTTTTTGTCCAGTTCTTGCATTAAAGAATTGGATTGATATCTCAAAAATTAAATTAGGTAAATTATTTGATATTTCAGATAAAAGCGTTGCTTTAATAATAAAAAAATATGCTTCTTTAGCAGGATTAGATCCAAAAAAATATGGAGGACATAGCTTAAGATCAGGTTTTGCAACATCGACTGCAGAATCTGGAGCAGAAGAACGCAATATAATGGCCATGACTGGTCACAAAACCACCCAAATGGTAAGAAGATATATACAAGAAGCAAATTTATTTAAAAATAATGCATTAAATAAAATTAAAATATGAATATTTCAGTTATAGGTTTAGGAAAATTGGGATTGCCTTTCGCTTTTTTTATTGCCTCATATAACAATAAAGTTCTTGCTTTCGATAAAAATCCAAATATTTCAAGATTAATAACTAAAAAAAAAAATAATATTGTAGAGCCTGAATTAAAAAAATATATTAAAAAATTCAATAAAAGAGTAGAATTTAAAAATTCATTAGAAGAAACTATTAAAAATACAGATATAACATTTTTAGTTTTACCAACACCAAGTTTGAAAAATGGATCATTTTCAAACAAATATATTGAAAAAATATTAATAAAAATTGCTAAAATAATTAAACATGAAAAGAAAAAACATTTCATAAACATAACAAGCACTGTAAATCCAAATTCTTGTAAAAAAATATTTATTCCACTTTTAGAAAAAAATGGATTAACAAATAATAAAGATTTTTCTATTATTTATAATCCGCATTTTATTGCACAAGGAACAACTCTTTATAATTTAAGAAAACCAGATGTTTTATTAATTGGTACTGATAATTTAGAAAGTACAAATAAAATAATTAGTTTATATAAAAAAATATATAAAAAAAAAAAAATATACAAAATATTAAATTTAACTGAAGCGGAAATTACAAAAATAGCAATAAATTCTTATATAACAAACAAAATATCTTTTGCTAATTATATTTCAGAAATTTCAGAAAACTTAAATAATGTAAACGCAGTTAATATACTTGATGCAATAGGACAAGACACAAGAATTGGAAAATCATATTTAAAATTAGGAACGAAGTTTTCGGGTCCCTGCTTTCCAAGAGATAATAAGGCTTTAGCTTTTTTTTCAAAGAAAATAGGAGTTAAAAGTTATTTACCAACAAGTGTTGATAAAATTAATAACTTGCAATCAAACAGAATAATTAAAAAAATTAAAATTTTAAAAAATAATTTTAAAGAGAGAATAAATATAGGAATACTAGGTATAACTTATAAACCTGATACAGATATAATTTTAGATAGTCAATCTTACGATTTAATAAAAAAAATAGATAAAAAAAAACTAAAGGTTCATAGAATAAACTATTATGATAAATATGTTAGAAGAAAAAATTACAAAATTGGAAAAAATAAAATTTATTCTAAAAAAAGTTTAAAACAACTAGTTAACTGCTCAGATATAATTTTAATAATGTATAATGATAAAGAATTTTATAAAATTAATAGAATTAAATTAAAAAAAACTAAAGCTATTGTGGATTGTTGGAACACAATAAATAACTTAAAAAGATCATTTATTTATTCGCAATTAGGAATGAATAATTAAATTGAAATCCATTCATTAGGATAGATATCCAAGTTATTTGACATTAGTAAATCTTTTGGAGGTTTTATGCAAATTTTGTATTTATTTTTACATAACCACGCAGCCCACCAACTAAATGTGCTAGGACTAATTATAAAATGTTTACATAATGTCATTAAATAAAAATCATCAATTGGATTGTTATTTTTATTATTATTTATAAGTTTGAATTCTCTACCAACAAATGTTTGATTTATTAGAGAAAAATCATTAGAAAATATAAAAAATTTCGGATCTACTAGCTTTTCTTTAAAAAAATTAATAGCTTTTTTACAATGTTCGATAGTTTTTTTAGTATAAATATTTGATTGTTCTAAATTATTTAGCTTATTTTTTTTTTGAGCAGTTTCACTAAAAACATGATTTCTAATATGTAAAAGCACAGAATTTGTATTTAATAAATCTTTTTGAATTTCAAGGTTATTTTGAATAATATGATTTTTAAATGATAATTCCAATCTAATTTCGTTTTGATAATCACTAAAATATTTTTCAGATTGAAAATATCCTTCCATGAAAACAACATCTTGATATTGCCTATTAAAATATTTTTGAGAGTAGTTAATGAATGATTTTTTATTTTTATCTTCAAGTAAAAATTTTTTATTACTTCCGAGTCGATCAAATTTTTTGTACGTTTTTCTCAAAACTTTTTTAAAAGGTGTATTAAATTTAAATTTTTTACTTGTAATTTCCGAAGTAATATTAAAATTATCTAATTCATATTTAATTTTTCTAGTTTCACTTATAAATCCACTTTCATCATCAATTTCTAATTTTTTATTAATTTTTTTTGAAATTGCATATGCTGATGAGTATAAAAATAGTTGATTTCCCAATCCGTTTGCTATTCTTACAATTAATTTTTTAGACATTTCGAAATAACTTGTAATAAATAAATTGGCTAAATAAAGTTTTATTTTATTATTATTTGAAATATTTAACTACAAAATAATAAATTTTAGTAATAAAATAATCTTTAAAATAGACAAAATTTCTAACTGGGTCTTTAAGTTCACTTTTATATTCAGTATTTGTTTTTAAATAATGTTTTTTAAAAAATTTTACACTAATTCCCCATTTTTTTAAAAAAGTTCTTGCACCATTATTTTTTTTTAAATCTTTTTTTTTTCTTAATGAAATAGATACAAAATGATAAACTTTAAAATTTTCAAGACCTTTGAATATTCTAACACCCTCATTCCATAATTTCATATTTAAATCAGGATCAGAACCCATACCCGGATTGAATTCTTCGCTAAAACCTCCAATTTTATTCCAAATTTCCCTATGTATTAAATGAGGTGCCCAATGACTACCTTGGTGATTATAATAACTAAGATTACTTAAGTTATTTAATAATTTATTTTCTTTAAATTCTTCAAAATTTTTACCGCAATCAAACTGAATGTGTCCAGAATTTTGCTCAATCATTGTGGACGAAAGATAAAATAATTTAGTATTATTTATAATAATTTCGTTTTCTAATGCAATATCCCATCCAGGACAAAAATACATATCATCATGAGAATATAATATATAGTTTTTAGTAGCTTTTTTTGCAGCAAGATTAACTCCAGAGCATAAACCGACATTATCTGCGGAATATGTGTGAATTATTTTATGAGATTTTACAAAATCGATAGTTCCATCACTACCCTCATTAACATGTAGAATTATTTCATGATTGTATTTTGAATTTTTATGAATGCTATTTAGACATAAAGATAAATAATTTAAATTATTATATGTTGGAATAATTATTGAAAACATTAATTATTTTTAAAAAAATTTTTTTTTCCAAGTACTTGGGGTTTTTTCGTTAATTATTTCTAATTCATAATTATATTCAAATTTTTTAGGACCTTTTTTTTTGATAAATTTGATAATTTTTTCTAAGGATATTTCAAGATTTACTTGCGTTTTATAATTTAATATTTTTCTTGCTTTTTCTGACGAGCAATAAGCATGTTTAACTTCATTAGGTCTATCTTCAACATAGATAGGATCTAAATTAAATTTCATCAAATTAGATATTTTCTCATACAATTTATTTATAGTAATAAATTCTTCGTCAGGACCTATGTTAACAATTTGAGATTTTACATTCTTATCAAATAACAATTTATCCAAACAATAAATACAGTCATCAATGTCAGAAAAACATCTTGTTTGCTCACCATCGCCATAAACAACCGGTTGTCTTTTTTGGAGCATAAGATTTATCATTATTGAAACAACATTTCTATATGGATCGTCATATTTTTGTTTCGGACCAATTATATTATGTGGAACTGCTATATTGTATTCAATATCATGAGTTGAACACAGAATTTTTAAAATATTTTCAGCAGCAACTTTTGAAACACCATATGGATCAACAGGATTAATTGTATTATTTTCATAAAAAGGACTATCAATATTTCCATATCTTGCCATTGATGAACAAAAAACAATTCTTTTAATTTTATTTCGTATAGCAGCTGTAAAAACTGAAGTGCTACCAGTTACATTATTATTGCAAATCAAAGTTGGTGAAAACGTAGATAAACCTTCGTGCGCATAAGCCGCGGCATGGCAAAGAACATCAACATTCTTTGTTATTTTAGTCATAAAATCTAAATTTTCACAGTGACCTTTGTAAAAATTAATCTTTTTAACATCAAGATTGCTTAAATCTCCACCAATTAGATTGTCACATCCTGAAACTTTATATTTTTTTTTCAAATAATAATCACTTAGACTTGATCCTAAAAATCCTGCTATACCTGTAATAAAAATGTGCATAAGTTTAAGTTTATTTTTCCCAAAAAGTTTTTACTTTTTTAAATTCAAAAGTTTTATTAACTATGTACTGAGAAACTATATTGGAGTTAAAATATTTGAAATATTTTTTTTTACCATTTTTTGCAATTGTTTTTCTTTCTTTGTTATCTCTTTTATATTTTTGAATTTTTTCGGTCAAATCATTTAAATTATTATAAAAAATCATTTCTTTATTTGAAAAAAAATCATCATAACAAGTTTTTTTATCTATAAAAGTTAATAAGCCATTAGCAATTAATTGAGCCAATCTATCACTACTATAATGTTTAATTGGTTCTCCCCTACTCAAATTAAGACCCATTTTTGAATTAGAAATTTTATTAACAAATTGATCACCCCAAATAGGTTGTGTATAATTCATTCCGTATAAATCAAAAATTATATTTTTATTCATTCTAATAAGTTTTTTTATAAAGTTTTCCCTTTGATCTATTTTTCCAGTTTTAAGACTGCCCCTATGAACACCATGACTCATGGCAAAGAAAATATCTGATCTGCAATTGTTATTATAATTGCTTAATATTTCAAAAGCTTCATCACAAGGATTTGGCATAAAATGAGCATTTTTTAGATTAAAATCTAGAGCTGAAGGAGAAGTTGTTAAAAAATTAAAATTACAAATATTAGATTTTTTAGTTATGCGTTCTCTATTTCTTTTATAATCAGGACCTTTTTTACTTACTGGATCCAGAAACCATTGAGCAATTTTTAAGTATTTATTTTTATCTTTTAAGTGTTCTAAAGTTTCATTTGATATGTTATCTGCATGTCCTAAAACTATTAAATTGGGTTTGAAATTCTCATAACATTTCATTAACTTTTCATTTAAATAATTTTTACCTTTAATATCAGTAATACTCTTATTTTGTTTTAAAATGTCACGATCACTTAATGTCAAAACATTGTGACCAGATCTAATAAAACCATTATTTATTCTTCTTCCAGTATTATAATGAAGCCTTCCATTGTGTCGTTCATTAAAATTTGTAATATGTAATATTTTAAATTTCGTATTTTTATTTATTTTATTGATAAAAAATATACGAGATCCTAAAATATCAGACCGAACATTATCTTGTAAATTTGTTATAAATTTATGAGAGTATTTAAAATTATTATAATTTTTTTTCTGTAACAATTTTCTTATATTTGTATTTTTTATTAAAAAATCAATTTTAGAATAAACTTCATTACTTGTAAGTTTTTTAAGAATCAGAGCATGATTCGTTGTTTCAGGCAAACCTCCTTTATTACTTATGATTAAAGAACATCCTCTACTAGAAGCTTCTAAACTTGTTCTGCCAAAAGGTTCATCCCATCTCGAGCAAACTACACAGATGCTCACAATATTAAAATTGTTTAAAACAAAATTATGATTTTTGAATCCTAAAATTTTTAAATTTTTATGATGAAATATATGTTTTTCTCTTGGTTCGTCTCCAATTACTACACCTTTCCAATCTTCATATTTATTTAATATTTTAATTATAGCTTTGCCAAATAAATCATAGCCTTTTGCTGAATTTAATTTTCCAACAAATGAAATAATTTTTTTTTTCTTATTGAAATTGATTTTAACTTTTTTTGAAGATTGGTAAATTACAAATAATTTATCTTTTTCAATTTCAAATTTGCTAAAGCCCTGCAGGAATCTGCTACGTGACCATTTACTATTGAAAACTAATTTATGAGTTTTGTTTAACAATTCATTTCTTTCGTTAAGTGATTTAGATCCATTCATTGTTAAAGGATCATTATGAAAATAAAGTATTAGTTTAGCATTATTTTTTTTTGTTAAATGCTTTATATAATTAGGTCTATTATGAATTTCAATTAGATCAGAAGGTAAATATTTTTCGTATTCTAAAAATTTATCAACATAAATTTTGCTGTTACTTTGTAATATACTTTTTTTTATATCTAGATTTATATAATTTGAAAGGAATTTAGACTTGTATGTTGTGTGACCAAATATTTTAATTGAATTTTTATACCTACTGTAAATAGTTGTATCTTTTACAAAAAGTGAAACAGCACCAGCATATTTACTAGAAAAATTTTCTTTATAAGGTAATAAAATAGAAATTTTCATAATTTTATATTGTTTTTTAATTTATAAATATTTTTCAGAACATTTCTTTTAATCTTATTTTTTTTTAGCTTGTATTCATTTATCATAGCTTCTTTTTTTGTATTATATTCTTTTTTATATACAATTTCCCAGTATCTTCCTTTTGTAAATTTTGCACCCTTTGAAGTGTTATGTAGTTTTAATCTTTTTTGTATATTATTAGTATATCCAACATATGTTGTTAGTTTTTTTTTACCTTGGTTAATTATTAAATATACATAATGTTTCATTTGTGGTGGTCCCTAGGGGAATCGAACCCCTCTTTCGAGGATGAAAACCACGTGTCCTAACCGATAGACGAAGGGACCAAAATGAAAACTTCTATTGTAAAAAATATAATTTTTCAAGTTTATAATAGATTAAATAATCAAATCTCTGACAACTAACTGTAAAGTCTTTTTATTATTCCAAAAATTTTCACTTAAATATCCTATTACATTTATTTCTTTTTGGTAATTTAACAAATATTTTCCAATTGATTCTCTGATGATATTAAATGAGATGCCTTTTATAAAAAATCCGTTTCTCGTAACAAAAATATTTGATATATGTTTATTTTTCAAAACTTTAACTTTTTTAATTTTAAGATTTTCGATTAAAAAAAGAGGATTAGGATTTCCAGATCCAAAAGGTTTTAATTTTTTAATATCTTCAAATAGAGATTTATTTAGAGCGCTACCTGATATTTTTGCATCATAATAAAAATCTTTACTATTTATTTTATCTGAAACATTTTTATAATATTTATTTATAAAATCTTCAAAAGATTTTAATTTTTTTTTTTTAATAACAAAACCTGCTGCCATCTTATGGCCGCCACCTTTTATGATTAAATCATTATCAAGTGCTATTTTAATACTTAACCCTATATCAAAGCCAAAAATAGATCTTGCCGAAGCTTTTAAAATGTTATTTGAATTAGTTAGTACAATTGTGGGTTTGTTATATAAATCTTTTAATCGTGCAGCTAAAATACCAATTAATCCTTCTTTAATAGAACTGTTATAATATATAATTATATTCTTATTTTCTTTTTCTATTTTAGCATAATCAATAATACTTAGCTCTCTATCTTCAAAAACTTTTCTTTTGTTATTTAAATTAATAAGTTTTTTTGCAATTAATTCTATTTCTTCTATATCGTTTGAAGATAATAACTTTGTTGCAAGCTCTGATCTATCTAGTCTGCCACCGGAGTTTAATATAGGTCCAATTAAAAATCCTAAATCTTGAATATCAATTTTTTTATTATTTTTTAATAAATCAAAAATTATTTTTATTGCCTTAACTTTTTGGAAATCGAATTTATTTAATGTGGTAATGGCTAAAAACCTATTTATATTCCTTAATGGCATTACATCACAAATAGTTGCTAACAAAGGATATATTAAATAATCTTTTAAATTAAAGTTTGCTCTTATTTTTTCTTTTAATAAATCTATAAAAAAAAAAATTAGTAAAGTAGCGCACATATAATCATACTTAATGTAACCATTATCCTTTTTTGGATTTATTATTACATTTGCATTTGGAAATGGTTCGCTGATTTGATGATGATCAATTATTATACTGTAAATTTTATTTCTATTAAGTAAATTGATTTCTTCAGATGCATTAGAACCATTATCTACCAAAATAATTAATTTTGGTTGCTCTTTAATAATTTTTTTAACTAAATTAATATTTATTCCGTAACCATCTTTTATTCTATCTGGAATTAAATAAAAATGTGGTTGATTAATACTTTTAAAAAATTTAACTATCAATGCTGTGGCGCATGATCCATCAACGTCATAGTCACCTAAAATACAAATTTTTTTCTTTTTATTAATAACTTCAAAAACTAATTTTACAGCATTTAAAAAATCTTGATTTGATTTAAAAACATTTGGGAAAACAATACTATCAGGATTATTTATTGAATGTATTTCTTCATCGTTAAATTTTCTAGATATTACCAATTTAGATAAGATTTGTGAAAAATCATTATCTTGTGAGCATTTATCGATCTTTTTATTATCAAGAATTTTTTCACTCCATTTTTTATTGGAGATCGAAATCATATAGTTAGAATATTTTTACTTATTATTTTTTTTTTAAAATTGGCACTTTTATGAGTGACTAACGTTTCCGAGGTGTATTTATTATCTTCAATAACAATACCATTAACCAAATCTCCAGAAGTTATTCCTGTTGCACAGAAAATTGAGTCTCCAGATACAATTTCTTTTAAGTTATATTTCTTATTTAAATCTTCTATACCCATTTTTTTTGCTCTTGAAATTTCATTTTCTTCTTTAAAAATAAATCTACCTTGAAAATTACAATTGTAAGAATCTAGAGCAGAAGCAGCTAACACTCCTTCTGGACCACCACCTATACCTAAAAAAATATCTACATTATACTTTTCATGAGAAACCAATAAAGCTCCGGTAATGTCACCATCAGTTATTAATTTTAAATTTACTTTTAAGGTTTTAAGCTCTTCGATTATACTCTTATGTCTTGGACGATCTAAAATGCAAGCTGTTAATTCTGAAATATTTTTATTTTTGCAGTCTGCTAAATTTTTAATATTTTTTTCTAATTTAAAATCTAAATCTATAGCATCGATAGGAACTTTGCTACCAACAGCAATTTTATCCATATAAGTTTCCGGGGCGTTAAATAAATTATTTTTTTCAGCGACCGCAATAACAGATAAAGCTCCTGGTAAATTATTTGCAGCAAAATTGGTACCTTCTAATGGGTCTACAGCAATATCAAAACTTGGTCCTTTTTTATTTCCAACCAATTCACCTATATATAACATTGGAGCCTCATCTAGTTCACCTTCGCCAATAACTATTTTAGCATTCATATTTATTTTATTAAGCTCTGCTCTCATAGCGTCAGTTGCAGCCTTATCTGCTGCTATTTTATCTTTTTTTCCAATAAAGTAAGATGATGCCAAAGCAGCTCTTGAAGTTACATTAACAAAAAAATCTATATATTTATTATCAATTGACATTAACTGGATTTATCTAAAATTATTCCTGAACTATCTATATTCAGTTTCGCTTCAAATTCTTTTAATCTTTTCCAAACAGATATAAGCTCAACTATAGTAGACCAGCTTTTAACTAAATATTGCAAAGAACTTTCTACTCTACCAAAAGCTCTGGTAATTTGTTGAACAAAACCAAGTGTAATTGCTCCGGTGATGATTGTAGGTGCTAACGCAAGATACGGAACTATTACCATGCCTTGAAAGTAGCTCCATTTAACAGTATTAAAATATAAATAATGAAAATAAGATTTATAATGAATGCCTCTTACTCTATTATATAATTGACCAATAGTCGGTGGTGCAGCTCTAATTGGATCGTCTTCACCATGGACTAATTCTTTTCTATAGCCTGCTTCTTCTTTTTGTATGTCATATTCAATACCAGGTAATTTTATACCAACTGCAGCAAGCAATATAGTTCCACCTAACGCTGAAATAATCGCTACCCATACCAATGCATGATCAACTTGACCAATCCAAGGCAAAGTATCAATTTTCTTTGAAAGCACCCATAAGATTGGAGTAAAAGCTATTAACGTCATTAAACTATCAAGCAAACCAGTTCCCAAGCCTTCCATTATCCTTGCAAACTTTAAAGTGTCTTCCTGGACTCTTTGAGAAGCGCCTTCAGTTAATCTAGCTCTCAACCATTGATCGTGATAATAATTTGCCATAGCTGTTCTCCATCGAAATACCCAATGGCTTGTGAAAAAACCTGTAAATACAGCTATTAAAATCCAAAGAGCAGCAATTTTTGCAAATGTAAATAAATAACCAATGAATTCTGTTTCAGAAACAGAGTTTGGTGTTGTTAAAGCTTTCTGAAGAGTGTCATAAAAATCTCCAAACCATTCATTAATTTTAACGTCTAATTGAACTTGATACCAAGTAGAAATCAAAATAAAGAGTGAGCCTAAAATACTCCATTTAAACCATTTTTTTTGTGTAAAAAATTTATACATTAACTGGTAAAATTATCAGAATATGATTTTTTAACTATTTTTCTTTTATTTTCTTCAACAATTTCAAATTCAATTTTATTTTTTTTAGCATATTCAATAGCTTTATCTTTAGAAGAAAATTCAAGACTTAATTCAGATAGGGTATCTGTTGAACTTTCCCAACCCATTAGTGGATTTATTCCAGGTTGATCTACTATATATTCGATTACCCATTTATCAGATTTTGCAAGACCTGATTGCATTGCAGTTTTTGTAGGTTTAAAAATTTTAGCTTTTTTCAT
>CESR01067268.1_pt1 | contig 11620 bp, 7 predicted proteins | sample 356351 | NCBI WGS metagenome assembly CESR01 (sample SAMEA2622149, study PRJEB7988) | marine metagenome | isolation source: saline water (ENVO:00002010), including | reverse complement strand
CCCTCGAGAAAGAAGGGCACCTTGTGGAAGAGGACCCGGATGTCAGGAACCTCGCGGCTTCCTCCGGTGCGTTCTTCGCCGTTGCGGCTCTGCCCCATGACCTGGCTCACACTCCAGCGTTTGCCATCCGAGGTGTCGCGGTAGTGGCAGTGCACGCAGCTCTGGTCCTGGTCCACCGAGAAGACGCTGCTCTGTACGAAAAACTCGCCGCGCTCGAAATCGTTGGCCGGAAACGGTTCAGCCGAACGCCTCAGGGAAAGCCGGTCGTTCCTGCCGGTTTTGAGATCAATGAAGCTGACGGACTCGTCGAGCATGTTGGCCACGATCAGGGAGTGATCGGCGAAGGCGATACCCGCTGGCTTGAAACCGGTTGTGAAGAGCCGCCCCGGCTGGAGGCGCTCAGCTGGCGCGGCCGTCAGGTCAACGATCCATTCCTGCACCTGGAAGGTCCCGGACATGGTCACAAAGAGGCGATCTTCGTCACGGGCGATCTGTTCGGGAAAGGCCCCCACGACCTTCATCAGTTCCGCAGCGACATCGCCCTTCTTGTCGCCAGGCAGCGATTCGAAACTGTCCGAGGTGTATCGCGTGAAGTCTTCGGTTGCCCGGTAAGCGGCAACATTGTCTGCGGCCGCTCTCAGCAGGACGATGTCGTTGGTAATATCGCGGAACTTCTCCTGCAAGGTGCCGTCAACATCATCATAGGGACCCAGGGGCTCCTGTTGCGCCAACGGCAGGGGCTTCCCCGTGGCATGATCACGAAACAGACTGAATTCCGCCTCGGGGTCTTCGCGGGAACGGCTTTCCCGGCCGGCGTGACGTGCCTTCGGATGCCCCGATCCCACTCCCAGCGTCGCCAGGATCAGCCGATCCTCCATCCACACCAGATCGTTCACCGGCGATCGGGTGAAGATGCGTCGCATTTCACGTTGTTGCTGCAAGTCGATGACCGAGATGTCCAGGGAACCTGTATTGGCCACATAGAGGGTCCTGCCGTCGGACGACAATGCCAGGTCGCGAGGCTTGTCTCCGACCGCAATGCCGGGCCCCTCGCTTCCCTCTGCAATCCACTTCTTCAGGCGGCGGTAATCCGGATCCCCTTCCGGATCATTGAAAACCACTCCACCCGGATGGTGCCTGCCGTCCACGCCCTCCGCCCATCCCCCATGGACAATGGATGTCACCGCGCGCAGCAGGGGGCTGCCATCGGGATCTCCCGGAAACGAATGGACGATCGCGCTGTGCAGCGAGCGCTCCCGGTCCGGTCCTGCATAAAATCCGCCCGCATTATGCAGATGACACTCTGTCGTGCCGCAGCCCGCCCGCAGGGCTGTCATCAGGCCGGGGTGATAATCGACCAACTCCTCCTCTACGACCTGCCGCAGCGCGGAGGATTCGCAATACCGGCAGCGCTGTTCCTCCGAACTCCGCCAGAGACAGCGGTCACAGATGCTCCAGTGCGTTTGGCGGATTTGCCGTTGCCCGAAAAAAGCATCCCGGTCGAAGCCGAGTTCCCGCATGGTCCCGCCCAGCTGGCCTCCCTCAGTCTCGAGATCGACGAACAGCACCTGGTTCTTCCAGAAGTTCGACACAAAGGCCTGCTTGCCATCGGGAGAAATGATCAGGTCTTCGCAGTAGAACGGCACCGGGATCTCCGCCACGACCCGGTCGCTCCCGGTTTCAATGACGGACAGGAAATTTGAGAAACGATTGGCGACCACGATCCACTTTCCGGAGGGATGCAATGCCATCCCGTTGGGGGAGCTGCCCACCGTGACCTCTCGAAGCAAGGATTGCCCGGGGACGTCGAGCACCGCAACGGTTGAACCGGGCTGGCTTTCGGTGCCGGAAAGCGTGACGTAGGCCTTCTCCTTTTCCAGGGTGAGTGCGACCCGGTGGGGGTGGCACCTTGCCAATTGCATCTGAGCATCGGGATCGGGGTTGGGAACGGGCGTGAGCGACCGTTTATGCCATTCCTCGCTCCTGACTGCTGGAGTAGTCGGAGCTGGAACAGGGGGCTGTGACTGGAGGTGTCCCGCTCTGAAGACAGAAATCAACAGTCCCAGGGACAGCACTGAGACTGCTGGCAGCAGAAGGAACGACTCCCGGTTGGGTCGGAATGTCATCCGGCCATAGCCTGCATGGTCAGCGCCCTCCTGTCTGTCGCTGCGATCACCATTTTCCTGTAGGAAAATTCCTACAAGGAAGTTGTCAGAGGTGGGCGTTCACCCCGGGCACAGCGTGCATGGGAGCTCTAAAGCAATCCACTGCACCACCGGAAGACCGGGCGGTGAAGATTCACACTTTTGTCCAAAAAAGTGGTGAAAACCATCCGCCGTGTTTACCATCAATCTCCCAAACGGAAGCCTTGGGCTTGCTCTCCCAGCGTGCCGAGGGACACCACCGGATTTTTTCATGACCAGAGTGCCCGATCATAGCGCCGAGGAAGCGCGGCCGGCTTTATTCGGGTTGCCGACCCTGTGGGGATTCTCCCGCGTGTTCCTTCCAGTCGTCCTGCTTCTGGCCGTTGTGGCGATGGTCTTCTATTTTCGCGACCTCTCTCATGAGAAACAGATCTTTGAGCGTGATGCCGGGCATTCGTTGAGCCTGCAGACTGAGATCCTGGCCAGCGATTTCAAGTCGATCACATCGGACCTGAATTACCTTGCCGAGCAATCCCAGCTTCAGACCATTCTCTCTGACAGATCTACCGAACGAGAAGAGAAACTCGCTCAGGATTACCTCTTGTTCTGCAGGAAGAAAAGCTCCTACGACCAGATCCGCCTTCTCGATGAACACGGGCAGGAAATCGTTCGCGTCAATTACCACAGCGGCGAACCACGCATCGTTCCGCAGGACCAGTTGCAGCCGAAGGGCAGCCGGTATTACTTTGAAAGGACATTTCAACTGGAACGGGATGAGATCTACATTTCACCGTTTGATCTCAATGTTGAAAACGAAGTCATCGAGGTGCCGCACAAACCGGTGATCCGCTTCGCCACTCCGGTATTCGACCACGATGGCAGGAAACGCGGCATTCTCATCCTGAATTACCTCGGGGCGGGACTCATTCACAAGCTGGAGGAGGCAGCGTCGGGCTTTGCCGGAATTTCGATGTTACTCAACAAGGACGGCTTCTGGTTGCGCAGTCCGGTGAAGGAAGACGAATGGGGCTTCATGCTGGGCAACACGCGATCGTTCCCCACTGATTATCCGGCGCTCTGGCAGGTCATCGAGAAAAGCGGAAGGGGGCAGGAATTCACCCAGGATGGCTATTTCCGTTACGGCATGCTGGATCTGGATGTCTGCATCGGTCAGACACCAGCTGAATCGCAGGGGTTCTCCCTCCGGGGCGACAATCAGATCTATCCCGTGCTGCATGTGCCGCGGGCGGTTCTCTATGCACGTCCCCAGTTCATCCTGAGTCGTTTCCTGATCGTCTACGCCATCGCGTTGGTTATCATAGCGGTCTTCCTGTGGTTCCTGGTATACAATCGTCTTTGTCGCAAATGCGACCAACAGTCGCTGCTCCATTCCGAACAGCGATTGCGATTACTCTCCAGACAGTTGCTGCATGCCCAGGAACAGGAGCGAAAGAGAATTTCGCGCGATCTGCATGACGACCTGGGGCAATTGACCACCGCCATCTGTCTTGATCTCGACCGTGCTGGCAAGGCGACCGACGGAAAAACCCAGTCCGGAATTCTGCGCGCCCTGGGCAACAGCAGGCAATTGCTGGACAAGGTCCAGAGCATTGCGGCACAGCTCAGGCCGAGCCTGCTCGACGATCTGGGCTTGAAGGATGCGGTGCAGGACTACCTCGCGCAATATGAAGACCGGACCGGCATCGATACGCGCAGTCATTTGAGATTCGATCATGAGCGTCTCCCGGAAACGGTCAGTGAAACCTTGTATCGCATCCTGCAGGAAACGCTGACCAACGCGGAGAGACATGCCCGCGCCGACACGGTGGAGGTGAGTTTGATCATCGATCCCGATGAAATTGAGCTGACCGTGCTGGACAATGGCACGGGGTTTGACCCGAAGGCGATTCGCAGCGGTTGCCTGGGAATCATGGGCATGCGAGAGCGGACTGAATTGCTGGGGGGCAGCTTTCAGCTGGAAACCGCTTCCGGAGAAGGCACTGAGATCCGAGCTCGCCTTCCATTGGACGCCAACGCGGAACTCCAGGAACACACGGAGTGAATCTGCTCTGCCGCATGGGGAGTTACTGCTAACCGACCACCTCGTTCTCCAGGGCGAAGCGAATGATCTCGGCAGTCGTTCCCAGGTTCAACTTCTCCATGAGACGGCTGCGGTAGGTGGACGCGGTACTTGTGCCAATGGCCATATTTTGCGCGCAATCCTGCAGGCTCATGCCGGAGCCAAGAAATCTCAAGAGGTCGAATTCGCGCGATGAGAGAGCCATCAGGCCAGCTCGATGGCTCTTTGGCTTTCGTAGATGGTGGAGGAGATTCTGGGATACCCTTGGGGAGATATACACCTCCCCCCTGTTGACAGACTGGATAGCCTCGACCAGCTCCTGGACTGCCGCTGATTTGATCACGTAGCCGTGCGCACCGCTCTCCAGGCATCTCACCGCGTAGTGGATGTTTTCATGGACGGTCAGCATCAGGATCTTCGCTCCGGGAGCCAGTTGAAGGATCTTTCCGATGATGGCCGGAGTGTCGGTTTGGGGCATGGAGTAATCCATGACAATGACGTCTGGCTCAGTTTGGTCGACCATGGCCAGGATTTCGGCGCCGTTCTGAGCCTGACCAACAACCGTAAATCGACCACTGTTCTCATCCAGGATCTGGGCCAGCCCCTCCCGGACCAGTTCGTGATCATCTGCCAGCAGAACTCGGATCATACCTGCCCCATCAGGCTAGCGGGCCAAGGGGTATTGCGGAAGAAGATTTCAAGACGGGCTTCCCGGAGACCCAGGCCCTGCGGGGGCCCGTCCCCCAGGATTCCGGGTCTCATCGAGGTTGATCCGGGCGCGGAGGAGAGTCAGACGCTCACTCCCTGGCAAGCAATCCGTTCTCCTGAATCGGGAATGCATGCAACGCATTGATAATCAATGGCGCGCCCGAGAGGAGTCGAACCCCTAACCTCCTGATCCGTAGGAAGACGGGGCACTCGTAAACAATTGAGTATCAATTCGTTTAATTTGCTAGATTTGTTAGATTTCGCTTGATTCGCTGTTTTAAGGGCGGATAAGGGCGGAAGGCCCTCCTTATTTTTCGCCTGCCGAGGACCAAATTCAACCTCCCTCGCTCATGCCCCGGCGCCCCAAGTTCGACATTGCTAAAGATCGAAGCGAGTGGGTGGTGAACGTGCCAGCCAGCATCACCCCCTCCGGCAAGCGCGAGCGCCGTTATTTCACGACCAAGAAGGACGCCTTGGACGAAGCCACCAAACTCCGCGAAGGCTACCACGACTACGGCACTCGAGCCGCCGTAATTTCGCCCGCCTTGGCCGAGGTTGCGGTGCGCGCGGAAGAGCGTTTATGCCCCTACGGCGTGACCTTGGAGGTGGCCGTCAACGACTACCTGACCATCCTTGAGGAACGGTCCCGTTCAGTCCCACTCGCTACGGCAGTAGAGGCATGGCTGGCTTCAAAAAGCTCCCTTCGCAAAAAGACCCTTAGTGGCTACCGCTACACAGTGAAGCGCTTGGAGGGATTGGCAGATTGCCTAATGTCCGACATCACGCCCGAGCAGGTTGAGGAGGCCATTGACTCCGGCACCCCCTCCATGTTTGAGGCCCATCGCCGTAACGCACGAGCGCTGTTCCAGTTCGCTGCCAAGAAGGGGTGGTGTGAGCCGGGCGTGATTCAAAAAGTTGAACCCCGCGCTCCCACACAACAAGGCGAGATCACCACGCTCAGCCCCAAGGAGGTCCGCGCCATCTTGCAAGCGGCTGAGGGCTATTACCCGGATAGCATCCCTGCATTTGCTATCGCGTTCTTTGCTGGAGTGAGGTCGGCAGAGTTGGGGCGGTTGCGGTGGCGAGAAGTGAAGGACGATGGCATCGAGGTGCCGTGGGAGACGGCCAAAAAGAAGCGCCGGCGCTTCGTGCCGATGAATCCGACCTTGAAGGCGTGGCTCAAGGGGTGGGATCCCGGTGACGACGAGTTGTTGGTGGTGCCCTCCAACTGGCGCGAGAAGTCCAGGGCCGTCCGCCGCCTGGCTGGATTCAAGATTTCAGCCCGCCTGCTGAATGACTTGGACCCGGCGCCCGAGCTCCCTACGGCCACCCAGTCGTGGCCGCAGAACGCAATCCGCCACACTCACGCCTCTGCCGCAATTGCCGGTGGCACGACCGTTGACGAGTTGGAATTTGCTTTTGGCCACACACAGAGGGCAGGGGTATTGCGAGAGCATTACGTGGGCGTGTACTCGAAGAAGGACGCGATTGCGTTCTGGTCCATGGGGCCGAAGGGGACAAAGATTCAAACCACGAGGGCCGTGGCATGAAGTCGCCGAAGGACACCTACGGGAAGTTCCGGGGGGAAATGGACAGTGGCATGAAGAAACAAGTTTGGGAAGCTGACAAAGAGTGGCTCCAGCGACTGTGGAGCTTAATAGCACGTCCGACTACGGCAGCGATGTTGAAGGGCGAGGTAACGGCCGAAGTAGCGGAAATGTGGCGATGGAAGGACTCCCAAAAAGACGCCACCACAAACAGGTATTCCGATGTCGTCTGGGAATCCCTTGCTTGGCACGTCAAGTGGGCAGAGGAGAACGACAAGGCCGGCGAATGTGGGGCCAGGGATGGAATACTGGAGTTGCTAAGGAGGAGGTTAGACGAAATGACTGGCGACCCGATACCAAAATACAGAGTCACCCTAACGGATAGGAAGGTCTTGGAGGGGCTCTGGGATTACGTGCGGAAAAATGGTGGGATTCGACCGGCACTCAAGCAACTCGATCGGCATTTTCAGGAGACGGAGCATCGCGTTCCCAAGACCACGATTCGCGACACACTCAAGAAGCACAAACTGCCCCTTCCGAAGCTCGATCCTGGCAGGGAAAAGAAGTCGAACCCATCGATTTAGGACGGCCGAATCTCGGAAGGGGCGCTCTAAATTGATCTCTAAAGCGAAGGGCGCGAAGATAGCGCCCTGTGAAAAAGATAAAGAAACAGGGCGTGGAGAACGCTCGAAGCAAACTGACCGTGCGCGAAGTCGCGAAGCGTGAGCAGGTGTCCGCGCGCACTGTCCAGATCTGGGTGAGGGATGGAGTGATCCCACCCGAAGCCTGCTACAAACATCGGCGCGTGATCCGAATCAGCCCCGATTATGAACAATACCTCCACCAGGCACCGAAAGTGTTTCGTGCGCGGCGGGGTCAAAACAAGGAGGAGCTGAGCGCATGAAACCTCCAAAAGAAAGCGGCCCCGCGGACGAGGCGGGGCCAAAGTCGCAAAAGCTCGGAAGCGATCCTCACGACACAAAACAGAATAGTCGCCCAAGCCAAGAAGGGCAAGCTGGGAGATGCGATATCAAGATCACTCCGCCTCCGGAGAATGGGATTCACCTCTGGCTCATGTCTGCGGCTTGGGAGGCTCGGAGACAAGGAGCGAGCCCAGAGGAGGCTGCCGATGCTCTCCTGGCCTTTGAGCCGGAGTTGAGGCGCCCCTACAACGACGGTGAAGTCCAAGACGCGGTCGATAAGGTTTATGAAAGCAAGGCGCCCGCCGGGCGAAAAGCGAAATGGCCGGTGTTGAACGAACAACGGCGAGCAGAGATTGTCGTCGAGGGCAAGGGGCTGGAAGATCTGAAGGGGAGTTCTCCAGTGCCCTTGGGGGCCGATCGGCCGAGCGCTCGGGAAATCATAGAGATTCTTTTCCCAGACGGAGGCGACACGCTGCTTTGCTTCGGCAAGTCAAACCGGAAGGTCGCGACGCATCCTTGGTCGCTGTGGCGGGGCAAACTGGATGAACGTTGGCGCCTGATGGTGCCCAGCCCTATGAAGTCCAAAACGGGGAATACCAAAGATGGAAAAGAATCAGCGCGCTGTCTCGATAACACGGGCCCAAGAAGATTCCTCGTAGTCGAATTTGATGAGGGCACCTTCGATGAGCAGGCGTCGATTCTTGCTCATCTCTCTAACTTCGGACGGCTAGCGATGGTTGTGTTCAGCGGGTCGAAGAGTCTTCATGGCTGGTTTCATGTCCAGGGGCAATCCGAAGATCTGAGCAAGCGATTCATGGACTACGCCGTCTCGCTCGGAGCGGATCCGGCGACGTGGACGCTGTGTCAACTCGTGAGGACTCCGTGTGCGCGCCGTGACAAGGACAATGTGCAGGAAGTATATTTCCTAAGTCCGGACGCTCTTAATCCCGATGGCGCCGCCACGCAGGAGGTGCCAGAAACCGGCGCGCGTGCCGGGTTGTTCAAGGACTGGGTCTACATCAATGCCGTGGAGCGGTATCGTAACGTGGCATCGGGGCTTGAATTGAAAAAGAAACAGTTTCACGACCGCTATTGCCATGCCGTCAAAAAGGTGAGCCCGATCTCCTTCACCCTATACAATCCGGCGTTCCCAATCTACGACAGGCCCATCTACCTGCCCGGGCGAGATCGGACCTTTGAAGAAAAGGGTATTAGCTACTTCAACTTGTGGCAGCCTGGTGATCTGACGCGTGAAGATGGCGATGTGTCCCCGTTTCTTGAGCATGCCGCCTACATCCTCCCGGATGACCGAGAGCGCAACATCCTCTTGGATTACCTCGCCTTCAACGTGCAGCGCCCGGGGGACAAGGTGCAATGGGCGATCCTCCTCCAAGGTAATCAAGGCACAGGAAAGAGCTTCTTCGGTAGTGTGATGAGGCAACTGCTCGGTGCGCACAATGTCAGTTTGCCGAGCAACGAGCAACTCCATGAGATCTATACGGGCTGGCAAAAAAGTTGCAGTCTCGTCGTAATCGAGGAGATGATGGCGGTTGGGCGGCTCGATCTCATGAACAAGCTCAAGCCGATGATCACGCAGGACATCGCCATGATCCGCGAAATGTACCGGGAGGCATTTGAGCAACCCAACGTATTCAACTTCCTCATGTTCACCAACCACGAGGATGCGATCCTGGTGGACGAGGATGACCGTCGATATTGCATCCTTTACTCCCCTGCCGAAAAGCGAGACACGGAATACTACCGGGAGCTCTGGGGATGGTTACGGGAACACGCGGGGAGGCTTCTGGGGTGGACGTTGAATCGAGATCTGAACAAGTTCGATCCTATGTGTCGTGCACCCATGACCAACGCCAAACAGCTACTGATCCAAGACAGCTTGCCCCCCGTCGCGGCGTGGATGAAGGAGTGCATTGAGCAGGAAAGCTGGCCCTTCATGGGTGACTTGGTGTGCCCGACCCATCTGCTCGCGTGCTTGCCGTCACATTTGCGAAACACCAACCTGAATGCGATTACGAAGACCGGCCTCAAGAAGGTGGGTGCGCGGGCGCTCGGGCAGGTGCCTATCAATGAGCAAAGGCTGAAGATCTGGGCCATCCGGAGGCAAGACACTTGGGCCAGTGTGGGGAAGGAGGCCCTGGCCGCCGAATATTTGCGGTGGGGGGGAGACGCCCAACCGGGTGGGAGGGAGGACGCCGAAACTGGTGGGAATCCCCTTTGGGAAGCGCGACCGATGTGAGGCTTGGATACAGTTCGGAAAACTTGGGGAACTTGGGAGCGGTTCGGGGGAGGAGAACGCGCAAGGCATTAATGTTCAGTGCTTTGTTTGGGAAACTCGGGAAACTTGGGTAATAGGTAAATAGTAGATAGAGAGAGGAGGTCGCGAGCAAACCACTCGTTCTCAGGAGGGTATGCCAATTTGGCACGCGAAGCGTTCCCAAGTTTCCCGAACGAAAGGCGATCATTCGGCAGTCCTAAGCACTGCTGGGAACTTCAGGTCCTCAGGAAATTAGGGCGAGCCAGCCGAGCGCACCCCCCCCACCCCCCGGAAGGGATCTCTTTGGGCGGGTTTCCCTGGCTCCGGTTTCCCTGCTCCCCGGCCCTTCCCTCCCTACCGATGTGAATCTGCAGGAATTCACGAAGCCGCGGAATCCAGTCTCGACAAGTCGCATAAGTCCTCATCCGCCCGTTGCTCCCGCAAGAATGGGTTGGGAGTCTCTCCGTAGCTCGCCCACCACCTCGCGCTTCGGCTCACCAAAATCCACACATATTCTGCGGAAGAACCATCGTTTATCGACACTGCCTCACCGTCTCAGAGCACTCAGGCACGATCAGAAACCGGCTCCAGAGACGACCGTCCAACAGACTGGGAATCAGCGCATTCTGTTGTAATCGTATTTCTGGACACTACGCGGCTGGCCTCCTGAAGCGGACTCCCACTCCAACCCTCGATTGCGTCGGTGCGGCCTCGCGATGATCAAGGCCGCAGAGACACTCCCCTCCGCCTGGCAGCTCGGCCAAGAATTGCTCCGTCCCTCTCCCAATTCATGCTGTATCCAAAGGCCAAGGCCTCCGGCTGAGTTTTTTGACCTTACGCCAAGTTGGGTTAGCCTCTGCAGAGAGCACTCCGCGGGCTGAAAGCCGGATCACGTCCGGCACATGATGTTTGTTTCGGCCCAACGCCGAGACGGTGCATTCTTGCCGTTCACTGCCAGAATGACATTTCGGATCTCCCCTTCAATTCGATTGAGTGGCGCGGACGCGCAGGAAGCGCCGGGTTGCGCCGTTGGAACCGATGGCCACCGTGTCGCGAAGGACCACGGTCACGGTCGTGCCACTGGCATCAACGGAAGACTCGATGAGCTGGAGTGCGACCGGCGACCAGACGGCGAGATCCTCGGAAGCCTCGATGGTGATCTCGAGGTCGAGCGCGGGGTCACGAACACGGTAGGTTAGTTCGAGAGTCCCGCCGGCCGCTTCGATGCTCGGCAGGGGATCGGAGGCACCACTGGTCGCGCGCGGATCGGTTCCGAAGGCGTAGTGGTGGAAATTGGAACGCCCATCACCGTTGGCGTCGGCGTTCGGTCCGGAGATGAGCGGATCAGCGATCTCGCTTGGGCTGAAGTGGCTGTTGAGCCAGCCCGCGTACTGCTGCGGGACGACGGTTCCGTTTGGATCGCCGGGGCTGCCTTGCACGCCCTCGCTGATGCCCCAACTCGTGGCGAGGTCCCAGGCCTCCCAAGCGGCCAGCTCGTCGAGGATCGCGAGCGCATGACCACCGCCGTCCGTGGCCGGATACCAGCGGTCGTTGTAGGTAAACTTCAGGACGTTTTCTCCCACCGCATCATGGAGCTGGATCAGCTCGCCGTCGTTCTCAAGGCGTCCGGTGTACTCTCCGGCAATACGCTCGGGCGGGACACCGGGGTAGCGCATCGAAAAGGCGGCCTCATTTGCGACCACCACCAGGTGTGCTCCGGAGGCGAGGAAGGTGTCAGCCGGAAAGAGAAAGTCGATGCCCGCCACGAAGCGGGCCCCGCTGAGATTGAGGGTGGCGGGGCCGGTGTTGGTCAACTCGATGAACTCGAAGAATCCGTCGTTGTCGAACCCGGCCACAATCTCGGCCACACTTGGATCGGCGGGGTGATAATGGAGCTCTGTGATGCGGAGAAATTGCTGCAAGTCGCTGGGTGCACCTACGTA
>CESR01013629.1_pt1 | contig 11636 bp, 11 predicted proteins | sample 356351 | NCBI WGS metagenome assembly CESR01 (sample SAMEA2622149, study PRJEB7988) | marine metagenome | isolation source: saline water (ENVO:00002010), including | reverse complement strand
ACCACTTCTCCCGCATCAATTAAAACGTGTTGCCAGAAGAGCTACGCTGGGTTTAGGTCGAGTCGGCAGCATTGCAAGAAATGGATCGGGTGATATTTTTATTGCATTTTCAACGGCTAATAAAATAATTCCGTCTGAGGAAATCTCTTTTGACATAACTATGCTTGATATTGACCATATTAATCCTATCTTTCAAGCTACCGTTGAAGCAACTGAAGAAGCGATTACTAATGCTTTGATTGCGGGTGAAGATATGACAGGTCATCTCGGCCGAAAAGTAAATGCAATTGATCATCAATTGTTAATCAATATCCTAGGCCAACAAAATAGATTAAGAAATTAAATTAATATTGCAAAGTTATCCTTTTCTACTCACTTGACTAATTAATTTGATTTTCTAAAATATTTACTTTTGGATGATTTCGATCGTGACCGCCTAGAATTGTAATTTTTTTTATTTCTATTCTTTTTAAAATTCGATTTATTTCTTTTTATTGACGTTTTATTTTTCCTGATAGGTTCAGGTGGAATCCTTGGATCGATCTCAAAACCTGCGATTATTTTTTGTTCTATCTGGTAATTTAATAGTTTTTCAATTCCTTTGAGTAACTTAATTTCATCAACACATACTAGAGATATAGCATAACCTTCCTGCCCTGCTCTGGCGGTTCTACCGATTCTATGGATGTAATCCTCAGGTAAATATGGAAGCTCATAATTTATTACGTAAGGTAATGCATTAATATCAATACCTCTTGCCGCTATATCAGTAGCAACCAATGCACGGACTTTACCTAATTTAAACTGTTTTAACGTATTTGTTCTAGCGGCTTGTGATTTATTACCATGAAATGCCGATGCTATTATGCCGTCCTCGTTTAATCTTTCTGTTAAACGATTAGCCATATGTTTGGTTCTCGTGAATACAAGTATTTGCTGCCAATTACCCATTCCTATTTGATAGGAAAGCAGCTCTCTTTTTCTTTGTTTATCAACCGGTATAACTAATTGTTTGACCTTATCAACAGTTGAGTATGGTGGCGTAACTTCCACAACTGTAGGTGAATTAAGAAGGTTATTTGCTAGTAATCGAATTTCTTTTGAAAAAGTTGCCGAAAATAATAGGTTTTGTCTGACGGCAGGTAATGTTTTTATAATTTTACGGATATCTCTTATAAAGCCCATGTCGAGCATACGATCTGCTTCGTCAAGAACAAACATCTCAACAGAATCAAGATTGATTGTTTGTTGTTGCAAATGATCTAGAAGTCTTCCAGGGGTAGCTACGACTATATCCACGCCTTTATTCAGCTTATATTTTTGAGGATTAATGCTGACACCGCCATAAATAACCAGTGCTTTAAATCTTAAATAACAGCCATATTCTCTAATATTTTCCGCTACTTGAGCTGCTAATTCCCGAGTCGGAGTTAATATTAACCCTTTAATCTGACTTGATTTGTCTTTAGAATTCTGCAATTTTTGTAATAGCGGTAAAGAAAATCCAGCTGTTTTTCCAGTACCTGTTTGAGCTGAGGCAAGAACGTCTTTTCCTTCCAGTACCAAAGGAATAACCTGTTGTTGCACAGGAGAGGCCTTTTGATAGCCTTTCTTGTGAATTGCATCAAGCAGTTCTTTGGATAAATTTAACGAATTAAAAAGCATAATAGCCTTCCTCAAATAATGAAAATGTAATATTTAATTACAAATTTAATAAAACGCTGACGCTATAGTGTAAAAGGGAGAATGATTAAGGAAAGTTAGTGGTTAGATAGAAAAAGTAAGAAAAGATACTACAGAATTTACTACATTTTTACTATAAGAATCTTTAAATGCTTTATTTAAAAGGCTTTCAGAAGAATGGCGGAGAGCGAGGGATTCGAACCCTCGATGGGCTATTAACCCATACTCCCTTAGCAGGGGAGCGCTTTCGACCACTCAGCCAGCTCTCCATACTTTTATTTATAAGGGTTTCAGCGTTATAGCTTATCTTTAAACTATCAGCTGTATCGCTAATGTATCGCAATTACCCTCTACTTCTACCAAAATAACTGTTTATTGAACGCTACTTCAAAAGCTATAAGGCAGGTGATTATATCTTAATCTCAATGCAAGTCATTATCTATAGGTAACTTTTTACAAGGAAATAGTTCTGAATAGCACTTTTATTTATATTTTGGTTGCTGTTGTGTGATGCAATGTATTCCACCGCCGCCAGTTGCAATATTATTTATTGATACCTGAACAATCTCTCGGTTCGGATATAAGTTTTTATATGTTTCGATTGCTAGATGATCACGATCATATCCATAAGCAGGAACTATCACTGCATTATTTGCTAAATATGAATTTATATAAGAGCTACAGCCCCCATTCCATATATTCTCGTGATAGATACCTTCTTCAATAAATTCAATTTGTAATTTTCGTCCCTTAGCATCTGTTTTATTTTTGAGGGCATTAGCATTCTCGACACCTACTTTATAGTGAGGGTCACTTTTATCACTATTAACTTCGACAAGCACTCTTCCAGGTTCAATAAATGCCGCTATTCCATCTATATGTCCATCAGTTTCAGTTTCATCTATATCACCAGGTATCCATATCACTTTTTTGCCACCCAAAGTACGGCATAATTCTTTCTCGACTTCAGATCTACTTCTTGTTGGATTTCGATTCTTATTAAGAAAGCAAGATTCAGTAGTGATTATTGTGCCTTCACCATCAACAGTAATTCCGCCCCCTTCCGCAACTAGCCAACTGGGGAAATGATCGGCATTAGCATATTCTAATATGTTTTTTGCCATTCCTGCATCATGATCATAGGGGTGATATTTTTCTCCCCACGCGTTAAAGATCCAGTCTGAGCCAGCTAAGGTATTACCACCAATTAAGAAATTTGGTCCTGAATCTCGAGCCCAAGAATCATCAATCTCTAGTTCAAAAATTTTAATATTTCTCCCAAGTAATTTTGCTGCAATATCCATTTTTTTGGGAGGGACAAGCATCTTTACAGTCTCAAATCTTGCAATGGCATGTGCAACATCTGCATATTCTTGCATTGTTTTCTCATCTTTGGACCAAAGACCACTTCTGCATGGCCATGCCATCCAACAACATTCATGCTCAAACCATTCACCAGGCATGAAGTAGCCTAAATCTCTTGGATCAAATGTGATATCCCAGGACTTCATGAGAGTTCCTTAATTTTTTTTCCTAATATCATAAAAATCATCAATGTAATAAAAAAGAGACAGATCGATAAAATAAATGAATTTCTATAAATATCTCCAGAAACAACTATTGCGGCCATTCCTGGCCCGAAGGCGGAACCAAAGAAAGAAATTGATGAGCCAGCTGCAACTACCCTCCCTTTTCGATCAATTTTTGCTAACAGAGATTCTATGAATGGCATACAAAATGACCATGAAAAACCAAGCATACAGCTAGTAATAAAGTAAATTGTGTAGTTACTGGAAAGTAAAAGCATGGTTAATGCTGATATTGATAACAAAAAACCAAATACAAGTGGTCTTACTAAACCAAATTTATCTCCTAATATAAAAATTGAAAAAGCCCCAGGAATACCCAAAACAGAACCCACAAGCAAAGCTACTCCAATTTGATGTTCAGAAAGGTTTGATATCACACCAAATCTTTCGATATATGAAAATTGAGCGGTATTTGCAGCTTCAAACACTGTAAAACCAACAATAGCCAATATAGCTGGTACTGAAATCATGACACCTAAACTGGTGTTATTTTTGTTTATTTTGTCAGGTTGATTGTAATCCGAGCTGAGATATTTAGTAAAAATAAGCGCAATAAAGTCTAAGACTGCAAATCCAATAAAAAATCCCGTAACACCAATTATGTCAGCATAGACAGGGATTATATATAGACCTATTCCACTTACTATGAACTGTAACCCCACATAGATTCCATAGCCTTGATTGAAGTTATCATAATGTGCAATTGAGGATACACTTGAGGCATGTGCAACTCCCATAGCAAGTCCCCAAATTACCCGTACTAGGAAAAAAATAATTGTTGCACCTGCCGTAAATGCCGATAGCAAATCGGTAACTATAGCGATAATTAATGTGAATCTTGATAATTTTTGTAGATTTTTATTATCCATTTTAATTGACATAATGAGGCCTGCAGAGGCTGTTGATAGTGTCCCAATAGCGGTTAACCAACCAGCAGAAAAAGAAGACATTCCTGCATGATCCATTAGGATGCCTATCATTACCGGCAAAGTTAAAACCGGATAAATAGACATTACTGCAATAAATGACAACGCAAAAAATATTCTTAGGTTTGGGATTTTATTAAACATTTATCACTCAGGCATGATTGCCATCCAAAGAGAGTATTCCATCGTATAAATCAGTGCGTCGGTCTCTAAATACACCCCAATCTCGCCTGTATTGTGCTATTAGATCAAGATCAAATGTATGGGTTATAATATTTTCAGATTCTCGATCTGCCTCAATAACAAGTTCTCCCAGGTGATTAGAGATAAATGAAGAACCGTAGAACTCCATTGAGAGATTATCACTAGATTCTTTACCGATCCGATTAGATGCTATCACTGGCATGATATTTGCTGCTGCATGGCCACACATGGTATTTTGCCAATGATTTTTACTGTCTAAATCTGGTTTATCTAGTTCACTTCCAATTGCGGTTGGATATAGTAATATCTCTGCCCCCATTAATGCCATTGCTCTTGCAGCTTCAGGAAACCATTGATCCCAACAAATACCTATACCGATTCGTCCAAATTTTGTATCAAAAGTTCGAAATCCAGTATCACCAGGGCTGAAATAGAATTTTTCTTCATAAAGAGGAAAATCGGGTATATGACTTTTTCTATAGTGACCAATGATTGATCCATCTGCATCAATAACAACAATAGAATTAAAGTAAACTAATCCTGATTTCTCAAAAAAAGAGATTGGCAAAACAACCTCTCGATCTTTTGCAATAGCCTGCATTTTCTTTATTGTAGGTTGATCTGATAATATTTTTGCTAGATCAAAATGCTTGTTTTGTGTATCAATACAAAAATATGGGGTCTCAAACAACTCTTGTAGTAATATTATTTGAGCCCCTAAATCAGCAGATTTATGCACCATATTTATTGCTTTTTCTATATTATTCTGCAGATCCCAAGAACATGTCATTTGAGTTGCGGAAACAGTTACAGACATTTAGATTCCTCCTATATTATAACGACCGACAATTGACTGACCGTTGATGCCAATGTTTAGCACAGCATCTAATCCGGTCTCAGGGTCAATGATTCGCCCATCGGAAATGACTATGTCATATCGGGATTGCGCCTCATCTTGAGCATTAACACTTCCAAAGCAAAGCATTAAAGATAGCAGTATTAGTATTTTTTTTATTTTGCTTCTCCTCTTATTGATCTTCTATATCAAAGCTATGTCCTTTTGATCTATTTTCTTTTACTGCTAGGTACTGAAGATTCTCTAAAACGTGGAGTACACTAACCAATTTACTTTGTAAGGAGGATAATTATACTCTTAATGTTTGGTCAAGAGCTTTAATCAATCTATTGACCTCATCAGTAGTATTATAATGAGTCAAAGATATTCTTACGGCTCCATTGTATTGTTCTAAACCTAATCGATCCGATAAACGACGAGCATGAAAATCCCCGTATCTTATTGCAATCTTATGCTCGTCCATTGCCACGCATATCTGATCAGATAATTTGCCATCTATAGTGAATGCAACTGTGGGTACTCTAGAACTAGAAACTCCCTCTCTAGATCCAATTATAGTGCAATCTCTACGTGAACAGAGATATTCAAGCAAAATGGAGTTTAATTTAACCTCATGATCGGCTATTTGATCGAAAGCTATTTCAATATTTTCTCTTTTAGTAGCATCTTTTTTTGCACTTGAGCCAATCTCAACTAAATAATCTACAATAGCTCCTGAGCCATATGATAGTTCATAGTTTGCGTTACCAGGCTCCATTTTGGCTGGGATTTTATCTTTGCCATAAAAAAAATGATATAAATTATCAAGCTCTACCATGTGATCCATACGACAATATAGGGCAGCGTGGTGCGGACCATATGTTTTATAAAGACTTAGAGCATAAAAATCTACATTCCAATCAACAACGTCAATGGCACGATGAGGTGCATACGCAACCGCATCAACACAGACCATCGCCCCATGATCATGGATAAACTTAGTAAACTCTTTTACAGGATTAATTGTGCCAACAATATTTGATACATGCACAAAGGCAACTAATTTCGTTTTTTTCGTGATAATTTTCTCTAAATCTTCTAAATCCAGAGTATATGTATTTGCGTTTAACTCCCAAAATTTTATCTTCACTCCTATTTTTTCTAATTCAAGCCATGGACCTATATTTGATTCATGATCTAAGGAGGTAACAATAACTTCATCGCCCGGTTGAAAAAAACTTGCAAGTGATTTAGATAAAAATTGAAGAAGTACAGTTGTTGATGGACCAAATACTATTTCATCTGCAGATTTCGCATTAAATAGCATTGAAATTTTCTCCCTGCCTTCAGAAAATGCTCTTGAGGCTGCCTGGGACAATTCATAACTTCCTCCAAGCTGAACGTTATTTGCATAATAATATTCATTTATATTAGCAACGCACCCTTTTAATATTTGAGAGCCGCCAGCATTATCCATAAATATCCATTCGTTTGTGAGTGCAGGAAACTGCTCTCTTACAAAATCTAAGTCCAATGTCATTTAAAAACCTTTTACTGTAATTTTAATTAATTAATAACGAATTCAGGAATAACTGAGTTCGTTCTTTTTGCGAATGATCAAATATTTGAGCTGGGTTACCCCTTTCAATAATACAACCATGATCCATAAATATGACTTTATCTGCCACATTTCTAGCAAACCCCATTTCATGAGTCACTATAATCATAGTGACACCTGTATTAGCAAGATTCTTTATGACATCAAGAACTTCGCTAACCATCTCAGGATCCAACGATGAGGTAGGCTCATCAAAGAGCAAGATCTTTGGCTGCATTGCGAGTGTTCTAGCGATTGCAACTCTCTGTTGTTGACCGCCAGACAATTGATGAGGATATTTATCAATTTGATCGCCAACACCAACTTTTTGTAGGAAGTTATTTGCTATTTCTCTAGCCTCTGATCGAGGTAGATTGCTAACACGCATTGGCGCAAGAATTACATTCTCTAATATCGTTAAATGTGGAAACAGGTTGAAGTTTTGAAATACCATACCCACATCTTTTCGAATCTCTTTTATATCTTTACCCTTCTTAACTATAGATTCATTAACAATGATTTCCCCTGAGTCATCGTGGTCCTCTAGACTATTTATGCATCTAATTAAGGTTGATTTCCCAGAACCAGAGGGCCCAATAACACAAAGAACCTCTCCTTCATTAACGGATAAGTTAATATTTTTTAGTGCTTGAAAATCTCTATATTGTTTACTTACGTTTTTGAATTTGATTACTGACTTCATAGTTAGCCTTTTGATGAATGCTTATTTTCTAGTCGCGTAACCCACAGAATCATCGGTAATAAGATGATTAAATAAATAACTGCAGAAACAATCAATGGAGTTGGGTTAGCCGCAATAGCTTGAGCTTGTGTTGCTTGTTTGAGGAGATCAGGTAACGCGACAATTGAAGCTAAAGCAGTATCTTTTAAAACATTTATACAGTTATTAGTCAATGGAGGTATAACGATTCTTATAGCTTGAGGAAGCACTACATCGACCATTATATGGTAGCGGCTCAAACCAAGCGCTTGAGCAGCCTCAAACTGACCTTTTGGAATAGCCTCAATACCTGAACGAAATATTTCAGCAAAATAAGCGCCTGATACAACAATCAGTGAAAAAAGAGCCGCATTAAATGGGGATAATTTTATCCCCAAAAAAGGGAACGCATAGAAAACTATAACCAGAAAAACAAGCAATGGGATCGATCTAAAAATATTAATATAAAGTTTTACAAGGATGCTAAGTAATGTGGGGCCATATAATCTTATTAAAGATAAAATCAAACCCCAGCATAACCCGAGAATAATACTCAGCGCCCCCAACTGAATTGTTACAAGCAAACCCTTTAATAACATAGGATAAGTTTCAATAAAAACACGTTTATTCAAGAATGTTTTTGATAAATCTAAATCAAAACTTTCTGATAATTTTGGAATTTCCATTATTGTGGCAGTTGAGCTCGCCGGATCAGCAGTTTGTCCGAACCACTTCTTATGGAGTCTACCCATACTACCGTCAAGTTTCATTGAGCTTATAACTTTGTTTATCTCCTCAGTCAGGAGATTATTTTTATTTAACATCATGGAGTAACTACCTCCAGTATGAATTTTTTCTACTACAGTTATATTTGGTTTATCTTTTGTATAATAGAGTAATGCTGGGATATCACTAATGTAGCCAGCAGTCCTCCCAATAACCAAATCAAGCATGGCAGGAGCCAAGCCTTCATACCTTCTAATTTCACCAAATTGATATTTATTTTTATTACTAGTTGCCCAAATATCGCCTGTAGATCCAGTATCGACAGCAACTATTTTATCCTTCAGATCAAATAGATTTTTAATTGCACTATCATTTAATACCGTTAAGGATTGATCGCTATCATAGTATGGCTGTGTAAATGAAACTGATTCAAGACGCTTTTCAGTAATATTTATTGAAGATATAGCAACATCTATCCTGTTCGATTGCACTGCAGCAAATAAACCATTAAATGGAATATTTATTATATCAATTTGATGATTCAATCGGATTCCTATTTCATTGATAAGATCTATTTCAAATCCCACATAACTTCCATCTTTATCTTGAAATTCCCAAGGAACATTGCCGATATTGGCTCCAACCGCAATAGTCTTTATATCAGAGTCATTTGCAAATGAGTTTACTGATATAAACTGCGCGAATAATAAAAATAACACCAATTTAAATACTGAAAGTCTTTTAGTTAAGATAATATTCTCACAATATGGCGGTAACTTAATGAATTGAGCATAACTTGCGTGGTTTCTTTTAACGTTTTTTATTAGCCAGATCGACTTCTGCCGCGATAAAGCCAAAAGCACTCCAACTTGAACCAGTTGCTATACTTTGTAATAGTTTATCGGATCGAGATTTGTCGCCATTGTAATAGAAATAATTTGCCAATCCATAAGCTACTGCCGCACTACTTGGGCTGTCTCCATCCGCAACCATCATGTCATCAATCTTAATATCACCTTTATATAAAAGACACAGTTGATGATAGCTCATATTCTCAATAATATTCATCTCAGAATGGATATCATTAAGCGCTTTAACAGCTTCAGCTTCATCCCCCATAAGGCGTAATATCATATAAATCCAGTGCCCTGTAGAGACTAAATTATCATCATTACCTCCTAGGTTATAACCTTTACGAAAGGTATCGAGAGCATTTGGCCAGTCTTGCTTCAGGTAATATGCAAGTCCCAAGTGATACCAGATATTACCTTGCGTTGTTGTTAAGGGTATATTTTGACTGTTTGGCAAACCATCAGGCTCAATCTGATTGGGCAGTCCCTCCATTAACCTTGCGGCCTGTTTAAGGTCTTCGATAGCATGATCAAATTGTCGTATCGATATATACCGATGACCACGATGACGATAAAATCTTGGGTCATTAGGAAATTTCTCTATTCCATCTGAAAATATCCTAATAGCATTATGATAATTCCCCGTATAAGCCATTCGTCTTCCAAGCCAAATGTTTAAGTCTGGATCTAATGGATTCTCTTCGAAAGCAACTCTCGCTTGTGCTAAATTAGTTAAGCTCAAATTACTGGGCTCAATTGGAGTAAGAACTTCTCCGGTTACTGATAAGATATGAATACCACTACTTACCCCTTCCTGATCGTTATTTGTGTCAGAAGCCATTGTTATATTGAGCTGACTGAATTGACTCGTCATAAAAAGAGTAATTAACAGTGGTTTAATTAATTTCATGAATTATCCTTTCTTTAAAGTTATAACTGTCTACTCATTCAGGTAAGATTACACTGTAATGCAGACTAACTATTTTCCATGTACCATCAATTTTCTGCCAAATTTCAGTTTCGTAACCCTTCTCTTCGTTGATCTCTCCTTTTGGTGTGCGTGAGCGATTATCAACAAAAACTGCAACAATAGCAGTTTCTCCACCCGGCATTACCTTGACTTGCATATCAGACACTGAATTTTTTTCAACGCCACCACCGGCTCCGACCATGGAGTGCTTCCAATATTCATAATAAGTAGACACTTCCCATCGATTGCCATAAAAATACAGCATTGCGTCATCCGTGTAATGGTTAAAATATCCTTCTACATCATTCGTTTCGTAGGCTTGATTAAAAGCTTCAGATGCATTCTTAACTTCAGTAACTGCCGATGAATTGTGTTGATCAGCCAATACTGAAAATGTAATGAATAAAGCGATCAGGGTAATTATTAATTTTTTCATGGAACAACCTCTCTTTCATAGTTTCTATTTATCAGTAGAGGATACTCTAGTTTTTGCTGTCAAAAAAGATTAACTCTAACCAGTTGTCTATACTCTTTATTTTTGATGAAATTCCTTCTTTATTTCGTATTAAAGTATTGTTCGACAATTACTTTGCACAAAAAAGCCCTAGTTAAAGGGCTTTATAAATACTCAAATACAGCTAGTATCTTTACATGTTTGGAACACTTTTTCTTGATCTATTGAATGCTAAATAACCTCCACCAATTAAAGCGAGTAACAAGGCTATTAACCAATTAGTGTTATCTGATTCATCGTCAACTTCATCCAACCCAAGATCCTCATCCTCAAGCGCGCCAGAGAAAGATCCAACTAACCCGCAATCACCTATTGGCGCCACCGGATCTCCAATTTGATAGTCTTCGTAACGTTGTCCTGCTGGAAAAAAGTGATTGGCATCCAAATACTCTACCAATTCCTGTGGATTTACATTTTTAAATGCCTTAGGAGTTGCGACAACAAGCATTTGTTCATACCCACCTCTTCCTAATTCGTAAATCCTAAAGTTAGTCCATATTTTTCCAGAATTATCAAACTGAGCATTAAATGCATAATAAACAGCATGCAGCTCATTATCCACCACAGGCTCAACCACCCAATCTAAAGGCTTGATTGTTCTGTTGGTTTCTTTAGATTGGTTGGCAGTTTGTTTTTTGATTTCTGCAAACAATTTGTCTTTATCAATGTCACACGTTTGCGGTGAAACATATCCCACCATCTCGTTAAAGAAGTGCACCTCAATATTTTCATTCCTCAAGAATCCCTCTACAGTGGTTGCTCTTCCGGCTGTTTCACGGGAAATTTTCTTAAGCTCTTTATTATTTGTTATAAACTCAGAATTCCTATATTTCCCAATAAGATTAAACGTATTACCTGATTCCATTTTATAATCTTTAGCAACAGCCAAAGAAGTGAAAAAAGAAACAAGTACAGCGATAATTAGGTAACTATATTTTCGAATCATAAGGGCATCCTTCAGTAAACTTGAAAAGAATAAATCTGGTTAAAAATTGGAGGTAGATTGTCTCTTAATATTTT
>CESR01017667.1_pt1 | contig 11655 bp, 11 predicted proteins | sample 356351 | NCBI WGS metagenome assembly CESR01 (sample SAMEA2622149, study PRJEB7988) | marine metagenome | isolation source: saline water (ENVO:00002010), including | reverse complement strand
GGATCTTGCCACGGGCAAGTCTGAATAGACTTGTTCTAAGGGGAAACGCGGCCCGTGCACGCTGACCACTGCGACATCAGAAGGACTATTTTTCCACAACGATCTCTGCTACCGTGCCCGGCATGCAGGTCAACAGTGCAAGTATCACCACGTGAACGACATGCCTCAGCAGGCACTCCAGGTCACCGACCTGCACAAGCAATTCGGCTCAGAGTCAGTACTCAAAGGTGTTCACCTTGATGCCGCGGTAGGTGATGTGATTTCCATGCTTGGGGCATCGGGTTCGGGCAAGAGCACTTTCCTTCGTTGTATAAACCTGCTTGAGATTCCCGATGCTGGAACGGTGACGGTCCATGGTGAGACCATCCGGATGACCCGGGATAAATCAGGGAATCCGACTCCGGAAGACATGCAGCAGGTCATTCGGTTGCGGTCGAAACTCGGAATGGTCTTTCAGAGTTTTAACCTGTGGTCGCATATGACTGTTATGGAGAACGTGGCCGAAGCACTTATTCATGTCTTAAAGATGCCAAAACGCGAAGCCCGTGCCCAGGCCGAGGCCACGCTGAATAAGGTCGGAATGTACGAGCGAAAAGACTACTATCCTGCACATATCTCAGGTGGCCAGCAGCAGCGAGCCGCCATTGCACGGGCGCTTGCAATGGAGCCCGAGGTCATGCTGTTCGACGAGCCCACTTCTGCGCTGGATCCGGAACTCGTGGGTGAGGTCCTCAGGGTCATGCGGTCGCTGGCCGACGAAGGTCGAACGATGATCGTCGTGACCCACGAAATCGGGTTTGCCCGGGATGTATCGAACAAGGTCATATTCCTGCACGAGGGGTTGATCGAGATCGAGGGGCCGCCCCAGAAGATGTTCGACGATCCGGAGTCGGAGCGGTTTCGACAATTTCTCTCGAATGCGCTGCACTAGACCGGGTTACTTGAAGAATTCCCCGAGATACAATCTCACTGGGAGAAACCACCACATCCAAAGGAGATCTTAACGATGAAATTTCAGAAACTGATACATTTTGGCCTGGCCGCGGCACTGATGCTGGCTGGCAATACGGTTCAGGCCGGGGATGCGCTCAGGGTTGGTGTCGAAGGTGCCTACCCGCCATTCTCATGGAAAGAGGCTGACGGCACTCTCAAAGGTTTCGACATCGATTTTGCCCACGAAGTATGCAAGCGTCTGAACCGTGAATGTGTACTGGTAGAACAAGAATGGGACGGTATGATTCCAGCACTGCTCGCCAAGAAGTTCGACACGATTATTGCCTCCATGTCTATTACCGAGGAGCGCAAGAAGAAGGTCGACTTTACGGTCAAGTACTACAACACCCCTGCCAAGTTGGTTGCCAAGAAGAACCCAGGGTTTGAAGGCACTGCTGCGGGTCTGAATGGCAAACGTGTGGGTGTACAGCGGGCTACAACGCACCAGTGTTCCGCCGAGAAACTCTATCCCGGTGCTGAACTGGTCCTGTACGCGACACAGGAAGAAGTGTGGCAAGACCTCGCATCAGGGCGGCTCGACGCCCAGCTGTCTGATTCACTGCAGGCATATGAGGGATTTCTGGCCCTTGATGCCGGGAAGGGGTTCGATTTTCTCGGTGGCGCGATTGACGATATCGAGTGTCAAGGAGTAGGTGCCGGCTTTGCCGTTCGTAAGCAAGATTCGGCACTGCGCGATGCGCTGAGCAAGGCGATTGGCGACATTCGGGCAGACGGGGCCTACAAGGCTATGAATGATAAGTACTTCGCAGTCGATATTTACGGTAACTAACTTATCTGAGCTGACGATATTCTGGACGGGCCCCATGGGGCCCGTCCCTTTTGCCTGAACCCGCGCCATGGATTCGATCTGGGAGTACCGGTCCCTGCTACTGTCCGGCACCGGCGTCACAATTCAACTGGCCATTGGTTCTCTGTTTCTGTCGATTCTGCTGGGGCTGATCGGTGCTTCGGCTAAGCTCGCCAAGAACGCTGTTCCGCAGCGTATAGCTACCGCATACACAACACTGGTCCGCGGGGTGCCAGATCTGGTCCTTATGATGTTGCTGTTCTACGGCGGCCAGCAGATCGTCAATGATCTCGGCAGTGCCACGGGACTGTGGGATTACATCGAGATCAATCAACTGACGGCCGGGATCGCATCGATCGGTTTCGTTTTCGGTGCTTACATGACTGAGACTTTCCGCGGCGCCATTCTGGCGATTCCGGCGGGACAGATCGAGGCCGGCATTTCCTGCGGGATGACACCGCTGACCATTTTCCGCCGTATTACCTGGCCCCAGATGGTGCGCCACGCCATGCCCAGTTTTACCAACAACTGGCTGGTGCTGGTCAAGGCCACAGCACTGGTCTCGGTGATCGGTCTGCATGACCTGGTCTGGAACGCATCGACAGCGGGCCGGTCGGTACGCGAACCCTTCTCATTCATGTTTGCAGTATTGATCATCTACCTGATCCTGACTGCGATCTCTGACGCTGGCCTGCGTTGGGTGGACCGGCGATACAGTGCCGGGGTGCGCAAGGCCTGATGCCATGAATAATTCTCCTGAACGGACGTTCTGGGAGTATCTCGCCTGGGTGAGCGAGAACCACTCTCCTCTTGATTTTGTGCTGATTGCCGATCATATCGACAAATTTCTCTATGGCACGCTGCTGACCATTGAAATCACGCTTCTGTCACTTCTGATCGGAGGTATCTTGTCGGTGCCGCTGGCAATCGCAAGAGCCTACAAGCACCGTTTCTTTAATCCACCTATATGGGCCTACACATATTTTTTCCGCGGCACACCTTTGCTTGTGCAGACCTACTTGATCTACTACGGTCTGGCCCAGTTCGACTTTGTGCGGGAAAGCTTCCTCTGGGATCCGATACTGTCAAAGGCCTGGTGGTGTGCCCTCATCGTGTTCAGCCTCAACACCTCTGCTTATACCGCCGAGTTTCTGCGCGGCGCGATCGAAAATACGCCGCACGGCGAAATTGAGGCAGCCCGGGCTTGTGGAATGTCTCGTTTTACCCTGATGTGGCGGATCATTCTGCCGAGTACGTTTCGGCGTGCGCTTCCAGCCTACTCGAACGAGGTGATCTTCATGCTGCACAGTTCCGTTGTGCTCAGCACGATCACCTTGCAGGACATCCTAGGCGTGGGTCGCTGGCTGAACGGTCGCTACTATCTTGCCTATGAGGGGTTCATCACGGCGATGGTTTTCTACATGGTTCTTGTTTTCGCCATCAGCCGTGGTTTTCGGTTCTGGGAAAAACACTGGCTCGGCCATCTGCGGCCGCGGGAAGTAACAACGGCCTAAACCTTCCTTGGAATTCCGAACACGGACCCTGTGAGAGGTCGGGTGAAACGGCGAGGTGCCCTGCCAGGTCGTTGGATTCCGAATTCCGGTCGAACAGGTCGATCGCTCAACTCCAGGTACTGTCGTAATCCCGTCCCAGCATATCGGTTTCCGAGCCATCCTTGTGAAAGAACCGGTTTGGCTTCATGAAAATGCCGATCAGTAAAGCACCGTCAGGAGCGTGGGCTGCGTGCCGGCTTCCCGCCGGCCGCCAGACGAAGTTCCCTGAGGTGACTTCACCATGGTCATCGAGAAGTCGACCCTCCAGCACGTAGGTCTGCTCGATCTGCACGTGCTCATGATCGGGCAGCGTGGCACCAGGTGCCAAGCGTACAAGGGAGGTCAGCATCCCGGTTTGCGGGTCAATCAGCAGGGTCTTGAACTCAATACCGGGAAATCGGGTGGATTCCCAGGGTAGTGCCTCGACCTCAACATAGCGGGACGCCAGCGGGTCGAGCCCTTCGTGGCAGGGGACGTTTGGTGTTAGGGCAGTCATCGATTCGTTCCTCCCTGTGAGGGGAATTGGTCAGCGTTTCTTTCTCTTTTGCGTGTGGTAATTACGGTCCACCCGTCCTCTTAACGCAACGCCCGCCCACATTAACATTGTGGGCGGGCGCTGCAACAGGGGCCGGTGGTCGGTGCGAGCACGACGAAGGCCGACTGGTGTCGGTTCAAAGCTGGTCTGGGGCCGGGGTGATTGTCCATGTCGGTCGGGTTCAGGTAACCGATTCAGTCAGGCAGGGGTCTGTGCGTTCGAGCGATTGTTCCGGGAAGGGGAGAACCTGCTGAGCACCTCGCCAGGCCCTGTGATGTGTTCCAGATAATGCTCACCATCGAACACCTCGACTCCGTTGACGAACACCCCGTGAACCCCCAGCGGTTGGCGAATGGTTCGCGGGCCACCGCCGGGCAGATCGTGAACTCTCTGGGCTGCTGTTACACCCACTGTCTCGGGGTCGAAAAGCATCAGATCGGCGTGGGCACCGGGGGTGATCCGGCCCCGGTCTATAAGACCATAGAGATCGGCAGGATGGCTGGTCAGGCGCTGAATCCCTTGCGACAGGGTGAAATCACCGCGCTCGCGTACCCACTTTGCCAGAAAGTGCAGGCCGAACCCTGCGTCACACATGAAGACCAGGTGGGCCCCGGCGTCGGACAGGGATACGACCCCGGATTCGTGCTGTAGCAACTGGTTGACCCCTTCGTCTCCAACGTTGAGAAACTGACCGATGAACGTTGTACGAAGGTCCTCCTCCAGACTGAGATCGAGAATTACATCCAGCGGGTCGCGGCCCTGAGATCGTGCGAGTGTTTCAATGGTCTGGTTGGCCAACGCTTCGTTGGCCTCGAGGGCGGGTATCGCGACCGTGACCCGGTTCCAGTTTCCCTGAAAGATCATGCCAGGCCGGGGGTCGTTCAGGCTGGCTCTAAAGCGTTCTCTAAATGCCGGGTCCCTAAATACTGCCGTCAGTTCTTCGTGGTTGCAGGCTTTTATTTCTGCGAACGCGTCATGGCTGTAGAACGGATAGGCATTGGCCATCGTGAAGTCGAACGACAGCGGTTGGCAGGGAATCTGAACATATACCGGGTGCCCGTCAGCGTTTGCTGTGGCACAGGCGTCGAATATGCCGAGCGCTCGATCGGGTTCTTGTTCGTTGAACATGGCCATGCCCGTGGACTGGAAGATCGCCCGCCCGTGTTTGGCTGAAAGCGCCGCGAGGTCCGCAACCGGACTGGTGCCGGAGGCCAGTTGAACAATACCGTGCTGGTGATCACCCATGGCGCTGACCAGATGGTCGAATTCTGTCCAGTTGGAGATGGTCGACGGCATAGGTACTCCGCCGTATCCGGAATGGTTCAACGAGTAGGAACCGGCGAACCCCACTGCACCGTGCGACATGGCCTCATCGACCATCGAGCACATGGCCTGTAACTCCTCTTCTGTGGCCTGCTCACGACGGGATGCGTCCTCACCCATGACCGCAGTTCGAATCACTGAATGACCGGCGAGTACCGCCACATTCATGTAAGGCCCGATCCCACGCAGAGCCGACATATAGTCGGCAAAGCTCTCGAAATTCCAGTCAACCCCATTGCGCAACGAGTCCAGGTCCATCCCCTCGACCACCGAGAGATTTCGCAGAATCAGATCCCGCACAGGCGGTGGGCAGGGCACGATACCGAATCCACAGTTGCCGATGACGGCACTGGTGACACCCAGTGAGGGAGATGGTGACAACGTTTTGTCCCAGGTGATCTGGGCATCATAGTGGGTGTGCAGATCAACGATTCCGGGCGCCAGGGAGAGTCCATCGGCATCTACTGTATGGTTTGCCTGTCCTTCGATCGAACCGATTCCGGCAATACGTCCGCTGTCGACTGCGACATCAGCTTGGATAGGGTCGCCGCCAAGACCATCGAAGACTGTTGCATTGCGAATGACCAGATCATGCATGTCAGATGTGCTCCGTTAACAGGACGTTATCGATACGCGATTTACTCAAACGGTGGGAATCAGTCGAGCTGGCGCCATTTTTGCTGCGGTGGTACGGACCGAACGCCCACTGGCACCTGCAGTCAGGGCTGTCTTTGGATGGCCGATCATCCCCTGGGTGCTTCAATTTAGTATCCCGCGCGACCTATACTGGGGATCACAGCGACAGTATAACGTGACATTCTGGTCTGGTTGGTCTGCTGTCAGAGAGAAATCTGTGGCATCTGCCGTCCGGCGATGGCGTTCAGGAGTGGGTAATGGCTGATTCAGTGTCTTCAATTATGGAACTTGATCTCAACGACGAGCAGAGTGCGATTCTGAACAATGTACGCGCAATCGTGAATCGATTTGATGACGATTACTGGCTGCAGCTCGACCGGAAAGGCGAGTTTCCCCACGCCTTCTACCAGGCGATGGCCGAGGGCGGATGGCTCGGCGTAGCGATGCCCGAGGAAGTAGGCGGCGCTGATCTGGGGATATTCGAAGCGGCGCTGATCATGCTGACAGTCGCCGATTCTCCAGGTGCCATGGCAGCCGCGTCGTCGATACACATCAATATTTTTGGACCCCATCCGATCGTGGTCTTCGGCAACGATGAGCAGAAGCAGGCCTGGTTGCCCGAGCTGATTCAGGGCAAGAGCAAGTGCTGTTTTGGAGTCACCGAGCCTGATTCGGGCCTTGAGACCGGGAGTATCCAGACCTTTGCTCAGGCAACCGATAACGGCTACGTCGTCAACGGCCAGAAAATCTGGACCTCGACAGCTCAGCACGCAGACAAGATCATGTTACTGGCCAGGACAACGCCCAGGGAGCAATGCAGAAAATCCACTGACGGGCTGTCTTTGTTCTTTACCGACCTGAATCCGGATCATGTGGAGGTTCGAGAGATTCCCAAGATGGGCCGAGCGGCGGTAGATTCCAATATGGTGTTTATCGACACACTGCCGGTGCCGCGGGAACACCTGATCGGTGAGCCGGGTCGGGGTTTCGAGTACATTCTGCACGGGCTTAACCCCGAACGAATCCTGGTTGGTGTCGAAGCACTTGGCATTGGCTGGCAGGCGCTTGGCCGGGCGGTCCGGTATGCCAGGGAACGGGTTGTTTTCGGCCGGCCGATCGGCCAGAACCAGGCGATCCAGCACCCGCTTGCCGAGAACTGGATGGAACTCCAGGCGGGGCTTCTGGTCTGTATGGAAGCGGCCAGGCTTTACGACGCCGGGAAACCGTGCGGCGCTCTCGCCAATGCCGCAAAATATCTCGCTGCTGAAGCTGGTTACAAGGCGGCGACACAGGCGGTGATTACCCATGGCGGTATGGGATATGCAAAGGAATATCAAGTCGAACGACTGCTGCGCGAGGCGATGATCCCGCGACTGGCCCCGGTCAGTGCACAACTCATCCTCTGCTACATCGCCGAGAGAGTGCTTGAGCTGCCGCGCTCGTATTGATCATCTCATGACGACAAAAGCCCACTTGACTGGGTCACGTCAGGGTTGAATATCTTGCCTGCAATCGCTTCCCTTCCTCTGTCTGATCTGCGGGTGCTCGATCTGACGACCGTCATCTTTGGGCCATATACCACCCAGATGTTGGGCGACTTCGGCGCAGATGTCATAAAGGTAGAGCCACCTTCGGGTGATCTGACCCGCCATCTGGGGCCGGCTCGGAACCCTGGTATGTCATCGCTCTTTCTGGGTTGTAACCGGAACAAGCGAAGTCTCGTTCTGGATCTGAAGCGCGCTCCGGCAAAAACGGCACTGTGGCGATTGATCGAGGGCGCTGATCTTATCGTCCACAACATCCGCCCTCAGAAGATGGCGGCGCTGGGGTTTGACCCAGATGCCGTATTGGTCCGCAACCCGAAAATTGTCTATGGCGGCCTGCACGGGTACTGGGAAGAGGGACCCTATGGTGGTCGACCTGCCTTCGACGACGTGATTCAGGGAGAGTCAGGTATCGCCGGTACTTTTGTTGCCCGAGGGGATGATCCGGTCCTGATGCCGACAATCGTCGCTGACAAGACTGCGGCACTGCTGGCCAGTACCGGTCTGATTGCAGCGATACTGCACAGGTTCCGAACCGGCCGGGGTGTTTACCTGGAGACATCCATGTTTGAAGGGATGGTGGGCTACACTCTGCTGGAACACCAGCACGGTACCATCTTCAGCCCACGGGAAGGCGCTGCGGGATACCCACGGGCATTGTCCCCGGCGCGCCGGCCGCATCCCACCGCCGACGGCTTTATCTGCATGCTGGCCTACACCGACGACCAGTGGCGGCGTTTCTGGTCGCTGGCCGGTCAGCCAGCACGGGTAGAAGACCCACGTTTCGATTCACTGGCGAGTCGTTCGAACAACATTGACGTGCTCTATGGTCTGGCCGGCGAGGTCCTGCGTCAGCGCCCCACCCGGGAGTGGCTGGCTCTATTGAACGAGGCTGACATACCTGCCGGGCCGGTCAATCAACTGGGTGACCTGAGAGCCGATCCGCACCTCGTCGAAACAGGTTTCTTTCGGCCGTTCGAGCACCCGACCGAGGGCAGTCTGGAAGTCCCCGACACGGCGTTCCGCCTGGACCGTCAGCGGCTGCCGGTTCGCCAGCACCAACCGGCTCTTGGCGAACACAGTTGGGAAATACTGACTGAGGCCGGTTTCTCTGCTACAGAGATCGAAGAGATTCTCTGAGAGAGTGTGGCCACGCCTGGGATGTGCAGGCCGGCGTCGATCCTGAGGCAACCGGATCTTTTCAAGTTGCCAAGGGCGGACTGCGCCGCTGATCAGGAATCTAGCCAGTCGGGATTGCGTTTCTCGATGAATGCATCTATCCCTTCGCCAGCGACGTCGAACATCATGTTGCATGCCATGGTGTCGCCGGCATCCCGGTAGGCCTGCTCGAGAGAGTTCTCGAGCTGCCGGTAGAACAGCTCCTTGCCAAGCCGCAATGTGTCGGCGGGTTTGCGGGCGATGTTCCGCGCGAGTGCCATGACTGTCTCATCGAGTGCTTCCGGTTCGACGACCCGGTTGACCAGGCCATATTCAAGCGCGCTCTCCGCATCGATGAATTCGCCTGTCATCAGCATTTCGAACGCACGTTTCCGGGATAAGTTGCGGCTTAGTGCAACCCCCGGAGTCGAACAGAACAATCCGAGGTTGACGCCCGAAACGGCGAAACGGGCATTGTTCGATGCCACGGCCAGGTCACTGTTGGCGACCAGCTGGCACCCTGCTGCAGTGGCCACACCATGCACCCGTGCGATGACGGTCTGTGGCATCCTGACCATTGTCAGCATCATCCGGCTGCAGCGCCTGAACAGGTCTTCGTAATATTTCTGATCTGGCCTGGCACGCATTTCTTTCAGATCGTGGCCGGTACAGAAAGCCTCGCCGTTACCAGACAGGACAATCACTTTGATGTTGGAAGAAGCCGCGATCTGGTCAAGCATGGCCTGGAGGTCAGTCAACACATCTTCTGACAAAGCGTTATACTGATTCGGACGATTCAACGTGATGGTGGCAATGCCATCGTCACTGTCCGTTCGCAGTACCGTTTTGTCCTGACCGAAGCCCCGGGGTGCGTGTGTCATGTCATGTGCCTGATGGTGCGTGAACGTGGCCTAAGGTACTTGCTATCAGACTGGGTGTAAACCGTTTCTGGCTATGATCACGATCCAAGAACTGGAGTCTTTGACCCAGGAGATGCTTCCATTTGCGGGTGATTATGGCTTCAAAGTGGAATATCTCGGGGAGGGTAAAGCGACGGTCCGGGCACCCTACACGGAATCGTTTCTTCGACCCGGGGGCACCATTTCGGGTCCCGTGATGATGGGCCTGGCTGATTATGCCCTGTATGCAGCAATCCTGAGCCGGATTGGCCGCGTCGAACAGGCAGTCACAACCAATCTGAACGCCAATTTTCTGCGTCTTCCGGCGCCCGGTGATCTGCTGGCCGAAGCGAGCGTAATCAAACTTGGTAAACGTCTGGCTGTAGGCGAGGTTGAACTGTATGTGGATGGGGATGAGGAAATGGTCGCGCATGTCACTTCCACCTATTCCATTCCACCTGGCCAGCGGTGAAGTTCTCGGCTTTATAAGGCAAGGACTTGACGCGAGGTGGTATCCACTTTAATGTTCGGCCTTGATGCGCCGATTTGATGTTCAGCTTGCGGGCGCTATAGAAATACGGCTAAAGCGAGTTACACGTGATAACCCGCTCTGGCCCCAGGCTGGCGCGGTTTTTTTTTGCGGCCTGCCTGCTGCCGGGCATATTTGGGGCTAGGTATTGAAAACGCCGCAGATTCAGAACGATTTCCAAACTCGAGCTGTACGCGCGGGTCAGAGTCGCACGCCGGAGAACGAGCACAGCGATCCGCTCTTTCTAACTTCGAGTTTCGTTTTTTCCGATGCCAGGGAGGCGGCCGAGAAGTTTGCCGGCAGAGCGCCCGGCAACATCTATTCACGCTTTACCAATCCCACAGTACGGGCGTTTGAATCCCGGCTGGCAGCGCTGGAGGGGGCACCCCACTGTGTTGCCACCGCATCGGGTATGTCGGCAATATTGCTGCTGGCCCTGGCTCTGCTCAAGGCCGGCGACCGGGTAGCGGTATCCACAGGTGTATTTGGCAGTACGGTATCGCTGTTCGCCAATATCCTGAAGCGCTTTGGTGTGATGCCGGATTTCACCACCCTGACCGATCTAGATCATTGGGAAGAAAACATCTCCACGACCACCCGATTACTTTTTATTGAAACACCTTCGAATCCACTGAGTGAAGTGGGTGATATTGGAGCCCTGGCAGAATTGGCGCACCGCAATGACTGCCTGCTGGCGGTGGATAATGCCTACTGTACGCCGGCCCTGCAGCGGCCTCTGGACCTGGGCGCTGATATTGTCGTTCATTCCGCTACCAAGTATCTGGATGGGCAGGGCCGCTGTATCGGCGGTGCGCTGGTCACCCGGGACAAGAACATCTACGACATGTTCTTCAGAACGTTACGCACTGCAGGCCCGGCAATGAGTCCGTTCAATGCCTGGGTGTTCCACAAGGGTCTCGAGACCCTACTGCTACGGATGCGCGCCCATTCGGCCAACGCGATGGTTGTGGCCAACTGGCTGGAGAGTCATCCGGCTGTCCGACGGGTCTACTACCCGGGTCTCAAGACACATCCCGGGCATCAACTGGCAAGCCAGCAGCAAACCGGTTTTGGTGGGCTAGTGTCGTTTGAGGTCACGGGCGGTAAGGCCCAAGCCTGGCAGGTCATCGACTCGACGAGGTGTATCTCGATCACGGCTAACCTGGGAGACGTCAAGAGTACGATCACACATCCGGCTTCTACGACCCACGCCAGGATCACTGACGAGCAAAGAGCCACCGCCGGTATCGGCGAGAGTCTGATCCGTGTCGCCGTCGGCCTGGAGGATCCACAGGATATCATTCAGGATCTGGCGCGCGGCCTGAGCTCCGGGTGACGCCCGGTCTTGGAATCGGCCTCAGCAGGGTTGCCGCTCGGTAATAAGAAACAAAGGAAATCGCTGCAAGAGCTGTATCAACTTTCTGGGGAATCGGCAGGCAACGGTAGCGCGGTGGTGTGCTTGATCTCTTCCATGACAAATCCAGCGGTCACGTTGGATAATGGTAAGCGGTCAATGAGTCGGACATAGAAGTCGTTGTAGGACGCGATGTCGGGGACCACGACTTTCATCAGATAGTCTACATCTCCGGCGAGGCGATAAAACCCGAGCACTTCCGGCATGTCTTCTACGGTTTCAACAAACTGTTCAAACCACTCCTGGGTGTGAGAGTTGGTCTT
>CESR01166231.1_pt1 | contig 11665 bp, 10 predicted proteins | sample 356351 | NCBI WGS metagenome assembly CESR01 (sample SAMEA2622149, study PRJEB7988) | marine metagenome | isolation source: saline water (ENVO:00002010), including | reverse complement strand
CCCTTTCTTTAGGTCGGTTTTAAAATGTTTGGGTACATATATATCAACCCTTGAGCCAAACTTAATTATCCCAATTCGCTCTCCTCGTTTCAAGGTTTGATTAACGGCAATATAAGAAATTATTCTTCTCGCTATAAAGCCAGCATATAGAATCAACACTATATCGTCATCCGAATCCGTTTTTAAATGAATACATAATCTTTCGTTTTCAATTGCCTTAACAGAATTGGCTAAATGGAATTTACCCTCATTATATATAGTCTTATTTACTACACAATCAGTTGGGGACCGATTGATATGGCAATCAAAAATCGACAAAAAAATACAAATCCTATTCATCTCTTCCTTGGTAAACTCAGATTCGATAGATTCGTCGACCGATACGATTTTCCCGTCGGCAGGTGAAATTATTCCATCCATATTTGGCAAAATCCGTTCGGGGTCCCTAAAGAAATATAGAACGACAAGAAACGAAACGAAAAGAACTAGTGAGATTATAGATAAGCCAAAAAATGCTGTACCAAGCCAACAGACAAAAAAAGAAGTTAGGATTGGAAGGTATCCCTCTTTTGCGACTGACCAATCGTAATCTATTTTCATTAGTTCTTAGTTTTGTCCACCAATTTCTTGCGGAAAAGCGGGGTCATCATAGATCTTAACGTTTCTCCAATATCTTCAATTGGATGCGTTTCTCCTTCTTTGAGCAACCTTGTGTAGTTTGGTCTTCCCGATTCATTTTCCTCTACCCATTCTTTAGCAAACTCACCACTTTGAATATCCTTTAAAATTTTCCTCATTCTTTCTTTGACTTTACTGTCAATAACTCTTGGGCCCCTTGTTATGTCTCCATATTTTGCGGTATCACTAATCGAATACCTCATATTAGAAATTCCACCCTCATATATCAAATCAACAATCAGTTTAACCTCGTGGCAACACTCAAAATAAGCCATCTCTGGTGGATAGCCAGCTTCGGTCAATGTTTCAAAACCAGCAAGGATTAAACTTGATAAGCCTCCGCAGAGAACCGTTTGTTCGCCAAACAAATCCGTCTCGGTTTCATCTTTAAAGGTTGTCTCGATAATACCCACTCGAGCAGATCCTATACCAGATGCATAAGCAAGTGATATATCTTTTGTATCACCAGATGCATCTTGATGTACAGCGATTAGTGCCGGAACACCTGCACCACTTTCATATTGATCTCTCACTGTATGTCCTGGGGCTTTAGGTGCGACCATAAATACATTGATATCTTTGTTGGGAACGATTTGATTATAATGAATATTAAAACCGTGGGCAAACCCTAAATATTTTCCTGGTACCAAATTATCTTTTACAGATTTTTCATAGATTTCTTTTTGACTTGTATCGGGAGCTAGAAACATTAGAATATCCGACTTTGATACTAATTCAGGAACTTCGACAACATCAAAACCAGCAGATACAGCCTTGTTCCAACTTGGTCCACCCTTCAGCTCGGCTACAGATAAGTTAATTCCTGAATCTCTCAAATTTTGAGCATGGGCATGGCCCTGACTTCCAAAACCTATTATTCCAACGTGTTTATCTTGTAACAATTTCAAATTGCAATCCTCTTCGTAAAAAATTTTCATATTAAATCTCCTTTATTTTTTTTTCTCTCTAGGCAAAGATATTAATCCGGTTCGAGTTACTTCTTTTAATCCAAGCGGCCTCAGAATTTCCACAAAAGCTTCTAGTTTATCTTTATTGCCTGTAAGTTCCAATGTGTATGATTTTGATCCCACATCGATTACATTTGATCTAAAAATATCTGCAATTCTTAAGACCTCAGGCCTAGTGCCCTTTGTTGGAACAACTCGAGCAACAAGAAGTTCTCTCTGGATACTGTCAGTACTAGAGAAATCTCTAACCCTAATAACATTAATCATATTTTCAAATCTTTTAACTATTTGGTCTATTACCCAATCATCACCTGATGTAACTAGTGTTATTTTTGATAATGAGGGATTTTCCGTTTCCGCGACACAAAGACTTTCTATGTTGAAGCCCCTCGCAGTAAAGAGACCTGCAATTCTCGCAAGCACACCCGGTTCGTTGTCAACTAAAATCGATAAAATATGGCGCAAAAACCATCTCCTTTCAAAAGAGAATATAATAAACTAATTTTTAGCTATTATATAGTAATCAGACTGCAATCTCGATTAAACGAAGACCTTTGTGATTTAAATATTTACTTAAGTTTTTTCTGATATTCCTGTCGGTTTTTATTTTGAAAGATTTAATTCCAAATGACTCTCCCATTAACTTATAATCGGGAGCTTTTTGTTGTTGGTTCCGATTACTTTCGTTGACAACAATAATACTTAAATCTAAGTCTTGTTCTTTTGCTACTATCATCTCTTGCATACTAAATTGAAAATTAACTCCGCAAGAAATACTTACAATCTTTGATCGTGGTCTGGAGAAACTTGCTCCAATTGCGGCAGGAAATCCATAGCCAGGAGTACCATTTCCTCCAGCTAAGATACTATTTCTGTAATCCGTAAATTCAAAGAACTGCTGTAGGGTCACATCCTCGTAACTAAAATCAGAACACACAATTGCTTCATCTTTCAACAAAGAGGATAAGATATCAAAAATAAGTGCTTTTTTGTTCACTCTGATTGTATTTGATTTTTGTTCAGAGTTTTTAGTATGTAAGTTGCTTAAATATTCTTTATCCCATTCGAAATGAAATTCGTTCTTCGTATCTTGAAAAGAATCAAGAAAGAATTTTGAATTTGTATAAATATTAAGATTATCCTTTCTGAGATAATTAAACTGCGTTTTGTCGATATTGACCACAACGAGTTTCTTATCTTTTAACGATACCTCTGGAATAATCTTATTTAAATTACATCCAATAGATATAATTAAATCCGCATTTTTAATTAATTCTGATGAGGCAAAGGATCCATCGTCTCCAATCATCCCGAAATTACTTTTACTATTGCCTAAAATTCCCAAAGACATTAGAGAAGTTAACGAAGGAATTTTGAATCTATTGAGAATACGTCTAATATTTTTCACATTCGACATATCACAACTACCCCTACCAAATACAAGAAGTGGCTTAGTTGATGACTTAAGTAGAGATATAAAAGTTTTAAAATCCTTTTTTTGCAAGATAGGATTGTCTTCATAGCTTGGTAGTTTAATTTGGTTAGGTATTTTAAACTCGGCTTCGCTGATTAAGACATCTTTCGGCATATCGACAAGCACCGGGCCTTTTCTGCCAGTAGTTGAAATATGATATGCCTCAGCGATTGCCTTCGGAAGATCAACTGCTTTTCTGACTAGATTGTTATGCTTAGTGCATGATCTAGTAATACCAATATGATCCGCTTCCTGGAATGCATCACTACCAAGAAAGGGGACTGGCACTTGACCGGTAAAAATAAGTACGGGAACCGAATCCATATAAGCAGTAGTGATACCAGTAACGGTATTCGTAGCAGCAGGTCCAGATGTACAAAGAATTATTCCTGGCAAAGAACTTGCTCGCGCAAAACCATCCGCCATATGAGTTGCAGCTTGTTCATGTCGAGTTAGTATATGTTTAATTTTTTTTGAATACGCTGGTAGAACATCATAGACTTTTAATACATAACCACCAGGTAATCCAAAGATAGTTCGAACCCCTAGATGGTATAAAGACTCAAAAAAAAGTTCTGCACCTAAGTATGTTTTCATTGCGATTATTATATATTAATTCTTTTTTAACTACCAAAAGAATAGCTGTTAAACGGTACCAATGGAATCTTATTAGAAATTAATTCCTTTTGAAAATTCAAATCAACTTTTGAAAGAAATTTGGAGCTTGCTCGAAAATTCTTATCGATAACCAGTGTATCAGAAAGATTGCCTCTGTTTATTTGTTTGTATTTTTCTAAGCCTGTTCCAACAATAATAGAATCATTTGTATCAATACAGTCCATATCCTTAAGGCTTATATTGAAATTATGTTCAATCAGAGAAATTTTTGAATTGTTTTGGCAAAATCGTGCATATGCAAAATGATTATTCTTTAAATCGAAGAGAACTATTAAATCTTTGTTGTTATATGAATAATTAAACGCATAAGATAAGAAAGATGGAATTCCATACACTGGAACCTGGGCAAAATTACCAAATACATTCGCAGTTGATATGCCCACTCTCAAAGACGAAAGATTACCCGGTCCAACATTGACGTTTATACTAGTTAAATCGTTAATATCTAAGGAACTTTCTCTAAATAGTTCTTTAATTAGAGGCATTAACAATTCACAGTGGTTTGGTTTTCCATTATTTCTCTCTAAGCAAGAAAGAATGCCATCTACTGAAGATAGACACACACTCGTTGTATTTTGAGACGTTTCAATATTAAGGGAGACCATTAATAGCTATTTCTTTGAAGCAATTTGGTTTTTAACTTCATTTTCAAGATTGCTTGCCAAGTTCGAATTTTCCCCTAAAAATTTTTGAGCATTTTCTCGACCCTGTCCAATTCTTTCACCGGAATAAGAAAGCCAGGCGCCCGCTTTTTCAACAAATCCAAATTCTACTCCCAAATCAATTAGTTCACCAAATTTTGAAATTCCTTTGCCAAAAATGATATCAAACTCGGCTTCTCTAAAAGGAGGCGCAACTTTATTTTTAACAACTTTAACTCTAACTCTATTACCAATGACCCCATCGGGTGTCTTTATCGAAGCAATTCGTCGCACATCAAGTCTTACCGAGGCATAGAACTTAAGGGCGTTCCCACCAGTTGTCGTTTCCGGGCTCATATACGAAGGAACGCCAATCTTCATTCTTAATTGGTTTATAAAAATAACAGTTGTCTTGGAGCGAGAGACGCTGGATGTTATTTTTCGTAAAGCTTGCGACATCAATCTAGCTTGAAGACCAATATGCTTATCACCCATTTCTCCATCTAATTCTGCCTTAGGAGTTAAGGCGGCAACAGAATCTATCACAACCATATCAACCGCCGAGCTTTTAATAAGTTGATCAACTATTTCTAATGCTTGCTCGCCGAAATCAGGTTGAGAAAACAGTAATTCGTCCGTTTTAATTCCCAAACCTTTTGCATAAGTTGGATCAAATGCATGTTCAGCATCAACGAATGCGGTAGTTCCTCCTTCTCTTTGATTTTCGGCAATTGCATGCAAAGCAAGAGTAGTTTTTCCTGAGGCTTCAGGTCCGTAGACTTCTACCACCCTTCCTCTAGGAAAGCCCCCTACTCCCAGCGCGCTATCTAAGGCAATCGAACCAGTAGATACCGCCTTGACATTTTGAACCCTAGAGTCATCGTCAAGCCTCATAATTGATCCTTTGCCGAATTGTTTTTCAATCGCAGAAACCGTTGCGTCTAATGACTTTTTTTTATTTTCATCGCTTTCTTTTTCAATAGTATTTTTTTTAGTTTCGGACAATTTGAGCTCCTTTCTGATACTATACAGGATTTTTTTGATACTATACAGGATTTAGCAGATTGTTTCCATAAGCTAAGAAATTAGTTCGTTTCTAATTCTATCTAAGGCGATTAAGCACGTTCTCAGCTTGATTGATTTCCGATTACCATAGAGAAGATATTTTTTTACATCGATATTCTTGGACTTGCTCATCCCTATAAACACCGTACCGACAGGCTTGTCATTTGTGCCACCGCCAGGACCAGCTATTCCAGATATAGCAATAGACATATCGGAGTTAGAGAGATCGTTTAAATTTTTTACCATTTCAGAAACCGTTTGTTTACTTACCGCCCCATGAATCAATAAAGTTTTGTTTTTAACTTTGAGCAAATTATTTTTTGATTCATTACTATATGTCACCAAGCCAAAGTCAAAACATTTAGAAGAGTCAGGAACATTTGTAATCATATCGGAAAGCAGCCCCCCCGTACACGATTCAGCAATAGTAATCTTAAGTTTTTTCTTTAACAGCATAGAAACAACGTGCTCTGCCAAAGTAAGATTCTGATCCGTATAAATGTAAAGACCTAGCAACTTACGAATTTTTCTTTCAATATTCTGATTTTCTCTTTTTGCATCACGCAATTTATTTGATGTAGATATTAATCTTAGATGTACTTCAAACCTGTAAGGTCGATAGCCGATGTAAGTATTTTTAGAATTTACTTTTTTAATCTTTTCCGCAACTTCAGATTCAGACAACCCAAAGATTTTTAAGGTTTTAGAGAAGGAATAAAGATTACTTTTTCTTTTTTCTCTAGCTAAATCTTTCAGGAAGGTATTCCGAGACATTGGACTGAATTCTTTAGACACACCCGGTAAGAAATAGAACTTGGTTGAACTCTTTGTTAAAGAAAACCCCGAGGCTGTGCCTATTGGATTGCGAATTACATTTGACCCTTCTGGAAACAAAGCTTGCTTCTTGTTTAAAGAAGTATATTTTCTTTTTACAAAAATTGATTTTAATTCTGTTTCTATTTGGATATTAAGAACGAGCTTCTTACCAAAGTATTCCGAAGCCACCTCACGTGTTAAATCATCCACGGTAGGACCAAGTCCTCCGGTTAGCAAAACATACTTAGATCTTGAGTTTGCAATTTTAAGCGCAGAAAGAATATCGGCCTTTGAGTCACCAACGCATTGATGATAATTGATTTTCAACCCCATTGCGAAAACCTCTTGGGCTAACATAAAAAAATTATTATCTTGTGTTATTCCACATAATAATTCTTCTCCTATCGTTATCATTTCTATATTATTTGTTTTCATTTATGAATTTAATAATACCTTGAATATAAGTTTGTAATGCGTAAACTCTCTATTAAATAATCGAATAAGACTTGGGAGATAATATGAAAATTGACAATTGGCTTGAAGGACATTGGGCTTTAATTTTAGGAGCATCCAGTGGATTTGGAGCCGAAGTATCGAAAAAACTTTCAGAGTATGGAGTCAACATTCTTGGTATTCATCTCGACAGAAAAAATACAATGAAAAATGTTGAAGAAGTTGTTTCCTATATTGAAAGCAACAATGTAAAGGTAAAATTTTTCAACATAAATGCAGCAGATGAAAATAAAAGAAAAGAAACCTTAGACCAGGCAATAGAACTCGTAGGTAATTCTGAGAAGAAAATCAAAATACTTTTACATTCGCTAGCCTTTGGCTCTTTAAAACCATACGTATCAAGCGACATCGATAAGAATGTTACTCAAAAGAATATGGATATGACCTTAGATGTTATGGCAAACTCCCTTGTTTATTGGGTCCAAGGTGCCCATTCAAGATCTTTGTTTAGCCCCAAGGCCAGGATATATGCCATGACTAGTGCTGGTAGTAGAAAAATTTGGCCGACTTATGGGCCAGTATCAGCAGCTAAATCTGCGCTTGAATCTCACATTAGACAACTTGCAGTTGAATTGGCTCCAACAGGAATAACGGCCAACTCTCTTTGTGCCGGAGTTACCCTAACTCCCGCTCTCGAGAAAATTCCTGGCAATGAAGGAATTATCGAAGGGGCATTAAGAAGTAATCCCAGCAATCGACTTACACTTACCGAAGATATTTCTGGAAGCATAATAGCCTTATCCCATCCAGGGGCAGATTGGATAACGGGGAATATCATTCGGGTTGATGGTGGAGAAGAACTATCTTAATGGATTATGAATTACATATCTACAACTCGCTAAACAACAAAAAAGAAATCTTCAAAGAATTAGTTCCTGATAAAGTAGGCATATACGTTTGTGGGCCAACAGTTTACAGCAGTTCTCATATGGGTCACGCAAGATCCGCAATCGTTTTCGATTCGATAGTTAGATTCTTAAAATTTTTGGGTTATCAAACCACGTACGTAAGAAACTTTACAGATGTAGACGATAAAATAATTACCAAAGCGGCTGAGCAAGGTATATCGGCAGAGAAAGTAGCCAATAAATATAAAATAGAATATCTTCAAGATATTAAGAACTTGGGATGTATAGATCCTGATTTTCAGCCCTGCGTATCAGAAAACATCGACGAAATCATAGACCTCATAGAAAAAATTATTGCTCTCGATTATGCATATGTTGTGGATGGAGAAGTTTATTATGATATTAGTAAATTTCCACATTATGGAAATCTTTCTAATCAGAGCACGGATCTAATGCTTTCAAATACAAGACTAGAAGCTAATCCCAACAAAAGAAATGAGCTAGATTTTGCTTTATGGAAATCGGCAAAGAAAGGTGATCCCTTTTGGGAAAGTCCATGGGGAGATGGGAGGCCTGGTTGGCACATAGAATGTTCCGCAATGAGTACAAAGTACTTGGGAGACACCTTTGATATCCATGGAGGAGGTAGGGATTTGATATTTCCCCATCACGAAAACGAAATAGCTCAGTCTGAATGTATATCGAATAAGAAATTTGCAAACTATTGGATTCATAATGGCCTAATTAGCATAAACAATGAAAAAATGTCTAAATCTGTTGGGAATATAGTTAATATTCAAGACGCATTAAAGGTATGGAATAAAAATATTATAAGAGTATTTTTTCTAACTCATCACTACAGAACGCCTGTGAGTCTTTCGAATGAAGCACTGGAAGAAATCCGAAGGACGCTTATAAATATCAACAAGAAAATTTCTATCAATAAGGATACAAACGAACAGGCAAGTATGTTTAGGGAATCATGGATTAGTTCTATGCTCGACGATTTTAATACCGCCCAAGCTATCGGATACTATTTTAAGTATATAAACGAAGGAATTCTTACGATATCAAATCTTGATTTAATAGAAGAGTTTGAAGAAACAATGGGGATTCATGGCTGGAGAGATGAAATTAAGAATGACATAGATTTACAAAAATCATCTAATAGAAATTTTAATGAGGAGCAAATTCAAAAAATAATTCTAGAAAGAAATAGCGCAAGGAAGGCTAAAAATTGGGAAAAAGCTGATAATCTCAGATTGGAAGCAAAAAAACTTGGCGTAAGACTAATAGATGCCGAAGATGGAACTTCATGGGAAGAAGATGGTTAGAGCCCTAACAACTCTTTGGCTTTGGCAAATGTTGGGGCCTGTGTTTCTCCCCTACATCCAAACCAACAAGTGTTGCATTTCGTATCCGTAAAGAACTCCGAATCGTATTCCGTATAGTAACAAACCGCTGGCATTTCAGAACATCGTTTAACGTGTCCGTCTGGAGTAACGGTTAGCATAGAACGACCAGCATTACACTTTGGCCCATAACCATTTTTAAAGAAAAGCGGTATTTGATTCAAGTAATAGTCGCTTGATACTATAGTGTCACCCCATTCTTTTTTTAAAGATATAAGCTGATTGATTACATCTTCTACCTCGTTTGTTTGATCCTTAATTAGATGCTCATCATTATTGGCTTTCATGTTTGAGTACGAACTAAAAGATATATTGGCACCCCATTCCCTTGCTCTTTTTGCCATATCGACAACTTGATATAAATTTTCATCCATAATTATTGTGTTAATAGATATGGTTTTGTTGAGCTCAGAAGAAATGAGTGGTACCAAGGAAGAAATATGATCCCATAACCCATCCACACCTCTATTGACAGAATGCCTATCTCCTAAAAAATCAAGCGAAATGGAAATTTGATCTAGGCCTACATTGTAAAGCTGTTTTGCTTTGTTCAAATCTAGCAAATCTCCTTTGGTGATTATTCCAGTGTACGTAAAAAATGACGCCGACTTGACTTGCCTTACAATGTCTACAATATCTTTTCTGAGCATTGGTTCGCCACCGGTTATCATTACAACAAGCGGCCCAATTTTATCTATTACGTTTGTATAGTCATCCAATCTTTCCTCATGTTTTGTTTGCCAATAATCACAAAAATCACACCTAGCATTGCAAAGCTTTGTCACTTCAAGATTGATTAGTTTTGGAGAATTTGAAAGTTCTGTTTGTAGAAATTTTGAAAAGCCTAATATTCCAAAACTAAACGATTCAAGAAATGATTGATTCCTGTCTAACATCACTAAGAGGTATTATCCCTGGGACTAAGAGGTATTATCCCCAAGGATTAGATTGAATTCAATGTCAGATTACTATTGAATGCGAATTTCGATGGTTTATGATTTAAAATATGAAGTTAGCTTCAGTTGACCAAATAAAAGAAATTGATTTGTTATCAACTTCAAAATATAAAATTCCTAGTAAAACGCGAATGGAGATAGCAGGCTTTAAGTGTTTCGAGATAATAAAGAAAGAATACGGACCCAAGAATGTTCTTCTTGTCGTTGGTACCGGCAATAACGGTGGCGATGGATTAGTAGTAGCAAAATATCTCCGTATCTATGGCCTCAAATGCGAAATATTAACAATCAATAATTCCAAAAAGAGGTCATCTGATTACTTAGAAAATCTCAATATAGTCAAAAAACTAAAAATTAAAATCATAAGAAGCCCTAAGGGATTAAATTTAAAAAAGTTTGATCTTATAATAGATGCATTATTTGGAGTTGGCCTCAATAGAGACCTTACAAAAGAAGTAAGTAACTTGATAAACAGAATTAATTCAACAAAAATTCCCATTTGCTCATTAGATATACCATCAGGCTTAAATGCTGATACAGGTTTAGCATATGGAGCTTGTATGAATTCCGATTTAACAATAACTTTTGATTTTGTAAAGCCTGGTCTTTTAACTGATCCCGGATATAAATACAGTAAGAAAATTCATCTGGTTAAACTTGCTACTCCAATTGAATTGTCGAATAAATTAAATAATTTCTTTGTCGATGATAATTTCTTTAATAATTTCTTCAAAGCAAGAAATAAGTCCGCTAACAAAGGTAGCTTCGGGCACGTTCTTGTTATAGGTGGATCAAGAAATATGTCGGGTGCAATAAGCATAGCGGGGCTATCCGCATACAAATCTGGATGTGGCCTAGTAACCTTGTGTATACCAAAATGCATAAGCAATGCATTAAAAAAGAAATTTCCCGAGTCGATTTTTATTGAGATCCCTAATTCTAGTGATGGTTCGACAATGAATGAAGAGTTTTTCATTAAAGAAGTAAAAAAAAGATTAACCAAAAAACCATCCGCAGTTGTAATAGGCCCCGGAATGGGCAACAGGGCGGGACTGCTAGACGTAGTTAGAGAATCGATAAATTTTTTCGATTGTCCTATAATTCTCGATGCTGACGGTCTCAACGTTGTTTCTGGAAATCTAAATATTTTAAAAAGGAGCAGGAAGGACGTAATAATAACACCACATCCTGGAGAAATGGCACGATTAGCCAATACGACTATAAAAGATGTTCAGGAAAATCGAATTAATATAGCAAAAGAAATTTCTACCAAGACTAACGCAATCACCGTTTTAAAAGGATATAGAACAATTATTGCATCACCCAAAAACAAATTTTATATCAATGGTTCTGGCAATGAAGGAATGGCAACGGGCGGAATGGGCGATTGCTTGACCGGAATTATCGCCAGTTTTATTGCTCAGGGATATTCAACTATAGATTCAACCATTTTAGGAATCTTCGCCCATGGAAAAGCTGGAGATATAATTTCTGTAAAGAATTCTAAGAGAGGTATTTTAGCTTCCGAGATAATAAAAATATTACCTAAAACTATTTCGACCATTGAAGAAAACTCAAATACAAATATAGAATTAGATGTAATATCGAATGCTTAA
>CESR01167566.1_pt1 | contig 11666 bp, 10 predicted proteins | sample 356351 | NCBI WGS metagenome assembly CESR01 (sample SAMEA2622149, study PRJEB7988) | marine metagenome | isolation source: saline water (ENVO:00002010), including | reverse complement strand
AGTTTTGATCCTGCCCAAAGAGGGTGGATGGAAGACAGAAAAAGTTATGTACCTCCTGTTGGCATAGGTGAGGTAATGAGAGCTGGTTCTGTGGGCCAAGTTATTGAATCAACTAATCCTGGCTACAAGGAAGGTGACTTTGTACAAGGGACTTTTGGTTGGCAAGAATATGCCGTATCAAATGGAGAAGGAATTCTGAATGCTACTGTTCTCCCTGAAGGCTCTTCGTTAACTGCTCCATTAAGTATTTTCGGAATAACCGGATTAACTGCCTATTTTGGCTTACTAGATATAGGAAGGCCTAAAGAAGGGGAGACAGTACTAATTTCAGGTGCTGCTGGCTCAACGGGTTCAATTGCGGCGCAGATTGCAAAAATAAAAGGATGTAGAGTTATAGGTGTTGCAGGAGGAACCGAAAAGTGTAGATGGCTAACTGAAGAAGTGAATATTGATGCTTCTATAGATTATAAGACAGCTAATTTAAATGAGGTTTTGCCGGAACTGTGCCCAGAGGGCATTGACGTAGTTTTTGATAACGTTGGAGGTGACTTTCTTAATACAGCTTTAACGGTTATAAACCAAGGAGCAAGATTAGCTATTTGCGGAGCTATATCAGGTTACAACAATGAAACTCCTGCACCTGGACCTTCTAATTACATGTCTTTAATTATACAGAGAGCGAGAATGGAAGGTTTTATTGTTCTTGATTATATGGATAAATTTCCTGAAGCCATTGGAGAATTAATGCAATGGGAAAGCGAAGGTAAGATTATTTATCAAGAAGATATTCAAGAGGGAATTGAGAATGCTCCTGAAACTCTTTTAAGGTTATATACAGGAAAAAATAAAGGAAAACAGCTTCTTAAGATAGCTGATCCTGAATAAAAGTTATTTGTTACAGTTCTTTATGTGTTCCGTCACAGAAAGCACCTTTTTTACTTCGTTTACATCCACAAAAGAATACATCTTGGTTTTCATCTAATTTAACTTTTTCGGGTAAGAATTCACTACCTTCATGGGATCCATCACAAAATGGCTGTTTGGAACTTAGACCACAACGACACCAGTAATAACTTTTACCAGCTTCTATAGAAACCTTATAAGGAAATTTCTGAACTATTTTAGGATTATTCATATAAAAAAATTACCACAAATAAAAAACTAAAAGTCGAATGAGATTTATTCTCAGGTAAGTTATATTCCATATTGGAGAAAAAGAATTGAGCGTTCATAGCATTTTAAAAATGGGAAATCCTTTGCTAAGAGAAGAAGCATTGGAATTCTCGAAAGAAGAGATTCTGCATAAAGATACTAGATATTTATTAGATGATATGTGGGAGACATTAGAGATAGCTGGAGGAATAGGTCTTGCTGCCCCTCAAATCGGTGTTTCCAAAAAACTTGCTGTAATTAAGCTTTCGGAGGAATCTGATAGATATCCAGATATGGAAACTTCGAAGGCTTATGTAATTTTTAATCCTAAAATAACAATATTAGATTCTGAGTTACAAGGTTTCTGGGAAGGCTGCCTTAGCGTACCAGGACTAAGAGGCTATGTAGAGAGGCCTAGAAAGATCAAAGTTGATTATTTAGATGAACATGCAAAGAAAAAAAGTATCGAGGTTGAGGATTTTTTGGCCACTGTTTTCCAGCATGAACTAGATCATCTTATCGGCATGTTGTATGTTGATCGTATGGAAGACATTAGTACTTTAACATTTGAAGATGAGATGATTCTTCAAGAAGAGAATGAAGAAGAAATATTAGATTAACCAATTGAAGGTAAGAGAAGATGTCCAATCATATAGAAACTATTAGAGCAGCTTGGCAAGGAAGAATCTCAGGTTGTTTACTTGGGAAGCCTGTCGAAATGATATCTATGCGAGAAGGACCTGAAGGTTTAAATAGATTCCTATCGGATTCAGGTTCTTTGCCTTTAAGGAATTATGTTAATTACATGGAACATGAAATGTTAAGAGGGGCTAATAAAAGGTGTTGCTTGGGAATGATGGATAAAGCTGAAGCAGACGATGATATAACATACTTAGTTCTGGCATTGATGATGTTGGAACGCCATGGATTAGAGTTAGATACTGATGACGTTGCTAGGTCCTGGATAAATCTATTGCCAGTAGGAGCAACTTTTACTGCCGAGAGAGATTCTTATTTAAAATTAATTGAAAAGTCTAATACAGCTTATCAATTTGGAGGAAAAAGAAATTTTTCTATTGAAGAGATTAATGATGGCGAGTACAACGATTGGATTGGCGCGCAAATAAGAATCGACATGTATGGATGGGTCTTGCCTGGCAAACCAAAATTAGCTGCTGAGTTGGCTAGAAGAGATGCCACTCTTTCGCATCGAGCTTGTGCTGTTGAAGCCTCAGCTTACATAGCTGGTCTTTGTGCTCTTATTCCTGTTTCAGACTCAAGAGAAGAGGCCGTTCAGTCTGCCTTAGAACTCATCGATAAAGATTCAAAAGCCTATGAGGCTGTTATGTTGGGCATAAAAAATACCAATAAATCAGGATTAAATTTACACAAATATTATGGAGATATGTCGCCTGTACATAGTCTTAATAATTTAGCCGTGGTAGTTTGGGCTTTCTTATCTTTTCAAGGTTCATTTGATGAAGCTATAGGGGAGACTATCTGTTGTGGTTGGGATACAGATTGTACTGGAGCTACTGTTGGCGGTCTGATTGGACTAGACAAAGGTTCGATACCTAAACTTTGGACTGATCCTTGGCAGGGAAGAGTGATGACTTCCATAGCGGGCGTAGGAGAACTAAATCTAGATGATTTAGTTGATAGAACTTGTAACTTAGTTGATAAATTCTCATCTTCTTCTGAGCTAACTTAAGCCTTATGTCTTCGCCCATCATAGTTTTTGGCAGCATTAACATGGATTTAGTGGTGTACAGCAAATTCCAGCCTTCTAAAGGAGAAACTATTTTAGGAAATAGTTTTGAAACTTTCCAAGGAGGAAAAGGAGCAAATCAGGCTGTAGCCGTTTCTAGACTAGGCACCTCAGTCTCATTAACTGGGAAGATTGGGGAAGATGTTTTTGGTGAAGAGTTAATGCAAGGACTTCAAGCAGAAAAAATTGATACTCAAATGATTGAAAAGCATGATGGAGAATCTGGAGTTGCATTTATACATGTATTTGAAGACACTTCTGAAAATCAGATTATTGTGATATCAGGCGCAAACTCTTTCGTTAAATCTTCTCAAATCTCAGATGCAAATATTTCTTCAAGTGATATTTTAATTTCTCAACTTGAAATACCACCTTCTGAAATTGAAGATCTCTTCAAGAGGTCTAAGAAATTAGACTGTTACAGGGTATTAAACACAGCCCCAGCTTTAAATATTAACCCTAGCCTTATTCAGGAAACTGATTTATTGGTTATGAATGAATCGGAGTTAGAAAACTTAAGTAGAAAAAAAATAAGAGATGATGAGCTTGGTTCTATATTGATTGCTCTAAATGAATTGCAGCTTAATAAAAATCAGTCAGCCATTATAACTTTAGGTGCTAAAGGTGTTTACGTTTATAAAGATCAAAAAAGTTCTTTCATTGAAGGACATAAGGTTGATGCGGTTGATTCAACTGGTTCAGGTGACTGCTTTATAGGTGCCTTAGCCAGTCATTACTTAAAAAATGAAGATTTATTAGAAGCAGCCCATTTTGCTAATAAAGCAGGGGCATTATCAGTAACCAAAAAAGGTGCTTCGGCTTCTATGCCAACCTTAGAGGAAGTTGTAAATTTTGAACAAATTACTTAATCTGTTGGTTAAAAGGGGAAATCATGAAAAACGAATTCAATATAGAAATAGAGTACAGGCAAGTTCCTCGGCTGGATTCTGGTTCTGATGAAAGTGTCGTATATCTAGAAGAGCACGGTTATGTGGTTATCAAAAATGCTTTAAGTACAGAAGAAGCTAAAAAAACTTTAGATCTATTATGGGATTATTTAGAAGGACTTGGCACCGGAATAGATAGGAATGATACCTCGACTTGGGAGGATGATCGTTGGCCTACATGTGCTCACGGAGGAATTATGCCAAGTTATGGTATTGGGCATTCAGAAGCTCAATGGTTCTTGAGAGGGGTACCCAATGTAAAAAAAGCTTTCGCAAAAATATGGGATACCGAGGAATTGCTAACAAGTTTTGATGGGGTTTCTCTTTGGAGACCTTGGAATGTTAATCCTGAATGGAAAACTGAGACGGGCCAGTCCTGGTTCCATATAGATCAGCATCCTATATCAAAACCAGGCAAGCAATGTTTTCAGGGATTAGTTAACCTTTTACCTACGTCTAAAGAGATTGGGGGTAATGTTGTGGTTCCTGGATCTCATAAATTTTTTGAGAACATTCCTAAAGAATACGAAGAAAGATTAGCCAGACTTCCTTTGGATGTGGATCATTTCCGTTTTCCAAACGATGACCCTAAACTTTCATCAGAGAAAGCAGTGATGTGTCACATGGAACCTGGCGACATGTTGCTTTGGGATGCAAGGACTATTCATTGCAGTAATTCAGGAACAGAGCTACCAGATGACTCAAGAAATCTTATCAGAGCGGCTTCTCTTATTTGTATGATGCCTAAATATTTAACCAGTGAAGAGATTTTAGAAAAAAGACGAGAGGCTGTTGAGAAACTGATTTCTACAACTAACTGGACTAACGGTTTTAGGAATGCAGACGAATTTCCTCTTATCTTAGAAGCCGAAGATAGAGATAAGTATAGGTGGCCGGAAAAACCTGTTTTGAATGACTATCAAAAATCTTTAATAGATTAAGATGCAAACGCTTCAAGAGTATGCTGCTGCCGGAATGGGTATTGCTTTCCATGCAAAGAATCTACCCAAAAAGAAGGCTGTAGTAAGTGAGCATGGGGATAGGACTTTCCAAGAATTAAATGAAAATAGTAATCGTTATGCCAATTTCTTATTGGATAAAGGTTTAAAGCCCGGTGAAGGAGTAGCTATTGTTTGCAAGAATCGTCCTGAATTTCTGGAGGCTCTGTTCGGACCTATAAGAGTAGGTCTAAGAATAACACCAATTAATTGGCACCTTACACCTGAAGAGATTTGCTACATTGTGGATAATTGTGAAGCCAAGGTTGTAGTTTGTGATGCAATGTTTTCTGAATTTATTAAAGAAATCAATAAGCAACTCCCCGAAGTTATTATTCTGTCAGTCGATGGAGAAGACCCGATGGCTTTACCTTTTCACCAAACAATCAGAAAATATGATGAATCCGATATTACTAACCCTATAGCAGGCAGGTCTATGCTCTATACTTCTGGAACAACTGGGAGACCTAAAGGAGTCTTTAGGAAAGAGAACCCTCCGTCGTCAAAAACAGAGCAGCTAACTTTAGATACTGCGGCTTTTAATCCAGAAACAGACTTTAGTATCTGTCCTGGTCCAGCTTATCATGCGGCACCACTTGGACTAAATATCAATATTTCTTTAATGGCAGGTGTGGGCGTCTACCTCATGGATAAATGGGATGCTGAAAAAATGCTAGACCTTATAAGTCGTTATAAATGTACTCACACTCATATGGTGGCCACCATGTTTCATAGAGTATTAAGATTGCCTGAAGAGATCAAATCAAAATACGATATATCTTCTATGAGATGGATTTTACATGGTGCAGCTCCTTGTCCAGTTGAAGTCAAGAAAGCGATGATTGATTGGGTTGGTCCTATAATTTATGAATATTACGCGGCGACTGAAGGAGGAGGGTGCTTCATTCAGCCTCGAGAATGGTTAAAGAAACCTGGCAGTGTAGGTAAAGCTAATGAAGGAACTGAAGTAATAGTCTTAGATGAAGAATTTAAGGAAGTTGAACAAGGCAAAGAAGGCACTATTTATTTTAGCGCACCTTCAAAAGGACGCTTCGAGTATTACAAGGCTGAAGAAAAAACTTCAGGAGCTTATTGGGGAGATTATTTCACTATGGGTGATATAGGTTACTGTGATGCAGATGGTTATTATTTTTTGACTGGAAGGAGCGCTGATACGATTATTTCTGGAGGAACAAATATATACCCTCAAGAAATTGATAACATTTTATTGATGCATGACAAGGTCATGGAAGTTTGTTGCGTAGGCGTCCCCAATGAAGAATGGGGGGAGGAGATTAAGGCAGTTATTAACTTAGAGAAAGGTGCCGATTCTGAAGAGGTCTTGCAAGATTTACAAAAAATGGCGGAGGAAAAATTATCAGGATTTAAGAAACCTAAATCATATGAATTCTGGGAAGAAGAGTTACCAAGGTTACCTACAGGTAAGATACAAAGGAATCTTGTAAAGAAAAGGTTTTGGTAATTTATAAGTTAATTAAGTAATTTAATACCCTTTCTTCAAATAACTTATTGAAACCTTCTACATTAATATCCAATGCTACCTCTGCGTTATGTTTGGGTTTAAAAACCTGACCCATGATAGATTCATTAAATTCACAAACTGTTTCTCCGTCTGTGTACTCTCCTTTTGTTTCAACGGTGACATAAGCTTCTTTAAACTCTGCTAGTTCAGGTGCAAAACAAAGAGCCATAGCCAGTGAATCATAAAGATGAAGCCCTTGGTCAATAATATTGTGATTCGGGTTCATTTTTAGCCATGGTTCAACAGATTCATTTACAAATTGGCAAAAGGGGTGAGGATTCTCTCCAATAGATTTCAGCTGGTCTCTACCAAACCTTGTTTTGTGACAAACATCTAAGGGGACTAACATAAAATCTATTCCTGCGCCGAATACTTTCGATGCTGATTCGGGATCAGCCCATACGTTAAATTCAGCTGCAGGTGTCACATTTCCAGGAACTTTAGCCGCACCAGCCATCATGGTTATTTTTTTTATGTGTTTAGATAGATTAGGTTCTTCGTCTAGGGCCTTTGCAACATTAGTTAGAGGACCAATTGTAACGAGCTCAATGTCTCCTGAGTTCTCAACACAAGTTTTGGCTATAAACGAAGGTGCAGACAATTCATTTTCTTCTGGCTTAAGTATAGGAGTTAGTTGTTCCATTTCCTCTCTTTGGCTTAGCCATTTCCTTTTTTCATTTCTTTCAAGGTCGTAAGTACCAGGAGCACCTGAGTGTATAGGAATATCTTTGTTAAATTCTTTGACTAAGTACTTAGCATTACTGAATCCTCTTTCGACAGGAACATTTCCTTGAACTGTAGTTATCCCTAGGATTTCCAATTCAGGAGAATTCATAGCAAGCATAATTGCGAAGCAGTCCTCAGGGTCTCCTCCTTTCGTCCCCATGGCAGGGTCAGTATCTATAATTATCTTTCTAGTCATTTTGTATCATTGATATAATATTAATAACCATAGCAAGAAAGAAAAAAAATATGAACAACAAAACTGAAACAATAACTGTTTCTACCCATCTAGGAGATTTAGTAGGGGTAAAGGAACCCAATGGATCATATGAAAAATTTTAAATTTTTTATTACCTTACTTTTAATTTTATTTTCTGTAGGAATTTATTCCATTGAAGCAAACCAGAAAGTTGAGAATTTTAGACTAAATGATCAGTTAGGTAACTCGCATGAACTTTTCTATTATTCAGACCATGAGGCTTTAGTTTTTCTAGTACAAGGCAACGGATGCCCTATTGCGAGGAATGCCTCGGTGCGTTTTCACGAATTAGAAAGGATGTATTCTGAAAATAAAGTTAAGTTTTTTATGCTGAACTCTAATTTACAAGATACAAAGGCAAGTATTTTAGAAGAGGCAGCATCGTACGATTATCAAATGCCTATTCTTATGGATGAAACTCAGTTGATTGGAGAGGCGTTAGAAATTACTCGTACGGGTGAGGTTTTTGTTATCAATCCTCAGACATGGCAGATAGCTTACACAGGCGCTTTAGACGATCGCCTTACTTATGAAAATCAAAAACAAGAAGCTTCTGAGCATTTTTTAAAAGATGCGCTAGATGAAATTACAGAAGGAAGAGCAGTCACTCTTCCAGCCACTGACTCTTTAGGCTGTTTAATCAACTTTCCAGATCAGAGAAATAAAACAGACCATAAACTAATTTCTTATTCTGAAGACATTGCTCCAATCCTTATCGATAATTGCACAGCTTGCCACAGGAAAGGAGGTCTCGGTCCTTGGGCAATGACTGACTACAACATGGTGAAAGGCTTTTCATTGATGATGAGAGAAGTTCTAAGAACGAAAAGGATGCCACCATGGCACGCGGATCCTAGCATAGGTCATTTTAGTAATGATAGATCCCTAAGTACTGATGAAATGAAAACCCTTGTTCATTGGATAGAAAGTGGCTCCCCGAGAGGGAAGGGTAAAGATCCATTATTGGAAGCGGAAATCAGTGATTCCGTTTGGTCTAACGAATCTGAGCTTGGACCGCCAGACTACGTAATTGATATTCCCGCCACAGACATCCCGGCAACGGGTGTTGTCGATTACAAATACCATTTTGTTAAAAATAAGATCGGAAAAGATATATGGGTTAGGGCATCCGAGATAATTCCAGGTGATAAAGCTGTCTTACATCACGTAATCACTTCTTTTGGAGAGTTAAATGTGAAAGGGCCAAGAAAAGGAAGATTAAATTTTAGAACCAGGAAAGGTCTTCGAGGTTATGCTCCCGGTATCAACAGTAACCCTTTTCCGGATAATTCAGGTATTTTCTTGCCTGGCGATGTTACTTTCGAATTCCAAGTGCACTACACACCAGTAGGGAGAAAAACCGTTGATTCATCAAAAATGGGTATTTGGGCTTTAGATGGAGCTCCAGAGCATGAAATATTCACTAACACTATGATTAATTCAAGAATAAAAATCCCTGCAGGTGCAAAGAATCATCAAGAGTTCGACACCATGAATGTTAAGAGAGATTCCCTTTTATACAGCGTGTTACCTCACGCTCATTACAGAGGAAAAGCTATGGAAGTAAGTGTCATCTATCCTAATGGAGAAGAGAAGATTTTATTATCTGTACCGAACTATGATTTCAATTGGCAAACCTCTTATGATTTTAAAGAGCCCGTATTTATCCCAAAAGGATCAGAACTCAAACAAATAAATTGGTGGGACAATTCAAAGCAAAACCTTGCTAATCCTGATTCCTCAGTAGATGTTTATTGGGGTGAACAATCATTTGAAGAAATGTTATTTGGTGCCTTTATGATGAGAAACTTAAAAGAAGGAGAAGTGGTTTCTACTAAGACCTTAGAAAACTATAGGGCAAGTACAGAAGAGTAATTTATTTCTGCGAGGCTTCTCTTATAGCTTTAAATTCATTCCCTTGGTACCACTTAGGCCAATCTTCCGAATTGGCTATTCTAAGAACCATTTTAGAAGTGATTGTTAGTTGATCATTAAAACCACTTAAGTCCCAGTCTATATTGTACTCATCTGAAGGTTGGTGATAATCATTGGCTGTATAAGCGTTGGCAATTTTAGATCCAGCTTCCACTCCTCCGACTATTTTATCTACTCCGCCATCAGCATAGAGCATTGGCACTCCTTTCTTGGCTAAACTTATATGATCAGATCTATAAAAGTAACCTTTCTCTGGAAAAGGGTCGGGCGTGATGTATTTACCAACTTTATCTAATTCCTCTTTAAGGATATCTTCCAGTTCAGACGCGCCATACCCTACAACGATTACATCTTTAGTTTTCCCTACAGGCAAAACTCCATCAAAGTTATAGCCAGCAACTATATTTGCCAATTCAACTGGAGGATATTCTCCAAAGTACTGAGAGCCTAGCAAACCAGACTCTTCAGCTGTAACCGCCAAGAACAAGAGAGATCGTTCCGTTTCTATTGTTCCAAAGTAATTCGCTAATTCAAGAATGCCTGCAACCCCTGTAGCATTGTCTACAGCTCCATTATAAATTTGATCATTGTTTGGCGAATGCCCTTCTCTAGTTCCTAAATGGTCCCAATGGGCCATCAACAATACATACTCATCAGGCCTAACTGTCCCTTCTTTTACAGCTGCTACATTATGGGAAGTAGAGAAACTAAGGTTATTTCTAAGTTGGGCATTTAGTTTCAATCCTTTCATAGGAACTGGCTTGAAGTCTCTGTTTAAGGCATTAAGCTTTTGTTCTTCTATGTCCAAACCAGAATTCTTAAATAATTCTGTAGCAATATCATGAGTTATCCAACCTTCTAATTTAATTCTACTCGCTCCAAGATCCGGTCGTTTTAAATCAATTTGCTTACCAGACCAGCTTGTTTCTACTACTTGCCAAGGATAAGCTGCGGGTTCTGTGTCATGAATAATTATCATCGCCTCAGCACCTTGCCTAGCAGCTTCTTCAAATTTATAAACCCACCTTCCGTAATAAGTCATAGCTTTGCCATTAAACAGGTTAGGGTCTTTCGTTCCAAAACCTGGATCATTGATTAAAATGACTAGAGTTTTTCCTTTAACGTCTATGCCCTCGTAGTCATTCCATTCGTATTCAGGAGCCTTAACTCCGTACCCCATAAATATCAAATCACTATCATTAATACTTGTACTTTCTTGAACCCTTTTTGACCAGAAAACAGCTTCTTTACCAGGAATAAGAGTTTTAGTTTTACCATTTACATCTATGGATAAAAAGGATTGAGTAAGGTCAACTTCCATCTTAGACAAAGGAACTTCAAGAAGGTAGTTATCGTTTATTGGTTTAAGACCATATGACTTAAATTTATCTTTTAGATAATTTTTGGTTAATTCACCTCCTGGTGATCCTGGTTCTCTTCCACCAAATTCATCTGAAGCAAGAATCTTTGTGTGCTTATGAAGATTCTCTTCTTTGATTGTATTCTCATTAGAACACCCAAATAAAAGAACAAGATTTATAAGTAATACATATTTAATTAATTTCATATTTTTTCCTCAGGCTCTTCTAATTGACAATCCACCATCAACGGGTAGAGCTACCCCATTTATAAAAGAAGAAGATGGTAGACATAAGCTTAAAGTAGCATGAGCTACCTCAACAGGCTCCCCATATCTTTTGAGTCCAACCCTACGTCTGGCGAAGGTAGCTTTGTCCTTTTCATCAATTGCGGCAGTCATATTAGTGTTAATAGGGCCTGGACATATGCAATTTACCGTTACTCCTTGAGGCCCTAATTCCAAAGCTAATGATCTCGTTAAGCCTATAACTCCATGCTTAGCAGCAGTGTAGGGGCTATGGCCAGGAGTAGCTCCAAATCCTTCTGTTGATGATATGTTCACTATACGAGCAGCATCAGATTTAAATAAATGTTCTAAAGAAGCTCTAATCAATCGTGTTTGACCTGTTAAAACAACTTCCATAGTCTTTTGCCATATATCTGCGTAGTTTTCGTCATCAATGTTGATAGGAGATGCAATTCCAGCATTGTTTATAAGATGATCTAATTGGCCAAAAGTCTCTATTGTTTTGGATACACATTCTTGTATTTGTTTATCATTAGTTACGTCTAATTGCATGGCCAAAGATTCCCCTCCATTTGAGTTAATCTGCTCGCTTACTTTTTGAGCATCTTTCGAATTAACATCAGTAACAACCACCTTAGCACCCTCAGAGGCAAAAACTTCTGCAGTGGCTTTTCCCATTCCACTTCCAGCTCCAGTGATTAACGTAACTTTTTGTTTAATTGATCTAGATAGTTT
>CESR01041775.1_pt1 | contig 11729 bp, 13 predicted proteins | sample 356351 | NCBI WGS metagenome assembly CESR01 (sample SAMEA2622149, study PRJEB7988) | marine metagenome | isolation source: saline water (ENVO:00002010), including | reverse complement strand
GAGATTAACTAATGGAAATTTATTCAAAAGAGAGGGCGATGCGATTTTCAAGCGGGTTGTTTGTCTTTCTGTGGTTCGGTTTTGCGACAATTATCCCTGTAGTAGATTCATATAACCCAGTTGAATTCAGATTTTGGGTAATTTTTGTTCTTTTTCTAATAGTTGGTTATGTATGCCTGGTATATGACGTATATAATTTTCTTCAATGGCGGTCTTTTGGCGCCGTAGTATTTCGTACTGACAATTATCCAAAAGTAGGCGGTAAACTAGACGGGTATTTAGTTTTTTCGAAAGCAATGAAACCTGATGTTACGCTTGATGTTACATTTAGATGTGAGCACCGAAAAAATAAAAAAATAAAATTAGAAAAGTCTTTCAATGAGTCAATTAATCATCAGACGACATCTACATCTAATGATAAATTTATTACCGAGGAAAACGTATCTGATAAATTTGTTACTGAAGAAAACACATCAGGCGAAGTTTTTACGCATATTACTCTTAATATTCCAATCCCATGGTCAGAAGAAGCGCCCGAATGGTATATTCGTGAATGCTATAAATATTATCATTGGACGCTTATTGTAAAGTCAGAATTTAAGGGTATTTATCTATCTAGAAATTACCCAATAATTGTACTCTAACTAGTTTTTTTTATACCACCACATCCAAATACCCGTGAGAGCAATAAACACGAAAAGAACTGCAATTAAATCGACAAAGTACAGACCCCATTTACCAAAAATACGTCCGCTATGTAAATCAAGTAAAGTCCTTTCAGCTGTTAGTCCAGTTCCACGATATTGTTCTAGAATATTAGCTTTTAATGGCTCTGTAATTTTAGATGTAGAAGACCAATTTGCATTTATAAAGTCATATTCACTCCATTGAAGAATGTCTAGATTTACACGGTAGTAACCATGCGCTGACTTGATAATGATGTTGTATTGTTCGTCATATCCGATCTCTGTCATCCCCGCAGGAACACCTTCAGCACCTGCGAGCAACTCCAATACTTCTCCTTCTGTATTCAATAGCATCAGTTTGCCATCATATGCAATAATATATGTATCATTAATTTTGACCATGCCGACAAGTTCATTGGCGTCATTTATAATTTCTTTGTTATTAAAATATATACGTTTACCAACTTGTATGACCCAATTATTTGATGAGAGATAACCTATCGGTTCAGACTTAGGGCTTACTTGATAAAGATTGAGTAACCAATCTACTTTTATGTAAGTTGTATTTAGCTTGAGCTTTTCACTATGATTTAATGCAATGCCGCTAATAGCAAGAAATACAACAAATAGCGCTATATAGGTACCAATTTTTTTGTGCCACTTCTGTATAAATGTAAACATTAATTTCCCCTGAAATTATTTATTATCTACATAACTATCTAAGAACAAAGCAAGACGCGCTAATTTTGTTAGTGCATTTACAGATAATGTTGCACCTGAAATACCATCTATTTTTTGATCAAGATTTCTTTCAGCTGTTAGAGTTGTGTCTTTGAATTGATCTGTAAAAAAGGGATATCTGACTTCCCATCCTCTCGATTCTCTAAAAATAAGTACTTTTACATCTAATATTTTTCCATTAGCAGTAATTAGTCCAACAGTGATTGGTTTGTCTCTGCCAATTTCTTCTAATATCCAAGCACGTTTTGTATTGTCATCCCAGTACCGAAGACGAAGTACTTTCATATCATGCCCAAGTATATTCTTAATCTCTGTTTTTAGATTCTTTTTAATCCATAGTTTTTTTGGTTCAGGAGGATTCCCATTAAACACCTGTTCCAAGAATTTCTCAGGTTCAAGATAGGTTCCTTTTGCGAAGGAGGTCGAGCTCCAACAGAGGACGTTAATTATAATAAGGATGTGGGTAGTTATTTTTAGCATGAGTATTCTCACAGCTTACAAAAAAAACAGGGCACTCAAAAGCACCCTGTTAATTTTTATTATGAGACTATCATTATTTAATGATAATTCTCTTAATATTTTTTTACCTAGAACTGATATCCAATTCCTAATGCCAGTGTATTTGTCGATGTATTGGCATCGGCATCTTCAATCGTTTGGAAATCTAACTTAAATGCTACCTGTGGATGCGGCCAATAATTTACCCCGGCAACCCAACGTTCTTCTTCTAGTCTCGCTGTTCCCGCAGTTCTGTCCATATCTTCATACCGAGCAAAGACACCCATTTCACCATTACCAGCCTTAAAACGATAAGCAGGTTCAATATACCAGCCGTCGGTACTCTTGCCATCAGTACCCAAGTCTCTATCCATTTTCCAGCCCGCATAGAGCGCTCTTATACCAAGACCAGAGCTATGTTTGTAATCAACATGCGCCGTCGTTAGTACAGCTTCATTAGCACCTACACCTAAACCTCCTTCTATGTCGCTCTGGTAGTGAAGTGAGCCACTGAGTTCTAGACCAGGAACACCAGTGTAACGTAGACGTGCAGTACCAGCTGGATGATCAGCGTTTGCTTCTGCAACTTTTTGACGACCCGAGCGAATATTTGTTGTTGTCTGCATTCCTGAATGCAGGACAAAGTCATAATTTACACCAGGCGCCATCTCACCGTTCATACCAAAGCCCGCTTCCCACCATGTTGATGGGATGATGCGTTTTTCTACTTCATTTCGCTCAACACCATAAAATGTGTTTGGCTCATGCGTAACATTTACTAGACCTATAGGTAGGAGATCTAAACCAGCACGAAATCGATGATTCTCACTTAAATCTATTTCAATCCAGGCCTGTTCCAGCTCAACTTCACCCTGATTTGAGTCAGATAAAGCATGCTCTAACTCGAGCTCAGAGAAGAAATGGATGGTGTCACTGAAATCATGGCCAAAGTATAAAACGAAACGATGAAAATCAATTTCATCATTACCCGCTTCTTTTTTGTTATAGTGTAGTTCACCGTAACCACCAATTTGCGTTTTATCGGCCCAGGACGCACCACCAACACCTGATTCTATGGCTTCAACCGTAGCTTCAACTTCTTCAGCCGTTTCACCAAGTTTCTGCTGCAATTGTTCGATAACTTTCTGCTGTTCTTGAATTGTCTGCCACATTTCTTCAGCAGTAGGCGCAGCTTTTACACTTATGACAAAAAGCATAGATAAAGCTATATAGCTAACTAACTGATATAAATGAATATTTAGTTTCATACAAACCTCATAATTTAGTTAAATAATAATACGAATTGTTATCAGTAAGATTATATACTAAATAAGAATGATTATCAATTAAGAATATTTATTAAAAAATACATTGTTTAATTAGTAAGAAAATATTAAATAAAGAATTAAGTAATATTAAAGAGATTTGAAAAAAAAATTAATTTGATGATGATGTTATATTAGATACACTACGAACGTAGTATAAAAAATTAAATTAAGTGTTTAAAAAAGCAGGAGTTGTATAACAATGAGTAGCGGTAAAGTTAAGTGGTTTAACGAATCAAAAGGTTTTGGTTTCATCGAGCCGGATGAAGGTGGTGATGATATTTTTGTTCATTTTTCTTCTATTAAGGCCGAAGGCTTTAAGACGTTAAATGACGGACAAGCTGTTACGTATAATGCTGAACAGGGGCCGAAAGGTTTACATGCTGTTGAAGTTGAAATTACATCGTAGCCGAAGAAATTTTTAGTAAAAGTTTTGTTATAGTGTTCAAGGAGTTTAATTTTAAGTCCTTATTAGTTTCAATCTCCCATACTATCAGATTGTATACTATCTATTCATCTTCAATAAAATCAGGTTATGTACAATAGTAGGGATTAAGTTATGGCATTATGGGAACAAGTTTTACTTGGAATTGCGGCATTTGTAATTGTATTTTTATTTTGGCCAGGCGCAAAAAAAGCAATGGAACAAAGCAAGCAAGCAGAAAATCCAGACTGGTATGGGGCGTTGTTACCCATTGGTGTCGTTATATTCTTTATCTTTATGTTAATTATGATTTCTAGAGGTTGATTCAAATATTATGATTTTATATAAGAAATTATTTTTTATTTTATTGAGTTTAGTAATTTTAAATTCTCCTATGACTTTAGCGGAAGATGCAGACGGCGAAATGTTAAGCGCAGGCGAACTTCTTAAAAATTGCGAAGAAAATGCTACCCCAGGAGCACCCAATCAATATTGTATGCGATATTTATTTGGACTTATTCAGACAGTAATGATGTTACAGCAAGCCGATCAGAGCCCACCAATTTTTTGTATTAATCCTCAGGTGACACCTATACAAGAAGCAACTGAGAATATGATCTCCTATTTACGTGGTCAATCTTCTCGCTCAAACGAAGAAGCTCAAAAAATAGTATTAGAGGGACTAAGCAAGACTTACCCATGTAGTGCTGCTGGGAGCCGGATTTAATATTATAGTAATTATTGATTACCAATACGTTTTAACAGTCTGATTAAATTTTACATAAAGTAATTTCTTAATTATTACCATGACCGAACTCCCTTATTTGTATCAAATATTTATTTGGGCAGTACCCGTTATTTTTGCTGTTACCCTTCATGAAGTAGGACACGGTTTAGTTGCAAAAATATTGGGCGATACAACAGCAGAAGATATGGGGCGTCTCACAATCAATCCGATAAAGCATATAGATTTGATAGGAACCATTGTTGTTCCTTTAACAATGTTTTTTTTAAGTGGTTTTGTTTTTGGCTGGGCAAAACCTGTCCCGATTAATTGGAATAGACTAAGAAATAAAAAACGCGATATAGCATTAGTTGCCTTAGCAGGTCCTTTTGCGAATCTACTAATGATTATATTTTGGTTGTTCGTGGCAAAATTATTTATCGGACCCGCAGGACAAGGTAATAGCGCTGCTAGCTTATTAACTTTTATGGCTTGGGCTGGAATTATAATTAATTTCTTATTAATGATTGTGAATTTATTGCCATTACCACCACTAGACGGAAGTCGCGTTTTATTTTCAATTTTACCTAATAAATTAGCGTATCAATATATTAAATTAGAGAAATACGGTTTGCTTATATTAGTTGTCTTATTAATAACTGGTGTATTAGCGAAAACTATAGGACCTGTTATTGCTGTATTTGAAAGATTAATGCATGTATTGATTATTTAATTGAGAATAAAGAGCATTTATATTTAGAATGTAAATCTTATCTGCGTGAACTTAAATCTATTATTTTTGTCTCTTAACATAATAATTAAGGGAAAAGTGATTATGTTTAGAATAATTCAGGTGTTATTTTTTATCTTTGTTAATGCGACTCTTTATGCGGCAGATTTTGAAAAGAGTTATGAAGCCTATAAAGAGGGAAATTATGAAGTAGCTTTGAGTGGATTTCTTGAGCTTGCATCTGAGAATCATATGAAGGCCCAATTTTACCTTGGCGCAATGTATCGCGAAGGCAAAGGAGTAGATCAAGATTATTCAAAATCGCTTGGGTGGTATCAAAAAGCCGCAGAACATGGTGAGCCAAAAGCACAACATAATGTTGCGCTTTTTTACCAAAATGGTCTTTCAACTAATCGAGATATAAAGACAGCTATTGATTGGTATATTAAGGCAGCTAATCAGGATTATGTCCCATCACAAATTAATATTGCTAAAATTTATTATCGTGGTGATGGTGTCGAAAAAAATACTAAAGAAGCTATAACGTGGTGGGAAAAAGCCGCTAACCTTGGGAGTAAAGGCGCTCAACACAATTTGGGATTAATGTATTTTCTAGGAGAGGGTGTTGAGCAGGATTTTTCAAAAGCTATTGAATGGTATTTAAGTGCTGCCAAACAGGGATCAAAAGAGGCACAAAATAGCTTAGGTTTTATGTATTTTGAGGGCAAGGGAGTAAGCAAGGATTTAGTCGAGGCCTATGCATGGTTTCAATTAGCAGCAAGCGCTGACTATGATCAGGCGAAACTTAATTCTAGTATTGTAGAAGCAAATCTAAATAGTGCAGAAATGCAAAAGGCAAAAGAGAGAACTAAACAGTATCTGACTAATTATCCAGCAGGTGAAGAGTAATTTTTATCCAACCACTAACTAATGCATAAGCAGTAATTCGCCTAGTTTTTTAACACAACAACTGATTTTGATTTAAATCCATCTGTTTCGATTAAGAATATTTGTCTGCTCTGGTTTTGCTACGACGATGTAACGAAATGGTCCGCCCGCCTTAATAGCGTCAAAAGGGTAGCACGTGATAAGTAGTAATTTGTTTTCTAAATCGGTAGGAATAACGTCAGTTATTCTTTTATCAATAATTACTACATTTGTTACGCGGTATGATTGTGTTAAGTGGTATGACTGTAGTTGTAAATAATCCCCTACTTTAAGATCTTTCAGAAAATAAAAATGTGTATCTCTATGTCCAGAGATAACAATATTACCAGTTGCTCCAGGAGTTGCGCTCCCAAAAAGATATCCTGGACCGAAAGCCAATGAAGAGCCATTGGCTCCGGCCAGGACAATGTGGCTAATACCATAATCGGGTGCACTGAGACGAGCGACTGGCCAAGTGTCTGCCCATGGCCAAGGTTTTACCTTTTTTTGGCCATTAAGCGTTTTTGACCATGAAGTCTCGAGGAGGATTTGTGCTAATACCGCTTTAGTATGGATATAGGAACCTTGCCCTATAAACCAAAGGCCACAGATGAGGAGGGCTATGACAAAAAATTTTCTATGTGTGGTTTTAAATATGCGAATCATTACGATGTATTAAATAAAAGAATGATGCGAACAACATTAGTAATATGCCTATAATAAAATTGAGACGTGCATCAGTTGCTGTGTCTGGAAATTTTTGACCAAAGACTTTATCGTATTGCCAGTTAAGGGGTAGATGTCCCGGAACTGCATTTGAGTTTAGCTTTCTGTTGGATGGACGTACTGGCGAAAGGTCGACTGCAATAAGGCTGGTATATTTACTAACCAAGTGATGTTCTAGTGCGGTATTGATGATTGTTTTTTTTACAGATTCAAATTCATCGTTTTGTTCTTGTTCCATTAAAGCGGCTATTTTTTTTCTAGCCCAAAATTTAGCTATACCAGTTCGATTTTGTCCCCCGGAAAGCATCAAGCTTGAGGACCATTTACTTTCTGCTACCTGTCCGGATATTCTTATTTCATCGAGCGGTAATTTCTTTGCTCTTACTGCAATAAGTAATGGCTCCCCACTGTATAGGTCATTTATTTTCTGTGGCCATATTTCGATGGAATTTATAAATTCAAAGCCTGATAGTTGCCCAATATTTGCATGAATGTCTCTCAAAACTGGAGATTCAATTTTTTCAAACAAATCTTGCATTCGGGTAGTTACTTCATTGAGTTTGCCTATATAGGTATGTGTTCCGCGTCCGAAATTAGCTGCACGAGACATAAAGTGTGAGTTAGGTGCCGACCCGATACCAATTGTAAATAAACGGCTACGACCTAATCGCTGCTGGATGGTATTAAATAATGCTTGTTCGTTACCAATATCGCCATCGGTTATAAAGATAACTTGGCGTAAACCAACATCCCTTTCTTGGTTTGCAAGCGCGGCTATTAAGGCAGGTACCATTTCGGTTCCACCATTAGCTTCTAATGAGCCTATATAATTAAGCGCCTGATGCAGCGAAGCTGGGGTAGTCAATTCAGACTGATGAAATAAACTTGATGTTAGTGAGTTGAATTGAATAATATTAAAATAGTCGCCTGGTTTAAGTCTGGCCAATGAAAATCTAAGTGCCGCCTTAGCTTGTAAAATCGATTCACCATCCATTGAACCGGACGTATCGATGACGTAAATAATTTCTCTATTAAGTATTTCGGCTTTTTCTACATCGGGCGGTAACATCATAATCATTCCATAGTCATAGCCATTTATTTCTTCAGTGAATAATGCTGCCTTTGGAGCATCACTTGGATGTGGTTGCCAGATTAATTCAAAGTCACGATTTGCAAGGGTCGAGTCTTGTTTTAGTTCTATGTAATATTCATTATTTTGTTTATCAATTTCTATTTCATGATAAGGGCTGTGAATTCTTTCCAATTCCAGACCAGCATCGAGATCAATTTTTATAGTAGCAATATTTTCACGTTTTCTATTTGGGTGTATAACATGGGGTGTGATTCGAGAAGCATCAATTACTTCATCTGTGTCGTGCGCCCAACCAGTGCCGGATGAAAAACCACTATAGATTCTATCTATGTTTTTCCCAGGTATATATCGCGGTCCAACAGTCATTGGAAAACGTACAGAGAAAGCACCATTGTCATAGTGAGTAATCTGTTGAAATTCAATTTCAATTTTTACCGTTTCATGAGGTGCAATATTTGCAACTGAGGTGGTAAAAATATTAGGTCTTTCCTGTTCTGTTAGCGCCGCTTTTTTCCCAGCTTGTTTAGCTCGCTTGTATATCTTTTTTGCCTCTTTTTCCTCCTTTATCTGTCCTTCAATAACACGTTCGCCAATTCGAAGTCGCATATGATCAACTGCGGCGTTCTCAGGTAAAGGAAAAACATAAATACCTTCCTGCCAATTGTCAGTCGTATTACTAAAGGTTTGTGTGACATTTACACGATTAACCATACCCGTTATAGTCATTGCCACATCAATATTAACTTTTGTTGCTTTACTATATCGATAGTTACGAAAAAAATTATTGCCATCGTACGTCATTCCATTATTTTGTTTGAATAGTAGAGTGCCTTCATTTGTTTCGCCCATCATATTTACTAAGTTATAATCATTCCTATAAACAGAGACACTGTTTAATCCATGTGTAGGGGTGGTACTGTTAAATCCATGCGTAGGGTTATTGCTTGATGCGTAGACCGGATTATTATTTGGCAAGGCAGATGTAAGAACCAAACAAATCCATAATCCTACCATTGCCGATAAGAAGCTTAGAGCTTCATGAACATTCTTCCTGGTTATTTTCATTAAGCTTAAACTTCTTGGTTGAGCGTCAAACTTATCGTTACACGACGATCAAAGACATAAGATTCAGTGTCACCCTCATTTGCAGACGCCTTGCTTTCCCCATGTGCATGTGTTTGAAACCTTTGGTTCGATATACCTGTTTTAATGAACTCAGCTCGAACATTACTCACTCTTTCTTTACTTAACACTAAGTTATGATTATCCGAGCCACGATGGTCTGCATACCCACTAATCTGTATTTTTATCTCAGGATAAGTTTTTATTAAATTGGCAAGTTTTTGTATTTCCGGAAGGATTGCGCGATGTATTTCTGCTTCATTAGTTTTGTAGTAAATAACATAAGAAATTCCCTCGCTTAATTTTTCTAGAGACTGGATTTCTTTATTGAGCATGACTTTTTGGAATTCTTTTTTATATTTTTCCTTGGTCTCAGCTAATTCATTTTGCTGATATGCAATTTCAATACTTTTTACATTCAATTCTTTTTCAAGAGATGCAATAGTTTTGTCTGTTTTGTTCTCACGGTCACCTAGCCACGTTCCGCCTCCAGCCCCAATCACCACTCCAATAGGTCCAGCTAAAACACCACCAATTAAAGCGCCAACACCAAAACCGACATTTTCTTTAGTTGATGCAGGCTCAATTTGAATATCATTTGCAGCAACAATTGATTGGAAGCTAATTAGGCTGATTAGAGTTACCGTCTTTAAAAATTTCATAATATATATCTCCTATTTTTAAATTAACTATAAACTGATTACACTGGCGACTATTTAATACTCAGTAAATGGCAGGGCAGTGTTAGAATTAGGGAAATGTGATGATAAAATATGGCAAAAAAATGATATTCAGACTTTATGAGTTAAAATCCCAAAATAATGCTTTATGGTATATATAAGCCAAAGACACATAGGAGAAAAATATGCCAAAACAGATTCTTTTGGTCGAAGATGAGTTAATACTTTGCGAAAACTATGCCAAAACTATACGCGAACATGGGTATGCAGTTATCACCTGCCATAGCAAACAAGGCGCGTTACAGATTATTAATAAGCGTTTACCGGATTTGGCTATTTTAGATATCGGACTTGGCGATGAAATGGAGGCTGGCTTTGATCTTTGTCGGGAAATACGCTCCCTTTCAGCGGTTCTACCAATTATCTTTTTAACCGCAAGAGACTCAGATGTTGATACAGTTAGCGGCTTAAGATTAGGTGCTGATGATTATCTTAGTAAGGATACAAGCATTAATAATCTACTTGCTCGTATTGCTGCACTATTTCGTCGTATACATGCACTAGAATCAAATGATGACACAGAAAAAATTAAACGTGGCAAATTAACTGTTGATACCAGCCGTTTTAGAGTCGAGTGGGGTGAAGATGCTATAGATTTAAGTCTTACCGAATTTTGGATTGTCCATTCATTAGCAAAAAGGATAGACCATGTAAAAAGTAAAGATCAGCTTATGCAAGATTCCAAACAAGTTGTTGCTGATAACACAATTACCTCACACCTAAAAAGAATAAGAAAGAAATTTAAAGAATCTGATAAAAATTTTGATCAAATAGAGACAGTGTATGGCGTCGGATATCGATGGAGATCTTGAAAACGAAGTTAGTTTTGAATGTTTAATTCTAATATAAAAATTTCACTACGTAGTAAATTAATGCTGATGTCAATTTCAGTTTTAATTATTCCCTATATTGGATTTGATTATATAAGACAAACTGAGACTTATTTGAGGTCTACACTAGAATCAACATTAACTAATGTTTCATATGTCGTTGCAAGCGCTTTAAATAATAAACCAAGGTTATTTAGCACAAGTTTTTCGGAAGAAAGAAATGTTTTATATGTTCATGAATTAAATAATGTTATTCAAATAGATGGTTATACCGTCGATTGGAAATCATATGTTGATTGGTCTGAGATATACCCATCTATTTCATTAGCAAATAAAGATAATTTTAGACTCATTATTAGTAAAGATAATGATTATTATTATGTGCTGTTACAGGCCGAAGATAATGAATTAATTTTTTCTACAAGATCTCGAAATGGGAAAATAAATGGAGACCATTTTGTTTTCGTTTATCGAGATAGATTTCGCAGACTACATAAAAACTATCTTACCCCAATTGCTCTCGGTTCAATAAGACCTTTTTATTACAAAGAAACTTCTGATGAGTATGGAGTCCAAGTAAGAACAAAGAAAATTTTAACTAATATTTCTTCTTATATACAAAAAACAGAGAAAGGGTTTAATTTAGAAGTGAAAATACCTAAATATCTAATTGGAGAAAATCTTGGTTTTGTTTTTAATGATATTGATAATGAGAATCATAACTTGAAGTCAAATGTTATTAGTACTTTTGGAATTGAGCCTAATAAGCTTATTAGCTCTTCAAAAGAAATTGAAGATATTATTTCGAATCATAGTGGCAATGAGGGGAGACGTATTTGGGTGCTTGATAAAATGGGCCAGGTACTCGCTAGTAGCGGAAGTTTGAAGCAAAAATTTGAGAAGAATGTATTTAATATTTTTTATACGTATTTATTACCACCGGCTTTTGACCAATTTCAAGACGATTTAGCAGGTGCCTCAAAGTTAAAAGGCGATGAAGTGATGAACGCCTTGTCAGGGGAGACAACTACCAAGTGGCGGTCATCACCAGATGAGAAAGCAGTTATTGTTTCGGCCGCAACACCCATTTTCTTTGATAATCAAATTGTTGGCGTAGTTGTTGTTGAAGAAACTACAAATAATATACAGTTGATGCAACGTCA
>CESR01113818.1_pt1 | contig 11757 bp, 4 predicted proteins | sample 356351 | NCBI WGS metagenome assembly CESR01 (sample SAMEA2622149, study PRJEB7988) | marine metagenome | isolation source: saline water (ENVO:00002010), including | reverse complement strand
CGACAGCCGTGTAGCAGTAGGGCCAATGGTCGCGGCCATCGGCACTGTTGTTGTTGCCTGAAGTGCTCACGCCCTTCTGGGGACTGCGACCAAACTCACCCACCGCGACCACCATGGTCTCCTCCAGCATGCCGCGCTCGTCGAGATCCGCGATGAGAGTGGATAGACCTGAGTCGAGCATCGGCCCGGACTGGTCCTTCATCCTCTTGGTAAGGCCTTGGTGATGGTCCCACGAGTGGTTGTCGCTGTTGGCGACCTTGGGCCAGACGACCTCGACCACACGGGTACCGGCCTCCACCAGGCGTCGGGCGAGCATGCAGCTTTGGCCGAATGTGTTGAGGCCGTAGCTTTCGCGAAGTTTGGCGGTTTCCTGTTTCAGGTCAAACGCGTTGCGGGCCCGACCGGAGATAACCAAGTCGAGCGCCCGTCCATAGTAATCATTGAGGTTGTAGCTCGACACTGCCTTGTCGACCTCGGGCATGGCCCCGTTGATCGTGTCGCGAAGCCGGGATCGACGCTTCAGGCGCATGGAGAAGATGTCGGGCTGAAGCTTCAGGTCGTCGATCTTGATCTTGTCCATTTTATCCATGTCCATGTCACCGCCCGGCGGATACAAATAGTAGGGATCGTATGCCCGTCCGAGGAAACCTGCGGTGCCTGCCTTACCGACCACGTTGCTCTCCTGCAGCGGGCGCGGCAACATGACGAAAGGCAGCATAGGTTCAGTGACTGGCTTGAGTCGAACGATCTGGGAGCCGAAATTCGGAAAATCCTTCGGGCTGGGCGGCTCGAGTTGGCCGGACGGGCTGACCTTGTCGGTGGTATAACCAGTCATCATCTGGTAGATGGCGGCGGTGTGGTTGAACAGACCGACCGGCGTATAACTGAGCGAGCGGATCAAGGTGACCTTGTCGTTCACCTTGGCCAGTTTCGGAATAATCTCGGTGAAGTTGACGCCGGGAATCTTCGTTTTGATCGGCTTGAACGCGCTGCGCACGTTGTCCGGCACGTTCTCTTTGGGATCCCAAAGATCGAGGTGACTGGGCCCACCTTGCAAATAGCAGAGGATAATGTTCTTGGCCTTGCCCCAACCTGGCCCGCCGCCATTCTTGGCCTTCTTGGCCTCCGCCTGCATCTGGAACATGCCGCCGAGTGAAAGCCCGAGAATACTGGAACCTCCGAGGCGCAGCAAATCGCGACGCGACAAGCCGAGTTGGCTATCGCACAAGTCTTTTCCGAGTTCGCCTGGTACACGAATCATGGTCGTAGTCTCCGTTTTGGTGAGTTCTGCTTGAAATTCAAAATGCGGTGATTGGCATCGGGGTCAATCAACGATTGAAGAGGAAGGCCGGTGTATTGATGAGGGCCCAGGCGATGTCTTGGGCTCCGATGAGGCGTTTGTTGCCTAACTGTTTCTTGCTGAGCTCCATGGCTCGTCGCAGGATGGCGATGCGCGGCGAAACTGGAACAGGCTTTTGAGCGAGGGTTAGATCACTTTGCAATTCCTTGATCTTGGGATCAGCGAGCAAGGGCTTGCGGGCCTCGGCAAGAGCTTTGTTCAAGTTGGCCCGAGCGGAATCATTCTTCTTGAAGGCCTCGACAAGCTTCTTCTTCTGGGCGGAGTTGCGCTTATCCTTGGCGATGGCGAAGATCTGTTTCACATCCGATGGCACGCCAAAAGTGACGGGGCGGGGAGCATCGGTCACGGCAAGACGGAATCGACCGAGGCTGTGTTTGCCGTCCTGATACTCCTGCTTGAGGGTGAAGGTCAGCTCGGAACCGCCTTTCAAGGAAAGGTCTTTCTTGGTCTCGAAGGAAGCCATGTGAGCCATGTGAGCCTTGCCTAATTGGTCATGGATAGCCCAACCGTTCTTTTGTGGAGCGACCTTCCCGTCAATGGCCGTGGCTACCGGATAACCCTTCTGACTGAAGGTGGCTAGGGCTTTCTGGAAGGCAAGTTTAACGGGTGCCTCGTTACGATAGAACCTGATGGACTTCAGCACCATTTCACCACCTGGCCGGAAGCGCAGGCCGGTAAGGTCTTCGGCGGCGGAAAACTCGAAGCGGTAGGTCTTCCACTCCGCTGACTTGGCGATGACCGTCTCCGCAGTGGAACGCTTGGGCTCGAAGTTATTTTCCTTCTTCGTTTTCCAAAACATCCTGGCCTTGCGATCGGCCTTTGACTTGGCCGTGATCTCGACCGCAATGGAACCCTTGGTGGCTTCGGCCTTGGCGATGATCGCGGGAAGAACCTTTGTCTCGGCGTCCGCCCGGAAGTAGAAACCCGAAGGTCCCCCGCCGTTGTGAATTTTCAGCAGGACGAAGTTGTCTCCCTTTCTCAGATTCAGGGTAACCTTCTCTTGGTCGGCGGCGGCTCCGCGACCAATGTTGTTGGCGAGGATTTGCTTGCCGTTGAGGAACACCTTTATGCCGTCGTCGCTACCTAAGCTGAGGGGGAGGTCTCTCGGCTTGTCCACCGTAATGACTTTATGGAGATAGTTTACGGAATTCTCGGCGCTGAAAACGCTTGCATAGAGTACACCATTCTTCCACTCGGGCTTGCGCGTCCAAGCGATCTCCTTGTCGCCGTGCTTGAACTTCTGCTTGGAATCGAAGGCGTCGAGACCTTCGGGACCAACTTTTTGATCGAAGCTTACGTTCACAAAGGGGCCGGCGTGATGGAACTCGCCAATGGTGAGAACCCCGCCTTCGGGTGAACCGGTTATGCTGAGACCACCTTCGGCGTAGGCTAGCTTGGCTCCATGCGTCGGCGACCAGTCCTTGTCCTCGGCCAATTCATCGAAGACCCACTCCTTGCCCTTCTCCCACTGCTTCAGATCGGAAACGGGGCCTGCGGTAACTTCCAGTTCGCTCAGGACGAAATTGCCGCTCTCCGCGCGGCCCGGTCCGTTCTTGGGGAGGCGCTTGTCGGGAATGGCCTCGATCCGCACTCCCGTGATCTTGGCGAGATCAGTGGAGGCCTTCACGACGTAATTGCCCTTGCCGTTCTTGCCGCTGACCAGGACAGACCCGTCCTCCTGCTTCTCGAACTTGGTGCCCGCTATGCTCGAGGTGACGTTGCCCATGTCCAGGTTCTTCCAAACGGATTTGCCTGCCTTGAAGTCCTTTTCCCAGGCCGCCACCTTGACGGGAACTTCCTTGTCGAAGGCCTTGAGGGCATTGTCCGCCTTTGCGATGCGGGCGTTCCTGTCATCAGTCGCCTTCTTCACACGGGGCGCGTTCTCCTCTTGGTAGGCCTTGAGGGCAGCCTCCGCCTTTGCAATAGCTTCCGCACGGGCCTTTTCCTTGGCCGCCAGCTCGATCTTGACGTCCTTTTGGGCTTCCTCGAGTTCTTTCTCGAGAGCAACGTGGTCGCCATCGATTTCGGTGGAGAAAATAGGTAAGCTCGCATCGATTTCCTTATCGGTGGCCGGCCTGTTGAGGATGCGCAGATAGAGCTCGTTGACGAGGACCCGGTCATCCTTCTTTTCTTGCACCAGTTTGGCGACGGCGTTCTTGGGGTCACTGATGGCGGCATTGAGGGTGGGTCCGGTCACCAGCGCCATCACGGGACCAAATTGCATGCCGCCGGCGCGTTCGCATTCGCAGGGGCTCTCGCGGGGTGGTCGGCCGAACTTGGTGAGGAAACCACTGCCTTCCTTCATACTCGAGTCAGGCAATTGCGTGGCCCTAGTACCTGCGGGCACGCCGGGCAGTTTGGTTTGTGCACCGGTGACCTGAAAGATGGAATCGTACAGTACCTCCGCCTGCAGGCGGCGCGGCATGGCATGGGAGTAGTTGATTTGGTCGTCGTCGTTCCACTGGTTGGCGACGATGGAGAGTTGGTAAGTGCGCGATTGGCAGATGGTGCGAATGAGTTGACGCGTGTCGAACCCGCTACTGATGAAGGTGTCGGTGAGCGTCTTGAGCAGTTCGGGGTTAGTGGGCGGATTGCCGGCGCGGATGTCGTCGAGAGGCTCGATTATGCCGGTGCCTGTCAGGTAACCCCACATGCGGTTGACGAAGCTCTTGGCAAAATACTGGTTGTCGGTCGAAGTGACCCAACGGGCGAGGTGCTCGCGGCGACTCGCCTTCTCGGAAACCTCGTACTTGGCCTCAAAGGGAAATTTGGGGGGGGTCACCAGTCCCGTGGCCTCGTGCTTCACCTCGCCGGCGTCCTTGTCGAACACCACCTCGAAGAGTGGTTTCTTTCCTTCGACCGCGGTACCGCCCACGGTCTTGTTGCCACTAGTGGGATCCTTTTTCAAGCCGACTCGAGCAAAATAGGCAGCCGTCTCGAAATACTGGTCCTGAAACCATTTCTCAAAGGGATGGTCATGGCACTTGTTGCAACTGAAGCGAATGCCCAGGAACAGATGGGTGGTATTCTCCATTGTTTCCTCGGGTTTGCGCAGAATCTTGAAGTAAGAGGCTGCCGGATTCTCCTTGTTCGATCCCGAGGCTGTCAGGATTTTGTAGGCAAACTTGTCGTAGGACACGTTTTCCTTCACCTGCTGGCGAATCCATCCGTGGAACGCCTTGGCTCCCTCACCGCCGAGGAACTTGCTGTTGACCTGCAACAGATCGGCCCACTTGTTGGTCCAGTGATCGACAAAAGCGTCGTTCCCCATCAGTGCATCAATCAAAGCGTCTCGCTTTTCGCGCGATGACCGCTTGTCGTCGAGAAACTTACGCACTTGCTCCACCGTTGGCGGCAGGCCCGTCAAGTCCAGATGAATGCGGCGAACGAATTCCGTGTCGGTGCAAATATCCGATGGCAATGTCTTGGTGCGCTTGAGCTTGGCCGTCACGAGCTCGTCGATGAAGTTGTTCTTGGGCGGTTCGCTCCAAGCGAAGCCCGTACGGTCACCCATTACCGTGAATATGGTGGCGGCATAGGCTCCCTCGTAGCGCGCCAGCACCGGCGATTCGCCACGGCGCAGGGCGGTGACCAAGCCGGTGGCATCGGACTCGGCGACATCGATCACGCCGGCCTGAATGAAGGTTTCGGCCGTGACGTCGGCTGTCTTGCCGTCCGGATAGGTGGCGGTGACACGGAATTGCTGTTTGTTACCCGCCAACTGGACGATCGGGTTTTTCGGAAAAATCTCGATGCTCGCCACTCGCTTCGACTTGCGGTCTAAATGGGCACCGTCGGCAATCCACTTGTGGATGATGCGGTAGTACATGCTGTCGCGAGGAGCCACGGCCTTGCCCTCATGGGGCACAGTCGCCGAAGCCTTCAGCAACATCAGGCTGTCGTGTGGCGAGGCTCGGTTCACCCGGCGCGATGCAAGGTCGTCGGTGAAGGCGATGGTATCCCACACAGGATCATTGCCACGCAGGGAGAGCCTGAAGCCGGCTTTGCCCTTTTTCGCCCCATGGCAGAGACCGGAACTGCAGCCAGCCTTGCCCAGCACCGGCATGACGTCGCGGGTGAAATCAACTTTCAGATCCTTCTTCATCCCGGTTACCTCGACCGGCGATGTGGCCGAATGGCCACCGAGGGAAATCTTAAGCTTGGCTTTTCCGTCGCCACTCGGCAGCAACATACCGCTGTGCGACACTGTCGCCACCTCGGGATTGACCTCATAGCTGACCATTCGGGTGACGTCGAATTCATCGCCGTTGGACAACTTCGCGGTAACCAGTAATTGGGCGTAGTCACTCACCCGGTCGAAACGAATTTGATCGGGTTGCGCACTCAACACGGCAACCTTGACTCCCTTAGGCAGCGTCTCCTTGGCACCCTTGGAGGACGCTAGCGAACTGGGGGGAACCTTTTCCTCGGTCCGAGCCACAGGGGCCTGCTGATCAATTTCAACCGGCATGAATTCCTTGTCGACCTCGCCCGTAACCGTATTGATGAGACGAATCAGTCCGTCGTATCCGGCCACCGCCAACACCTTGCCGTCGGGATGGAAGCTCACCGCGTACATGGGGGCAGGGAAAGTGGCCTTGAGCGGGGCGGCCACGTCGGCTGTCTGGTAGGCTTCCACCTTCTTTTGTTCATCCGGGGTGCGCTTGACAATCGTTTTGCTGAAGATCTTTTTGACGTCGTCGGGCATCTTGGAGTCGAACTTGATGCCATAGAGGGCCACCGTGCCGGAACCATCGGCGCTGTTGGCGGCGGCGATGCGTTTGCCGTCGGCACTGAAGTCGACGGCAAAGACCCGACCGTCCATCTTTGGAAATTTCCGGATCAGGTTGGCATCGTCGCCAATTTTCCGAGCGGTGGTGCGGTGCATCCGGTAAATTTTCGGCGTGCCGTCGGCCCCGCCCACGAGAATCTCGTCGCGTTCCGGATGTCGAACCACCGAAGCCACCCCGCCGGAGAGAGCCCCCGGGGTGATGGAGGTGATGTTGTCGATGAACCGTTGGGTCTCCAGTTCGGTCAGCTTGGCGCTGCGGTCGCGTCCCACCGAAACGACGTAGTCCCCCTTTACGGAAAATACCGTATCGAACACCCAGTCGTTGTGGGCGCCTTGGTAAAGAACCTGCTTGCCGGTCTTGGCGTCAATCGCCCGCAAGGTGTTGTCACTGCAACCGAAGCTGATCAACTTGCCGTCCGGCGACCAACTGGCTCCGTAGACCGTGTCGAAAGTGACTGGCACCGAAAGCTTCAGGGTTTTCTTCTCCACGTCCCAAATCTGAACCTCTCCCATACGGGCGGGTTGCCCCCCGGTCACCGCCAGCAACTTGCCGTCGGGCGAGAAACGAACCGACTCGATGCGCTCGGACAAACCGACCAGTCGAGCCACCAATCCGGAACCATCGGCCTTGTGCAACAGCGCCTCGTGGAAACCGGCCACCGCCAACAATTTGCCGTCCGGCGAGAAATCAACCGAGGTAATGACCGGGGCTTGTGTGTAGACGGGTGGATTGTCCATGTCATAGCGCACCTTGGCGCCCTCGGGCGTATCGTCGATCGCGCCCTCGGCAATCCACCGACTCACCAGCGCCACCTCCGTCTCGTGCAATGGTTCGTCGCCCTTCTTGTTGGGCATCTCGATCTCGCCTTCCTCGTTCGGCACAATCAACTCCATCAAGTAACTCTTGTCCGGTTTGCCCGGCACAATCGCGATCTCTTCGCTGTCGCCGCCCTTGAGGAGCGCGGCGAAGTCCGTCATGACGTACTTGCCCTTTGCCTTGGCGGGTTGGTGGCAACCATTGCAGTTCGCCTGGAACAGCGGACGCACGTCCTTGTAGAAACTGACCGGCTTGTTCGCCGCTTCATCCTCCTGCGCCCAAGCATAGCCACCGACCGCAAGCAGCAAGGCAACCGAGATGTTAAAAAAACTAAAAAAACGGGTCAACGTGTTCATCGTATCAGCTGGTTAGTAAAATCAAACACCGATAGGTTTATAACCTAAAAAAATATCCCACAAATGAATTCTATCCAAATTAGGCATTTCCCCATAGACAAGTCTTCTTTAATCGAATCATTACGATCACTCTAAAAAATAGCATATGCATCGTGATTTAGGACAATATTAACAAATTTGATGCAAGATGGATAGTATTATTATTGTGAAGTTTATTATGATATGACCAAATCCCCAAGATGAATCTAAGGGAATGAACGCCGCGAAGCTAAGCAAGAGATTTGGTGTGGAGATCGATCCGGACGGATTGCTCAGCCTCTTTGAGGTTCTCCCAGACGCCTATTTCTTCGCAAAGGACAGCCAGAGCAGGATTGTGTATCTGAATCAAGCCAGTCGGGAACTTCTCGCCGTGAAAACAGAAGCTGATTACTTTGGGAAAACCGATATGGAATTTTTTCCGCCGACTATGGCTGCTGCCTATGTGGCGGAAGATCGTATGGTCATGAGTGAAGGGCCTTTGCTGAATCGAATTTGGCTTGTTCACAACTTGAGTTATCTTCTGCCTCAATGGTTTGTGTCGAGCAAGGTGCCGCTTGTTTCGACCAAAGGTGAAGTCGTGGGCATAGCGGGAGTCATGCACCAAATGAACTCGACTCAATTGCAGACGAGGTACTTTCAGGAATTGAAGCCGGTCATCGAGTTCGTGGAGAGCAAGTTTGCAGAGAATGTTTCAATGGATCATTTGGCGGCAATGATCCCTTGCTCCCGAACCCAGCTCAATCGGCGGTTCAAGACACTCCTCCACATGACCCCGACCGAGTTCCTCATGGCGCATCGAGTCCAAGCGGCACGCAAGTTGTTGGCGACGACTGACGAGGAGGTTGCTGATATTGCAGGAACGGTGGGGTTTTGCGACCAAAGTCACCTGACGCGGCGCTTTCGCTTGGTCACGGGGGAAACCCCGGCCGCCTTTCGCCGGAACTTCCAAAAGAAATCAGGGCATTGAACCATTATGGTTTCTTCGATATTTTGATCGGTACGCCATAGGAAAGAAAAGGTCACGCTGCAGATCATTTCGTCGCGGGGGACAGATTGTCATGGCGCTACCTCCACCCCTGAAGTAACCTTAGGTCATGGCAATTCCAATGCCCACCATTGCTGACTGCATCACCCACGGCTTATGCATTTGTTGAAAGTCATTTTGGTCGGGGCTTGCTCATTGGCATTGATTTGGCTCCTGATGGTTTGGGTTCTGGCCCCTTCCGGGGTGACGAACCCCTACCTCCCGAACTTCCTCCAACGCGCTCCCGAGCCCCCTGCCAGGAACCCCGCCCAAAAGGCAAAGATGACAAAAGCTCCCGAACCGGAGGAGCAAGACCTGCCCGAGGACAATGAACCGGATACCCCCGAAGCAAACGCAACCCGACACGATCCACTCTTGGAAGAGAAACCCGACCCACCGGAAGTTGCCGAAACTTCTACTCCAGCAAAAGCCGAACCAAAGCCTGTCGCCGAGGCGAAACCACCCAAACCACCAGCCCTCCCGGCCGACCTTGAGGATCGCGCCACCCTCACCCGCATTCTCGCCCTAGCAATCGATGATCGGGAAATGGTGTTGCGCACCGTGAACGGTCACGAACGACTGCTACAAGATGACGAACCCTTCACCGGTTGGGCCAAGCGCATGAGAGGCAACAGCGGGCAGGTCGAGTATCTGGGCCAGTACCGAGATGGACTCAAGGACGGCCCCTATGCCCGCTGGTACTCGGGAAGACGCTTCCGTGACCTGATCCACTACCGTAAGGGAATCAGAAACGGGTTAAGCGTCACTTGGTACGGCTCCCGCAAGAAGAGGGACGCCATCCACTACGAAAACGACATCAAGCACGGGCCTGCCACCACTTGGTTCGGTTCCGGCAAAAAATCTGCCGTTGGGCACTACAAGCACGGCGAGAAAGACGGTGTCTGGATCACCTTCAAAAGCAGCGGCAAGGAGAACCGCAGGCAAGCCTACCAAAACGGCAATCCCCTCGATGAATGAACGATTACTGAACCCCTCAAGGTGAACGCGAACGACAAACGAGAAATTCATCCGATGCGCCTGCTCGTCTGCGTGGCGGCAGGAGCGGCCCTTTGGCTGTCTCCAACTCCCGGAGGACTGGAACGATTCGTGATGAAGAAGGCTGTCGAGGACAACGCCACGATCGCCGAGAACAACGCCTCGGTCGCAGAGGACAACGCCACGGTCGCAGAGGGCAACACCACTGGTCAGGAATTGGCTGAACACAACGGCACTGGAGCAGAACCAAAAGACGATGCGGAAATCGTCGACGGCAAGGCTACAATCGCCAACGGCAAAATCAAGGCACGCAAGGCGTGGCAGTGCTTCGCCGTCTTCGCCGCCACCATTCTGGCCCTCCTGCTCAAGCCCATGCCCATGGGGCCCTCCGTACTTTTCGGGGTCGTCGTGCTGGCGGCGGGCAACGTGCTCGGAGTGGATTCCAAGGAATCCCTCAAGGGGGCCCTCAGCGGATATGGCGACACCACGACTTGGTTGGTGGTAGCCGCCTTCCTGCTGGGAAGCGCCATGGTGCGTTCTGGGCTTGGTCGACGGATAGCCTTGGGATTAGCTGCCTTGCTTGGTCGCACTGTACTGGGACTCGCCTACGCCATCGCGGGAGCCGAATTCATACTCGGCACGATGGTGCCATCCAACACTGCCCGTGGTGGCGGAGTGATGGCCCCCATCGTCAATTCTCTCTCACTTGCGTTGGGTTCCAGCCCCAAGGAGAACCCCAAGCAAGCAGGCGAGTACCTCTGCCTTTGCGGAGCCCATCTCAACCTGATCGCCGCCGCCACTTTCCTTACGGGCATGGCCGCCAATCCCCTCATCGCCAAGGAAACGGGCATTGATTTCGACTGGGGCACATGGCTTCTCGGGAGCATCGTCCCTGCCCTCGTGTCCTTCCTCGTCCTTCCGCTGTTTCTGCTCAAACTGGCTCCGCCCGCACTAAAGGATGCCGGGGCCGCCCGCAAACAGGCCAAGACCGACCTCGCCGAAATGGGTCTATGGTCATGGAACGAGAAAATTGTACTCGGCGTCTTTGTCTTGATGCTCGGTCTGTGGGTAAGCAAACCACTTCACGGACTCCACACCACCACCGTGGCCTTGATGGGAGTCAGCGCATTGATCATGACGCGAGCCGAAAAATGGAAAGATATGATCGGCAATAAAGCGGCATGGGACGCCTTGATCTGGTTGGGTGGCCTGATCTCCATGGCCGACGCCCTCAAGGACTTGAAGTTCGTCGGGTGGTTCGCCGAGGTCATGCAAGCGCAGGTCTCGGGAATGGACTGGTTGGGCGCTCTCCTGATCCTCGCCCTCATTTATTTCTACTCCATGTATGGCTTCTCCATGCTGACGGGGCACATCAAGGCCATGGTGGCGGCCTTCTTCCTGGTGGCCGTGGGGGCGGGCGCTCCGCCCATGCTGACGGTCGCCCTGCTGGCCTATTTCTCCAACTTGTGCGGTTGTCTGACCAACTACTCGACCGGTCCAGTGGTCATTTATTTCGGCCTCGGTTACGTGGAGTCCGCTCGTTGGTTTCGCATTGGCTTTCTCGTTTCGCTCCTGCACATCGCCATATGGCTAGGGGTGGGCCTGCCCTGGTGGAAGTTTCTTGGCTGGTGGTAGCGCCTCCGGAGGCTCAGATCATTTCGATCTCGCCCCGCAGGTAGGTAACCGCCTTGCCTTCGATCAAGACGCGGTCGCCGCGCAATTCGCAAGCCAGTCTCCCTCCGCGTTGCGAAACTTGGACAGCTTGCAGTCGTTCCTTGCCAAGGCGTTTCGCCCAATAAGGAGTCAATATGCAATGGGCGGAACCGGTGACGGGATCCTCGTCGACACCCACCGCCGGGGCAAAGAAGCGTGAAACGAAATCGGCTTGGCCATTGGCTGAGGGAGCGGTCACGATGATACCGCGAAAAGGCAATCGGCCCAGCAAGCGGAAGTCGGGTTGCAACTCGCGCACGATCTCCTCGGAATCAAAAACACAAAGACAATCGTCCGCCGTCCGCACCTCCGAGGGGTAACCGCCCAAGCCCTCCACCAACAAAGAGGAAACCGAGGACTGGGTAGTGGACACAACAGGGAAATCCATTCCAAGGACGCCGCCCTCCAAACGCGAAACCTTCAAATCGCCCGAGCGGGAGGTGAAGGTTAATTCGTCTTTCTCGAGCTTGTGTTCCTCGAACAAGACGTGAGCTGCGGCCAAGGTCGCGTGCCCGCACAAGTCGACCTCCACCTTTGGAGTAAACCAGCGGATGGCCCACTTGCCGCGCTTGGCCGGCATGAGGAAAGCCGTTTCGGAAAGGTTGTTCTCCTCCGCAACCTGTTGCAAAACCTTCGTGGCCGGCCATTCATCGAGCAGGC
>CESR01116445.1_pt1 | contig 11801 bp, 7 predicted proteins | sample 356351 | NCBI WGS metagenome assembly CESR01 (sample SAMEA2622149, study PRJEB7988) | marine metagenome | isolation source: saline water (ENVO:00002010), including | reverse complement strand
CGGTCGCTTCAGTGGGGCAACGCACGGTTTCATGGTCGGACATGTTGCCCCAGAAGCTGCCAAAGGTGGACCAATCGGCTTAGTTCGTGATGGTGACACCGTGACCCTCGATGTCGACGCACGGACACTCGATGTAGAAGAAGATATGGGCCCACGCCGTTCGGAGTGGCGCCCGCCTGAGCCCCGTTATCTGAAAGGGGCGCTTGCCAAGTATGCAAAGCTCGTGGCGTCGGCCTCGGAAGGCGCGGTAACGAGTTAACCGAAAAAGAAGATTTACCCTAGCATGATGAAATCGTAGCAGGAGTGATCATGAACAGCGGCGTGCCATGCTTGTCGGAATAGCGTCGGGCAAGGCATAGTTGGCGACCAGCGTTCGCCTTGTTGATGTTCGTGCCTATCGTTGGCCACCTACAGACCTTCGTAAAAAGGAAGCCTCATGGAGTTTATTCAGACACTTTCCAATCTTGGCAATCGGTACATCGTTGAACTTGGGTTCAATGTTGGGGGAGAAACTGTCCCATTCATGGTCTTACTCTTGCTCGGTACCGGAGTATTTCTGACGCTGAGACTTGGGTTTATTCAACTGCGTCGTTTAGGACACGGCTTAGCTGTAACCATGGGTAAGTACGATGATCCCAACGAGCCGGGGGACGTTTCGCATTTCCAGGCGCTGACCACGGCGCTGTCGGCCACAGTTGGCATCGGTAACATCGCCGGCGTGGCAATCGCCATCCACTGGGGAGGGCCGGGAGCTCTTTTCTGGATGTGGGTGACCGCCGGGCTTGGGATGTCGACCAAGTATGCCGAGGTAACGCTGGCTCAGAAATATCGCCACATAGAGGAAGGCCATGACAAGAAGGCCTGGGAAGGTACGGTCTCAGGCGGCCCGATGTATTACATCGAAAAGGGCTTGGGACCGAAGTGGAAGTGGATGGCTGTGGCGTTCGCGGGAATTCTGGGGGTGACAGCTTTCCTGACGGGCAATGCTATACAGGCCAACACGGTTGCCGACACGATGCAGACGACATTCGGTGTGTCTACGTGGGTCACCGGGTTGATCACCTCGGCACTCGTCGCCGCAGTTATTCTCGGTGGGATCACACGTATCGGCAAAGTTACTGCCACCCTTGCTCCCGCTATGGCGGCGATCTACGTACTAGGCGCGCTCGTCATCCTGTTGTTCAACGCCGGTGAGGTCATACCTGCGTTCATGCTTGTGTTCCGTGAAGCCTTTAACCCCACGGCTGGCGTTGCTGGAACTGGGGTTGGAGCCTTTCTCATGACGATGATGTGGGGTGTTCGCCGTGGCTTGTTCTCCAACGAGGCGGGCCAAGGGTCGGCACCTATTGCACACGCGGCTGCCAGAACCGACGAGCCGGTCTCAGAGGGTGTTGTCGCACTTCTTGAACCATTTATCGATACGATCGTGATTTGCTCGATGACTGGGCTTGTGCTTTTAACGACGGGTGTCTGGAACGACAGAGTGAATACTCCGATTACTCTCGGTGGCGGCGATTTGGTTTGGGTCACCGTAGATAGCAATGGTAGCCACAGTAGCGTCGACCCTCCGGCTGAGATTCGCATTGAAAACGGCCAGCATGTCCTAGAGACATCCGAAGCTCCTCGTATCGGCTGGCACGATGTCGCTCTCGAAGAGCTCTATGTTGATCAGGAGATGACGCAACCATTCACCGGCACGATCTTTCCCAACGCTGGCAACGCCGTTGGGGAGAACAGCCAGACGTACACGTTACTTTATAGCCGGGCGGTTGAAAGTGGTGCTCCGCTTACCGTGGAAGCCTATCGGAGAGGCCTGTCGGGGCTCGGTAATTGGGGGCATATGATCGTAGTTGTCTGCATTCTGCTGTTTGCTATATCGACCGCGATTTCCTGGAGCTACTATGGAGATCGCTGTGCCAATTACCTGTTTGGAGCGAAAGCTGTGTTGCCCTACAAAATTGCTTTTGTCGGAATGCACTTCGTTGGTGCCGTATTGCCGCTGACCGTGATCTGGAATTTCGGCGACATCTTCTTGGCAATCGTTATTGTTCCGAACCTAATCGCATTGATCATGTTGGCGCCTCAGCTGGTTGAGGAAACGAAGAGCTACTTTGAACGTCAGCCGTGGCTCGAGAAAATCGAGGGGAACCGTTGAAGATGGAGATTCCTCAGGAATCTTCCAGAGCGATACGGATTCGTTTGTTTATGCGACCCTTGCTCTTGTAATCAACGACACGGAGTCGGCCGACTTCACTGGTGTTGGCGACGTGGGTGCCGCCATCGGCCTGCAGATCAAGGCCGACGATCTCGACGGTGCGAATCTTGGTGATCGAGTTCGGCACCAAGTTAATCTTAGTGCGGATCAGATCGGGGATTTGCTCAGCGTCACTGTGTGACAGGAACGCGACGCGAACTTCGCGCGCCTCCAGGACCTCCGTATTGACTTTCTCTTCGATCTCGTCGACGAGCTCACGTTTTAGGTTCTCGAATTCGAAATCCATCCGGCCATTAAGTGGCTGCATATTGCCGCCGGTTACCTGAGCACCGTAGTCGCGCCAGACAACACCACACAGAATATGCATCGCGGTGTGGGTGCGCATGAGCTGATAGCGTCGGTCCCAGTCAATGACACCGGCGACAGTGGTACCTACGCTCGGAAGTGTTATGGGTGTTGACGTTGGAGCGAGGTAATGAGCAATGTCAGCGCTCCCCTTTTTTGTTTTGGTGATCCCCACTTTAATTTGCGTGTCGCCGTCCATCCATTGAATGATCCCGGTATCACAGGGTTGGCCGCCCCCGCCCGGGTAGAAAGCTGTCCGGTTGAGTACCAAGACGCAAGCTTCGTTATCGACATGGGAGACGATACTGTCGAATTCACGCAAGTAGCTGTCGGTGTGTGCTAGGAGCAAGGTCATTACAGATAGCAATTCTCGACGTTACCTGCGGTTGGCATCGGTCGTAGCACTTATCCGAATTACGCCAACGCCGTCCTCGATGGTGATCGTAGTGCCATAGGGCTCCGAAAGCCGTTGCATCGTTTCGAGGATCTGCTGGCCGACTTCAGGCCGTGCCGTACCTGGGACGCCTCTGTGGGCACCACGTTTTTCATAACCTAGTTCAACTGGGTAGAGTCGAATCTCGGCCACCGTGCCACCTTCATATCGGCTTTCAGCAATGACGCTCTCATACCAGATTGAGTCGCCGAAGCCTCTCTCGAGAAAGCGCCGATTAAACTCGGAGTCGGTCACTTCCTTTGGGTCGATGTCATAGCGATCGTACAGGTCCTGCCCAACCGGCTCCTGCAACTCGACCTGAAAGATGAAGTTAGCCAGGCTGTAGAAAATTGGTTTGCCTTTGTAAATCTCGAGACCACGCAGTTGGTGCGGGCCGTGTCCCACGAACTGGTCGGCGCCTGCGTCGATAGCTTTGCGTGCTAGCTCCTCGAGGAAGTCGGGAGGCCGATCACTCCAATTGCCAGGATCATGCGCGTGGATCGTGGCAATCACAAAATCTGAGTTGCGTTTCGCCTGTTTGATGGCCGCCAGAATTTCTGCTAGATCGATATCGTTGAGATCATGCTCATAGCCGCGATGGTCCGCGACGCGGAAGTTCGTGCCGAACGAAGATAATTCGGTTACTGGTTCCTCATCTGATTCTCCTCCGGACTCAGTTTCGCCACTGCGGTACGCCGCTATCGAATCGCGAATGCCAACGAGCACATCCATTTCTTGTTGGGTTATCAAGGTGTGGCGTGTTGTGCGCACTGGGCTGAGGCCGGGTCGTCCTGGAGCTTCACCGAGCGAATTCATGGCACGCGAGAGCAGTGTAAAGCTCGATGCCATCGACACCACCGCCACCCGCCCTTTTGGTGTCTCGAAATAGCGGCCGGCTCGCGCTAATGCCAACGTTTCCCCCGCTCCAGCGTGCACGATACCAGCCTCATCGAGAATCTTGGTGGTCGATCGCATGCCTTCCACGCCCCAATCTGTGGTGTGGTTGTTGGCACGCGCCATCATGTCGAAACCCATGGCTTTGAGGTCATATGCGATCGCGGGGGGTCCGATGAGCCAAGCCCCCCCGTGCTCCGCTGCCTGGTAGCCATCGAAGTCTTGCAAATCAATGGCCGAGGTTTCGAAGTTACCGAAAGTGACATCGGGCCTCTGGAGGATCTCGAAAACCTCAGTAAGTTCGAGATTTGTACCCTGTGAGATCGGCCGGGCGATGATTACGTCGCCAACAGCGGTCACGGTGAAGCCTTTGGCGACAGTCATCTCCAATTCTCGCTTTGGATCTGGATCCGCAGGGAGTTGGGCGACCACGGGCGCGGTGGTGGTAATTACCCCTGCTAGCAGGATGACGGTACACAAAAGGATGCGGTGGCTACTTAAATCGGTGATGGGATGATTATCGTTGCGCATGAAATTCTTCCTTGTCAGCTGGCCGAGAGGGTTCGGACCGCAGAATTTGATTCGAGCGATTCTAGACAAGATCGACAGACGTGGCCACTTCGTTTTGCATTAAAGGTTCTTACCTTGCGCCAAGCTGTTGTTCTGCATGGAGGTTCTTTTCTTGCGAGTTGCCATGACCCTTTCAACCAACCATGGCCCACGATCGGGTTCACTGAATGGGCAAACCTCGATGCAAATGGCGCACCCGTCTGTTTTTACAAAATAGGGAATGCACTTATCGAAGTCGACGTACCATTTTTTTTCACCGCGCACGAGCTGTTTTTCGGGGGAAATTGCATCCGCAGGGCAATCGATTAAACAACGTTGGCAATGGAGGCAGACATCATCGACGCCGATGTCTACTGGATCATCCGTGGTAAGTGGCAGATTGGTGGCCACTGAGCACAACCGAAAATTGGAGCCAAATTCTTCGCTGATCATTGAGCCATGTTTGCCAAGTTGCCCGAGGCCAGCCTTAATAGCGAGTGGAATCTGGAGGATGTCGGTACTGTTTGGGTTGCCATAGGCATACGCTGGCCAGCCCATGGCGCGGATTTCTTCAGCGAGCTTGATTGCAATGCGTGAGACTTCGCGGTAGACGCGCATCACTTCGATGCCGGCGCGCGCATGTGGAACGTGGAGCATCTCTTCACGCTTCATCGGCACGCCTATGCAGATAGCGTACCGATAAGGGATTTCATGGCCGTCATAGATTGCCTCATCTGAGATCTCGGTGATGCCGACCAGCTTGGCACCGAAGTCGTGAGCTTTGGTTTTGATACGCTCGGCCATGGCGCGGGGGTCATCGACCTCAACCCGATGTGCGGAGACCGGGCCATTTTGCCGTCGAAGCTGCCAGATATTGGCGAGGATATGACGGACTGTCCCCCAGACCGCGATGCGGCTGAAGAACTCGTCGAGTGCTGTCCACGCGGCGTCTTCTGAGGGGTCGTGAAAGATATGCCGGGCGCGGGTCTTTTCCTTCCTGCCCAGGCCATTGATCTCGTTACCGGGTGTCGGTGGCGATTCGTAGCCAAAGGCATAGGTAGGGTCAGGTGGATCGTTTACTTTCATGGGATTGCCCGTTCTCCGTGAGCTGTTGTCACAATGCAATTGGCGACCTTAGCTTCATCCACGATTCAAAGCTCCTTATCGACCAAGAAGATCTCTTTTCTGGCCTGTTTCGCAGCGTAGAGACGGCGTGTTCGGGCACCAATGGTGAAATACCAGAGCATCATGCTTGCGATACGGAGAAGCAGCCGGCTGTCTCGTTGTAACCGTTGGAGCAGCGAATTTCCGGCCACGAACTGCCTGTCGATTGTGCGTACGGTGCGCATGGACTATCTAGACCCCGAGAGTGGCTGTTACAGCATTGGTCGGTGGACAGCATGCTGTAGATGGAGAGTTAGTTTATGTACTACAAACGGGTGAAGATATTTGGTGATGTAGAGTGCATAAGGTACCGAACGACGGACCCAAATGAACACGCCTCCATAATGTGCGATGCATGAAGAATTATTGAATAAGGTAAAGCTCTTTTTGCGGTGGGCTAAGATACTCAACCCCATTCGCAGTGGCGATCACTGGCTCATGATCCCACCAAAGCAAGTATTGATCTTGACCTTCGCCGGCAGGTGAGGGCATATAGAAAAAATACTCTAAAACGAAGTGATAATTGTCTGGAAGTGGGATGTCTTTGGTCCAATCTGGACCATAAGATCCAATCCGGGGCCCAAGATAATTCTCGTTCGGCCTGTTACGCGCACCTTTCATCATGCCGTGGGCGTCAACACTGAGGTGTGTTTTGCTGGGGTCAAAGCCTTCAGAGTAAGCAGCGAAATCATTCTTCGGGACAAACATATGCAATTGGGGATCCCTCACAATGATTCCTTCTTCTTCAAATTTCCTCGTGTACTCCCCGATTATTTCTCGAGGGGTAAGTCCCGCCCTGACGGTATCTACCAGGATCCTGTCGACGGTCAGGTACTTCTCCCAAAGCTTGTGGATTTCGGGAGGAGGCTCAGCCTCACCTTCACGAAGCACATAGGCGTAGAGCCCCGTTTCAGGTGATGCAACGATGTCACCTTCCTGTACAACACTGTTCTCCCAGCCTTCGCTCCGGCCTCTTTGCGACAATCCCTTACTCATCCGTCGGAAAACTGTTTCTCGATTTGGGGTTACACCGGGAACGATTTCAGCAAAAGTGTTCTTTACGCGTTCAACACTTTCTGCACTTATTGTTTTTAGCAGCTGAATTTCGCTCGGCACTTTTCTTAGGATGTAGTCCATCATCACGTATTCAGATGAAACTAGCCTATCGGCATATTCATCACCGAGTTCTTCAGTTAATAGCCGGTAGTCTGTATACGACAAACCGTCTCTGGCCCCCCCAAAATCGGTGTAAGTTTCCCACTCCCCCAAATCCCCCTTGTAATTCAAGGCAATACGTTGCGGGTCACGTGCGGCAACAAATTCTTTGAGACCCTTAAAGCGGAAATCATATTCAATCATCGGGCCAGCGAGAGGTTCCCGTACGAAAATTGGGGCGCCGATGATGTCGTAGGCACCGAGTTCTTCAATCGGGTCCCTATAAGAAGCACCCCCACCGCGTGCACGCTGTCTAGCACCCCACCGTCGTCCCAGAATCGCCCGTTCGATTCTGTCGCCACCCCGGTCCGTGAAGATGAAAACACCGGAGGTGCTGCCCAGTTCTTCCGCCCCAAAGGCATCGGGGATTGCTAATCGCATCACATGGATCCACATGTCTATATCGCGCTCCCGCATGATTTGCGGCAGGACGAGATCAAATTTATCTCGACGGATCTGATTGTTTTCTTCCAGATACCGTGTGGTTCGACGGCCTTCTTCCTGCGCCTCTGCTGATTGGGCCTGAGGGGATAGGACTAAGACTAGAGAGAGGCAGAGGAAAACCAGAAAGGTTGAGTGTGGACCCACCGAAAGTTCCTGAGCATTTCGCATACTTGTCCACCTATTAGCTTGTCAGCAACAGGAGTGGGAACGTGAGTAGCCCCACTGTGCGCGGTTACCGAAAATTAATGAATGAGATAAAGCTCCGTTTGCAGCGGTGCTAACAACTCAACCCCACTCTCAGTGGCAATCGCTTGTTCATGATCCCACCAGAGTAAATATTGGTCCTGGTCTTCCCCGGCAGGCGACGGCATATAGAAAAAATACTCTAGAACGAAGTGATGATTAGGCTGGAGTGGTACATCAAAAGTCCAATCTGGGCCATAAGAACCCATCCTAGGGCCCAAATAAATGTCGAATTTCCTTGCCCGCGATCCTTTTCCCTTGCCATGGAGGTCGACACTTATAAGGGTTTTGCCGGGATCAAAACCCTGTGAATAAAACGGAAAATTGTTCTTTGGTTGAACCATGTGCATTTGGGGTTCAACGACAATAATTCCTTCTTCATCGAACCTTCGCTTGTAGTCTTGGATGATCTGTCGAGGGGTAACTCCCGACTTGATCGTTTCCATAAATATGGCTTTGACTTTTAGATATTCGGCCCAAATTTTCTTGATTTCCGCAGGTGGCTCAGTTTCTCTGTCACGGAGGACATAGGCGTACATCCCTTGGGTTGGCGCTGCGAGTATGTCGCCTCCCTGGACCACACTGTTTTCCCAGCCGGCGCTCCGGCCTCTTTGCGACTCTCCCGTCCACATCCGGCGGAAAACAGTCACATCTACCTCTTCCGTGTGCTCACCGACCTCGGCTTCCGCAAAAGCTCTGTTTACACGTTCAACTTCGTCCTTCCGCATTCTCTTAAGCAATTCAATTTCGCTCGGCACCGGACTGATGTTGTAATCCATGACCAGATATTCAGACGAAACCAGCCTGCTGGCATATGTATCCCCAAGCTCTTTAGTCAACAGGAGATAATCGGTATGTGAAATGCCATCTCTTGCCCTGGTAGTTGCCCACGGTCCCAGCTCACTTTGGAAATTTACGGCGATACGTTGCGGGTCACGTGCGGCAACAAATTCTCTAAGGCCCTTAAAGCGATAGTCGTATTCTGTCATCGGGCTAGAGACCGGTTCTTGTATAAACACTGGGTCGCCGATTATGTCGTAGGCTCCCATTTCGTCAATTAACCTGTAATCTGAACCTCCCCGTTCACGCTGCGTAGCTCCCCAACGTCGTCCAAGAATCGCCCGTTCGATTCTTTCTCCGCCGCGATCCGTGAAAATGAATACACCCGAGGTACTTCCCAGATCTTCAGCACCAAAAGAATCGGGAATTGCCTCTCGCATGACATGGATCCACATGTCGATACCGCGCTCCCGCATAATTCGCGGCAGGACGAGATCAAACCTTTCGCGACGAATCTGATTGTTTTCTTCCATATATTGCGAAGATTGCGAGCCTCTTCCTTGCGCTTGTGCTTCTGGTTGAACCTGAGCAACAACAACCACCAACAAAAAGAAGTACAGAAGACTCAAAAAAGCAGTCCGTGCCCCTAAAAAAACTTTCCATTTCTTGTCCATGCTTGGCTCCTCACCCCTGAAATCAGTTAACGCTTGATGGCTATGAAGTTTGTCAAGATATTTGCCGATGATGACCTTCAGTGCACACGGTAATGTTTCAAGTCTTAGAGGGTATGCGGATTTAATCAAACAATCCCGATCCTCTCACCTGAACATTTCTGTTCAGCCAGATGACGATATACAAAGAAGACTAAAATGTCGGCGGAAAATCGGCGATTCCATAATGGTTAATTCCTTGTTTCGATTGGCAGAAGTAACAATATTTCAGGAAGGCAGCTTGAATCCTAATGCGTACGGCTTCTAGGCTCCGAGTTAGCCATTTGCACCAAAAACGCGGAAACTAAGAGAAACAGCCGCCGAGTTCGTCCAATCCGCTCACCAACTTGCTTAGGCAAGCCGCTACCGGGAAGGAAACCCTCCCATGCCTAAACCAGTAGCTTCGTTGTCACGTCGTGACGTACTACGTCGCGGCGCTATGGCGACAACCGTTCCTTTCGTTGCCCCGTTTATCACCCGTGGACGCCACACGGTGTTCGGCGACACGCTATTCGCTCAGGATTTCTCGGCCCGTGCAATCCGCCTGGTGGAGGAAGCTACGGTCATGGACATGCTGTGCCCCCTATCCATCGCTGGGGACTACACAGAGAAGTGGATGATGAGTCCCGCGCGGATGTCTTGTGCCAGCCGGACGACTAAACTCGTAAACCTAATTATCTCAGTTGTTTACAGCGATATCCGGCGACTGGTCAAACTGTGAAATTCGGCCTGATTTGGCCGATTGTCCCGAAAATGTCCCGAAGGAGTCATTCTCGTAGTCGGGCCGCAACCGCTCCGCACGGTTGTTGCTCGTTGGGGTTAGGCGCGCAGGTTTCCCGCGAAACTCCGCCACCGTCGGCGTAGAGTTTCGGCATCTAACAGCGATCTTTAGGAAGGGTGCCGATGATGAGTGAAGCAACCGCTGTGGATGCCAGACTGGACAAGTTAGAGCAAGACAACCGGCGACTGAAGTTGGCGCTTGGTGCGTTGCTTCTGGCACCGGCAACGGCGGCAGCTACGTCAACAGCGGGAAAACCGATGCTTCGCAGGGCGGCCTTGGCCACCGCGCTCTTGGTGTCGCCGGGATGTGTTAACGGTGAATTCGAGCCCGATTTAGCATTCGAGGCGGTTCGCCAGCAGGCACTTACCGTCGAGCAGAACGACCTCGGCTATTGGCAGGCGGACCTCGGTGACGGCCACATCATGATATATGTGCCGGCCGGCCCATTCGATATGGGTTCTCGCGATGGGGAGCCCTTCGAACAACCCGTGCATCGCGTCATGCTCAGTGGCTACTGGATCGGCAAGTTTCCGGTAACACTGGCGCAGTTTCGCAACTTCGTGGGGGATACTGGATACGTGACCGACGCCGAACGAGGCGAAGGCTGTTGGGTGGAGCAGCCCGGCGACGTTCGCTACGACGCCAGTTGGCAGGCACCGTATGTCACCCAGCGCGAAGACGAACCCGTGCTCTGCGTGAGCTGGAATGACGCGATGGCCTACGCCACGTGGTTGAGGGCGCTTACCGGCTTGCACTTCACACTGCCCACGGAAGCGCAGTGGGAGAAGGCGGCGCGCGGCACAGATGGGCGAACCTACCCGTGGGGCGACGCCCCGCCGGACGGCAGCCAGGCGAACTTCGCGGATGTCAGTTACGCGCGTGAATTTGCCGAGCGCCGGAATCCGAGTACCGACATTGATGATGGGTACGTTCAGAGTTCGCCGGTCCGAGCCTATCCGGCCGGCCGTTCGCCGTACGGTATCTACGACTTGGCGGGCAACACTATCGACTGGCTGTACGATTGGTTCGACGAAACGTATTACGCGAATAGCTCTGCGACTGATCCGGCCGGCCCGTCACGAAGTGTGCCCCGCCACAAGTTTTCGATTCCCGGCGGCTGGGGCAGCAACCTGCAACGCTCGATCCGAGGCGGTGCGTGGACCGACGCCTCGGGACAGCTTAGCCTCGGAGAGGGCGGCCACAGCATCCGGGCTGACCGGCGCGAATCTACCGACCAGTTCAGTAGCGACGATCACATGAGCTTCCGGATGGCTGTCGACATGAGCCAGTCGCGGATCGACCTGGAGGGCGAGCAAGGGATCATCACGGTTCTGGACGAACCGGCGGTCGTCGTCGAACGGATCGGCGACGCGGATGTGATGTTCCAGTATCGGCGGTCGGCGGTTGCGGGCCGTGAGGGCCGGTTGTTTGGTGACGACGTGCCCTACGGTGATCCGTGGTCGATCGGTGCTCCCAACCCGGCTCTCTTCTCGAGCAACCAAGACATCCTCGTGGAGGGTCAGCGGCTGGCTGCTGGTACGTATGCCATGGAAATCGTTCCCGACGAGCTACGCGATGGCTCTGACGAGTGGGTCGTGCTCTTCAACGAGTGGGAGGGTCGGGCTGGTGAAGGGGACGAGGTGCTGCGCGTGCGTTCGCACGCGCAACTCGAGGACAACTCCAAGGAACATCTGGAGGTTTTCTTCGACGTGCGGTCCGAGCGCGGTGTCATCGCGCGGATCCTGTGGGAGTACGTAGAGGTGCACATCGTCCTCTCGGACGGTGGGCGGGCGGCCGTCGCAGACCATGTCGCGTCTGAGCCTCCGGCCATGGTGATGAACACTGTAGGGAGGAGTGAACTGGCGCTTTCGTATCGTCGACGAGTCACCCACGCTACGCGGCTTTTCGGAGACCAAGTGCCTTTCGATCAAGCTTGGAGTTTTGGCGACGGTGGGGCCGTGCTCGAGGCCCGGGGCGCCCTCGTCCTCGGCGGCAAGTTGGTGGACGCGGGCCGGTATGCTTTAACCC
>CESR01168984.1_pt1 | contig 11912 bp, 9 predicted proteins | sample 356351 | NCBI WGS metagenome assembly CESR01 (sample SAMEA2622149, study PRJEB7988) | marine metagenome | isolation source: saline water (ENVO:00002010), including | reverse complement strand
TAGGATCTCTGCTATTTACACCAGATGAATTAATTATAGTAGCCCCATGAAGTAGTAAATGCTCAGTTTCTATTGTTGCTAATGTCCCCTTAGAATCTTTTGGTAATTTACCAAAAATTAAAATTTTTCCTAAAGGTTTTACTATTTTTAAAGAAGTATTAAATGCCTCATTATCACCAGCAGCTTCTACTGTAATATCAGGAAATTCCCCGCCATTAATATCTTTAATTGCTTCTTCTAAATTTTCCTTTTTATAATTTATGACATCTGTTGCACCTAATTCTTTTGCTTTGTCTAAACGATAATCTAAACTATCAACAGCAACTACTTTTCTAGCACCTGCCCTTGAACAAATTGCTGTAAAAGACAAGCCAATAGCACCTTGCCCTAATATCATTATATTTTTCCCTAAAATAGTACCCATTAACTGGCATGCATATAACACAGTGCCCGAAGGTTGGCACATTACCCAGTCTTCAGGATTTCCATGTTCAGGTATTTTTATCATTCTTGAATGATTGCCTATAACATATTCTGCTAAGAGCCCACCACCCCTCCCTGGAACGGCTTCTGAATTATCTGCAAATGGAGAAGGTAAAACTATTACTCTTTGACCATTTGGAAATTCAACAGAATTACTATTTAATATTGTTCCCACGGCCTCATGACAATGAGAACCCCATCGCATTGGATAATTTTCTTCAGAAAACAATGGTCCATATGCATCTCTAATATCGCTTCCACAAATAGACCAACTTTCAAGTTTTACCAAGCTTTCATTTTCATTAGCAGGTACCGGTGTATCTATTTCACTTATTTCAAATTTCTTTGGGGCTAATATTCTTGCTGCTTTCATGATTTTTCCTTTTAAAATATATCTATTATAAAATAACTTCTCCTACGCCTCTCTCTGAATATTGAATTTCTGTTCCAAACTCTGAGCTTAGCTCTGCAAGTTTATTTATAATTCTTTGTTTATTTTCTTCTCTAGCTATAACAGGCCTTCCTCTTTGAGGTCTTGGCAATTTATACCCCAGCTCTATAGGAAACAGATTAATCTTTTTAACCCCTCCTGGCGATAAAACACATTCTGCTACTACGCTTTCCCAATAATATTTCATAGCAGGAAATCCTTTTGTATCCCCATCATATCTTGCATTATAAAAATCAGATGGGGTTGCATAATGATCTAATCCGAAATTTTCATATGTAGGGTGAGGGTGCCATTTAATAGTATCATTTTGAAAAATAAAATTTCCAAGACTATAAAAAATTGGCTTGTTTTCATATATTTCCATTCCTCTCAAAACATGAGGGCCATGACCAGCGACAACATCAGCGCCATTATCAAGAATTTTCTTACTAAACTCTCTTAAAAATTCAGGGGTTTGTTCGCGCATACCATTAGAGCTATACCCGCCTGAAGGATCTTCATGACAATGTATGCTAACTAATACATAATCTGACATAGCTTTAGCTTCTTTTATCCAAGTAATTATTTCAGCTTCATCGCTTTTATTTGTTCTAATATCAATTCCATAATCTTTTGATGTTTCAAAAGTTTTAGTTAAAAAATCTATTTGATTTTTCTTTAAACTTTTTTTATTTTCTTCATAACCTATTTTTTTAGAAATGTTTTTTAATTCTTTAATTTTACTTAATGGTAATTTATGAATCTGTTCATAACCTAAGGGATTAACTCCAGGCCTACCAATGGCATCTGGTCTTTGATGAACTGCTCTTCCTGCTTCTGGGAATGTAGTGGTTAAAGATATTAATGCAACCCTGCCAGCTTTTGTATCTAAATACCCCGGAGCCCGTGCTTCACTTAAATTTTTCCCTATACCAGAATAAATTAAATTTGTTTTCTTCAAATTAACCAAATGATTTAATATCCCACCCTCAGAATAATCCCAAGAATGATTGTTTGCTAACGCCACCATGTTTATTCCAAACCATTCTAATTCATTTAAATTTTTTGGGTCTGAGGCGGCAAAAACACCTCCAGGTATTCCTGGTGAAATACCATAATCATGCATTAACATTTCTAAATTAGTAAACGCAACATCAGCTTTTTTAAATACATAAGATAAAGCAAGAAATTGAGGCTCATCAAATACTGATAATGGCCTAGTGATCATTGCATCACCACTTAAAACCATAGTAATTTCATTTTTTTCAGAAGAATATAACATTTTAAAAACCCCGGGTTTTTAATTAGGTCATAAAAATATAATATTACTGTAAATAATAATCAACTCAATTATTTACATTATAATAGTTACCAAGTTTTTGCTCTATTATCTTTATCTAGGGACGCCAATCTATCAACAGTTAAAGTGTCTCCGCTTATTGAAATTAATGTTGGATTAATTTTTCCATCATCTACAACGTAAATATTGGAACCATAATCAGATTTAAATATTTTTGTAGCTTCTCGCCATTCTCCTCTTCTTGATTGAATATAAACATTATTTTCCTTTTCAATAATTTGAATTCTGCCCAAACTTCTTATTGGTCTGCTTCTAGCTACAAATCCTGGTCTTTGGCGATAAACGCCTAAAATTTTATTTTTTTGATCAGAATTAATAGGAGTTTTGGAAATGTCTATCGCAGGCTTTCCTAATAAAACATAAACAATTTCATCAGTAATTTCTTCAACTAAACCTGAGGATAAATTTAAATGGATCATTAATCCAAGGTCTAATTTTGGAAACAAAAGCATTACAGTATTCCATCCACCACTTATACCTCCATTATGACCATAAGCATAATGCCCAAAAATACTTTTAACTTGAAAGCCTAATCCCATTTTAATACTTAAGTCAGGATCCGGGGAATATTGAACCTCAAGCATGGAATCAAATGTATCTTGAGATATTATTCCATTGCTTTTATTTAATAACGCCTTGGAATAAGTACACATATCTTCTAATGTTGCCATTATAGAGCCTGCTGCTGCTGTCCCAACATAATCATATTTTAATCCTCTAATGTTCACTTCATCTACAAGGTTTCCATAACTCAATTCATCTCCTATTAATTCCATTCTATCTAACTCGTCTTGCCCAAGATCTCTGTGATATCCAACTGACATGCCTTCTATCGGATCATCTCCGGGATAAGAATTACTCATACCCAACTTGTCAAAAACAACTTTCTGAATCACATTGTGCCAAGAATCGTTTTCAACTCTTGCAACAATTTCTCCTAATATTCCCCAAGCGTGATTAGCATAATGCCAATCAGTTCCTGGCTCAAAATCAACATCAATTCCATTAGGATAATGATTAGGGATATCAAACGGACCCGTGTCGCCCCATAATTTTATATCTGATGCACTAAAGTCTTTCTTTTCTGGCATTTCTCCAATGCCAGAAGTATGGGTAAACAAATGCTTCACTTTAATAGAACTAAAATTACTATTAAATTTAATACTTGGAACTAAATCAGTAACTTTTGCTTCCATATCTAACTTGCCATTTTCAACCAATCTCATAGCAGCCAAAGCAGTCATAGTTTTAGTAATAGACCCAATTCTTTGAATAGTGTTTTCTGTATGTTTAGTTTTTGTTTCAATTTCAGAATAACCAAAACCTTCAATAAACAAGGTTTCTTTAGATGAAACCACACCTATTCCCATTCCAGGAAGTTGGTGTTTATTTAGAATTCCTTCTGCGGTATTTTTTAATAAATTAATATCCGGTTCCATATTTTCCTCTTATAATAATTTTTATAACTTGGAGTTTAATCCTTTTATATTTATTGGTCAAACTTTAGTAAAAGAAGGTTTGACATATAGCATGATTCCACATTAGAATTTTTAAAGTTCAACCTAATAAATCAAAACTAGAGGTTATTATGAGATTTGCATTTACTAAAGAAGAAGATGATTTCAGACAAGAAGTCAGAGAATTTTTAAAAAATGAACTACCTAAAAACTGGGATGGAGTTGCAGGTAACAACCTGGAAGAAGGTGCTAATGAAGATGAATGGGAATTCACTTTAGAAATGAGGGACAAATTAGCTAAAAAGGGTTGGCTAACAATGGCTTGGCCAAAGGAATACGGGGGGCAGAATGCTTCTATGATGAAACAAGTAATTTTTGCTGAAGAAATGACTCTTGCAAGAGCTCCTGGCAGAGACGGTTTTGGTATTAGAATGTTGGCTCCAACACTAATGATACATGGAACTGAAGAGCAAAAAACAGACTATTTGCCAGACATTGCAGCAGGTAAGGTCCAGTGGTGCCAAGGGTATTCTGAGCCCGAATCAGGATCTGATTTAGCTTCACTGCAAACAAGGGCAGTTGAAGATGGAGATGATTTTGTAATAAATGGCACAAAAGTTTGGACTTCATCAGCACACAGGGCGGATAAAATGTTTATATTAGTAAGAACTAACCCTGATGCACCAAAACACAGAGGCATAAGTTTTCTACTTATTGATGACATGAAATCTAATGGAATCCAAGTTAACCCAATAATTGATATGGCCGGAAGGCATAATTTCAACATGGTCACATTTGATAATGTAAGAGTTCCCAAAAAAAACCTTGTCGGAGAGCTCGATAGGGGATGGTACGTAGGTGCCACTTTATTAGACTTTGAAAGATCTGGAGTTGAATATTCTTCACGCTGCTTAAGTTTGTTAGAAGAACTTATTGAATTCGCAAAAATAAATAAACGTGGGGGGAAAATAATATCAGAAGACCCTAATATCAAAAAAGAAATTACTGAACTATATACAGAAATTAATGTTTCAAGAGGAATGTCATATAAAATTGCAGACATGCAAAGCAAGGGAGAGGTCCCGAATAAAGAATCTTCAATGTCAAAATTGTTTGGCACAGTTCTTGAACAAAAAGTGGCTGATTTAGGTATGAAAATACTTGGTTTGTATGGCCAGCTTGGACCAAAATCAAAACACAATAAACTAAAAGGTAAAATTGAACAAGAATATCTCTCAACTGTTTCAGCAACAATTGCAGCAGGAACGTCAGAAATTCAAAGAGGAATTATAGCAACAAGAGGATTAGGCTTGCCTAAACCATAGGAGTAAATTATGGATTTAAGTTTAAACGAAACACAACAAATGTTAAGAAATACAGCAAAAGATTTCTTTGCAAGCGAATGCCCAGAGACACATGTACGGGAAATGGAAACTGATAATGAAGGTTATAACAAACAACTTTGGGAAAAAATAGTTAACCAGGGATGGCTTGGTGTTCCTTTTCCTGAAAAATATGGTGGTTTTGGGCTGTCTTTTTTAGAATTTTGTATATTACTAGAAGAAGCTGGGAGAGTATTATTACCCGAACCTCTTTTTGAAGCTGTTCTTCTCGGAGGAATGCCAATATTTGTAAGTGGCAATGAAAAACAAAAAGAAGAGCTTCTCCCTAAAATAATCTCTGGTGAATCAATCGCCACTTTAGCTTTTTATGAAGAGGATGACTTAATATCTCCTTTGTCAGTTCAAACAAATGCTACTTTAAATAACAATGTTTACAATTTGAATGGGGTAAAAATGTTTGTTCCAAATGCAAACATAGCAGATTTAGTACTTGTTACAGCAAGAACAGGAAATAATGAAGGAGATATTTCTTTGTTTATAATACCTTCTACGACTGAAGGTATTACAATTTCCCCGTTGTCAACAATTTCATCTGACAAACAGTTTGTTATTAATCTTGATAATGTTCAAATACCTTCATCAAATTTAATTGGAACTGAAAATAACGCATGGAAAACAATAGAAACAATATTTGAAATGGCGGCAGTTGGAAAATCTTGTGAAATGTTAGGAGCTGGAGAAAAAGTATTAGATGGAACAGTTGAATACGCAAAAACCCGAACACAATTTGGGCGTCCAATTGGTACCTTTGGAGAAATACAAAGACATTGCTCGGAAATGGCTACTTTAGTTGAAGGAACAAGGTTTGTAATATACGAAGCAGCCTGGAAACTTTCAAACAACCAAGACGCAAGCAGGGAAGTGTCAATGGCAAAATCGTGGACAAGTGATTCACACACAAAGGTGTGTTCAATTGCCCATCAAGTTCACGGAGGTATTGGGTTTACCAAAGAACATTGGATACAACTTTATTCTAGAAGGGCAAAAGCTGCAGAAATTGCTTATGGAGATGCCAATTTTCATAGAAACAAATTAGCAAACATGTTAGAACTATAACTCTGGATTATATTTATAATTTCTTATCGAACTATAAAACACCCAAAACAACAATGTAACAACACTTGCTATTATGCCACCTAATAACATTGTTGTTCCCGCTCCTACTAAGGCAGATAATAATCCAACTTCAAAATGCCCAACATGATTAGCACCCATAGCTGTGAAACTATGAGCACTGCTTGCTCTTCCTAATAATTTATCAGGTGTTGTTAACTGAACTATTGCCTGCCTCATTACCATAGAAACTCCATCCGTAAGGCCCAACAAAGCAACCAGGCCTAAACCAATATATAAATTTTGATTCAATCCAAAAAACATCAAAAATATAGAATAAGCAAATGTCGCAAAAAGAACTATCTGTCCTTTGTTTTTTAATTTAGAAGTATACATAACTATGCTTGCGCCCAAAATTGTTCCAACAGAATTGAATGCGTTTAACAACCCTGTTCCCTCAACTCCCTTTGAATAAAGCTGTAAAGAAAATACCGGGAATAAATTTCTATAAAAACTAACGATTGTAACAAAAATATCTAACAAATATAATCCGGGGAGTATTGGATGAGTAACAATAAATTTATACCCTTCTTTAATAGAATCAATTGGTTTTTCTTTTTTTATTTCTTTAGCCTCACCGCTAGCATTAATCAAAAGAGGAGAAAAAACACTAACAAACGCAATGCCAGCAGCAATATAAAACGCTCCCGCAGGACCAAGATATTCAAATGATTTCCAAAATATTAAAGGAGAAATTATAGAAGAAACTTGAAAAGACGCAGAAGACAATCCTATTGCTTCAGTAATATGTTTTTTAGGAATAACTCTTGGCAACATTGCAGGGCGACTAGAATTCCCAAGCATGCTAGTAATTCCCGTTACAACAATGACCGTAAAAACATGCCATGGCATTAATCTTTCACTTTGCGCAAGAATTGCCAAAAGCAATAATAACAAAAAAGAAACTAGTTGAGTATATATCATCAGTTTTTTTCTATCCGAAACATCTGCCATAACACCCCCGTAAACCACTACAGGCATTTGAATTAACTGGGCTATTCCCAGCAAGCCAACAATTATCGAAGATCCTGTTTCGTCATAAAGCCATTGCGTAGATATTAACATTTTCATTGACATGGTTATTCCCGCAGTAACCCCTCCCAACCATAAATAAGTAAAATCTCTATAATTAAAAGGAATAAAGACATTTATTAATAAATTATTTTTAAGTGAGTTCATTAATCTTTAATTATCCTTCTGGTAGGATAATTAATAGTAATACCTTTCTTGGCAAAACTACTATGTACAGATTTAATAATTTCACTTTTTAATTGAAATGATGCGGGCCAATCTTTGGCCTGCATAAAAATCCAAAAATTAATATTTGAATCACCAAATTCTGAAAAACCAAATCGTGGCTCTGTATTATTGGCAACATTTTCAGAATCATTCAACAATTGTTTCAAGGTGGCTTTTACAACGCTTTCAACATTTTCTAAATTTTCCTCATAAGCAACACCAGATGTTATTATTAAATTTATAGCCGTTTCCGGGCTATAAAAATTTGTAACTACACTTTCAGCCATTTTAGAATTTGGAATTATTACCAAATTATTAAATCTATCTCTTACTTTTGTACTTCTCCACCCAACCGAAGAAACATACCCCGCAATCCCTCCTTCAATTTCAATAAAATCTCCTTCTTTAAGGGCTCCTTCGGTTAAAACATATGTTCCCGCAAAAAAATTACTAAGAGTAGGTTGGATGGCCAGGGCAACAGCTATACCCCCAATTCCAAGCCCTGCTAAAATAGGACTAATAGAAAAACCGAAATACCCAAGAAGCTGAAGCGCTCCCAAAACGTAAATAATAATTGGCAAAACTCTTTTTAATGGTGGTATAAGTTTATCATCCAATTCTGTGGTGGTTTTTTTTAATATTTTTCGAGAGTACCAATCTAAAAAAACACTTGTTATTCTCGAAATAGATATAGTTAAAATTACTATAACCAAAACACCCCATGTAGTCATCAATGCACTCTTTAACCACTTCCTGTCAGAGCCCTCTAAAACAAAATCCCCCACCACAAAATCTAACAAAGAAACCGACCACAAAAGGCCCGATATAATAAAAAATATTACCAACGGGCCTTTTAAATTATATGCAATTCTGTAATGAAGTGTTGCGTTTTTGTTTTTTCCAGACTTAAAAACAAAATCCCCTATAAGTTCTAAGACCAAAGCCAAAACAAGAGACCCTGCAACCAAAAAGATTGAAAATATTAAATCTGAATTAAATCCGAAACTTGACATATTTATTTATTATACATATATAATTGTGGATAACTAATGTTTATTTTTATATTGTTTTTTTTTAATAAAAATAATAACAATATAAACATTAGTTATCCACAAACATTAAACACAAATATATATATATAAACCCTCTTATTAAGTATATATTTCAACATATACACTTAATTATTATTATTTTTAGAAAATGAAAGATAAAATTAAATTATTAATACTAGCAGGAACTGGGGGTGATGGAGCAATAAGTGGAATACGTAAAAAATTTGTACCCCGGGGAGGGCCAGACGGGGGTGATGGAGGTAACGGAGGAAATATATATGTAAAAGGAGATATAAGCAAAACATCTTTAATTAATTATAATCATATAAAAAGTATAAAATCTCACAACGGACAAGAAGGTAGTTCGAATAACAAAAAAGGTAAAAAAGGTAAAGATAAATATATAAAAGTTCCGATTGGAACAAAAATTTTTACAAATAAACAGAAAAAAAGCAAAATATTATTTGAAATTTTAGATGAAGAAAAAAAACTTTTAGCAAAAGGAGGAAGGGGAGGAAAAGGAAATTCAGGAAGAGCAAATTCCGTGATTCAATATCCACTATTAGCAGAAAAAGGAGAAAGGGGAGAAAAACTAGAGGTTGAAATGGATTATTTAATGTTGACCGATGTTGTGGTTTTGGGAAAACCAAATTCAGGGAAATCCACTTTTTTGTCAAAAATAACAAACGCTAATCCTAAAATTAATCTATACCCATACACAACAACTGGAATAGAAACCGGCACCATGGAAACAGTAAAAGAACATTATAAAGTTATTGAAATACCTGGTTTAGAAAATAAAAAAAACAACCTGGGGCTAAAATATTTAAAACATATAGAAAGAGCCAGTATAATTGTTTTTTTATGTGAAGGGAAAAATGATGACACAATTAGAATAATAGAAAATCAAAATAAAAATTTATTGAAAGAAAAATTAATAATTACAATAAAATCACATAACAACATAGAAGAAAATGACTTACAAACAAATGTAAGCGAAATTTCGTTAATTAAAAAAAACATTGAAGCTGCTCTTTTGAAAAGAGTTGAAGTAAAATCAATAAATACTGTTCCAGAAATTATAAAAATAGATTTGGAAGAAAACGAAAATGTAATTAAAAAGAAAGACGGGTTTGAGATAACTCATCCTCAAATTATAAGAATAGCTGAAAAGGTGAACCTGGATAAATGGGATGTGATGGCTCAGTTTATGAAAGCACTCCACCAGAAGGGAATTGCCAGGGAGCTTTTGATGAGGGGAGTAAAAGAAGGGGATATTGTTAAAATTGGAAGCGTGACTCTTGAGTGGAATTAAAAAAATCGGGGTATTTGGAGGAACTTTTGATCCGCCACACAGTGGCCATTTGAAAATTATTAAAGAAAGCTTGATTCAATTGGGGCTAGACAGGCTTTATGTTGTTGTTTCCGGTGATCCGTGGATGAAGCGTGATCGGGTTGTTGCAAACAGGCATCAAAGACAAGAAATGATTGAAATTGCATTGGCTGATGATATATACAATGATTATAAAAAAGTGTGTTTATTAAAATTTGAAATTAATAAAGATTCCCCTTCTTATTCTTATCAAACACTAGAGTATTTAAAAGGCCAGGGCAATATAAATGATTTTTATTTTATTGTTGGATCTGATGCAGCTTTAACGATGGATAAGTGGAAAAGGCCTTTAAATATTTTAAGTTTTTCAAAAATCGTTTGTGTTCCCAGGGACGGCATTTCAAACAAAATTGTTAAAAACAAGTTGCTGGAAATTCACCCCCAAGCTCAAATACATTTTTTGAAGAATGTAGATGAAAAAATTTCATCTACAACAATAAAAGGTTTTATTACGCTTGGGGGAACTTTTGATGAAAATTCTTATTTAACATTATCAACTAATGCCCCACTAAGTGGGCATTTACAATATTTAAATAAAAATGTATATACTTATATATTGAAAAATAAAATATATCTGTAATGAAAAACAAATTAAATAGACTTATTGAAATTGCTGAAAGCTCAGGAGCTTTTAAAACAGGAGATTTTTTACTTTCTTCAGGGAAAAAAAGTAATATTTATTTTGATGGAAGGATAATAAGTTTAATTCCAGAAAGCTTAGACATTATTTCTAATCAAATTTTAGATAAAATATCATTTGAAAAAGCAAATGTGTTGGCCGGGCCTACCCTCGGAGCTGATCCAATAATTGGAGGAACTTTAATAAAGGCAAAAGAAAAGGAAATTCCATTACGCGGAGCTATTGTAAGAAAAGCTGCCAAAGAACATGGAACGGGAAATCAAATTGAGGGAATGATTCGCACAACAGATAAAGTAATCATTGTTGATGATACTTGCACAACAGGAGGTAGTCTTTTAATGGCCGCCAAGGCAATAGAAAATCAAGGGTGCAGTATAGTTGGAATAATTTGTGTTGTTGACAGAGATGAGGGGGGCAGGCAATATATAGAAAAAGCAGGTTATAAATTTAATTCATTGTTAAAAGTTGAGAATTACAAATTAATTCCCTATGTTTAATCAACTTTTTTAATAATAATACTAGCGTTCTGACCGCCAAAACCAAAATTATTTGACATTGCATGCTTAATTTTTATATTTTGTGCTTTATTAGGAATATAGTTTAAATCACATTCAGGATCTGGGTTTTCAAGGTTAATGGTTGGGTGTGCTTTTTGATTAATTATTGACAATATTGTTGCAATTGCTTCTAGCGCGCCAGCCCCACCTAATGCATGCCCGATCATAGATTTAGTTGAACTAATAGGAATTTTATACGCTCTTTCTTTAAATGTTTTTTTAATTGCATTTGTTTCACATACATCGTTTAAGGGAGTTGATGTCCCGTGTGCATTTATATAATCAATGTCATCGATGTTAATGTTGGCGTTTTTCATAGCTCTTTTCATAGCTAGAGTTGCGCCATCACCTGTGGGGTCTGGCTGAACGGGATGATAGGCATCAGAAGACACTCCCATTCCTGCAATTTCACAAAACACATTGGCATTTCTTTTTAGTGCGTGTTTTTCTGATTCTAAAATAAGTATTCCTGCACCTTCTGATGGAACAAATCCGTCTCTTAAAGAGTCGAAAGGGCGGCTAGCTTTTTCTGGATTATTATTGTTTGTACTCAAAGCTCTAAGTGCACTAAACCCTCCCAAGCCAAGCCTGCTTATCCCCGCCTCGCAACCTCCAGCTAAAACTATATCGCACAACCCGTTATTTATAAGTTGTGCTGCATCACCTATTGATTGAGTGCTGGCAGCGCAAGCTGTTACAACGGTTGAACTAAAACCTTTAAAGCCAAATGTTCTTGAAATATTTGCTGCAGCCATATTTGGTAGAATCATGGGAATAAAATATGG
>CESR01069390.1_pt1 | contig 12092 bp, 8 predicted proteins | sample 356351 | NCBI WGS metagenome assembly CESR01 (sample SAMEA2622149, study PRJEB7988) | marine metagenome | isolation source: saline water (ENVO:00002010), including | reverse complement strand
CGGCACGGTATTAATCGGTGGAGGACACTGTGGGAAGGCAGATCTACGGTCAAATGAAACCAAACTGGACACCACCGGGCTGGGAGCTAATGCCCGAGCCGCCATAAGTATTTTCCCCATCATGCAAAAGGCCACAATTGTCCGTTGCTGGGCCGGCATTGAAGGCCGCATGCCAGATGAGATTCCCGTTATAGGCCCAAGCAAACGGGAAAATGCTTTCCACTGTTTTGGGTTTTCCGGGCATGGATTTCAACTTGCCCCGGCGGTGGGGGGCATCATCGCAGATCTGGTAACGACAGGCACGAGCAAACTGCCGATTGAGCCGTTTCGCATCGGCCGGTTCTGAGCACATCCTGGCCCGCATTGACTGGTGGGGCATTAGTCCCTCGGCTCTCGTAGCAAGCTGCGCAAACCCATGATGGCAACCAGAGAACCAGCAGCCATAGCCATAAATGCGAATCCCCACCCAGTGAGCGACTCCGGTCCTGTGCTCAGATCTAATACCAATCCCACGACCAGAGGACCCAGAAAGCCTCCCGAGAAACCCATCACAGAATGCATCGCCAGGGTCGCACCGCGCTCCCCCTCACGTGCAGCGGCAACCACGCCCCCGGTCAGCGCTGCTGAGTCACTCATGATCAAAGCCGAATACAAAGCGGCAAGTACCAGTACCACTGCGAAAGGTAAAACGCCGATAAACCCCAGAAACGAACCCATGAGCACGGACAAGATCATCACCACAGAAACCATCTGCCGGCGCTCACGATGCAAACAGAGATGGGCGCCGATGATACTTGCCGGCATTCCCAACAGGCTGAACAGCGCCGCGAATCCTGCAACCGCTTCCAGGGTGATCACTGTGTTTGACGCGTTCGCGGCAAAAAGCAAAAAGGCCACGATCCAGGCACGATAGGCAAACAATTCGTAGGAATGCCCGGTGTATCCCCAGATGTAGGCAAGTGCTGGACGGTTGTGGAACACAGGCCGGAAATCCAGAGGATGGCGATTCGCCCGGGCGGAACGATCCGGGTGCTTTGGAGGAATGACAAAAAGTATCAGGGCAAGGCAGGCAGCCTGTGCGACGCCAGATAATATGAACACGGCCTCCCATGACAAATCTGCGCTGAGCAGGCCGGTGATATAGAACGAAGCCGCGGTACCAAGGCTGAAAGCACTCAGGTACCAGGGCAGCATTTTCTGGCGATGGGTCTGGGCAAGTCGATCATTGAGAATCTGCAACCCAGGCATGTAGGTGCCTGCCAAAGAGACACCCGTCAGAAAACGAAACGCCATCGCACTGATAAAGCCATCGGCAAATAACCCGAAGCCCACAGAGCCGATGACTCCGATGGCAACGCCAAAAAGGTAGATACGCCGCGCGTCAATGGCATCCGTTAAGCCCACCAGAATCGGAACGGCCACGACATACCCAGCGTAATAGATGCCACCGACCCAACCAGCCTGGGTGCTGCTCAGATCCCACAAGACGACAAAATCATTGAGCAGAACTGCAAAGTTGGCAAAGCTCGCCATTGACAGTATCTGCGCAACGCACAGACTGATCAAAAGAACTGCAGGCGACATACCCTGGCTCGGAGTCGACATAAAACGCCTATTCCCTTCTTGGTTACGCGACAATGGTGCAAACAGGTGATTTCGGCAGGGCCCACTGCCGACCACGGCAGGCTCACCGGCAAACTTGTACACTCAGATTTGCCGCCCACCCGCCATCAGATCAACTTAGCCATTATCCATGAAAATAACTCGTATCCGCGTATTCAGAGCTGATCTGCCGATGAAGGAGGGCAGTTACAGCTGGTCGACCCAATCTCACACAGCATTTGATACCACCGTAGTCCTGGTGGATACCGACAATGACGTGACAGGTGTCGGTGAATGCTGTCCGCTGGGACCTACTTACCTGCCTGCCTATGCGCATGGCGTTCGTGCAGGAATCTTGCAACTGGCGCCTGGCTTAATTGGGCACAATCCGACCGAGATTGATCGCATCAATGACACCATGGATGTGCTTCTGAAGGGGCACCCCTATGTGAAGTCCGCTATCGATATGGCCTGCTGGGACATTCTGGGCAAAGTCACCGGTCTACCGCTATATACCCTGCTGGGTGGATTACGCCAGGAAAAAGTAACCCTGTACAAGGTGGTCACCCGGACTGACCCGGGCGCCATGGCCGAGCGCATCCCCGAGTATCGCGCCCAAGGCTATCGACAGTTTCAGGTCAAAGTGGGCGAGGATCCCGCAACCGATATCATCAGGATTCACCGGGTTGCACAGGAAATGGAAGCGGGCGAGGTCTTAAATGCTGATGCCAATACCGGCTGGAAGCAACATGAAGCCCTGCAGGTTGCCAATGCGATCGCAGAACTGGGCACACAAACAGGCATCCGCCTGACCTTTGAACAGCCCTGCCTGTCTTATCGGGAATGTCTTGCCGTCAGGCATCACACTAATTTGCCGTTTGTCCTGGACGAGTGCATCGACAGTCTGGACGCATTGCTGCAGGCCAGCCATGACCGCGCCATGGATATGATCAATCTCAAGATCAGTCGTTTTGGCGGCCTGACCCGGGCCCGACAGGCACGTGATCTTTGTATCTCGCTGGGACTGCCGATGAATGTAGAAGATAGCTGGGGTGGCGAAATCGCCACCGCCGCGATTGCACACCTGGCGCATTCAACACCACCGGCTTTTCAGTTTCAGTCTTCCGCTTTTCATGAATACGCCACGACCGAGATTGCAACCGGCGCGCCGATTGTTAAAGACGGTACCATGACCGCTTCTGATGCCCCCGGGCTCGGTGTAGAACCGATCCTTGACGCTCTTGAGGCAGTAGCCGACTACCCGTAACGACCCAGGAGTTATACAGATGCAATTTGAAGGAATTTACACCCCCGTCATTACCCCATTTCATGACGATGGCACGGTCGACGAGGCAGGTTTTGCCCAGGTTATTGAGTTTCTTATCGACTCGGGTGTGCATGGCATCGTCGTAGCCGGCACGACCGGAGAGTACTACGCGCAAACGACTGCTGAGCGCATCAGCCTGATGCAAACGGCTCACCAGACGATCAACGGCCGGGTGCCGATGATGGTAGGGGTTGGCGCGATCAGAACAGAAGATGCCATTGAACTGGCGCAGACGGCAAGACAGACCGGCGCCGATGCCTTGCTGGTGAACTCCCCACCTTACGTGCTGCCGACTGAGAACGAGAACGCAGCGCATGCCCTGGCCATCGACCAGGCCGCAGATTTACCGATCATGCTTTACAACTACCCCGGCCGGACTGGAGTCGGGATGGGCGAGGATTACCTGCGGCAAGTCAGTACTTCGAAGAATTTTTGCGCAATTAAAGAAAGCTCAGGTGACATAAACCGATTGCACCTGCTGGCCAATGACTTCCCTAATATTCAGCTCTCCTGTGGCGCGGATGATCAGGCACTTGAGTTCTTTGTCTGGGGGGCGCGTAGTTGGGTCTGCGCCGGCGGCAACTTCGCGCCAGAAGCCCATATCGCTCTTTACCAAGCCTGTGTTGTTAACCAGGATTTCGACAAGGGAAGAAAAATTATGTCGGCGATGCTGCCGCTGATGTCTTTGCTGGAACAAGGCGGCAAGTTCGGACAGTGCATAAAGTATGCCACCGCGTTACGCGGACTGCCCGCCGGCCCTCCCAGAAATCCGCTATCACCTCTCAATGAAACAGAACAGGATGAGCTGGCAAAGGTGATTGACAAAATGAATCAAGAAATCGGCGCTTTGCAATAAGCATAAGTTGGGCTGCGCAGAGCATTAGTTCGAGGAACCACAAGATGAAGGATCACTACCAGGCTGTTGTCATTGGCGGCGGTGTCGTCGGTACGTCTGTCTTGTACCACCTGGCCAAATTCGGCTGGTCAGATATCTGCTTGCTGGAACGCTCAGTATTGACCGCAGGCTCTTCCTGGCATGCCGCCGGGGGTGTCCATGCGCTCAACGCTGATCCCAACATGGCTTCTCTTCAGGCCTATACGATCGATCTGTTGTCTGAGATTCAGGCTGAATCCGGCCAGGATATCGGCCTTAGTATGACGGGCGGCATTAGCGTTGCCTCGGCGCCGGCGCGCTGGGAATGGCTGCAATCGGCCTATCGCATATTTCAGACCATCGGCATCGAAGATTGTCACCTGATGACACCCCAGGACATCAAGGACAAATGCCCGATCATGGATATCACCGGTGTGCTCGGGGGACTCTGGTGCGATCGCGAGGGATATGTCGATACCACCGGCACAGTCCACGCCTATGCCGGGGCAGCAAAAAAACGCGGCGCCACTGTAATCGAGCACACCAAGGTCGAGGAACTGTGCCAACGTGCTGATGGCAGCTGGGATGTGATCACCGATAAAGGGGCTGTTCACACCGAACACGTGGTCAACGCCGGCGGGCTGTGGGCCAAACAGGTGGGGCGCATGGTCGGCCTGGACTTACCACTCTCACCTCTGGAGCACCATTATCTGCTAACAGACACCATTCCGGAAATCGCGCAACTGGATCATGAACTGCCGATGATGGTCGACCTGGAAGGCTTCACCTACATGCGACAGTACCAGCAAGGTGTGCTGGTGGGCATTTACGAGATAAACCATAAACACTGGAACATGGATGGTGCACCCTGGGATTACGGCATCGAACTGATCCAGGAGGACATCGACCGTATTTCAGACGAACTGGAGATGGCTTTCTCGCGCTACCCGGTGCTAACAGAAGTTGGGATAAAAAACTGGGTCAACGGCGCCTTCACCTTCTCTCCCGATGGCAACCCGCTGGTGGGTCCGGTGAGCTCTGTCCCCAACTACTGGCTTGCCTGTGGGGTCATGGCCGGATTCTTGCAGGGGGGCGGCGTCGGCAAAACACTTGCTGAATGGATGATTCATGGCGAGACAGAAGCGGACGCCTGGCCTATGGATATCGCCCGCTACGGGGACTTTACCTCTAACCGCGAGTACATCCGCCAGACCACGGGGCAGTTTTATTCGCGCCGCTTTGTGATGACCTACCCCAACGAGCAGTTGCCCGCCGGACGACCTCTCAAAAAGGCGCCAGCGTGGTCCGCCATGGAGGCCGCTGGCGCGCAGTGGGGTTGTAGTTGGGGTCTTGAAGTGCCGCTGATGTTTGCCTCGCCCGAATTCGCAGAAACACCTACGCTCAAACGCTCTAACGCCTTTGAAATCGTGGCACAGGAATGTGCTGCTGTACGAGAAGGTGTGGGGTTACTGGATATCAGTGGATTTTCCAGATACGAAGTCAGCGGCCCCAAGGCCCAGGACTGGCTCAGCCGGGTTATGGCGGGCCGACTTCCGGCTCCGGGAAAAGCAAGGCTGGCCCCCATGCTGGCACCCAGCGGGCGCCTCAAGGGTGACCTCACGCTCTTTAACTGGGGCGATGGCCGCTGGTGGATTATGGGATCTTACTATCTGCGCAGCTGGCATATGCGCTGGTTTCATGATCACCGCAGTGACGGCGTCGAAATACACGATCTCTCCGATGCGGTTTTCGGTTTTGGCCTTGCCGGGCCTAAGTCCCGCGAGGTCTTAGCTGCACTGACACACCAGAACGTCGACGACCAAGCCTTACCGTTTATGGGGTGTGCCACACTTGATGTAGGCCTTATTCGCGCCCGGATCGCGCGCCTTTCGGTGTGTGGGGAACTGGGATACGAGATCAACTGTGGCGCAGCCGAACATATTGCGCTGCGGGAAATGCTTCTGCAGGCGGGTGTCGACCAGGGTATTTGTGAGTTCGGGTTTTATGCCATGAACTCACTGCGGCTGGAAAAAGGCTTTGGCATCTGGAGCGCTGAGTTCACCCAGGATCGTACACCCGGCATGACTGGGATGGATCGCTGGATAGACTGGTCGCGCGATGACTTTATAGGCCATGATGCTGCGGCTAAAGAGCGATCGGGCAACCATGTGCAGCAACATCTCGTAACCCTTGAAATCGACGCTGATGATGCTGATGCGTCTGGATACGAGCCAATCTGGCAGGGCGATCAGCGGGTGGGTTTTGTGACATCCGGGGGTTATGGCCACCACACGGGCAAAAGTCTCGCCATGGGTCTTTTGAAGACAGGCGCTGACCAATCAGCCGAACCATTGAAAGTGGATGTTGTCGGCAATCGGCGAGGCGCCCGGACCTTAAGCGAGCCCGCCTGGGACCCCAGCGGCGCACGGATGCGCCTGTAGCCCGACAAAACTGGTGCAACCCAAAATTGGTCAAGCCAAAAAAAGCACGGGACAGATTTAATGTCCCGGCAACGCAAGCGCTCGCGTCGCGATAATAAAGCCAGGCCCGCCCCGCAGTCACAATCATGGCTGCGCCTTAAGAACCCGTATCCGCCGATCGAGCAGTTCAGTGAAGATCAACTAGAAGCCATTCATCAGACCTCGCTCGCGCTGCTGCGCGATAAAGGCATTAAAGTGCTGAGCCTCGAGGCCCGCCAAATTTATGCAACGGCCGGTGCCCGGGTAGACGACGATACCCTGATGGTGCGCTTCGATCCAGATTGGCTGCTCGAGACTATTAAGCAGGCTCCGCGAAGCTTCACCATGCACGGTCGAGCGCCCCAGCGCTGGTTTGAAGTGGGAGATAACAACCTGGTTTTTGCCACCGTGGGGGGGCCACCGCATTATTCAGACCTCGAAGGGGGCCGCCGAGCAGGCACGCACGATACCTTTCGTGATCTTCTGCGCCTGGCACAAAGCTATGATGTACTGCATCTGACTACCCCGATGGTTGAACCGCAGGACCTGGCAACCCATGTACGCCACCTGCATATGACCCGGTCGGTCGTCACCCTGACAGATAAACCCACTTTTATTTACTCGCGTGGACGCGAGGTAGTTGCCGACTCGCTGGAAATCCTGCGCATAGCGCAAGGTGTAGACCAGCGTGCTTTTGAAGATCGGGTTCATTGTTACACCGTGGTCAATGCTAACTCGCCGCTGCAGTTGGATGAACTGATGTGCGCGGGGATTATTGATTTCGCCAAGGCCGGCCAGGCCATGATTCTGACCCCTTTTACCCTGGCAGGTGCCATGGCGCCAGTTACCCTTCCCGGAGCGCTCGCCCAGCAAAATGCTGAGGCCCTGGCAGGGATCGCCTTAGCCCAGATCGTTCGCCCCGGCGCACCGGTGGTGTACGGCGGATTCACCAGCAATGTAGATATGAAATCGGGTGCGCCTGCCTTTGGCACCCCCGAATACGTAAAAGCGGCTTTCGCATCAGGACAGCTGGCGCGGCGGTATCAACTGCCCTATCGCAGCTCAAATGTGAATGCCTCGAATGCGCCCGATGCCCAATCTGCATATGAATCTCAGATGTCCTGCTGGGGTGCGATCATGGGTGGGGGCAATATTCTGATGCATGGTGCCGGCTGGCTGGAGGGCGGCCTGACCGCCTCGTTGGAAAAATTCATTATCGATGTCGAGATGCTGCAGATGTTCGCGAGCCTGATGCAGCCCGTCGAGTGCAATGAAGACACCCTGGCGATGGCGGCATTCGATGAAGTGGAGCCGGGTGGTCATTTCTTTGGCACCCAACATACCCTGGCCCGATATGAGACAGCCTTTTACACCCCATTGCTGTCAGATTGGTCGAACTTTGAATCCTGGCAGGAGAACGGATCAGTGGATACCACCCACAGAGCCAATCGGATCGCCCGGCAGACCCTCGCGGACTTTACCCCGCCGCCGCTGGGCGACAGCCGTCTTGAAGAAATTGACGCCTTTATCGAAAAACGGATCAGCGCCGGTGGCGCCGCTTTGAGCGCGTAGATTTCCTCACACTTGCCCGCCGGACTGACCGAGGGCAAAGTTAGCCGGGCGCCTTCGTTTTCGACTGCACTGATATGCCGACAATCTCAAGCCTGGATGCAATAGCCCGGACACCACTGGCTCATACACCCACACCCATTGAACAGCTACATAATCTCAGCCGTCATCTTGGCTGTGGGCCCCTGTACGTCAAAAGAGACGACTGCACCGGCCTGGCCATGGGTGGCAACAAGGCGCGCCAGTTAGAGTACTACTTCGGCGACGCTCTGCAACAAAAAGCCGATACGATCCTGATAACCGGCGCTGTTCAGTCCAACTTTGCTCGCATGGCGGCGGCTGGCGCCGCAAAACTGGGTCTGGCCTGCCACATTCAACTGGAAGAAAGGGTAGATGATGCAGGCGCCGAGTATCACCGGTCAGGCAACGTGCTGCTGGATCGAATTCTCGGTGCGGTGATGCATGCCTACCCCAAGGGGGAGGATGAAGCCGGTGCAGACGCTAAACTAAGAGTCATTGCGGACGAGTTGCGTGAGGCCGGCAAGACACCCTACATCATCCCGCTCGCACCGGGGCATCCTCCTTTGGGAGCGCTCGGTTATGTCCGTGCAGCGGCCGAGATACTCGATCAACTGGCCGATACCGGTAACGATCTAGACGAGATCGTGGTTGCCTCCGGCAGCGGCAACACCCACGCTGGGCTTCTTTTTGGCCTGCGCTCGCTGGGCAGCGCTATTGTGGTGATCGGCGCCTGTGTTCGCCGGGAGCAGGCATTACAGCTAAAACGAATTAGAGACCGCTGTCAGGAGATTGCCGCTTTGCTGCAAACCAACTCCCCGGTAACGCCTCACGATATCAGGCTAACAGACAATACCCTGGCCCCAGGCTATGGCAGGATGAACGAGTCAACCCTTGAGGCCATCGACCTTTGCGCCCGGCATGAAGGCTTGCTACTCGACCCGGTTTATACCGGAAAATCCATGGCTGCATGCCTGAAACGTGTGCGCGAGGCAGGCAGTAAGGATCAATCGACCCTCTTTATTCACACCGGGGGAACCCCGGGACTTTTCGGCTACTGCGACCAACTCCAACTACCCAGGCCAGCGTAGTGCCGTGACGGCATAAGATCAGAAACGATCCAGACGATATGGCGTGATATTGATGGGGCTGGGCTTATCGCAAACCATCGCCGCTGCCAACCGGCCGGTCATGGGCGCCTGAGTCAGCCCAAGATGGCCATGACCAAATGCCGCAAACAGCCCAGCTTGGCCTGGGACCGGACCAATGCAAGGCAGCGAGTCGGGTGTTGATGGTCGTGAGCCCATCCACTCACTGACCACCCCGGTATTGAGCTTGGGCAACATGCGGCGGGCCCACTGGGCAATCACTTTGGCCCGACGGTAATCAGGCTGGGCATCGAGCCCGGCAAACTCGGCCGTCCCGGCACAACGCAGACCCATCTCCATCGAACTCACAGCAAACTTTCCATCGCCGTCCAGGATCGAATTATTGAGCGTCACACCCGGGCTGGTAAAGACTGTGTGATAACCCCGCTCCGACTCCAATGGGATACGAACCCCCAGGGGGTGTAACAACCGGGCGGACCAGGCCCCGCTGGCCAGGATGACCTGCTTTGACATCATCATACCCTGCTCAGTTCTGACCCCGAATGAACCGGGTTCACCCGGAACCAGTTCTTGCACATGCGCTCGTGCAAACACAACACCCTGGTTTTGCGCTCTTTGAGCCAATACCTGGCCCAGTCGCGCGGGGTTCAATGTGCGGGCCTGATCCGGAATCAATACCGCTGCCTGATAATCCGATGACAGCGCCGGTTCTATCTCCCGCACTTCATCCCCGCTGACAAACTCCAGCGGCACACCCCGCTCACGACGTAGCACCCACTGCAACTGAGCAGGATCGGCTTGAAGTTTGTCTCGAAACACGTGGATGTAACTCGAATCCTGAATCAGACTCTCCTGGCCAGTATCGCGCAACAGTGTGCGGTAAAGACCAGGACAATTGTGATTCAGGGCAAGTATCGCATCGGCGATACTGCCGATTCGCGAAACCTGCGCACTGGCCAGAAAACGCCCGAGCCAGGGCAGCAGGGTTGGAAGATAACCCCAGCGCAATGCAACCGGGCCTTCTTTAGAAAGGGTCCAACGCGGAATACGCTTCCACTGCTCGGGAAGCGACTGCGGTACGCACGACCAGGGAGAAATCACCCCGGCGTTACCGGAACTTGTGCCCTCCGCGGGCCCGTCCCGGTCAATGACACGCACCGAGCGGCCGCTGGCTGCCAGTTCCAGCGCACAACAGATGCCGACGATGCCGGCACCAATAACGGTAATATCGTGCTTTGGCGTTTCAGGCACTTTTAGGCACAACGGGCCTGGCGCTTCTCCAGGCCACCACCTGCTGAATCAGGACTGGCGCCAAAAATACCAATGCAAGCAGATCACTCTGGGTTCCAGGCGCCACCAGCAGAATACCGGCCAGGGTCATCGCCCAGCGAATGATCACCGGCATCTGTACCAGGAAGAACCCGGCCACCGCAGTGGCCACCATGAAGATCCCTACCGCGCAGCTCAGGGTTGTTGAAAGGAAAGCACCCCAAGTGAAAAATTCGTCAATAACAATCAGCATAGCGGGAGAATAGATAAACACCATCGGTACCATCAGTTTGGCGATTCCCAATGTAAAAGCAGATACACCGGTACGAAAGGGGTTGGCACCGGCAATCCCTGCTGCCGCATAGGCAGAGGCACAGACCGGCGGGGTAATCTCCGAAATCACCCCGTAGTACAAAACAAAAAGGTGTGAAGCCAGCGGGGGAACCCCCAGGTTGGCCAACGCCGGTTGTGCCACGGTGACCAGCATGATGTACAACGCTGTGGTGGGTAACCCGGCCCCCATCAGAATGCAGGTAATCGCGATCAGCAATAAAGAAACGAACAGAGTTAATCCCTGTACCGAGAAATCAACCAGTGGAACCCACGCAAAAACAGCGTAAAGGCTCTCGCCAATCGCAAGCGCCCCGTTTGTGACCATAAAGCCCAGGCGAAACCCTAAGCCCGTTGAATTAACTACGCCGACGACGATCCCGATCGCGGCACACACGGCACCCACGGCCAGCGCATACCGCACACCGGTCACACAGCCGTCAAGGATGTCGCGCAAACCAATGCGATGCATCGGGTTGACCAGCCCTACCGCCAGAGCAGTAGAGATGCCCCAGAAGGCAGCCATGTGAGGAGAGTAGCCGCTGAATAGAACATAAATCAGTGCGACCAGCGGCAGCGCTGTTGGCCATCCTCTTTTCAGCACTGCCAGCAGCCGGGGGATCTCTTCGGCCGGCATGCCCTTGAGGCCCAGACGCTTGGCCTTGAAATGCACAATCGACAGAACACCCACGTAGTGCATCGCTGCTGGCACTATTGCCGCCAACACAATGGTGGTATAGGGCACCTCGAGAAATTCCGCCATGACAAATGCGGCTGCGCCCATGATCGGTGGGGTAATTTGACCACCCGCACTGGAGGCGGCCTCCACGCCCCCTGCGAGATGTCCCGGATATCCCATGCGCTTCATATTGGGAATGGTCAGCGAACCGGTGGAAACGGTATTGGCGATAGAGGATCCCGAAATGGTGCCGAAAAACGCCGATGACACTACGCTGACTTTAGCCAGCCCACCCGTATAGCGCCCTGCAATCACAGTGGCGATATCTACGAAAAACTGCCCCAGGCCCATTCGTTGCGCGAGAACGCCAAACAGGACAAAATGAAATACCACCGTGGATACGATCCAAAGCGTGACGCCATAGATTCCCTCAGCCGGGAAGTACATATTGTTGATGTACTGCGCCCAATTGATGCCCGGATGCTTGAGAATCATCAGGGGCATGTACTGACCGAAAACAGCATAAAAGGTGAAGAAAAGAATAATGATCGGCACCACGATACCCAGGGTACGACGCACGGCCTCCAACAGCACGGTGATCAGAACGGTGCCGAAGACCACATCAATAAACGCGGGATCTCCCTGCCGCAGAACCTGCTCGGGCAGGAAAAACCGCCAGCCCAGCAGTTCGAAATCGATCTCGTACCAGGTCACCCCAATGTACAGTGACGATGCGACCCCAGCCAGAATCAGCAGCCAATCCCAGATCGGTACATTTGAAAAACGCCACCAGGTGTTAGCGTGTAATTGACGGCTATCACCCCGCTTGATCATCGGGTAAAGAATAAATACCAGG
>CESR01078929.1_pt1 | contig 12137 bp, 9 predicted proteins | sample 356351 | NCBI WGS metagenome assembly CESR01 (sample SAMEA2622149, study PRJEB7988) | marine metagenome | isolation source: saline water (ENVO:00002010), including | reverse complement strand
GGAATTCCAATCATAGGAATATGGATAGTCGTTCACGGTATGCTCCAATTCATAATCATGATAGAACTCTACACGATCGATGCCGACATTATCAGTGGCTATGGTCATGAAGGCTATGATACCAGATACGGTCTGATTTGCGGCTGGCTCGTATATTACAATATTAGGTGGGGTCATGTCAGACTCAATGACATTATCAACGAAAACAGTGACTGGGAATAATGATGTAGTATTACCTGCTGAATCAGCCAAGTTGACATTTATGACATGATCTGTATCTTCTATTTCATTCAAGGTGTTCCAACTATATGAGTAGGGTGGTATTGAATCATGCAATACGGCAGAACCATCTATAATGAAATCAACATGGCCCATTCTGACATTGTCATATGCATTGACCTCTATGTCTATGGTTCCTGACACTGTGGATGCAGACGCAGGGCTTATAATGGTACCTGTTGGTGCAATATTATCATCAGCCTCATAGTTATCTATCGTAACATTGATAGGCCCCAATGTTATCTGGTTGCCGGTATTGTCTTGTACATGAGCATGGATTGTATGTATCACATCGTCGATTTCTTCAAGAGTATTCCAATCGTATCTATAGGGAGGTTCGGTGTAGATCATGACCGAATCACCATCAATGAATAGTTTTACGAAGGATACTTGATCATTGTCATTTGCCTCAATTATGATCGTTGTCTCACCCGCCAAGGTTTGACCGGTAAATGGAAATATCAATGCACCTGTAGGGCTAATATTATCTTGATTGTCAACGAGAACCTGTATGGTATTTGTATAATTAATATTACCAGCAAGGTCTTTTGCCATTGCTCGAATGGTGTGAAATTCATCTTCAGCGTTATTGAGTGTTGACCAGGCATATTCGTACGGTCCCTCTGTTCCAGTTCCGTCTGTGTCCAGACTCTCATGCACAACTGAATCATTTAGATATAGGGTCACTGATTCTAGTCCAACATTATCAAAGGCATATGCACTGATCAATACAGAATCAGATAATACAGATCGATCTGCGGGAAATGTGATCGTAAGTGTCGGTGGAATCGAATCCTGGTCAGCAGGGACGTCAAAAATTGGTCCCTCACAACTAAGGAACAGTATTGGCATGATCAAGAAATAGTTTTTTAGTCTGTACATTAGTTTATTACCGTCACTAAAACAGGTTGGATGATGGTAGTGTGTCCTGCATTGTCCGTCACTGATGCAGATAGTGAGTGCTCACTATCATTCTCCAGGGAAGTTGTGTCCCAGGAAAATACATAAGGGAAACTCTCATCATTTAAGACACTGACACCATCTATATAAAATAAAACCTCTGCAATTCCATTATCATCTTGCGCCAATACTGTAAAATCAACCAAACCATTCACAGTTTGTCCTGATATAGGGTTAGATATGATGCCTGTAGGCGGAGTGATATCATTTATGTCATTATCCACAATTACACTGATCGGAGTTATAAAACCTATGTTACCCGTTGTATCAGAGACCAACGCACTGATCACATGGTCTTGATCATCAGTCTCCGTATTTGTATCCCAGTTATAGACATAAGGATGATCATAGAGCGTATCTCGTGGTATACCATCAATTGAAAGTTCAACATTATCAACTCCCACATTGTCATAGGCAGTTATCTCTATTACGATCGTTCCATTGACAGTTTGACCTGGAACAGGATTCTGAATTTGTCCGGTAGGGATGATATTGTCATAGTTGTCTATGTATACAGCGATTGGGGTGGCAAGAGTGGCGTTGCCCTGAATATCATATCCCACGGCCGCAATAATATGTTCAGCATCATCTTCAACGGTCTCTGTATTCCATTCTTGGACGTAAGGTGGTATGGTATCTATTGAATAAGAAAGGCCATCTATGAAATATTCAATGTGATCAATTCCTGTATCGTCACTTGCGATGACCTCTATATTTACCATTCCACTGAGTGTTTGACCAGCGACGGGATCTGTGATCATGACAATTGGGGGCTCTTCATCTAATGGAGGGGTATTGTCCACCACAACCGATATCGGATTGAGTGGTGCCTCATTTCCTGCTAGGTCAATGAGGACAACGCTGATCGTATGTTCTGCATCTTCTTGCTCAATGGTTGTATCCCAGATATGGAAAAATGGAGCCTGTTCAATGGTCGTTATGTATATCCCATCGATCGATAGAGCAACCTCTTTCATGGCTCGATCATCATTTGCACTTATAATAATTTGAACATCTCCGCTTACAGTGAGTCCAGCAGGTGGACTCACAATGGAACCGGTGGGTGGGGTAACATCATTCTCAATACCATTGTCCACGAAAACACTGATCGGGGCGATGGTCGTTGTGTTATTGTTGATGTCCTTTACATTGGCATGTAATGAATAATAGTTACCACTTTCTACGAGATTGGTATTCCATGGGAATAAATAGGGAGTCTCTTGCACATATCCCTGTAGGACATTATTGATGAAGTAACTTACGTACTGAATACTATCATTGTCCGTAGCAATGACCTCGATGTTCACAACGTCACTAACATACTGTCCGGCAAAGGGACTGAGGAAAAATGCATTTGGTGGTTCATTGTCAATGTTATCTATTTTACTTCGAGTGGGTACAGAGGCATAGCTATTACCAATGGGGTCAAACGCAATAGCTGAGATATAATGGAATTGGTCTTCTTCATATAATTTGACAAGACCACCGTCTACCATGGTCGTTGCCTCAGTATCCCAAGTGAATTTGAATATGTCATCGGTTTGAGTTGAGTCAGTATAGACCCTTTTCTGATTGATCAAGAATTGTACAGAATCAACCCTGTCATTATCAACAGCACGCACTTGTACGATGATCTCACCTGATATGGGCTCACCATCGATGGGGAACAACACTATTGCCTGTGGAGGAGAGGTGTCAGGTTCAGGAATGGTGATGGGATCTTCCGTGCACGAAAAGCCGATCAGACAAAAGATCAGCAGTGCATGAAAAACAAAAATATTTTTGTTCCTATCCATAGTTATAATTTACATTACTTTTTAGCGAAACCATCCAACGACCTTTCTTCCAAATTTGTTTTTTTCGAGTTTGAATATAATACTCTCCAATTGTGTTATGATCATACGTTTAATAGAGAAGACACGCATATTTCGACCGAATTCTCTTTCCTCAAAAACGGGTGAGAAATAAAATTTATTCTTTTCTTTGTATATATCATATCCCATGGAAATAAGGATGGCAAGAGGTACCAAGGCGGTGAGAGATTCGTATCCGACCCCAGTTCCATGTTGTTTGTTCAAGCCTATGATCGAGATCATGGGAAGAAGATCATCATATTGATCCCAAATCTGGGGTATTGCTCGTCTTTCCTTGTCCCATTGTCCGGCAATATCTATTGTTGCAGCTAATAGAAATGAGTAAAAGGAATATTGAAATCCTCTTTTGACAGAATAATACATGATTGAAAAATCGGTCTCAATTCTCTCAATATCGAACATGGATATATATTCAGACCTTTCGGGACCGATCTTTAATAGAATTTCAGGATCGATCATATCCTTGTTAAAATTTAGGTCAATGAAATCAATAGTATCTCCGTCAGTTGTATAGACCTTTCCTGTCCTATCCTGGATCCTTCTTACATTCTCCTCAAAACTCCAACTGTAGTGGAATATACGATCAAAGTCATTATACACATAATAAACATCTTTGTTCTTCATGGAGTCAATGTCAACAGAATCCTTTGGTATGAAATAGATATAATGGTAACCAACGGAGTCAACAAAACCCTCTGTTGTCATTCCATTATGGTCTACGACGACATGTTTCACGTCGGTTGGTGTGGTACCTGACCATAAAAGTGAATTAATAAAAATGAATATGCACCCGAAATGTTTCATGGGTCTTAAATTAACAACCTTGTATGAAGAGTCAAATCTATGTATTAATTATATCGTTATTGCCATTGTGCAATGATATTGCCCATGGGCAGCCCAAATTAAGCATTGATATGGGAGTGGGTTTCTATGAGCCTACCCTGACTGGTTTTGACCAAAATGAAACGGTGCAATTCCCTCCTAAAAGCATACTGAATAAGAATCTCATGTTTAACTGGGGTATCTATTATGAATTCTTCAATAATGCGAGAATAGGATATAACTCATTCACCTCCTATGCTATAGGAAAGAGCATCACATTGATCAATTCCGAGGCCGTCTTTCGTCGATCATTATCGTATAGGATATTTCCCATTGAGACATTCTTCAGATGGAAACCTAATGTAGAATTGAATTTCACCCTTGCGCCCATATGGGGTAGAGGCCGAATAGAGTTGGACACCACACCCGGAGACAAAACGGATGATTGGAATTATTTCATCAATAGTTTTGGTGGAAGTCCTGACCCTGTGTCTGACATGGGAGCGACCGATGTCATGATAACGGACTGGTTTGGATATTCAAGTATGCTTGGCTTTAGATACTACATCAACTCAAGAATTGGAGTTGATGTCAAAGGTGGTTTTATGAATAATTCATATAAGGAAGAAAATTGGCGTATTCAAAGACAAAAGGTCACTGGTCCAAAGATGAAAGTTGATGACCTTCCAATATTCTCTCTCAAGATCATATACGGCATACGTTGAGAAGTCTCTTTTTAATTATTCTATTTTTTAATATCATCATTGCGCAGTCACCAAAGAAGTCTGCAGATAGTCCATGCGATGACCCACTGATCAGACTTGCAGAGTTAGAAGGGATCAAGGCCGTTCCATTAAAGGATCTGATTCGATTGAAGAAATTAATGAAAGCCTGTGAGAGGGCAGGTGGAAAGGACCAAATATCAAAGCTCTATGAAAACGATTGGAACAGGGATTATAAGAAGGCCAGAAGGATGGCCTCATGGACCTCAACCCATGCGATGTGCGTCTTTGTCTCATTCGGCTATTATTTTGTTGGTAAGGTGCTCGCAACCAACCCTGATTCAGACTAAAAGGTCACCTATTAAATTAAGATCATTTGGCATATTAATTTTCAATATCAAATACTAAGTTCCGCGCGCTACTTATAAAGAATATCAATAATAAATAGATCATATATACAATGAAAACATTATCTCCAATATTATTAGCTATTATTTTCTTCTCTTGTGGAGGAGGCAGTGACAGTTCTTCATCCATTTCGAAAACAGACTATGAATTAGTGCCAAAGGACACAGTGACAAAGCCTGAAGATGGTGGATATGGCTTTGAAAATATAGCAGCAAGCATGGACTATGAAACGTATGTGTTCACCGAGGAAGATTATCAATATTTTGGTGACCCTGATGCAAAAAAGGGTGGCAATCTAAAATTCACCTCCAGTCGTTTCCCTGCAACTATGAGGGTGCTAGGACAGCATTATAATTATACTGAGAATTATTACGTAATTGGTGACCTATGTTACCAGGGCCTCATAAATACTCATCCTGTGACGCTTGAGTACATCCCTAGTCTCGCATCTCATTGGAAATTATCTGATGATAAGATGGTGTTTTATTTTAGGATAGATCCAGATGCACGTTGGTCAGATGGCCAAGAGGTTACCGCTGAGGATATAGTTGCATCTTATGATATACGCATGGATGAGACAATTCTCTTCCCATCTACCCAGGCGACCTATGGTAAAATACACCGCCCAGAAATTGTAAGTAAATATATTGTTAAAGTTAGATCGAAGAACTTAAACTGGAGAAATATGCTTTATTTTGGTGGGATGTATATCCTACCAGAGCACTACCTAAAGGACCTTGATGGAACAGCATACCTCGAAGAATATAATTTTAAATTGCTCCCTGGTTCAGGACCATACGTGATAAAGGAAGAGGACATAGTCAATCAGGAATCCTATGCTTTAACCAGAAGAGATGATTGGTGGGGTGCAGATGCAAGGACCAGCAAATATCTATATAATTTTGATAAGATCACAATTTCTGTAGTCAAGGATAATCCAACGCTTCAATTCGAAAAGCTCAAAAAGGGTGAGGCCGATGCAATGGTGATCAGAAAGCCTTCGATGTGGGTGGACGAGACAAATTTTGATGCAACGGATAAGGGTTGGTTGCAAAAAAGAAGAGTCCAGTCAAAGGTGCCTGCAGGAACATGGGGATATGCATTCAACATGCGTAAATGGCCTTTTGATGATAAGCGTGTACGATATGCATTCTCATATCTTTATGATCGAGAAAAATTCAACCGTGAGATATTATACAATGAATATACTCTCCAAAATTCACTCTACTCAGGAAGTGAATATGAAAATCCCAATAATAATAAATTTGAGTTCAACCCCAAAAAGGCAGTGGCGCTTTTAAAAGAGGCTGGCTATGTAAACAGAAATGAAGACGGTTATCTAGTACACAAAAATACAGGCAAGGTCTTGAGCTTTACGATAGAGACAATGAAACCTGCAGAGTATCGCATTACCCCAATGCAGCAGATCCTCAAAGAATATGGCATTGACATGCAGATAAAGTTTGTAGACTCGACCACACGCTGGAAGAATTTAATGGATAGAAATTTCACGATCGACTTTCAAGCATGGGGTGGTCTAGTTTATCCAAATCCAGAGACCTCATTCAAATCTACATTAGCAGACCAAAAGAATAATAATAACATCGCAGGTGTAAAGAGTGAGCGTATTGATAAATTATTGCCCTTTTACGATACTGAATTCGATCACGCAAGACGTGTTGAGATCATCCAAGAGATAGACGGCATTGTATCGGACATACATCCTTCAGCATGGGGTCTTTCAAGAGAGCCACCTGCGCGACTACTTTTTTGGAATAAGTTTGGATATCCAGAGTATATGCTTTCAAAGTATGGAGGTAGATTCTACGACATCCTCGCACACTGGTGGTTTGAACCGGACAAGGAAGATATTCTACAAAAAGCAATGAAGAATAATGAGTCGTTACCCAAAGGCGATCTAGAACATACCTTTTGGAAAGATCTATAAACCACTACGATCATCTGACCTGATCTGCCTATGGCCACTTACTTTTTAAGGAGGCTATTATTGATGGTGCCCACATTCTTGGGTTCCACCATACTTGTATTTATCATTTTACAGATAGCGCCAGGCGGTCCCATCGAAAGAGCGATCATGGAGATGCAGATGGGTGGAGATGAAGCAGGCGTTACGTCATCTAGTGAATTTGGTAGTAGTGTTCTTCCTGAAAGTGCACTGAAAGAGCTAAAACGCTTCTATGGTTTTGATAAGCCCATATACCAGAGATATCTTATTTGGTTGGGTATATGGCCTAGAGAGATCAAGCACAGGGAGGTGACCTTTGAGGCAGACGAGCTGGTCGTAGAAAAACGGGTCGGAAAGCGTGATGGGAAACTATGGCGTGTCAATATAGAAAATTCAAAAAATGGCCGTCTAATAGTCAAAGAAAGTGATGGCACTAGGAGTAGGATCTGGAGCGCGTCTATTGATAGTAACAGGTCAGATGGTTCCATCGATGGAGTTGTATTCCAGAAAGAGTTCTCGGGTATCCTAACGGGTAATCTTGGAAAGTCATATATCTACGCAAGACCAGTTACAGAGGTAATGGCTCCCAGATTCAGGGTATCCATGTTACTTGGTTTGACAGGTATCATCTTAAGTTATCTAGTTTGTATTCCCTTGGGTATTAAAAAGGCTTTAAATCATGGTTCTTTATTTGATCTTGGGTCAAGTGTAATGATATTCATTGCATATTCTATCCCTGGTTGGGCCTTGGGTGGTGTTCTGCTGGTCCTTTTAGGTGGAGGAAGTTTTTTAGATATGTTTCCACTGGGTGGATTACATGCACCGAAAGAGATATGGGATCAGATGACTCAATTCCAAAAGATAGCAAACCAGGTCCATCATATGATTCTTCCAATCATTGCATGGTCCATTGGTAGTTTTGCAACACTGACAGTGTTGATGAAAAATGGACTATTAGAGAACCTGAGTCAGGATTACATACGTACGGCATTTGCCAAAGGTATAAGTGAGAAGAGAGTGATCTGGTCACACGCAATAAGAAATAGTGTCATACCTATTGCTGCGAACATAGGTCACATCATCGGTGTGGTGATCGCAGGGTCCTATTTTATTGAGAGAGTATTTAACATAGAAGGTTTTGGGAAATTAGCATTTGAGGCTGTATTGCAGCGTGATTATCCCATCACACTAGGGTTTTTGGTCATAGTTGTTTTACTTAGGCTTGTTGGGAATATCATCTCCGACTTTACTCTAGCCTTGGTCGACCCAAGGATAAGGTTCAAATAATGGATCAATTAGATAGATCTGTTGAATTCAATGAATCCATACTCCAAAGGAGATGGCGAAAATTTAAAACGCTAAAGCGTGGATATTATTCATTGATCATTCTTACCTGCCTTTATGGTATATCATTTTTCCTACCATTTTTGATCAACAATCGCGCATTGGTCGTAAAATATCACGGCCAATACTATTTTCCAGTATTGACAGGCTATATCCCTGGTAATGAATTTGGACAGAATGTCCCCGGAGAGACTCGATATAGAAAACTAAAGAGTGAGTTTAATGACCAAAATGAGTTAAACAGTTGGGTATGGATGCCTCCGTATCCATACTCGCCTTATGAGGATATTACTTTTGAGGGTAATAAAATGTATGAGCCACCTTCAGGGACACACTGGTTGGGTACAGATAATACCGGAAGAGATGTCTTTGCAAGGCTTTGCTATGCATTCAATATCTCCATTTCATTTGCGCTGTTGTTGACGGTGATCAATTACGTGATTGGTGTGCTCATTGGTGGTACGATGGGATATTTCGGTGGATTGTTCGATCTTCTATTCCAACGTCTCATAGAGATATGGTCTAGCCTACCGATGCTGTTTGTGATCATTATCTTATCCTCTATTCTAAAACCATCATTCATTCTTCTTGTCAGTATCTATACGCTTGTGAATTGGATAAGTATGACCTATCTGATGAGAGCAGAATTTTATAGAGAGAAGGCCAGGGCCTATGTGGCGGCTGCGTTAAGTATGGGTCAGTCTGAGTTCAAGGTGATGTTCAAACATATCTTACCAAATGCCTTAGTTCCCATAATTACTTATTTCCCATTCTCTGTAGTTGCTGGCATAACAGCATTGGTGGGGCTTGATTATTTAGGGTTTGGCCTTGCGCCACCAACACCATCATGGGGGCAGATGCTAGATGTGGGTCTTCAGAACATTAGAAAATGGTGGATGGTATTTGCACCAGTTTCTGCGCAATTCCTCACTCTACTTTGTATTGTATTTATAGGAGAAGGCGTCCGAGAGGCATTCGATCCAAAGGTGTATTCAAGACTGCGATGAGTGATAACAAATTATTTGAGATCAAGAATCTCAAGACATTCTTTCACACTGAGGCAGGGACTGTCAAGGCGGTGAATAATGTCTCATTTGACATTCATAAGGGTGAGGTATTAGGCATAGTCGGTGAATCTGGGTCCGGAAAATCAGTTACATCACTATCGATCAATCGTCTTATTCCTAATCCTCCTGGAGAGATCGTGGATGGTGAGGTACTTTATAATGGGACAGACCTTTTAAAACTAAGCTATGAAGAGATGCGAGAATATAGGGGAAAGCACATCGCAATGATCTTTCAGGAGCCAATGACATCACTCAATCCAGTCTTAAGGATCGCAACGCAAATGAATGAGGTATTGATTCATCATGAGGGACTGAACAATGATGAGGCAACTATTAAAAGTGTTGAGATGTTGCACGCAGTTGGCATCCCAGAACCAGAGAGAAGGATCAATGATTATCCGCATCAATTCTCCGGTGGTATGAGGCAGAGGATCATGATCGCAATGGCGCTTCAGTGCAATCCATCATTGCTCATAGCTGATGAGCCAACCACGGCCCTTGATGTGACAATCCAAGCACAAATATTAGACCTGATGATGGATCTCAAAGATACACGAAAGGATGCGGCTATCTTATTGATCACACATGACCTGGCTGTCATAGCCGAGACCTGTGACAGGGTGATCGTCATGTACGGGGGTGTCATTCAGGAAATTGCAACAATAGATGAATTGTTCAGAAACCCACTACATCCTTATACAAAGGCATTGATGGAATCAATACCAAAAATGGACAAAAGATCAAAACGTCTTAAGTCCTTAAAGGGAATGGTGCCATCCATCCTTGAACTCGGAAATGGGTGCAAACTATGTTCACGATTTGAACCAGAAGAATGTGCATGTGGTGGGACCAAGGTCGAGCCTGAGCTAGTAGAGATTGAAGAGGCACATTTTGCTAGGATCAACCTAGACATATTAAGATCATGAATAATAAAAAACCCATTCTCAAGGTACGAGACCTTATCGTTGATTTTCCCATCTTTGGCGGAATTTTGCAAAAACAGATAGATTCTGTACATGCCGTGAAAAAAGTTAGTTTCGATCTGAACAAGGGAGAGACACTTGGTATAGTTGGTGAGTCTGGTTCTGGCAAATCTACATTGGGAAATGCCATAATCAATGTCCTGAGGTTAACCGCTCCTGATGTGACGATCTCGGGTGATATTAGTCTTCTATTAGATGATAAAGAGGTTGAGATAAGTAGACTGACTCGAACACTAAGTAAACCATACAGAAAACATATTCAAATGATCTTTCAGGATCCCTATTCTTCACTAAATCCTAGAATGTTAGTTAAGGATATCATAAAGGAGCCCCTAGACATAAATACCAATCTCACAAATGTAGAAAAAAATGAGAAGGTGGATTGGCTGTTGAACAAAGTTGGCCTTTCATCTGAACAATCAACGAGATATCCGCATGAGTTCTCTGGTGGGCAACGTCAACGAATAGGAATCGCTCGTTCATTGGCAACTGAACCAGAGATAATCATAGCGGATGAGCCGGTCTCAGCATTGGACGTGTCCATTCAGGCACAGATCATCAATCTGATGATGGATCTGCAAGAAGAATTCAATCTGTCCATTATTTTCATTGCACATGATCTTTCGGTTGTAAAACATATCTCTGATCGTATAGGTGTCATGTATAATGGTGAATTAGTTGAGATCAACAACACGGACGATATATTTGATGATCCTAGGGATGACTATACAAAGGAATTGCTCAGAGCCATACCCCAGCCAGACCCTTCTGGAAGGGAAGAGAGGAAGAGAGAGCGATTGGGGATTGAATAGGTCAAGGATGTTGATCATGTATTTTAAACCAAGTATTAAACCATAGAGGGAAATATGAAATATAGTGAGTTACACTATGAACGTATAGATGTTGAAAAAAGTAGGGAGGCCATGGCAGAATTGGTCAATAGGTTCTCCAATTCTGATTCGGCAGAAGATCAGGTCAATGCGATCATGGATGCAAACGAGTCGGCAAGTGAATATCAATCTTATGCCTCTATAGCAAGTCTGAATTTCAGTAGGGACATAAATGATGACAAGGCAAAGGCTGAAAAGGATTATTACGACTCCATTGGTCCTGACATGATGGAAATTGGTGACTCGTTCGATAAGGTTGTAGATCAGTCACAGTTCAAGAGCGAGCTCTCTGAAAAATGGGGAGATAAATTTCTCAAGGACATTGAGACATCATTAAAGACGTTCGACCCTAAGATCAAGGGCATGCTCAAAGAGGAAACGGACCTTAGAAATGAATATACAAAACTCACTGCTGGTGCAAAGATAGAATTCGATGGCAAGGAATATAACCTAGCAGGGTTAGGGCCGTTCCACAGCGATATGGATCGTGACGTGCGGAAAAGCTCATATGAGGCAAGATTCAAATGGTTTGGTCAGAATTCAGATGCCCTTGATGATATCTATGATAAATTGGTCAAGCTACGACACAAGATAGCAGTAACGCTTGGATACGAGAATTTCATCGAACTAGGGTATATGAGGATGGGCAGATCAGACTATGGACCAAATGAGGTATCTAATTTTCGAAAACAGATAGTTGATCATGTAGTGCCAGTTGTCAATAAGTTGATAGATACGAAAAAAGAGATTCTAGGCTTGGACCATCTCTACTTCTATGATGGGATCAACTTTAAGGAAGGTGACCCTAAGCCAAAGGGTACA
>CESR01157710.1_pt1 | contig 12164 bp, 13 predicted proteins | sample 356351 | NCBI WGS metagenome assembly CESR01 (sample SAMEA2622149, study PRJEB7988) | marine metagenome | isolation source: saline water (ENVO:00002010), including | reverse complement strand
GCTACGAACTAGGGGGTCGGAGGTTCGAATCCTTCCGGGCGCGCCATTATCTCTGTTAGTTACAATAACTTAGTGAAGTGTGCAGTTTCTGCTATGCACTGTCAATTGCCCTGATGCTATGTTGGCGCTATGACCGGACTGTTTTTTTTACACAAGAATCATCCCAATAAGCATGCTTTTTTTTCAAACACCCCCCGGGTGGGGCAAAAGTAGTGAGGATTGAAAAAGACAGATGGAACTGAGTGCGCCTTTTTTTATTTTAAATTTTTTTTATTGTCCTACCCCAAACCAAACATGTATATATTCCAGTAAGTAGTATTTGAATGCACAGCTGAAAGTCATTAATCAGGAAAGAAACCCACACACACGTCTCCTCCAACTACGGACATCCTATTTGGTATTTTAATTACGTCAGATCACATCAAGTTAAATTAAAATACATAACTCAGCTCTATTATCATATGAATTCAAAAATCAATACTATTAATTGATTCAGATCAGATCACTATTATTCCAAACTGTTAGCGTTAAACATACTAAAAATGTTTTGAAGAGTGGTGTTCTGCTGGAAAAAGAGGGAATTAATATGTTAATCCATCTTTATTGTTTACATCTATCTCCACTATTGCAATGTTTTATTTTCTTTACCTACATGTGCAACAGATAAACATGCAGGGGATGAGTACAGAGACAGCCTGTGAACAACGTCACGCGGAGTATCAAAGATGACCATTATTTTCACTAGCTTAATGAGGTTATATATGAAAAATTTATCAGCATATTTTATAAAATCATTACTTATTATAGTTTCAACTTTGACATTCTCATTTCCTGTTTTCGCCGAAGGAGGATTAGAGGGGTTTGAAGTTGGCGTACAGTCTAATATCAAAGGTATGGAGCGGGTTAAACAAAAACTCGTTGCACCACCTTTCCTGCCTGAGCACGATCAGGTAGCAAAAGGTGGGCCGAAGATTGTAGAGATAGAGCTCACAGTTATCCAAAAAGAAATGGAAATTGCAGAGGGTGTATTTGTGCAAGCTATGACGTTTGAAGGCAGCAATCCTGCACCTATGATCGTTGTACATCAGGGAGATCAGATCGAGTTGACATTAATAAACCCCAAAACTAATACCTTTATGCATAACATCGATTTCCATGCGTCAACAGGGGCGATGGGTGCTGGTGCGTTAACACATGTATCGCCAGGGGAACAAGTAAAAATTCGTTGGAAAGCCGACAGGGTTGGAACCTTTGTTTATCACTGTGCGCCAGGAGGAAAAGTGATTCCTTACCATGTTGTTTCCGGAATGAATGGTGCCATCATGGTATTACCGCGCGAAGGACTGAAAAACGAAAAAGGTAAACCTGTTAAGTATGACCGCGCTTATTATATCGGTGAACAGGACTGGTATGTTCCCAGAGATGATGGTAATGGTAAGTTCAAGCGTTATGGTTCAACTCAAAAAGCCATGGGTGATACGTTAGAGGTCATGTCTGGGCTGATACCTACTCATCTTACTTTTAATGGTAAAGTTGGGGCTTTGACGGGTGAAAATGCTATGAAAGCCAAAGTAGGTGAATCTGTTTTATTTATTCACTCTCAGGCAAATCGTGATTCACGCGTTCACTTGATCGGTGGTCATGCAGATCTGTTTTGGCATGGTGGTTCTTTCAGTGATGCGCCTATGACTCATCGTGAAACCTGGCCAGTATTTGGTGGCGAAGCTGTAGCAGCAATGTATACGTTCAAACAACCCGGTATCTACGCCTATGTTAACCATAACCTGATAGAAGCCATTATGTTGGGTGCAGCTGCACATATCTCTGTTGAAGGCAAATGGAATAATGAACTGATGGAACAACTTGAGTCACCACGACCTATGTAAGCAACAAAAGCTTGTAATGGCTAAAAATATATAGCTAAAAAGCTATGAGATTCATTCTCATAAACAGACATAATACTGAATGATCATTATACTGAATGATCATTTAGATATTATTCTTTACGCCATCTCTCACTGGAATTTGCAAAGTTATGTATTTTAAGTATGTGCTTGATGTGCCAACAGATTATAGAAGGAACCTGGCTATTGTCTGGCTCTGGTTGGCCGTGCTTACATTATTAAGTGCGGGTATCTTCTCTATATTTTTGGTCCTCGCCAGAACACCAATAATTGGTGAATTAATCCCATTTACAGATTTTTTTCACACGGCATTGGTTATACATGTGAATCTTTCTTCATTGGTATGGATATTGTCCTTTGCGAGTGTCTTGTGGAGTCTTAATAGTCGCTCAATATTTCCGTGGTTTGCCAGATTGATCTTTGTTGTTGTACTAGTTGGTACTCTAATTATTACAATTTCACCATTTTTAGGTAGCGCCAATGCACTGATGAGTAATTATATCCCGGTGCTTGAGGCCCCCCTTTTTTTGACTGGGCTGGTTATTTTTGGGACCGGGATCGGTTTGCAAGTAATTTTTAGTATGAGCGCGATGTTTAAGGTTGGCGAAACGATCAGTGGACAGGGAGTGATACGATTTGGTTTAAACTGTGCCGCAATTGGTGCTTTTATTTCGCTAGCTGCATTTATCTGGTCATATCTTTCATTGCCTGTTCAGTTAGCTAGTGAAGTCTATTACGAAGTACTTTTCTGGAGCGGAGGACATGTACTTCAATTTACCTATACCTTGTTGATGATGGTTGCATGGTTATGGCTATCATCAAGCGCCGGTATTTCTTTACCATTGAGTCCGAGAGTTGCCTTGTTTCTATTTGGTGTAGGCCTGATTTCAATATTTATGACGCCCCTTGTTTACTATGCATATGACGTAACGGATGTGACACATCGGAAAATGTTTACCATGTTGATGAGTTTTGGAGGTAGCCTGGCAATTTTTCCTTTAAGTGTTGCGGTATTGTTTGCGTTGTTTCAAAAGAGAACGGATTCACCAGTAAAGTCTTCGGCACATACTGCCTTGCTTACTTCGTTATTGTTGTTTGGGATAGGGGGCATGATAGGCTTCGTGATAGATGGTAATAACGTCAAGATCCCCGCACATTATCATGGTTGTATTGTCGGAGTATCGCTAGCACTTATGGGGCTCAGTTACCAACTGTTGCCTGCCCTGGGTTTTAATAAGGTTAATTTCAACCTCGCTAGGATACAGCTTTGGATTTATGCCTCGGGGCAGTTTCTGCACATTGTCGGTCTGGTCTGGTCTGGTGGTTATGGCGTTGAAAGAAAGGTTGCTGGCACTGCGCAGGGACTCGATTCAATGGGACGTATTGCAGGAATGGGACTCATGGGACTGGGTGGTCTGGTCTCTGCAGTCGGTGGATTTATATTCATTATTATCGTGATTAAGGCGATGATGAGTAAAACAGATGATCAAACTCAAAACAATTCTGTTCATGCCTGCTAATACTATTTGTTCATTGATCGTTGCGCTTGAATTGAATCAACATCGTTAAATTAATTGTTGAGAACAATAATCCTACTGCTAATAAGTTATGTAGTGTGTTAGTCCACAATGGCATATCAGCTAATACGTTAAAGATTCCAAGTATAAACTCAGCAAAGAAAAAATAGGTTACTATCAACATAGGCTTGAATAATACTGGATGATTTCGTTTTACTATCCATAACGCTGTCATAATCAAAATTAGCAATAGTACTGCGATGAGCCTATGACTGAATTGAATAATGCTGGATGTTTCATCAAGAACCAGATGATCATTCATATCCAGTTTTAATTTTCTGGAAACTTTAAAGCTTTCGAATAAATTGTCTGATAAATTATTTGTATAGGTGCACGTCACTAATTTCGGACAGGCAGAACCTGTATAATTTGCACTCGCCCAGGCACCGCTTATGATTTGAATAGTTAATGTCACTGATACCAAAAATAGAACAAGTGGACCGGATATAACAGTTCTGGTCCGGGTCTGTAAAATCTGTCTCCAGACAAGACCTGACAGAACAATACCACCCAGAATATTTCCTAGAGTGACAAGGGGCAAGCTCCGTGTTGGTGTAGCAACCCCCAAAATAGAGAGAAACAAAACCACAAGAAACATCAATACAGGTAATAAAGGAGATATTTCTTTATGGTAACAAATTGATATTAACATGATGATCAAAATATTGATCCCCAGAAAACTGGCTATGTAGCGATGCATCGCCCGAAATGTCTTAAATTCGGTATCAGGTATCTCGAGTCCCTTTATACCATCTGCCAAGGAAAATTGGGCATAACATTCAGGCCAGGGAGTGCATCCCAAACCAGCTTCACCCAGCCTGATATGTGTGCTGAGGAATACAATTAGTAGTGACATGACTAAGGCACTACAGTTTAGTAGATAAAATATTTTCTTTGGATATGGTTTTGAATCCAAGTTCAGCATAGTCGTCTAAAGCGAGATAATAAAATGTAGTTGTTTTTATATATGAAATGAGTAAATAATAAATATATTAATAATGCAAATTTCATTAAGACTATGTGAAGAATTCGAATGGAAAAATATGGATCAGTATAATGAGTTAATTTGATTCAGTTGTTACATGGATTAAAAAGTGAAGTTCCTTACAAACAATCAAGTTTTTTAAATGACTTAATAAGGTAATAATAAATGTTGGAAATGGTAGTATACACTCTTGTCGGGATAATTCTTTATCTTGGCTCAGACTGGATACTGGTACAAATTGAAAATGCATCAGGCCGAAAATTTGAAAATCGCAACCTGATATTCTTTGCAATTATCATAATACTTGCACTTAGTTCATTTGCAGTAATTCGACTGTTACTCCCTGCATCATAAGTAATATATCTTTTCACCGATTTTCCATAGCCTTTCTGATCTAGATCAAGAACAAAATGCTGCGCACATACTAGATTCATATACTAGTTAATATATGAAATACGTAAACTTTAGAAGTGGATTTTAAACGTTTTATTGGGAGTTGTTATGTCTGAAGAAAATGATGTGTCTGGCAATGAAGAAACACAACCTGAACGCATACCTGTCATGCAACAGATATTAGATAACCCTTTTCTATTGCTCTTTATCGGGGTCACTATTCCTACCGTCTTTTATGTTATCTGGGGAGTAATGGAAATCGTCACGATTCCGATAGCGAAATAATAATTTTAAGGAGATAACACTATGTCGGTTAGTCCTCCACAAAACAAACTCTGGTGGAATGAACCTGTTCCAAAGTCAGAACTTATATGGGTTATCATCGCATTTGTCTGGGGATTGATTATGTTTTTCATGATGATCTTCTGGCATGCGTATGGCGAACAAAACCTGTCCAACGAATCATATCGCATCACGGCTGAAGATTATTCCGCGAAGACAGAAGCTATGGTAGAAAAATATCAAGTTCGAGAAGAATCGGGTTATCCGGTTGTTCACCCGCCACCTGGTGAAGATGTCTATATGATAGCTCGGCTCTGGCAATGGTGGCCTATTCTGGAGTTGGAAAAGGGACAAAGTTATCGCCTGCATCTTTCTTCTCTGGACTGGATGCATGGTTTCTCCTTGCAACCTGTCAATATCAATCTGCAAGTCCACCCTGACTACGAAATGGTGGTAACAATCAAACCTGAATCAAGCGGGGAGTTTGGGATTGTGTGTAACGAATATTGTGGTATTGGCCATCACACAATGCTCGGCAGGATGTACGTAGTCGATAACGGGGGGACATAAGAAATGGCAACGAATGAACAATTTAGAATATGCCAAACGACGGGACTGCGCATTTATCAATCAACCGAAAATCTGATTAAGGCCAATGCTGTCGTAGCAGTCGTCTTCCTTCTTGTAGGAGGAATCTTTGGATTGATGGTGGCACTGACTCGTTGGAAGGCCGTCCATTTGCTACCAGCCGACTGGTTTTATCTGGCGCTTACTGCACATGGTATAAACCTACTGATTGTCTGGATTATTTTCTTTGAAATAGCGGTATTGTATTTCGCATCGTCAGTTCTTTTGGGGAGTCGACTGGCCACACCGAGGTGGGCGTGGGCCGGTTTTGTCTTGATGCTGATTGGTGCTGTTATCACTAATATTGCCGTGCTACAGGGTGGTTCCAGTGTGATGTTTACATCGTACGTACCGATGCCGGCAGCCCCTCATTTTTACCTTGGGTTTATCTTGTTTGCTGTCGGCGCCTTAATCGGGTGCTTTGTCTTCTTTGGTACTCTGGTTGTGGCGAAGAATGAACTTACTTATGAAGGCTCGGTGCCATTAGTCACCTTTGGCGCCATTGTCGCTGCCATTATTGCCGTTTTTACGATTGCAACTGGAGCGATTATTCTTATACCGACATTCCTTTGGTCTGTAGGTTATGTCAATCATATTGATACCTTGATGTACCGGACAGTGTGGTGGGCGTTCGGGCATTCATCACAACAGATTAATGTGGCTGCACATATTTCTATCTGGTATTTGATATCGGCAGTAGTGTTGGGTGCGAAACCTTTATCAGAAAAGGTCAGTAGATTTGCCTTCCTGTTGTATATTTTGTTCCTGCAACTTGCCGCTGCGCACCATTTATTAGTCGATCCGGGTATCAGTTCCGAATGGAAGATATTTAATACCAGTTATGCAATCTATCTGGCGGTACTCGGTAGCATGATACACGGCATGTCAATACCGGGGCAGATCGAAGCGGCACAGCGGAAAAAAGGCTATACCAATGGTCTTTTTGAATGGTTGCGTAAAGCGCCGTGGGGGAATCCTGCTTTTTCCGGGATGTTTATCTCGCTAATCTTGTTCGGTTTTCTGGGAGGTATCTCAGGGGTAGTTATGGGTACTGAGCAGCTCAATCTGATGCTTCATAATACCTTATATGTCCCCGGTCATTTCCATGCGACCGTTGTCGCTGGCACCACTCTTGCTTTTATGGCGGTGACTTATTTATTGATCCCACTCATCTTTCGACGTGAATTGATCTTGCCCGGCTGGGCCAAGGTTCAGCCCTATCTCTTTGGATTGGGTGTAACTGGTATTTCACTCTTTATGATGGGGGCGGGCACTTTGGGTGCACCAAGACGTCATTGGGATATCTCTCAGGCAGATGCCATTCTTCCCTATGATTTTCCAGGGGCAGCCAATCTAATGATGGGCTTGAATGGAATGAGTGCACTTTTAGCAGGACTCGGAGGTGTTATCTTTATCGTCGTGACAGTAGGCTCAATTTTGTTTGGTAAGAAAATTGTTGATGGCACCGAACCACCGAAAGCAGAAGCAGAGGTTGTTGGCAAATATGGTAACGAAGAGCATCCAGCGGTTCCGGGGACCTTAGTCCTGGTCGCTGTCTTTTTTACAACCTTTATACTTTACTATTTTGTAAACTGGAAATACCTCGCTGAAGTCTGGCCACTTCGCTAAGCCAAGGTATTCATAAATGATGCCCGGCGTAATTAGTGAGTTAGTGTCAGTATGTAAACTCAGGATCGGTTTTGCGATCATGTTGAGTGCACTTGCGGGTCTCGCTATTACACCCGGTATAACACCTGACACATGGAAGATAGTCCTGTTTTCGTTTGCTGTCCTGCTTTCTTCGGCAAGCGCCGGGGCATTCAATCAATTCATAGAGCGAGATCTTGATGCCAGAATGAAACGCACCCGAAATCGACCCTTTGTAACGGGTCGATTTAAGGCTGATAAATACTGGTTATCCGTTATTGGTCTAATGCTACTTATTTCTGTGTTGGCAACATCTCTGACGATCAATCCGGTTGCGGCGCTCTATGTCTTTCTGGGTGCTTTTACCTATGGTGTTGTTTATACCGTATGGTTAAAACGGCGCACCTGGCTCAATATTGTCATAGGTGGTTTGTCAGGTAGTTTTGCAGTACTCGGCGGAGCAGCAGTCGTTGATCCTGCATTATCTATAGCACCTGTCTTGTTGGCCGTTGTTTTGTTTCTGTGGACGCCCCCGCATTTCTGGAGTCTGGCATTTGTTTTTGCTGATGATTACAAACAAGCGGGTGTGCCCATGTTACCGGCAGTTTTTGAAAAATCTGTCGCAGCAAGAATAATATTCGCCCATACATTGGCATTGGTTCTGGTTTCAATACTTCCATTTTTTTATGGGCTTGGGTGGATCTATCTAATGGGCGCCCTCGCTGGGGGTCTATACTTTCTCAAGACAAGTTATGAACTGGTACGTTTACCTACTATAGTTACCGCACGAACTAATTTTCATGCTTCATTAATTCAACTTACTTTATTACTATGCGCATGTGTTCTGGATGTTTTATTTATATAATTAATGTGGGAGTCATGTGTCACTTCATCTAATCAAAGCTATATGTCCTGACTATAAAAAACCAATCAATATTTCATTTTTAGCAAAAATTGGTTTTGTTTTTTTATTTTTTATTTCTTTCGAAGTCCTGTCAGCAAATCACAATACCGATACATCAGATAAATATGATAAAGATAAAGCATTTGAATTCAGTCAAGCCGCATTAAACAGGACTATAGGCAGTTATAAATTTGTAAATCAGGATAATAAGCCAGTCGATATTACGCAATATCGGGGTAAACCCTTAGTCATCAGTATAATCTATACCAGTTGTCATCATATTTGCCCAACATTGACCAACTATCTTGCTGAGGTCGTAGAGATTGCACGAGAGGCCTTAGGTGAGGAAAGTTTTTCAGTCATAACAGTCGGGTTTGATACTGCCGTAGATAGCCCGGAACGTATGCGCCTGTTTGCCAGGGAACGAAATATTAATATATCGGGTTGGGATTTTTTAAGCACCGATAAAGATACCATTGAAGCGTTTAGCAATGATGTGGGTTTTATCTTTTTTAAATCACCCAAAGGATTCGACCATCTGTCACAGATAACCTTGCTTGATGTTGATGGTAAAGTCTATAGACAAATTTATGGTGTGAAATACGATTCGCCACATATGGTCGAACCATTAAAGGAACTTGTATTTGGTAATCACACCAAATCAAATATAGTGGACGGTTGGATAAATAACATTCGTTTGTTTTGTACCATTTATGACCCTCTTAGTGGTCGTTATGAATTTGATTACTCAATTTTTATTGGTATAGCCATAGGCATCATCATACTTGGTGGTATTGCTACATTTATTGTGCGTGAATGGCGTCAGAATAAAAACAATGAAATATAGTAAGGCGTGTTAGCACTGAAAAAAAAGTTATTAAGAACAGGGTTCGAGTATGTTGAAGACTGGTTCGATGTTGTTTTTGGAGCTAAATGGAATCCTTTTTATCAACTTGGCGCACTTGGCTGGTTTTATTACTGGATCGTCATTATCAGCGGTATTTATCTGTATATCTTCTTCGACACTGGTGTTACCCAGGCTTATGATTCTCTGGAATACCTGACCCATGAACAGTGGTACGCCGGAGGTATCATGCGCAGCTTGCACCGCTATGCCTCTGATGCCCTGGTGGTGATGATGCTGGTGCACCTGTTACGCGAGTTCGCCATGGATCGATTTCGAAGTTCACGTTGGTTTGCCTGGTTTACCGGAGTACCTATGCTCTGGTTTGTATTTACTGCCGGTATCTCCGGTTACTGGATGGTCTGGGATCAGCTTGCTCAATACATCGCCATTACAACGGCTGAATTACTAGACACACTGCCTTTTTTTGGTGAAGCGATTGCGCGTAATTTTCTGTCTGACGCAAAGTTGAGCGGTCGATTTTTTACTCTGATGGTCTTTCTGCATATCGCTTTACCGTTGTTCCTGTTACTTATCATGTGGATCCATATTCAAAGACATGCATCACCCAAGGTTAACCCACCAAAGGGACTCGCTGTAGGAACATTTGGCATGTTATTGATACTCTCTTTTATAAAACCGGCACTGAGCCAGCCCCCTGCTGATTTAAGTATTGTTCCCACTACAGTTAATCTGGACTGGTTCTATTTGCCGGTCTATCCGTTACTAAACGATGTTCCGGGGATAACGGTCTGGATCGTTCTTGTCGTTGCAACGGCATTGTTAATGATGATGCCGTGGATGCCTCCTGGTAAACATGTGCCAGTCGCAATTGTCAACCTTGATAATTGCAATGGCTGTAGTCGTTGTGCTGTAGACTGTCCTTTTAGTGCGATTAGCATGGAACCACGTAGCGATGGCAGAGCATACGAACAAGAAGCCGTTGTTGACGCTAGTCATTGTGCTAGTTGTGGTATCTGTGCTGGCGCCTGCCCAACGGCAACGCCATTCAGAACCAAATCTGAATTATCCCCGGGGATAGAACTGCCTGAAGACAAAATTAAGGAATTGAGAGAGAAAACTATTGAAGCATCAAATAACTTGATCGGTGACGACAGAGTTATTATTTATGGGTGCGAAAACAGCCTTGATCCAGCAGGAATGGCTGACACAAAAGTCGGTATTGTCACAATGCCATGTATCGCCATGTTGCCACCTTCGTTTATTGATTTTGTTCTATCAAGAAAACTTGCTGATGGCATATTCCTGACGGGTTGTCGTGAAGGCGATTGCAGTTTTCGTCTTGGCATAAAATGGACTGATGCGCGTTTAGCAGGTAAACGAGACCCTCACATACGTCAACGGGTAAACCAGAAACGAATCGGAAAATATTGGGCAGGACTTACTCGGCGCAAGGAATTTTTTAAGGAATTAACAGCATTTCGTATGCGTCTGAATAAGCTAGCATCAATGCAAACTGAAGATCGGACTGAGTTAAAAGAAAATTGTGAGAAAGTCGATGCCTGAGTTACGTATTCTTCTCGGACAGATTGTTGCGTTTACACTATTTGCGCTAGTACTTGGGTATTTCTCGAATTCCCCGAGCTATACTTATCACGATCCAACAATGGCATTAATCATGGTGAGCTTTAGTCATGCCAGTGAACGTAAGGAGAAGTGTCGTCGTTTTACACCGGAAGAGATAGCTGCTCTGGCACCAAACATGCGACGTCCTATGGATTGTCCAAGGGAAAGAGTTCCGGTTTATGTTGAAGTAATAATGGATGGTAATAGCTTATTAAGTAAATCATATAATCCAACAGGCCTGGCTAAAGATGGTTCTACTTCCATTTATGAAAGTATCCCAGTTAAGCCTGGTCAGCACCAGTTAATTACAAAACTAAGAGACAGTAATCGAGAAGATGGTTTTGATTATGAAAGTAAGGTTTCAATTAATCTTAATCCTAAAGAACTGTTCGTAATAGATTTCCGTAAAGATCTGGATGGCTTTTATTTTCAATGATGATGAAAACAATGAGATTAATTGAATGGCGCGATGATTTTAAAGTCGGTATTGAAGAAGTCGATTTCGAACATCAGGAATTAATTGAATTAATTAATGAATCTTATAATGCAGCTAAAAAGGAAGGTTCCACTATGGCTGTTATGGATTTTATCGGGGAGATATTTTCTCAAATATCTGCACATTTTGCCCTGGAAGAAAAAGTGATGAGAGAACTAAAATATGATCAATACGAAGATCATAAAGAAGATCATGAACGGCTTTTGGATAGTATCAGGGATATTATGGATGATTATATGGATGTCTCTACACTGGATGAAGATAAATTTGGTGATTGTTTGAATAAATGGTTTACAGATCATTTCAGTACAAAAGATGTAAGAATGCATAAATTTCTGCATCAATAGTTAATTTTTTTAATAATAAACATGAGGAAATAGTCAATATTGAAATGAATCCGACCATAATAAAACCACTAATTGAATGGCGCGATGAATATCTAATTGGTGTCGAAGAACTTGATTATGAACACAGGGATCTCATCAACAGGCTAAATGAGTTACATGAGGAACTGGTACATCATGATGAAAAAAGAAATATAGAAGATTGCCTTGGAGAGATACACGTCAGGGTTGTGGCACACTTTGCATTAGAAGAGCGCTTCATGCTCGATAATAAATTCAAGAATTACGCACATCACAAGAAAGAACATGACGATTTCCTTGAGGTTATTGTCGATTTTATTGAAAAGTTCCGAACCAATCCTGAACTTAGTTATGGAGATGAACTGGAAAAACAATTGCAACACTGGATTGTCAATCACATAATTACCAGTGATCAGGAATTGGCAACAGCGAAAAAGGAAAAATAAATCTACGAACTAGGGGGTCGGAGGTTCGAATCCTTCCGGGCGCGCCA
>CESR01024523.1_pt1 | contig 12373 bp, 9 predicted proteins | sample 356351 | NCBI WGS metagenome assembly CESR01 (sample SAMEA2622149, study PRJEB7988) | marine metagenome | isolation source: saline water (ENVO:00002010), including | reverse complement strand
ACACTTATATATTTATTGTGTATTCTGATTGTAGGAATGCCTATTGTCATTGGTGAATTCGTTATTGGACGTAAAACCCAATTAAGTCCTGTAGGTGCTTTTGAAAAACTCGCACCAAAATCATTTTGGAAATGGGTCGGGATGTTGGGAGTTTGTTCGGCATTTGTAATACTGGCATTTTACGGTGTTGTCGGAGGATGGACATTACGATACACTTTTATGTCTCTTATGGGTGATTTTTCAGATTTAACTGGTAATCCAGCTATTTCCGGTGAAGTATTTAACTCCTTTATAACTAATCCCTTCTATCCTTTATTTTGGCACTTTATTTTCATGGGACTGTGTATATGGGTAATTATAAATGGAATAAAAGGAGGAATAGAAAAATGGACAAAAATTATGATGCCTATGATCCTTTTTATATTGATAATTTTAGTTTTTAGAGGTATTACCTTACCAAATGCTTCTGCAGGGATTTCATTTTTGTTCAAACCAAAATTTGAAGACATAACAGCTTCTAGCATTGTTTTAGCCTTAGGTCACTCTTTTTTTACACTTAGCTTGGGTATGGGAACTATGATCACTTATGGTAGTTATCTAAAAAAAGAACAAAACCTTTTCAATTCAGCAATGTGGGTTCTACTTCTTGATACAGGAATTGCTATTATGGCAGGGATTGCAATATTTACCACTGTGTTTTCTGTTGGTGCTGATCCAGCGGGAGGTCCAGGATTAATATTTGTGGTTCTTCCGACAATATTTCCTCAGATAGCAGGTGGTTTATTATGGGGAACTCTCTTTTTTTTCTTATTATTTTTAGCTGCGCTCACTTCTGCTATTTCTATCTTAGAAGTAGTTACAGCATATTTTATTGATCAAAAGGGATGGACTAGATCAAGAGCTACAATTATATTTGGATTAATTGTAACTGCATGCGGTGTTTTCTGTTCATTATCATTGGGTGATGGATACAATATTACTGAAATATTTGGTATTAAATTTTTTGATTTTATGGATAACTTATCTTCAAAATATATGCTGCCCTTAGGAGGATTACTTACAGCTCTTTTTATTTTGGTTCGTTGGGGAATTCCAAACTTTTTAGAGGAATTTTATTTAGGAATGACAAATCGTATATTTTCAAACTCAACTGTAAAATTCTTGCTAACCATAGCGTCTATAGTAGTTGGTTTTATCATATTGAATGAAGTCTTTGATATATTCTTTGGTATTCCGTTAATTGGGAAAGATGGTATTCTGATTGGATAAGCTATGGTTATCGAAAGATTAGTCAAACCAGACTCTCATTTGTATAGAGTTATCTCTAAATTATTTACTTCTTTAAATTTTATAGAAAAATTTGAAATTGTTTCTTGGTTTGCTCCATGGACCATTATGGTAGCGGGAATGGCAGCAAAAGCTGGAACGAATGATAGATATACCTTCTGGGAATTTTCTAATTGGGAGCGTGGATCAATTTCTATAATTATCCTGATAATTGTAATGATCTTATTTAAGATAAATCAGTACACCCTTTTATTAGATAAAGATAATTTTTCTATAAAATCACAGTGGATTTCTCGTTGTGTACTTTTTTTTATTTGTTGGATGTTAGGATGGGGAATAAAAGATATACTATCTGGAATTGGCTGGTTTTTTTGTTATTTGCCAATGATTTTTGGGATAATTCTTCCATACATTATTAAAACAGATGACAAAAATTTATTAACATTTCGTAAACAAATTGGATTTTCCTCATGTGTTTTATTTATATTTTCTTGTTTATTCGGTTGGCTATTAGACGATCCCATTTTGGCAACTGCCTCCACTGTCATGTTTCCTTTCACTATAATATTGGCAATTACCAGTCATCATCGTCATGTGCAGAGATCTCATATTTATCCACTATTTATTATTATTGGTTTTGTTATAGTAAGACAGGGGTGGTTTATTTTCCCCTCATTATTTCTTTTCCACATTTTACGTTTTTATAATTATTTTATTTATAAAAAGGTATCCCCTGGTTTTGCTGTAGACCAATAATCTACACCTAAGAGTTTAGGGAAATTTCACTATGATAATTATTAAACAAAATAAATGTGATTATTGTGGATGCTGTGTAGGTGTTTGTCCTGTCAATTGTATAGAATTAAAAGAAGCAGCTATTGAGATAAAATATGATATCTGTATTGACTGCGATCTTTGTGTTTTTGTTTGTCCAATCGATGTCTTAATGACTGAGCATGAATCTGATTTCCAAAAAGTTTGATTGCATTATTGTGGGTGGAGGTCCCGCTGGATCTACATTTGCTGATATCGCTTCCCAAAATGGATTATCTGTACTTGTTTTGGAGAAGGATAGAGAAATTGGTGTTCCCGTGCGTTGTGGTGAAGCGGTCAGTGATAAGGGACTTCGTATTTTTCATAGTGTGGAGAAAGAATGGATTAACTCCATAATTACACGGATCAGGCTTGTTGCACCGAACGAAACTGCTATTGAATTTGATCTAAACGAGTCCGGGTATATTTTAGACCGAAAAATATTTGACTTAGCTTTGGCAAAAAAAGCAGAAGATAATGGTGCTATAATTAAAACAGAAGCATATGTTAATGGTTTAATATTCGATGAAGATAAGGTAGTTGGAGTTACTGGTGAATATCAGGGTGAATCATTTAGTTTAACAGCAAAAATCATTGTTGGAGCTGATGGTGTGGAGAGCAGGGTAGGAAGGTGGGCAGGTTTGTCCACTCATGTCAAATTAAAGGACATGGAATCCGCTATTCAGAAAACAGTTACCGGAATAGATGTGGAAAACCATATTTTCGAATTCTATTTATCCAGAAATTGGGCCCCTGGAGGATATTTATGGGTTTTTCCGAAGGGAAAACGTTCAGCAAATATAGGATTGGCAATTTCCGGCCTCTATGCAAAAGAGGGGAAATCTGCATATAAATATTTACAGGAATTTTTAAACAGGAAATATCCAAATGTTTCTACCCAAACGATGATTGCAGGAGGAGTCCCTGTCGCGAAAACAGTAAAAAATATGGTTACTGAAGGGCTCATGCTTGTGGGAGATGCAGCACATACGGTTAACCCCATGACCGGGGGAGGAATTATATCTGGAATGCGAAGCGGATTACTAGCAGCGGAAACTGCGGTTTCAGTTATCAAATCCGGACAAAATCCTACAAAGAAATATCTTCAGAAATATGAAAAAGAATGGCATAAGATTGGAGGCAAAAATCATGAAAAGTTCTACCGTATCAAGGAATCAATTTTTCGGTTTGAAGATAAAGATTTAAATCGGATCGCCGACGGGATAGCTGATATCCCTGAAAACAAACGTTCCTTATTTAAACTATTTTCAATTGCGGTTGCTAAAAAACCTTCTTTGCTTCTTGATGTAGCGCGATTGTTCGCGGGTCTTTAATGAAAAGAATAGACCTGCTCAGATCACTGGATTTATCATCATTCATTGCATTGGATTTTGAAACAACAGGACTATCTAAGGTCACTGACCGAATGATTGAGATTGCTGCCATACTATTTAAAGATGGAGAAGTTTCTGACTCATTTGTAACACTGGTAAATCCCAAAACTCAAATCTCAGATACAATTACCAATATAACTGGGATTACTAATGATATGGTAGCAAATGCTCCTACTGAAAAGGAGATTGTTGAGGATTTGCACACATTTATAGGAAATTATCCATTGGTTGCCCACAATATGAAATTTGATCATGGGTTTCTTGAGGAATTATTTGAGCGTTATAATTTTCCAGAAAAATCAAATCAATTATATGATACACTTCACCTGGCACGTGTCACAAATTTTGGTCAACCAACCTATAATTTAGGATTTTTATCTGAATTATACAATTTATCCTCAGAAGGATCTCATAGAGCAAAAAAGGATTCAGAGAATTGTGGACATATTTTTATGCATTTTGTTGATGAAGCCTCGACCTATCCCTTAGAGGTAATTAGTAAATGCGTTTCTATTATGAATGGCAGAGACTATTTCAATACCACCCTATTTATTAATTTATCAAATTTATACCTAAAAAAACAGATAACCTCAAAAGGTTTAACAAAATCTGAATTAAATATAAATATTCAGGATAATAAATTTATTCAGGAAAGCGATTCTTCATTTTCTTTTCCAAATGTCAATGATGTTTTTGGAGAGACAGGTAATCTGTCAGATACAATACCTAAATTTGAAAAAAGAAATAATCAGATAAAATATATAGAATTTCTTGATGATTCAATACATCAAGAACAATCTATTGGTATAATTGAAGCTGGGACAGGCTTGGGTAAGTCATTTGCTTATCTATATGAAGCGATGAAATATGCATATGAATCAGAAGAAAATATACCGGTTGTTATCTCTTGCCATACAAAAAGTCTACAGGATCAATTATTTTACAAAGATCTACCTGTTTTGGCGCAGTCAATAGGAAACCCTATTTCTGCCGTCAAATTAAAGGGAAGAGCAAACTACATTTGTCTTTCAAGATTCAATTGGTTAATTAGTGAAGCCTCTGGCATTTTGAATGACGAGGAAGCAGCATATTTATTGCCTCTAATCTTTTGGTTAGAATGGACAAAAACAGGTGATTTGGAGGAATGTAGTGGTTTTACAAATAGTCGAAATTTTCGTATTCACAAAATGATACGAAGTGAACCAGGGTTTTGTACTACTCACATCTGCTCCAAATATAATGGGTGTTTTCTAGGGAAGGTCAGAAAAGATATATTTAAAACTGATCTTATAATAATTAATCATGCATTGTTATTAAGTGATGTAGTCAATCCGGGACTACTTCCACCGTTTAAGACATTAATTGTTGATGAGGCGCATAATTTAATTGATGCAGCATTTACACAATTCAGTCAGAATATAGATTTTGCATTGTTAAAATCAAATCTTTTGGTATGTCAACCAAAATTTTCTGGGAATCGTCGTTGGAAAAATAGTCTGAACTCATTTTTCGAAAAAATTCCTGAATTAAAAAATTATATAATTGATATTGACCAATCTATTGATATTGCATTAGATGTAATAAAAATATTTTTTTCTCGAATAGCAATTGAATATGGAAACAGATATTCAGCTAATTCACCCTATATAGAAAAAATAATAATTGAGGATATAAATGAAGAATATCGAAATCTACCTGAGGAACTTCGTCAAGTAAATATAAAATTAGACGATTGTGAACGATATGTTATAAAATTATGTGATATTCTTCATAAATCTGATTTAGAAAAAGATAAAATCAAAGAATTGCATTTAAATTCATTACAAAAGGCTGATTCATTACATTCCATCATACAATCATTTAGATTTTTAACTTCCCATCATGACAGTGAATGTGTGTACTGGCAAGAAGGAATGTTTCGAAACAATTCTTCATCAAAAAATACCCTACCTGAAATATCTATTCATGGGGCACCAATTGATGCAGGCACTATTTTATCAGAATCCCTATTTCAAAATATTAATTCAATTATCCTGACATCAGCAACATTACAGGTTAACCACTCCTTTGATTATTTTTTAAATCGTTCGGGTATTTCCAGAATTGATAATATAAATACAAATTTTTCGGTCTGTCCAAGTCCTTTTCTATACTCCGAACAGGTAGACTATCACCAATATTCAGGCAACACATCACTTTCTGATAACCCACATGGGATAGCAGAACTTATATTGAAATGTCATCAAAAATTAAATCGAAAGATTTTAGTTCTTTTTACCTCATATAATTCTCTAAATAAAGTGACAAATTGTTTGAACACTTTAAAAGGAGGTAGAGACCTCCCGATTTTTTCACAAATCCAATCTGCATCTAGATATGGCTTACTAAAGAGCATGGCAAATTCTAAAAATGGAATCTTAATGGGAACGAGCTCTTTTTGGGAAGGAATTGATTTGTCAGGAGATATGCTTGAAATATTAATTATAACAAAACTTCCCTTTCAGGTTCCCTCTGATCCAATTGTAAAGGCATACAGTGATAAATTAGCTGATCATGATATGAACCCTTTTTTAAATTTCACGGTCCCCGAATGTATTTTAAAATACAGACAAGGATTTGGAAGACTTATCCGGACATCTCTTGACCAGGGAATTTTTATAGTTTTAGATAATCGAATCGTCACAAAAAGGTATGGTCAGCATTTTCAAGATGCTATCCCAGTAGAGATGCAAATGTTTTCTACTTTAGATAGTCTTATATTGTAAAATTATATATTTTATTAAAAATAGAATTGTATTTATTTTTGGTATTATTCCTTATCGTAGCATTTGGTTTTCATAAAACCATAGCAGTAAGTTTATTGGCTTAATATTACTTATTTTTTATTGTCACTTTTACCAACAGTACCAATATGGATTTATTAAATAAACTAAATATTGAAAAAACAAATTTTGGCGCCTGCATTGGTGGTGCAGAATGGTTAAATACACAGGGAGGTTTTAAAAATACTTCATGTAACCCTGCCACAGAGGTAAATATCGCTGAGGTTCTTGAGTGTGAAGAAATACATTATGAGACAGTTGTCAAGGCAGCTTACAATTCTTCTTTATCATGGCGAACAGTTCCCGCTCCCGTCAGAGGTCAATTGGTCAGAGAAATGGGAAATGCATTAAGAGATAAAAAAGATTTATTGGGGAGTCTTGTTTCTCTTGAAATGGGAAAGATAAAACAAGAAGGAGATGGTGAAGTTCAGGAAATGATTGATATCGCAGATTTTGCTGTTGGACAAGCAAGGATGTTATATGGAAAAACAATGCACTCTGAAAGAGAGGATCATAGGATGTATGAACAATGGCAGCCATTAGGTCCGATAGGTGTTATTTCAGCATTTAATTTCCCTGTTGCTGTATGGGCATGGAATGCATTTATTGCGGCTATTTGTGGTGACACTATCATTTGGAAACCCTCAAGCAACACTCCCCTCACTGCAATTGCTGTACAAAACATATGTAATATTGTACTCAAGCGAAATGGATATACGGGTATTTTTAATTTGGTGATTGGTAAAGGATCATCTATTGGTGAACGCATTCTACAGGATCATCGGTTACCATTAATTTCTTTTACAGGCTCAACATCAATGGGGAAACATGTTGCTCAAGTTGTTTCCAAGCGTTTTGGTAAGACAATTCTTGAATTAGGCGGAAATAACGCTATAATCGTTGATGAAACTGCTGATCTTGATCTAGCTATACCTGCAATACTTTTCGGTGCTGTAGGAACAGCGGGGCAGCGTTGTACATCTACCAGAAGAGTCATTGTTCAATCAAATATTTCCGGTAAATTAATTGAGCATCTAATTAACGCTTATAAACAGGTAAATATTGGAGATCCTTTAATTAATGAAACCTTAATGGGACCTCTTGTAAACAATAGCGCTGTAGACTCATATCTTACTGCAATTGATCAAATAAAGGATTATGGTGGTGAAATACTTTATGGTGGAAATCTAATAGCAGGTGACGGTTTTTATGTTGAACCAACTATCGCCCGTGTACAAAATGATTGGGATATCGTACAAAATGAAACTTTTGCACCAATCTTATATATCATTGAATATGATGATATTAATGAAGCTATTAAACTTCATAATTCGGTACCACAAGGGCTCTCATCATCTATATTTACCACAAATTTGAAGGTTGCAGAACTATTTTTATCATCGAGAGGTAGTGACTGTGGAATAGCCAACGTAAACATTGGGACATCTGGCGCAGAAATTGGAGGAGCTTTCGGTGGTGAAAAAGAAACCGGCGGTGGTCGTGAATCGGGCTCCGATTCATGGAAACAATATATGCGGCGTCAGACAAATACAATTAATTGGAGTAAAGAATTACCTCTTGCTCAAGGTATAAAATTTGATTACTAAAATTAACATTAACATTTATGGAATTAAATACAATGATTAATCCCCATAACGTTCGTTCTTCTATTGCTAAGTATATGCTTGCTGATGGTATGGATCCAATTATAGATCTGGAAAAAAGTCACGGTTCCTGGCTTGTTGATGCTCGAGATGGTAAAGAATATTTAGACCTATTTTCTATGTTTGCTTCTATGCCTGTTGGATACAATCATTCTTATATTTTGGAACACTCAGAAATATTAACCAAGGCAGCATTGAATAAACCCACAAATTCAGATATATATTCTACACAGATGGCTCATTTTGTGGATACGATGGGCAGAATAGCACAACCTGAATATCTACCACATTCCTTTTATATTGAAGGTGGCGGTTTGGCAATCGAGAATGCTTTAAAAACAGCTTTCGATTGGAAAGTTCGAAAAAATATGGAAAAAGGTAATGGCATTCTTGGTAGTAAAATAATTCATTTTAAGGATTGTTTTCATGGAAGAACTGGATATACATTATCTCTTACTGATTCGCCTGACCCCAGAAAAACTTTATATTTTCCACGTTTTGATTGGCCTAGAATAACTAATCCAAAAATTACTTTTCCTATTTCAGATCATCTTGATGATATCGTTGATTCTGAGCGTATAGCAATTTCTGAAATAAAAGATGCTTTTCAACAAAATAAGAACGATATAGCCGGTATTATTATAGAACCCATTCAAGGGGAGGGAGGTGATAATCACTTTAGGCATGAGTTTTTCAAAGAATTGAAAACACTATCACTTGAAAATGAAGCGCTTCTTATTTATGATGAAGTTCAGACCGGAATTGGTATAACTGGAAGAATGTGGGCTCACCAACATCTGTGTAAACCAGAGTGTCATGCCTGCGATAATCATTGTAAAGATAGGGAACCGGACATTATAGGTTTCGGTAAAAAGACTCAGGTATGCGGTATTTTTGTTGGAAAACGAATTGAAGAGGTGGAAAATAACGTATTCAAAGAATCTAGTCGGCTAAATTCAACCTGGGGCGGAAATATCGTGGATATGGTACGGCTATCTCTATACTTAGATATTATTGAAAATGAAAATTTGGTAGATCATGCTCACAACGCAGGAAATTATCTTAAATCCAAAATAAATGATATCCAAAACGAGTTCCCTGGTCTTGTATCCAATACTCGTGGACAAGGATTATTCTCAGCCTTTGATTTACCGGATAGTGATTCGCGTGATAAATTAGCTAATATAATAATGAATGAAGGCGCAATTGTACTTGGCTCAGGAATACAATCCATAAGATTTAGACCTCATTTGAATATAACGAAAAATGAGATAGATCATGGAATCGAAATAATAAAACGCTCTTTACACAGAATGTGACCCACAATTCGGGAACTTTATACATTGTTGCTACACCCATCGGTAATCTTCAAGATATTACCTACAGAGCGATTGAGATTCTAAAAAACACTACCTTCATTGCAGCGGAGGATACAAGGAAATCTAAAATATTGTTATCCCATTTTAATATAAATAAACCTCTTATCAGTTATTTTGAGCATAATAAGTTTAAACGCATCCCCCAGATCCTAAAAAGAATTAATTCGGGTGAAAATTGCGCACTCATCACAGATGCAGGTACTCCCGCTATTAGTGACCCTGCCTATAAACTCATACGGAATGCTATTGATCAAAATATCATAATTGAGTCAGTTCCAGGTCCCAGTTCTGTATTAACAGCTCTTACTGCTTCAGGATTACCAACTGATCGATTTATTTTCGAAGGATTTTTACCCCCACGAAAAAATCGAAAGTCTAGGTTATTACGATTAAAAAATGAAGTAGCTACACTTATTTTCTTTGAAAATCCTAAACGTCTCAATCGAACTTTAAATGATATACATACGTATATAGGTGACCGTCCTGCAGTGATTGCACGAGAAATGACAAAAATTCATGAGGAATATTTACGAGGAACTGTTTCACAACTTATTTCGTACACAGAGGAAAATAAAATGAAAGGAGAATGTGTTATATTAATTGGCAAGGATAAAAGAAGTGTCTATTTCAATTAAACCTCGTTTCATTACTTTTGAAGGAATTGACGGTTGTGGAAAGTCCACTCAGGCGGAGCTGTTGAATAATTACTTGTTAAACAATAATATTCAGTCAATTATAGTAAGAGAACCAGGTGGAACATCTATTTCTGAAAAAATACGCGATATCTTATTATCCAATATCAATAGCTCCATGTCATCAAGGACAGAAGCATTATTAATGACAGCATCTAGAGCCCAATTAACAAAAGAAAAAATTTTACCACAATTAAAGTCAGACTCTTGGATAGTTTCCGACCGTTATTCAGATTCCACTTTAGCTTATCAGGGTGGAGGTAGGGATATGAACTTTAATTGGCTGAAAACATTAAATTTGTTTGCAACATTTGAAACAATCCCTGATTTGACTTTTTATCTTGATATTCCCGTTGATATTATCCCACAAAGACAGACAGGGAATTTAGACAGATTTGAAGAAGAGGGATTGACTTTTCTCAACAAGGTAAGGAACGCCTACATAGCATTAGCAGATATAGATAAAGAACGAATTATATCAATTGACGGAACAAAACATATTGACCAAATTCACAAATCTATAATAGAAACTATTGAAGAAAAAGGATTTTTTACAACATGATCAGAATTATAAAATCATTTGTCTTTATCTTGGGGACATTCATACTGTTAACAGCAGCATCTACATCCAAATCAGATTATTATAATGAAGTAGCTAAATCTCAAAAATTAATTATGGATGTATACAAATACACAGTAAATAACTATGCAGATAAAATCAATTTAGATGAATATACCCGATCTTCAATTACAAATATGGTGGAGAATTTGGACCCCTATACAGTCTATATGGAAGAAGATGAAAAACAGAGTATTGATATGCTCACAAAAGGAATATATGGTGGCGTTGGAATGGAAATATCTAAACGCCAAGGCGAGCTAACAGTTATCGCACCTATTGATGATAGTCCGGCCCAACGTGCTGGTATTCAAAGTGGTGATATTATTTCAAAAATTGATACAGTTATTACAAAAGATTTATCATCAACTGGTGCAGCAAAACTTATTCGTGGAAAAAAAGGAACTACTGTCATTCTACATATAAAACGTATCGATTTTGATGAATTATTGATATTTCCTTTAGTTCGTGATGATATCAAGGTTAAAGACGTACGTTGGTATGGTATGATCAATGACAATATTGGATTCATTCGTTTAGGACGATTTTCAAAAAATTCCGCTGAGGAAACAAAAGAGGCCTTTATTAGTTTGATTGAAAACAATCCTAATGGAATTATCCTTGATTTGAGAGATAATCCTGGCGGACTTCTACAATCATCCATTGAAATTTTAGATATGTTACTCCCCAAAGGTGAATTACTTTTATCAACCAAAGGAAGGATAAAAAAATCCAATCGAGAATTTTTTTCAAAAAATGATCCTATAGTACCAGAAAATATTAAATTAGCTATTTTGATAAATAATGGTAGCGCTTCTGCAAGTGAAATAGTTTCCGGTGCTATTCAAGATTTAGACCGAGGTATTATTATTGGAAGAAAATCATTTGGAAAAGGCTTGGTTCAAAGTATCTATCCATTGGATCAAAAACGATCTTTAAAACTAACAACGGCAAAATATTTTATTCCAAGCGGACGATTAATTCAAAAAGAAGGATACATAGATGATGATATTGTCACTGATGCAAATACAATTGATTCTATATTTTTTACAACTAAAGGTCGTATTGTAAAAGGGGGGGGAGGCATTACACCAGATTTGATTGTAAAAGTACCAGAATATGGGACCTTAACCACAGCTTGCTGGAGAAAAGGTCTATTTTTCTCATTTGTTCAACAGGAGAAGAACAATTATCAAAGTTCAAATAATGTAAAAAATAACACATTCTTGTTAGATGAGTTCTCTCAATTCCTTGAAAAAAAAGATATTGATGTTATACTTTCCGGTGAGAAATTATATAAGGATACAAAAGAAAAACTTTTAGCTATGGACAGTACTGATGCCGAATTACTTTTAGCATTCAAAAAAATAGATCAATTTTTCGAGAATAAAGAAGATAGTTTATTTTCAGATGAAACGCCTGACATTTATCATAGAATATTACTGGAATTTGCTAATCATTTCGATGGAGTGCGTGGCAAATTTATCGAATCTTTTAACCGAGATGTTGATGTAAAGGAAGCCATAAATTATTTGTCTAATGAACAGGCTTATAATGATATTTTTTCTGTAATAGATCTTTCTGAGTGAGGTTAGATTTAATATTTTTTCATGTATCAGCTATAGTTAGATTTATCAACCCAATATGGTCACAAATGGGGCGATTAGCTCAGTTGGTTAGAGCGCTACGTTGACATCGTAGAG